>JAABUY010001865.1_pt1 | contig 26766 bp, 11 predicted proteins | sample 5560271 | NCBI WGS metagenome assembly JAABUY01 (sample SAMN10711886, study PRJNA513374) | rock metagenome | isolation source: Antarctica rocks | place: Antarctica: Victoria Land, University Valley | reverse complement strand
CAATGCAATCGTTACTTAGCATACTACTAGCTACCGGTTAACCCAACGTGCCTGGAACCCTCTTATATCACAAGCTCTAACCCCTAGCCCCTATATCAGAGGAACCTCCGATCGGGATGTAACATCTATATAGTACTTTGCTTATCAATCATTGTGTGTAAGATTCAGCTATGATTCAGTATGAATGCATAATGATATTATAACAATTGTCTTTTCTTCTATGTGCTGATTCTTTAGCACACTCACTAACATTATAGATATATTGTAATTTCATGAAATCAGATCAGCAAGATGTAAGTAATAATTTGCTTAACATTCTTACATATTTTGCTTGTTATCTATCTTAGCTAGACTGATGATCTTGTGTAATACTTTAAGTTTGTTACATTTAAATAGATGATGATTCAGCTTTGTTTAACAGTGAATAACATATAAAATATACGTAAAATTAACTTTTCTTTGTTTCTGAATTGATTAGATCAGTGATCTCTTTATTTAATTGCAATATATAAGAGACTCTTTCTCATACATAACTTGCACTTATTTCATCTTCAACATCTTAATATATCAAAGTTGTAGCAACTTCATGTCTTTGAATGATGCTTTTCTCTTGTAACACTGTGTAAATGACATGATAATGAAAGCATAGCAACAGCAACATTATAATCATTAAGAAAAATAAGACAAATATTTTCTCTGCTGTGTCTTTCATTAAGAATTCAGTAAGATTGTTAGTAATTTCTGTATGTATAGCATTTGAGACATTAATGTGTTTTAACAATGTTGCAGCTTAAGAGATGCACCTGTATGAATATAAAGAAATACAATAAGAAATCTTTAAATTTCTGTTACTCTCATTATTAGACACTGTCTGTCAATATAATTTCAAATATTAATAAATTAATAAATTCATCAGAGTCAGTTCTGAAGATCAAGTCTGTAAGAGTTAAGTCAGTTAAGAATGTAATGAGTATCATAAGTAACACTGTTAACATATTTGCTCTGCTGAAATGAAACACAGAAACAGAATGCAGCAAAGAAGAATACTGAGTATGAGAAATATAAGTGTCTTAAGATAAACTCATTAACAAAACATCTACACAACAATGATGAGATGCATGCTCTGAATAATGTTGTTGTGCAGAAGAGACAGCAGTAAAGATCTTGCTGCTGTATATAGACATAATTGTATTTACTTAATCTTTTTAATGATGAAATATTGTCTTTTTACACTTCATCTCTGCTTTCTCAAGTCATAGATAAGTCATTATTAACAAATTTAATTGAAAATGCTTACTTAATAACTGTTACTACATCATTAACATCACAGAACACTGTCTCTGAAGTATAATTAATTTATAAGAAACTCATCACTTAAAAGAGTGCTGAGCTCAAGACTGCAATTAATGAATATTTTTCTGCTTTATATTATATGCAACATTCTTCTTTCACAGCAGCATCATCACATACATTGCATCTCAATTTCATTTTTGCCTCAGTTCTCAGAGACATTACTGCTTCATAATGTTATATTCTTAATAATTTCTTTATTTTCTTATTTATTCACATTGACATCATCTCAATGTCACATTATAATTATTACATTAACAACAAGTTGAATTCTTTCTGTTGTCTTTGCTGTTCAAAACATATCAGTAACAACATCAGCTAATGCAACATTATTAAAAATCAAAATTACAACTATTGCAAAATACTCTGAAAGCTGTGTAATTCAGTTTGACAGAAAGTTTCTTATTATCTTGTAATGCATTAATGATAATAGATCTCTGCATTCTTTAATTGTTAAGTTAACAACTTGCATATACTTATTAATTATGTCATCACCATAACAGTCAATGATGTCTATCAGTCTTGACTTCAGCATCATCTTAATTATATGTAGACATCATTTATTAAGTGTGTCATCATCTACATCATTCATATTGTGAGACATCACAACAGTCATTACAAGTCTGCAAAGATTCACAATCTATTGCTGTTTATGATTTAAGAGAAATGAGCAGTCACTGTAATGTAGATATTTATATTAAATATCTTTCATTTTATAATTTATTTTCTTAATTTTCTTGCACTTTACTGTTGCTGTTATATTACTTACTTCACTTCAAGTATAAGCTTCTCTCTCTTTAATTAAATGACAACATCTTAAAAAGCTCTTATAACTCAATGCTGTAACTTAATTACTTTAACAGCAATTATAACATCAATAAGCAGTTACTGTTCTTGTCTTTTGTTTCTGATAGTGATGTAGATGTAAAGATAACAGAGTGATTTAATAGCATTTTGCTGATGTATTAATTGTATTTTGACTTTATTTCTTTTAAATAATACTATATAAAATATTTTTAATAAAAGTTTTTAATTTCTTAAACTTCATTTACACTTGCACTTTCTCTTTACTCTTACATCATATTCTTATTGCAACACTTCTACATTTCTCATATTCTTTACTTAAAATCACTCATTATATTCTATTAAATACTTTACTTACTTAACTTTATATTGTAACTGTTCTTTTCTTTATTTTTTATTTAAGATCTCTTTGATCTTGTATTCTTTCTCATCATTTATAAGATTCAAGAAGAACAGTTCTGATGAAGAATTATTGTTTAGATGATGTTTATAAAATTTTAGATATAAAACATAAAATACATTATAAATTCTGTAGTGAGCAGACAGAGTCAGTTAATATGCTTGTTTATTAATAAGATTGATAATTTAAAAAGACTTAATAAATTTGTGCAACAGTTTCTTGCTTAATCTATATTGCTTTAAGTTCTTGATGAACAATAGCATTAAATCATTAACATTGTAGTTTTTTTGAACATAATTTTTGTCAAAGTACTTAGCTTGTGCTTTCACAGTAACTTATTATCACTTTATCATTGTAATATGAATTTTCTTCATTTACTGTACTCAATCTTTTGCTGCTGACATCTTTTCTTCATAAATGTTGTTCTCAATGTATTGAGTAATTCTTAAATGATAGCTCATTAATGTCTTAAATGATGTTTAATTAATTGTTACATATTTTCTGTTTGCATATGCAAACTCTGTCATTAACAGAAAGAATATTTAATTATTTTATTCTTTACAACAATAATAATGTAGATAATGTTTTAGAATTTAATTCTGTCTTTTAGTTTAATCATTAATTTATAAATAAAAGACAATGCTTAGTCTTTGCTTTATTTAAAGTTGATAACAGAATTTAAATCAATATATACTAATAAAGATTGACTCTCAGTCTAAAATAATATTTCTGAGTTCTTTATAGCAGCATATGATCTATTTAATATATATGTCAGCTAACTTGATTACAGTGAATTTTTTAGTAACAGAAATATATTGAGTTATCTTTATAAGATAATTTACAATTATCAGTATAAAGTTATAAACATTAATTTTTTATCTGCTAGACAGCAAATTAGTGATTATATTCATTGTTATCTTCTCTTATAATTAAGTAAATAATGACAATAACTGTAATTCATCATATAAGTAATGTCTTAATACTTGAATTCTTAAACATACAGCACACAAAGCAACATATTCTTAAATGTTATTTATCATATTAACTCAATAATACTTTTTAAACAGCAGATCAATTGTTCTGTTTACTTTATAATGTTTTGTTAAAACATCATTATCATGCAGCTTTATGAGCTCATTCTTAATAATTTTATTAAATAATATATATATCTTATTTTTATAATAAAGTAGTTCAGTGAAATCAAACATTCACAAATTATCATTAATGTTAATGACTGCAATTACTCTGTAATTTCAAATCTTATTACATCTTTACTGTTAAAACATCAGTGTTCTGCAAGAGATGAATAAGTTTAAGAAAGAATGATTATCTTTTATTATGTATCATTTTGTTGTTAGTCACTTTCTGAATCAATATACATAAAATGAACTGTTTATAATCAGTAATTTCAGCAACAAAGTTAAGCAGCTTTTCTGCTATGTTGTATATAGATGAATTAAATATATAATCATTATTCTTTAATTTATTCTTAAATGAAGACTTTCTAAATCTCTCATTAACTTCTTCTTAACAGTCATGATCTTCAGTCTGAATGCTTAATTAATATTCTTTTAATAAAACAGTCAACATAATTTGCAGATTTAAGCTTTAAGCATTGATTTAACTAATTAAAGCAATAATATTTGATTTTAATTCTTAAGATAATGTAATCAGCTTTCATTGCAATGTTGATAGCAATCTATTTATGTTCTTTTTAACTTTGTAGTCAGAACATCTCAACAACACATTGACAGAGTTTGTTTTCTTTGATTAATGTATGATTATGAAATTATAAGCAGCTAGTCTCATGACTTAATATATTTGTCTTTTATTTAATGATTTTACATTCATAAATTGTTATAGATTATTGTGATTCATAAATGTCTCAATGAGATAACAGCTATTCTTAAGATAGTGTCATCAGTGTTTAAATATCTTCATAATTATCAACAATTCTTAATCATAAATTTTATAGCATGTTTTGATCAGATTTAACTTTCTTAATTAAAAGACAACAAAATGTCATTGAGCATTTATCTAAAGCTGTAAATAAATATTTATTAGCTTAACTATTGAGACATCAGTTTCAACTTAAGCTTTTAGCTCTGAGTTAAAGTGTATTAGAATAAACATTTATGTAAAGATATTGTGAAGCTTACAAAATGCTTACATTATCATTTATAATTATTTAAAGACATCTATCTTCTTACTGTTCTTGCTGTCTTTTAATAGATCAATTAAAGAAGCAGTGATCTTAAAATATTTCTATATAAAGTGATAGTAAAAGTTTGCAAACTCTAAAAATATTTGTATTTCACAATAGCTTTTAGATACTGATCATTTCTTTATGATTTTGACTCATCATTAATTCATCAAAACATCAGTAATGAAGATAATAAACTTAAGAAATTTTATCTATATAATATGAAAAGTGCACTTCTTTAAATTTGCATACAATTTAAACTGTTGAAGTTGCTTCAAAATTTATTTTATATGACTTTAATGTTCTTTTAAAGAATCAAAATAAATTAGAATATTATTTAAATATATTATTATACAAAAGACATTGACTAGCTCAACTAATGCTTAATTGATATAGACTTGAAAAGTTATTGAGACATTAATCAATCTAAATAACATAATTATATACTTAAAATGACTGTAACATATACAAAATGCAGTCTTTTACTTATTATCTTTCTTGATTCTAATGCAGTGATAAGCATTCTTAAGATTTAGTTTAATGAACATCTTAATTTTACTTAAATGATTAAGTGTCTTGCTAATCAGCAATAAAGAATGACAGTTCTTGACAGTAATTTTGTTAAGATCTTTATAATTAATATATAAATATAAATTTTCTTCATTTTTTAAAACAAACAGAATTAATGCTTCTGCAGAGCTGACAAAATGTTGTATTTATCTTTTTGTTAAAATATTGTTTAAATATTCTTTAAACACTTGTAGCTCTGTTTTCAACAGATTGTAAAGTGAATTATAAAGTAATTTATGTTTCTTTATCTTTATGACATAATCATAATCTTAATAAAATAATAACTTGTCAACATTCTTTTCAGAGAATACATTCACATATTTGTTGTATTGTTAAGATAGTGTTAACATATCATCAACAACATGTACAGCAGTTGTTAATGAGTCTAACTTAGACATCATTAACAATGTATAAACAGTAAGTTAATTTTAAATGTTGTTGATAAATACTTTAAACTCATTAATAATTAAAGACATTTGTTTTATCTTATAATGTTATGTATACAAGTCACAATTAATATAAATGTGTTGTCATTTCAGATCTAAAAGATCAAAGATGAATTTAGATTCATTTTTATTTAAAATATAAAATAACTGCTTTTTAGTTTACTTTTATTCTTAACTGTTAATGAGTTTATGCTTCATTAAATATGCATTATAACAGTAGACATATTGTCTTCTTAAAAGCTCTGATCTTGAGAGTTTTACATTAATTTGCATTAATTAATGAACAATAACATATTGCTGAAACATTACATTGATCTTTACTGCAGTGTTCAACAGTACACTGATAGAAACTTAATTAAATTTAATTTAAACTTAATCTTTCTTTACAATGTTAAATTTCTTTATGATCTCTAATCTAATTTTTATCATTAAAATGTAATCAATAAAACTCTATCTTTTTTTGTCTTGACTGCATTAATCTTAATGTAATTCAGATTTTTTAAGAAACTTCTGCAGTTCTTTATGAAATGACTTGATCTTTCACAATTATAGTAGTTATTCTTCTTAACATCAATCTCAAAATAAGATTTATCTGTATTATCATAATAACTTAATTTTATAATCTCAGAATTGAGATAATTGTTCTGCTGTGACTTTGCTGTCTAAGTAAAAGAATGTAAATGATGTTTATAAATTTTCTTAACAATATAACTCTGAATTATGCAATCATCTATAAATCATTAATTAATCTCTAACTTAACAGTCAGAGCTATTAGACTTTTTTTTGTCTTTAAGAAATCTTAATAATTAATTAAAGTTACTTAAATCTTTAATTAAAGTTTTATAAAGAAATAATTTATTCTTTATTTCTCTATATAGCTTGAGAGCTGATTCTTTAGCATACTAAAATATATTGTAAAAGCTTAAATTAATTAAATAGATTTCTGCATAACTTTTAAATATTTTTGTACTATATTAAGTCTGCAGTTCACTGAGTTCTCAATGAGATTGAGCAGAAACTTTAAAAAGAATATTTATAACTTATTATTTAGAAGTTTATTCTCATTAATATAACAAAATCATGCATCTTAAGGTTCTTCTGCTAAGAACTACATAACAAAAAGAATTTTATTGTAATCATTAAAGAAGTTTTCAGAGATTAAGCAAAATGCTGTTACAGCACTGTATATAAATTCAGTATATTTACAGATAAACTTCTCATTATATATAAATAAGTTCTTCAGTTATTGAATTCATTTTGCTGAAAGTATATACAAGACTTTGAATGCATATTACTTTGTTAAACTTAAAGAGTTAATAAAAGCATAAAAAGATTCTGTATACAGTTCTTTCTTAAGTAAGACTTAAGAATCTTTATCTTTTAAAAGTTTATTAATCTCATTATGCATATTAAATACTTACAGTTCACAATTAATTTTCATAAATTATCATCTTTTCTCATCATTAATCTGTCTAATTTCAGTCAGACAAATCTATTTATTTAAATATTAATTCTTTTTTTCTGCAGTCTAAATAACAGTCTGAATCTCTGCAGATTCTTGTTCTTTAAAAATCATTTAAATTTTAATATAATTAGAAAATAACCTTATCTCATTTTGCTGACTTCTAGTCTGCATATTATAATGTAATGAATTGTCATTCTTTAAAAAGATAAAGTTGTTAAAATTGTAAATTCATGAGTCTTTTATCTATAAGAGACTGATGAGTAAGATATGTAACAATATGAGACACTATGTTATGACAGCTATTCAATGAAGTTCTGATGTTAAAGTCTTGTATTGATAAAGATTAATAATTAAGAAACTTAAAAAATTTGTATATAAAGACTGTCTATATAGTACTTTGCTTATTAATCATTGTGTATGAAGTTTGACTATGATTCAGTATGAGCACATAGTAATATCATGACATAAGTACACAGAGCATAGACTGTGTTCTTTAGCTCTGTAGAATATTTAAGCATTGAGTAAAATCATAATTTATTACACTTAAATAAAAACTGAGACACATTAGACTCAGCACTGCTTTCTTGTAATTTTTTCTGAGTCTTAGTTGCAGCATTTAAGGTCATGACTTTTCTGAACTGTAGGTCAGTAACTTGTTTGTAAGTAATAGAGATCTTGTTGAAAGTTACTTTTTACATGTATATATAGTCAGTTTGTAGCAACTCTTGAGCAGAATAAATAAAAAGAAGATAGATCTCTTCATCATCTCATCATAGAATCAATGCAGAAGTTTAAATAAATAATAAGTAAGTCATCAATATCTTCTTCTTACCTGTCTGCAACAGAAGACTCACAGCTATCTGTATAAAGAGCATCATCTATGAAAGAGTGCTACTCAAAAGAAAAATGAAAGTCATAAGCTCAGCACCTTGAATGTTAATTCTTGCTCTTTTAGTCATGATAATTCTTCAATAAAGTGTATTTTCACTTACTTGATGAGACATCAAAATCATATTTGAATCACAAGAACTATGTGTCAAAATGCAGACATAACAAAATTGCTTCTAGGCTGTTGATCTGAGAAGTCTTCAGAAAGAAAGCAAGAATATATACTTCAGTTACAAGATAGTCTTACTATAAAATGCATAGTTCTCTATAAGATTAATGTATACTTTAGCAGTGTGCTTTTGAGAGCACATTAGTCTGATGTGTGTTGCAATGATTGATAAGAATATGATGAGAAAGAAGTTAAATTATAACTACAGTCTAAGCACTTATCATTGTGATCAGAAGCAGATCACTTATTATGTGTCAGTCTTATTGCAGTGTGATTATTTAGAAAACAAGTAAATAGAATAGAAAATTTCTCAGCAATTCATTAAATCATTTAAAATCAATGAGTCTTTAACAATCAATAACAATGTCATTTACATTCTACTGCATCATTTCAAATCAGATAAAGCTGCAGCTTTCACTTTTAAGATGATTGAACATCACTGTTAAGTTAATAAATGAGTAAGTGCATCTATAATTAAAGCAGTGATAGATTTTCTGCTGATGAGTAAATAAGTTTAGATGCTGTTTAAGATCTTAAAGTGCTGTGAATTTGTGATGACAAAGATAGCATTTATAGCTTTGCTTATTTTACACTTTTTTAAGAATTCACAACTCAGTGTGAGTCTCACTGTGTTACTTAAGCTGCTTGTAAGTAATGAAGCTATATAAATTACACTAACAAATAGCATTATAAATGATGCTCTAATTGATTTTGAAGTTATTTAAAAATAAGTCTATCTTAAGATAATGAGAAACATCATTAGCAGTTATGAAGTCTTGCTTGCAGAACAGACATATTACAATAATATTATGATGAATGCAAGAATTAAGATACTAAACATGTTGTATTAGTCTTTGTTTCTTTTTAAAGATATCTTAAATTGAAATGAAGAACAAAGAAAGACAGTATTATATAAAGACTGTTTTTGCTGTCAAATCTTTTTTTGCAATTAACATAGTAGTTACATCAGTGACTCAAAGTGTTTATGTGCTGATTGACAGCATGCTGAGTGAAAAAGTTGTGTGTATATGATTTGCATTTAAAGATATGATGATCAACAACATTTATATGTTAATTGCAAGCTTACTGAGTTCAGAACTTCTTGATGCATGTATTGCATTTAATGAGATGATCTCAGTAATTATAGATATTTATATGCTGATTATAGACTTACTTATTGACAAAGATACAAGAGTAAATGTTATATTTATACATTCTGACAGAGCTAGAAGTCATAAGTGTTTACTGTATAAAGATCTTATTTAGCTAAGAAATAATGAACTTAGTCTGCCTTTACTATGTGTGCGCACCTTAGCCATGCATATGCACTGTTACAAGGTTAAAATAAGAAAGAAGATCAGATAACAGAAGAATGAAATAGAAAATGATAGAAAGAGATAAAGAATAAAAGAAAGAAATGAAGAATAAAAAAAAGAGATGAAAAATAAAAGAAAAAGATAAATTTCTTTATTCACTTTGACTTCTAGTACTTCTATCAATTTACAAGTTGATGAATGTCATTTTACAATGCTTATCTCAACACTCTTTAATGAATTCTTCTTCTTTACCTTACTGCTCTCTGATCACTGAGAAGATTTCAGATTTAATGATGACTCATACTTTATTGATGTGAATTCAAATCTCTTTGCACACATTCTTCACTACTTACAGCATGAAGTGCTATCAGTTATCTATAAGAAAAGTCACAGGTTTGACTATGCATTTTATCTAACATTGCAAAGAAAGACTCTGTATTTTGAGATTAAGCTGCTATACAAATGAGTTAAAGAGAAGAGCTATCTACAAGTGGTGATGATTCAGTACTCAGTGAAGAAGATAAAAGAACAAGATATATATATGAACAGCTATGACACTACTGTTAACAGAAACATTAAGTGATCATATTATTCTTCTTAAGAAATCAAGAAGATATATTGATGCTCTTAAGACATATTTATGCACAATGAGAATCCTAGTGCTTGTGAAAGGGCGTGTGAGAAAGCTAAGGGTGAGAATAAGAATAATTATGTTGAACAAGATATATTGTGAACTTTGATTGTCACAAAGAAAGCTATCTTCATCAGCATGAATGTTACATCCCGATCGGAGGTTCCTCTGATATAGGGGCTAGGGGTTAGAGCTTGTGATATAAGAGGGTTCCAGGCACGTTGGGTTAACCGGTAGCTAGTAGTATGCTAAGTAATGATTGCATTGAACATGCCCATCTCCTTAGGGGAGATGGCTTGTCTATATACTGCTAGATCGCTGTGCTCGCCGGGGTCGCCGCGAGCATGGCAAGCTGATAGATCTCCCAGAGGTCTATTGCCTCGCTGAGGTCGCCGCGAGCATATTGAGCCGGGCGACCTTATACCCGTGAATACGCTGTACCCGCGTATATCTAGTTACTACATAACCTTTACTGGGTATGGCCGTAACAATGGATTAGAGCTGTTAAGATAATTGATTAATTTATCAGAGCTGTATGCAGAACATGTTTATGATAAGAATATTAGAGAATAATACACTTCACAGCCTCATCAATGATTCTCTTACCTTGCAGACCTGTTTGAGGGCCTTAAGCAGCTTGTAACCTATCACTTCACTAGGAAACTTATTGCTTGCAGTTAGCGCACCAAATAGGTGCCTGTCATCCAGGGCCTGAGCTTGCTGAGGTAAGCTATGACTCATATCCTGCTCTGCTCGTGAACTAGCTGCGGGGTCAGGGTGAGTGCTAATTTAGCACCATCCATCTTGCCAAGACTTTCTCACCTTTGACCACACTCATCTGTTAAACTTCATCTTCTCTTGTTTCAAGTCAGCGCCTATTAAATCTCTCTTTCTCATTCTCTTTGTCATAATTAAACACATAATTCTTCCTCCTTTGATACCAAGATCCTCGCACTTTGGTAATTCCTATATAGAAGAAGAATACTCTAAGGAGAAAATAAGAAAGAGACACTTTCATATGAAAGTTAGGGGAAAAGGTGTTACCTACCTGAATAGTCGGACATAAGATACTTTTTCGCCAAATCCAGTTACAGTCGCCAACCTGAGCAGCGGCCGCTTTAACCTGAGCTGAGGGTGAGAAGCCTGAACTGAGGCTGAGAGTGCCTGATCGCACAGTGAGGGGCCTGTTTTCGGCCCCTCTATCAATCTCCAAAGGGACTATTTTAGCTCCCCTATGAACAATGTTCTGAACCACCGATCCCAGCAGAAAGGTAGGCCGCGTTTTCCCCAGCCGACTACGTACGATGTCTACTAGCCAGCATAGCGGTGAAAATGTTTCCTCAGGAGAGTCAGCGGGCATACCGTTGGCGGACTACGGTTATGTACCAATCCTTAGTGACGGAGATAACATTCGCATTTTTGAGCTCTTTCCGGGATACGCCAATAGCCAAATACGTGGCTGCTTCGTACCGCACTCGTTGCAAAGAGATCTACGTTACGATGCCGTGTCGTATGCCTGGGGAAATGCAGGATTTACAATGCCGATCGCAATTTGTTGCGAAGAACGGCGTCTTGCAATCCCTGTTCGTGTTGAGAGAATTCTTCAGGACCTTCGTTTGCTTGATTTGAAACGTCATTTATGGATCGACGCGATCTGTATTAATCAAGATGATGTTTCGGAGCGGGCCCAACAGGTTCGCTTGATGCGACAAATCTATGCAAGGTCCAGCACAGTCAGAGTCTGGATTGACCTGGAACTCGATGAGACAGATCCGGGTATCTCGACATTAGCTTCTTTCGACGGCGAAAGTACGGTTGATTCAGTCGTGAGAGAAACGGGGCATTGGGATTTGGTGAACATGATTGTGAATCACGAGTACTGGCAGCGCATGTGGGTGCAACAAGAACTAAGTCTGGCTTCCACAGTGTCAATTCAGTGTCGTCGCATACCGCTCTCGGCGATTACGTTGCTCCACTACTATCGACTCACGATGCAAAAGTTACAACGAGAGAACACAAGCAACATCCAAAATGCTGAAGTCAGAGGAAATCAGCCATTTCTTCGAGCTTTAGAGATCTGGTCAGCCCGTCAAACACTACCCTCACAGTGGTCACACACAAATCCCTTCTCCGGCACGCATGCGTATTATTTAATCTACGACGCGCTCGAGCGCTGTCGCAGCTTTGAAGCCACCGATCCCAGGGATAAGATATTTGCACTAGACGGCACTATCAAGTCCTGGAGAGAGAAGCCGATTAACATTAATTACAAGCTTTCAGTCGCTCAGGTATATTGTCAAGTCGCTAGGCATATGATCGACAAATGGGAATCATTGGCCTTTCTGTGCGGTTGCGTCCTTGGTGACGCTACACCCTCTCATCGCCTTCCCAGCTGGTTGCCAGACTATAGCAAATCTATACCTTCAACAGAGGACTTTGCTGCTCTTAAAGAATGGATCCCAACCGACTATCCTTTCACTTCTCCACCTGCATTTAAGGAGCAGGATCGACTACTTGAAGTCCAGGGTTTCCTGGTGGACAAGGTCCTCGTTCCTTATCGTCACTTGTCATTTAGAAATTTTCTGCACAATCTTCGTGCCCAGGAGGTTTTTGAGCACATCGATGACCTCGTGATGACGGCTCTTGCCTTGAGAGATGGTGCAGGAATATCCGATCTAATGACGCCCTCGGCAGACTCAGAAAGAGATGTCTTACTTCTCCAGCAGCAATCGATACTAATTACAACTATTCTTGGTTGTGGTCTTGACGAGGAGAATGAGCAAAATCTTCTTGATTTTGATGCGCAGTCTCAGTTTTTCAAATTCACTAATTCGCAGGGCCAACGAGTGCAGATGAGCTACTCGCAACTTCTACGTTCTGGCAATGGTATATTTTGCAAAGACCCAGATGATGTGGAGTGGCGCATACTGCGTCGGCTACGCGGCAGGGTAATCTACCTGAGTGCAAAAGGTGTCATGGGTCTGGCACCGGAAGCAGTATTGCCTGGCGATGAGATCTGGCAAATCTTTGGATGTCAATGGCCTCTGATCCTGAGACCTCGTGGTCAAAGGCATGTCGTTGTAGGACCTGGCTTTCATCAATCGCTGATCATCCATTCCGAGATTTTCGAGAATTTTGGGAATGCACGAGATGATACGGAGCAGGAAATCTCATGGGAAAACCGCTATGGGAATTTCAATGTGATGACTGTCACTTTGCAGTAGTTTCAGTAAGTGCTCTCTAGATTCCGTTGCGCCCAAAGCTACACTGAGAGACCAATGGAATCTGGGAACAGCTCAGCTTTTTGGTTTGCTATTGTGACTCTGGTCAGGCTCTGATTACTGCTAACTAGGGCTACCATCGGAGCGCACTTCGGACACAAATTTCAATTCCAAAAACACCGCATAAAACCAACACAGTCCCTGTTTTGCGACTCCTCAGGTCTCACTATGCAGGTATTACTGCGCGAGCTGCGATAGAAGGAGACGACCAGCAAGGACATTTGCGAAGTGTGCTCAGGTAGGTCGTGGTGCGCTGTTCCCCGGGACGGGAGTCACAGGACTGATAAGTTTACGGTCTGATAGAATGTGCATCACCAGAACGGAGTCTGATAATAGTCTGTCCCCATAACTGAGTTCATCTCGAACCCCTATTGATTGTGGTTCTTATTCTATGTTCAGCAATATAGAGAAATACTGTTGTTTGCTGAGGTTGTATATGGACCTATTAGACGGCCGTCACCACTGGCTCTGATATTACGAACTTATCCTTCTCGGAATCTAGACTCACCAGAGCACTTAGTGGAATCGTAAGCATGGGCTTAAGCTCGCCGTTATATATATAGTATACATGTGTATATATATATGTGTATCTCCGTGTGTAGTCTTGGAGAGTTCCCGTTTCGGCGCCCCTGGGTGTTAAAACTGGGCACTGTGCGTTACCATCTAAAATTAACAGAACAGATATAGCAGGACAGCTGATCAAAGACGATGTAATTAGTTTATCAGAGGACGAGAGTAGAGGTGCCTGAGCAGAGGGTGAATAGCGTGAGTGGTGAGTGAGTGAAGGCTGATTTGCGCCTGCGTAAAGGCGGCAATGCTGACTAACCAAGACAGGACTCTTGAAAAAAGATGTTTGTGTCTGATTACCTAGGTAGTCTTAGGGCATGGTTGGTTTCACTTACTCAAGTTTCAACTTCACTGGTCCATGCAGCTGCATTAAAGACTTGAATAGTTAACATCATCAAATAAAGACTTGAATAAATGATTTTCTGAGCCTCTTACTGTTATCAAGAACATCATTACTGTCAACTCTCAACACTTCATCATGTATCTTGCTGTCACTTAACATCACAATGTCTACTCTTATTAAGCTTTCTATACTCTTTATTATCATCTGTTAAAGATCTAATCAGTAAGACAATGACAGTGAGAGCAGTGAGAGCAGCAATAAGAACAGCAACAAGAACAGCAATGAGAACAGTGAGTGCAGTGAGGTTTATACTAGCTACTATATATATATCATAACTATAAAAGTCTTAATTTAATAACATTAATCATTAAAGTCTTTTCTGCATGTGCATAGATCAGCAAAGTCTTTTATCTGAAATTTAATGACAATCATTAAGATGTAAAGATCAGAGAAGTATTAAATAAAATAAAATCATTAATAAAGAAGCTGTCTGCTTTAATAGAAATACATAAGCTTATTAACATTAAAACATCATAAAAGACTAAAAGTAGTCATTCATCATTTTACTTTTTCTAATTATAGCTTAATAGATGCATTCTTACTATTCTTAAGTATTGACACAAGTACAATCTCAAAGTGTTTCAACTTTTTATGCAACTTATTGAAAGAAAGTAGATACTCATACTATACTATGTTATTTAGTGAAATCTTTAAACTGTGTTGTCTATGAGCACATCTTGATTAAGAGAGTTACAGAAAAAGTAGAAAGAATGTTGACTGCAGTTAATATAAATAGAGACTTTACTCAATCTTTAACATTAATTTTATTTTACTTCATAAATGTAGCTAAAACATCACTTCTTAACATTTTTACTCAGTAAGACTGCATCTATTGACTCTCATTGACAACAAACATCAAATGATTAAACACATCATTAAGAGTTCAACAAATCATTTAAGAATTTAATTAATTATTAATAATGAGTTTTATAAATTCAATAAACTGCTTAAAGATCTATTTAAACAGAGATTTAATAAGCTCATTAATAATTATCTTTTGACTGAGCACAAAGTCTATTTAAATCTGATTGCACTTATGCAGATTGCAAATGTTGTAATAAAAGATATTAATGTATTTTAATTATTTATGTATATATACATTCTTAATCAAGATCAAGACAGCTTGATTGTCTTCTTTAAGCTGAATAAATGAAGATATTTAATGAGCTTTATTCTTTTGAATGTTCATGCAGTGTAAATTAACTTCAAAATATTTACTTATATTTATATCTCTTAACATCTATCTAAGTCAGATCTCAGTCTTTGTGCACATTGACATAGTTATGTATTCAGTCTCAATGATTAAAATAATGATAAACTTTTATTTTTAACTTATTCACAATACTGATTTATCTTTAAACATATAAATACACTTTAAAATTGATTTCTAATTCTGCTTATTCAAAGCATAATTAAAGTTAGAATATTTAAGCATTACTTAACTCTCATTAAAACTGTATATAATACTGAAATTAATGATTGATCTTATGTACTGCAGTAGTTTCTTAAGTGTATATTTATAATATTTCATAGAATTGCTGAGATATTAATTTAATCAATTTAATATGAAGACAATGTCTGATTAAGTATGAATTGCTGCATACATTAAGCTTTTAATTATCTATTAATACTGTCTTTAATCTATTCTTTGATCAGTTAAGTTAACAAAACAAAAAGCATCATATTTGTTAAATAAAATGCTGATGACTCTGTGCTTATTAAATTGCATATAAAGATTCTTTAATATCTTGTTTATATAGTGAGTCTGATTTAGATGTAGAATTCTCATTTTATAATTATATATAACTTAAATGTTAAAGATTTTCTGTGTCTCTCTTAAGTTCTTGACTTTAAACATGTTCATAAGAGCTTGCTTAAATCAGAGAATATGTAGTAGATTTGTTGAAATTATAATAATATTATTTATATAAAGAAGCAGCATGATTCTTTTAATGCTGTAAAGAAAAAGATAGAGATCAGTTTTGCTTTCATGAAAACTTAACTTAAGTAATTTAATGACATATCATTCATATCAGTTCTGTACAACTTGCTTAAGACTATAAAGACTGCACAGTATGTACAGAATATAATTAGATGTGATATTGATTTTTAAAAAAAGTATTATATAAATTGTTTTCTTTAAAAAGAATTCTGTAAAGACATTATTGACATTCACTTAATGACACTTTGAATTCTTGAGTGCAATGATAGTTAAAAAGACTTACAGAGTGCTAAATTTAACAGTGAAAGCAAAGATATTTTTATAATTAACATTATATATCTATGAGAAGTCTCTTGTCACAAGTCTTGTCTTAAGCTTATTTAAGAATTCATTGATGTTTAGCTTAAGTTTAAAAACTTATTTGTTAATTACAATGTTAATTTTTCTTAATGACACAGTCTCTTTTCATGTTTCATTTGCTGTCAAGACTGTCAGCTTCACATAAATGATGTTTTTTCACATTTCTTCTCAGATTGAGTCTCTCACTGCTTCAGCATAGATGATAAATGTTAAAATGTCAAATCTAATTATAGAATCTTCTTTATCTATAAAGAATGTCATAAATGTCAGCATAACTCTCAATATTTTAATTAAGAACTCATTCACATCTTAATTGTCATTATTGTTGTTTCTCTTTCATTTTAAGATCTCAATGCACAGAAAGGTTCTGACTTCTTTAAATGTCATTATTTTAACTTAATTAATGTTAATCTTCTCATTTAACAACTTGTCTAGATTGACTGCAGTTAACTTGATCTTATGTTATTTATCTTAAGACTTATTAATCTTAATTATGATCAAGTCAGACTACATCTTACTGTCTTAAGTCATAGATGTCTGATCTAAAGCTGTGATCTTCATAATGATTAACTTCTTCTATAAATATCAACAAATCTTCTGTTTAAAAGAACATTTAATGTTTACTGTTACAGTTTAAAATTAACAGTATTTTCTTTCTTACTTTCAGCAAACTTTACAATGTAATTCTTAATGATACACTTAAGATCTGAAGCTCAAAGCTGATACTGCTTTGTGATTTTCTCAATGTAGTTCATAAAAATTCTTATTTATTCTTAATTTATAAAGTTATTGCATCTATCTTTAGATAATAACTTGAAATCAATGTAGCTGTAGTATTTGCATTTTTATATATGAATGTAATTGATGAATAACTTCACATCAGTGAAAGCTTTCTCAGAAGTTATTTATTTATCATTAATTAAGAAATTAATTACTGTTCAATTATAAAGATAAACATCTATCTATGCTGTCTGCACTCAGAACTTTATTGACAGTTATATTTCTTTAATTATGATGCACACTGAGTTCTCAGTGATTCAGATGACTCTTTTGACAATGTTATTCTGAATTGATATGTAGAACATCATATATTGCAGTATAATGTTAAGAGATTTGTATCAGTCATTTAAAGTGAACTTTAACTTCATTTTGTTGTTGCTTTGTACAGCAAAAATCTTTGCATCAATTTAAAGTTCAGTCTTCAATCATCATTTTTACAGTATCTGTAAGATCTCATCACATTGCTTTAACAATATCATTCACATCTTCTAAGAATGATTATCTACTATCTTCAGAAAGTACTGATATTCATTAAATGACAAGAGTAATAAGCTGCATATATTAATGAAAACAAGAACAAGAATATTAGTCTTTCTTTTGCTTACAGTGTAATCTTATTTATTGATGAACTTAATTAGAACATAAATTTTATATATGTTCTTGTTGTTCTTAATGATGAGAATTAACTTTTCAAGAATTGTTATCTTGTAAAGATTACACAACTTTGCAGAATTAAAATGAGCAAATTATTAATGTTAAAGTCTGTAAGTCTTGATCTTTTCATTCAATGATGCAGTGTTAATGTTTAAAAAATTAATCATAAGATCATGTTTATGAGTCTAAATATGCAGACTTGTATTTAAAGCAATAACAGAGAAAACAGTCTCTGAATATAATGTGTACACTGTAGATATTAAAGCAAATTCATTAAGACTCTTTATAATGTATTTAACTATATAGACTTTATTTCATTCTAATGCTTTTATTATAGTTTTGCTGTGCTTATTACATATTTAAAGACAGTATTAATTAAAGCTTTTATGTAGTTTCATTTTGCACATTCATTTTCTTAACAGAAGATTGATTTTAAGTTTAAATATATAAAGTGTTAAACTTAATCTTACAGAATTTTCTGATCTGACTTGCATAATGATCACTTCATAATAATAAGAATATAAATGTCTTCTTTTAACTTTAATTTGTCAATATCTCATTCATATAAGAAAGTCACTGAAGAGTTGAACTTAATCAGTTATATATAAGAAGAATTTAAAGTCTGCAATTCATTCAGATTTAAACATCTTACTGACAGTCTTCTTAAACAGAGCAGCAATTTTATTGTTAATTTTCTTTTTTTCTTTAAATTCAGAAAAGAAATCATCATCATTACTGTCATTAACTTCTACATCAAAAACTCTGTATCTCTTTTCTTTTTCTTTATAAATTAACTTTTAATACAACTTAACTGCAGTCAATCTATGCAGCTTAATTACAGTTAATCTGCTTGTCTTCTTTTAAGCATTTCACTTAATATCAGAAAAAAATTTGCAATCTTTAATGAAGTAAGAGTTGTTGCAAAGAAAGTATTTAATAAAGTAATAAAAAAAATGATTACTGTCTGAGCTAAATGATCTGCAATAATGTCACTTAATATTAACTGTATAATAATTCAATGAACTGCAATTTTAATTTATTAAATATTGATCTTTTTTCTGTTTATTTATTTATAAAACAATAACAGTCTCATCAGTTTTAAGCTATATCTCTTTCTTTTAAAGCTTTTATAAATCTCTCTTAATGTCTGAATTGTTCTGAGCATTAATGATATTATAGATCACAACATACTTAATTAATAGCATTTAAAGCAGCATTTAAAACTGTCATTCTGATTTAAACAACTCAGTCATATCAAACTGAGTTGCAGCAATCTTTCTGTCAAGTTTGCTCAGATAAGTTTATGCTTCTTTAATAAATACATTTTTTAACATTTTATATTTAATAAATTTTGTCAAATATTATCTCTCAATCATCTGCAGCTTTTTTTTATACTTAAACTTTAATATATCTCAAATATTCTTTGTGCTGATTTTGTCTGTCAGATATTCTTGATTATCTGCATTTATGCAGATAATAAGTCAATATAAAATCTTTACATCAATTTTCTGATTTCTAAAGCTGAGACTGCTGAGAGAAAATGAGTCTGAAAATCTGCTAATTAATATGTTGATTGCTGAGACTTCAACAACATTTTATAGATTTTCTTTTATCAGTCATTTTCTTATAAAAATAAATTATTGATTGCAGTTCTTGCAAGTGAAGATTGAGATGAGTCATCACTTTGTAAAGAAGTTGTTGAAGTTTATGATAATAATAGTTGACATGTAGTATAAGAAGTGAATAAAGTAAAATAATAATGTATACATTGAAAATAATATAAGTAAAACAAATAGAAAGCTTTTATGTCTTTTGTTTTGTAAGATAATAATGCTTATTTATCTTAATGACTCATACTAAGTTACTGAAGAACAGTACTTTCTGAGCAATTATAAATACTAATTTTTGCTGAGATCAATTCTCTATGAATCTTTTAAGTTAAACATACTTAGCTACTGCAGAATAGTGCTCTCTAAACAACTGTATATATTAATTTTTGTTGAGATTGATTCTCTGTAAATCTTCTGAATCAACATACTTAGCTGTCACAGAATGCTAATTCTGCTAAAGCTAAATTTATTATGAATCTCAATAATTAGTGATATTGCTAAAGCTGAATTAACTGTGAATCTTAATAGCTGATGTACACAGCTATCATCAGTGTGCTGATTCTGCTAAAGTTAAATTTATCACAAATCTCAATAATTAGTAATACTGCTAAAGTCAAATTGATTATAAATCTTAAAAGTTGATGTACTTAGCTATTGTCACACTAGAAGTATACACTTTCTCTGAGAAGCTTCTTGCTAATTTAGACTCATAATTTATTGAAAGAAAGTAAATATTCATACTATATTATGTCATTTAGTGAAATCTCTAAATTATGTTGTCTATGAGCACATCTTGATTAAGAGAGTTACAGAAGAAGTAGAAAGAATGTTGACTGCAGTTAATGTGAATAGAGTCTTTACTTAATCTTTAACATTAATTTTACTTCACTTTATAGAAGCAGTTAAAACATCATTTCTCAACACTTTTACTCAGTAAGACTGCATCTATTGACTCTCACTAACAGTAAACATCAGATGACTAAACACATCATTAAGAATTCAACAAATCATTTAAAAGTTTAATTAATCATTAATAGTGAATTTCATGAATTCAATGAATTGCTTAAAGATTTATCTAGACAGAAACTTGATAAACTCATTAACAATTATTTCTTGACTGAACATAAAGTCTATTTAAATCTGATTGCACTTATGCAGATCACAGATATTGTGATAAAAGACATTAATATACTTTAACTGCTTATATATATATGCATTCTTAATCAAGATCAAGACAGCTTAATTGTTTTCTTTAAGCTGAATAAATAAAGATACTTAATGAGCTTCATTCTTTTGAATGCTTACACAGTGTGAATTGACTTCAAGATATTTATTTATATTTATATCTCTTAATATCTGTTCAAGTCAGATCTCAGTCTTCATGCACATTAATATAATTATGTATTCAGCCTCAATGATTAAAATAATAATGAACTTTTACTTTTAATTTATTCACAACACTGATTCATCTTTAAGCATATAAATATATTTTAAAATTAATTTTTAATTCTGCTTGTCTGAAACATAGTTAAAGTCAGAGTATTTAAGCATTGCTTGACTCTTATTAAAACTGTATATAATGCTGAGATTAATGATTAACTTTACATATTGCAGTAGTTTCTTAAGTATATGTTCATAACATTTCACAGAATTGCTGAAATATTGACTTAATCAATTTAGTGTGAAGACAATGTTTAATTAAATATAAATTGCTGTATACATTAAACTTTTAATTGTCTGTTAATACTGTCTTTAATCTATTTTTTAATCAGTTAAGTCAGCAAAATAAAGAACATCATATTCATTAAATAAAATGTTGATGACTTTATGCTTATCAGATTATATGTAAAGATTCTTTAGTATTTTATTTATGTAATGAATCTGATTCAGGTGCAGAGTTCTCATTTTACAATTATGTATAACTTGAATATTAAGAATTTTCTGTGTCTTCTTTAAGTTCTTAATTTTGAACATGTCTATAAGAGCTTATTTAAATCAGAGAATGTGTAGCAGATTTGCTGAAGTCATAATAATATTGTTTATATAAAGAAGCAGCATAATTCTTTTAATGCTGTAAAGAAAAAGATAAAGATCAGTTTTACTTTGATGAAAACTTAACTTAAGTAATTTAATGATATATTATTTATGTCAGTCTCATGCAGCTTGCTTAAGATCATAAAGGCTGTGCAGTATGCACAGAATATGATTAGATGCAATATTGATTTTAGAAGAGAATGTTATATAGATTGTTTTTTCAGAAAGAATTTTGTGAAAATGTTATTAACATTTACTTAATGATACTTTAGATTCTTAAGTGCAACAATAGTCAGAAAGACTCACAGAATGTTAAACTTAATAATAAGAATAAAAATGTTCTTATAATTAATATTATATGTCTATGAGAAGTCTCTTGTCACAAGTTTTGCCTTAAGCTTATTTAAGAATTCATTAATGTTTAACTTAAGTTTAAAGACTTATTTATTGATTACAATATTGATTTTTCTTAATGACACAATCTCTTCTCATATTTCATTTATTGTTAAGACTGTCAGCTCTGCATAAATAGCATTCTTTTACATTTCTTTTTAGATTGAGTCTCTCACTGCTTCAGCATAGATGACAGATATTAAAATATTAAATCTAATTATAGAATCTTTTTTGTCTGTAAAGAATGTTATAAGTATTAGCATAATTCTTAATATTTTAATTAAGAATTCATTTACATCTTAATCATCATCATTGTTATCTCTCTTTTATTTTAAGATCTCAATGTACAGAAAGATTCTAACTTCTTTAAGTGTCACTGTCTTAACTTAATTAATGTTGATCTTCTTATTTAACAACTTATCTAAATTAATTGCAGTTAACTTGATCTCATATTATTTATCTTAAGACTTATCAGTCTTAACTGTAATCAAGTTAAACTGTATTTTACTGTTTTAAGTTATAAATGTTTAATTTGAAGCTGTGATCTTCACAATAATTAACTTCTTTTATAAACATTCAATAAATCTTCTGTTCAAAAGAACATTTAATGTCTATTATTGCAGTTTAAGATTAACAGTGTCTTTCTTCTCACTTTTAGCAAACTTTACAGCATAATTCTTGATAATGTATTTAAGATCTAAAGCTTAAAGCTGATACTGCTTTATGATTTTCTCAATGTAGCTCATAAAGACTCTTACTTATTCTTAATTTATGAATTTATTGTGTCTGTCTTCAAATAATAACTTAAGATCAATGTAGCTGTAGCATTTGCATTTTTATACATAAATGTAATTAATGAATGACTTTACATCAATGAAAGCTTCTTTAGAAGTCATTTATTTATCATTAATTAAGAGATCAATTACTGTCTAATTATAAAGATAAACATCTGTCTATACTGTCTGTACTCAGAACTTTATTGACAGTTATATTTCTTTAATTATGATGTACACTGAGTTCTCAGTGATTCAGATAATTCTTTTAACAATGTCATTCTGAATTGACATGTAGAACATTATATATTGCAGTGTAATGTTAAGAGATTTGCATTAGTCATTTAAAGTGAACTTTAACTTCATTTTATTGTCACTTTATACAGCAAGAATCTTTACATCAATCTGAAGTTCAGTCTTTAGCTGTCATTCTTGCAGTGTCTGTAAAATCTCATTATGTTGCTTCAGCAATATCATTTATGTCTTTTAAAAATAATTATCTACTATCTTTAAAAAGTACTGATATCTGTTAAATGACAAAAGTAATGAGTTATATATATTAATGAAGACAAGAACAAGAATATTAATTTTTCTTTTGCTTACAGTGTAATCTTATTTATTAATGAACTTAATTAGAGCACAAATCTCATATATATTCTTGTTATTCTTAATGATGAGAATTGACTTTTTAAGAATTGTTATTTTGTGAAGATTACACAACTTTATGAAATCAAGATAAGCAAATTGTTAATGTTAAAGTCTGTAAGTCTTAATCTTTCTATTCAATGATGCAGTGTCAATGTCTAAGAAATTAATCATAAGATCATGCTTATGAATCTAAACATACAGACTTGCATCTGAAGCAATAATAGAGAAAATAATTTCTGAATGTAATGTGTACACTGCAGATATTAAAGCAAATTCATTAAAACTCTTTGCAATATACTTAATTATATAGACTCTATCTCACTCTAATGCTTCTATTATAGTTTTGCTGTGCTTATCATACATTTAAAGACAGTGTTAATTAAAGCTTTTATACAGTTTCATTTTGCATATCTGCTTTTTTGACAAAAGATTGATCTTAAGTTCAGACATGTAGAGTGTTGAACTCAGTCTTACAGAATTTCTCAATTTGACTTGTATAATGATCACTTCATAATAGTGAGAATATAAATGTTTTTTCTTAACTTTAATTTATTGACATCTCATTCATATAAGAGAGTCACTGAAGAGTTAAAGTTAATTAATTATGTATAAAAAGAATTTAAAGTCTGCAACTCATTCAGATTTAAGTATTTTACTGACAGTCTTCTTAAATAGAGCAGCAATTTCATTATTAATTTTTTCTTTCTCTTTAAATTTAAAAAAGAAGTCATCATCATTATTGTCACTGACTTCTGCATTAAAGACTCTGTATCTCTTTTCTTTTTCTTTATAAATTAACTTTTAATACAACTTAATTGCAGTCAATCTACTTGTCTTCTTTTAAATATCTTACTTAATGTCAGAAAGAAATTTGCAATCTTTAATGAAATGAGAGTTATTGCAAAGAAAGCACTTAACAAAGTAATGAAAAAAATGATTATTATTTGAGCTAAATGATTTACAATAATGTTGTTTAATATTAGCTGTGCAGTAATTTTATGAACTGCAATTTTAATTCATTAAACATTAATCTTCTTTTTATTTATCTATTCACAAAATAATGACAGTCTCATCAGTCTTAAACTGTATCTCTTTCTTTTAAAGCTTTTATAAATCTCTCTTAATATCTAAATTGTTCTAAGTGTCAATGACATTACAGATCACAATGTACTTAATTAATAATGCTTAAAGCAGTGTCTAAAATTATCATTCTGATTTAAACAACTCAATCATATCAGACTGAGTTGCAGCAATCTTTTTATTAAGTTTGCTCAGATAAATTCATACTTCTTTAATAAATATGTTCTTTAATATTCTATATTTAATAAACTTTGTCAAATATTGTCTTTTAATTATCTGCAGCTTCTTTTTATACTTGAACTTTAACACATTTCAAACATTCTTTATGCTGATTTTATTCATCAAATATTCTTAATTATCTATATTTATACAGATAATAAATCAATATAAGATCTTTGCATCAGTTTTCTGATTTTTAAAGTCAAGACTACTGAGAAAAAATGAGTCTGAAAATTCACTGATCAATATATTAACTATTAAGATTTTAACAACATTTTATAGATCTTCTTCTATTAATCATTTTCTTATAAAAGTAAATCATTGATTGCAGTTCTTGCAAATGAGAATTGAGATGAGTTGTTGCTTTATGAAGAAGTTGTTGAAGTTTATGATGATGATAGTTGACATGTAGTATAAGAAGTGAATAAAGTAAAATAATGATGTATGCATTGAAGATAATATAAGTAAAATAAATAAAAAGCTTTTGTGCCTTTTGTTTTGTGAAACAATAGTGCTTATTTATTTTAATAACTCATACTAAGCTGCTGAAGAACAGTGCTTTCTGAGTAACTGTAAATATTAATTTTTGTTAAAATCAATTTTCTGTGAATCTTCTGAGTTAAACATACTCAGCTGCTGCAGAATGCTGATTCTGCTAAAGTTGAATTTATTATAAATCTTAATAATTAGTAATACTGCTAAAGCTGAATTGATTATGAACCCTAATAGTTAGCATACATAGCTGTCATCAATATGCTGATTCTGTTAAAGTCAGATTTATCATGAATCTCAATAATTAGTGATATTGCTAAAGCTGAATTGACTGTAAATCTTAAAAGTTAGTATACTTAGCTGTCATCATACTAAAAGTATACACTTTCTCTGAAAAGCTTTTTGCTAATTTAAGCTCATAATCTATTAAAAGAAATGAATATTCATACTATACTATGTCATTTAGTGAAATCTCTAAACTATGTTGTCTATGAGCACATCTTGATTAAGAGAGTTACAGAAGAAGTAGAAAGAATGTTGACTGCAGTTAATGTAAATAAAGTCTTTACTCAGTCTTTGACACTAGTTCTATTTTACTTTATAGAAGTAGCTAGAACATCACTTCTCAACAATATTAAGTATTATAATGAATTGAGAAATCTACTGATTAAAGACTTTAAAAATAAAGTTAAATGATTTAATAATGATTTTTTGAGCTGTCTGTTAAACAGTGAGCATTATATTAAAGCATTATAATTGAAAATCAAATAATATTTTTAAGTTCATTACTTCAAAGATTAAAATCTATCTTTCTGATACTGATTTTATCTTTTAGCAACTGCTGCTTTTCAAATAACATTTTATAATAATTATTTCATCATTTTCTGATGCTGAATGATTCATAATATTATAACAGTTAACACATATTACATTTAATCTTTCAATATGTTTGCTAGCTACTTCAGCAAAGAACTGTCAGATCTTTGCTGAGTAAGTTAAATTATTTTATATTATTTAAATATAATTTTTAATTTTTCTGTCTGTATTCTAACTTTATTCAGTTGTTTCTTATCAGTCTTGAAACTCTCACTTTATTACAGATCTTCAAAGAACATACTTTGAGTTTGAAGTGTTTGCAAAAATTAAAAAATAAAATTAACTTAATTATTATTATTTGTTCTATTAACTCCCTATTCAGTCCCTATCTAGGTCTATGAGGGCGAAGCGCCTTTGCAAAGGAAAAACCCAAATGGAAAACCTTAGTCCCGCCCCGCAGGCGCTCCGCCG
>JAABUY010001864.1_pt1 | contig 26783 bp, 29 predicted proteins | sample 5560271 | NCBI WGS metagenome assembly JAABUY01 (sample SAMN10711886, study PRJNA513374) | rock metagenome | isolation source: Antarctica rocks | place: Antarctica: Victoria Land, University Valley | reverse complement strand
GGCTTTACCCCTGACGCTAGTCTAGAGAGAGCTGCTAGGAACAAGCCTGACTGGATCCAGACTGGATCCAGAGCTACCGCAATAAGCTGCTAGGAACAAGCCTGCCATCGCACTTCTCAACACAATTAAAGATTTTCAATGATTATCTTGTGCTGATTTAAACAAGTTATCAATAAAGACATCATTTTATTCTTATGTTCTTGTATCATGATCAATGTATACAAAGCATGTGTAATCAACTTTCAATCAGAAATTTCATCATATGATTGAATCGACTTTGATTTTGACTGCGATATTGACTGAATATCAAAGTGTTCACATAACTCTGACATCAAAGATTCATCAATGAAAGTTATGTTAATGACTTCAGTATCTATCAGAGCGAGAAATCTGAATATCTTTTCTAAACTACTCAAGATGACATCAACAATGAACGACTTGAAATCAAATGAATCATCAGACATGCTGATGAAACAGAATATGAGTATATCGCTCTCAATCACTACTTTGATGAAGACAAATTGTTTTTCAAACTTGCAGCGATCTCATGCACTTGAATCATCTTAAGACAGTCATATGTTCTATGTTTTGACTTCTTGCATTTGAAGCAAAGTTCTTTCTTAAACAACTCTTTCTGAATAAAGTCAAGCTTCGATCTTTTGAGTTTCTTTCACGAAGAGACTGATGACGTAAGTTGAGTAGTCGATGTGCTGATGACAGAGCGAGCAGCTTGAGTAGCTGATGCTTTGACGATTGATCAAGCATTCAATTCAGTCAATTTAACATCGACTTGCATGCAAATGTTGATAAACTCGTTCAAGTTCGTGATTCATTCATTGAGCGTTACTTGCTGAAGATCTGAGCTGATCTTATGCTGAAGATCATCTAGTAAAGTCTCATTATTGTATTCTAGTTCTGCACTAAATCTCTGAAATTTCATTCAAAATTTATGAAAGAAGATCTTGTTCTGATACAGCTTCAAGTACTAACGTTGAGTCGTGTGATGATGATTGAAATCATCGTACATTTTATTAATCATTGATAGTACTTCTTCAACTTCTAGAAATGAGTTCAAGAAGATATTTTGCATGCAAGATGCAATATGTTTAATCATAACTTCACTGACTCAACTTTTGATGTATGCAATCTTCAACTCTTTAATAGAAAAATGATTCTTGTTTATCTTCAGCTTGTTTTGCATTCAAAACAGTCAATTGTCTACATTCTGCGTCGAATCTTCAAATAAAAATAAGTTGAGTAACTTGATTGACTTCAAGAATTGATCTTCAGAAGTCAAAGTGCTTTGTTAACTTGATGCAGCTTCTAGATGATGTATAATCATGTTCTTGTTTCTATTCTCTTTCTGCAGACGCGTCTGCATAATCTTCAATGTGATGTTTATCTCATTGACATATTTTAACATCTGAATCATGTCATTGTGAATCTTGATTTCGAAGTCATGCTGATGAAGCATGTACTTGATAAAGATGATGATGTCATCTGTTTCGTTAGCTGTTATTCAAGCATTCAACTCTTCATTGATGCTGATCTTGATCATTTCGTAGACAAAAAACAATGCATTCATGTTCTCTTCTTCTGTGTTCAACATCGCATTCATGTCTTTTTTTCTTCTGATGCTGCTTGATTCTGTGATAGAAGTGATTCTCTTCTAACATTTTGAAAGTCGTAACTGTTATGATTCTAGTCTTCGTCTATTCTGCGTCTAGTCTTCGCTCAGTCTTCGTCTAGTCTTCGTCTAGTCTTCGTCTGACATCAACTCTATCGAGTCTAGCATAAAGCTAGAGCACACTCATATAATAGTGAGTTCTTTTCTGTAAATACTTTTCTTTCTTAGTATTTATCTATTAGTTATATTACATTCATATGACTCGCTTTATGTCAACTTCTAACATTAAATAAATACTCATCAACTCTACTATCGATGTGTAGATAATATGAAACAATCTACTTCGTTTATTCAGAAATTCTCAAGAAATTCTTCGAATTTGTATCACTTTTTATTCACAAGAAATTCTTCAAATATTTAAATGAGTTAAGAACAATCAACTCAAGCTTGTGAATCAGATGAGTCAAAACAATCTGTGTCAACTAGTGAGTTTGCTTCAAAGATGCGTTTGATAGTTGATCTCTTAATTGAGTCAATCAACGATCAGAACAAGTCTTGTTACACACATATAGTAGATAGAAATCGAAACAGTGAGTCTGCTTCAAAGACGCGTTCGATATTAATCTCGTCATTGAGTCAGTCACTCGATAGTGAGTCTGCTTCAATAATGTTTCTTCGTCAATGCAATGATCTACAAGCACATCGCTCTACTCATCAGTGAATCTGACTACTACGTTCATCTGCAAAGAATTGATCTCTTCAATGAGCTAGTCGACTAGTGAGTCTGCTTCAAAGACGCTGTCAATGCGATGATCTATCTACTCACATCGCTCTATCTATCAGCGAATCAATCTATCTCGTGTTTCTGTGTCAACTAGTGAGTCTGCTACAAGAGCAGATAATGATTGATCTCATCAACTGAGCTAGTTATTTGAAGTGAGTCTGCTATAACGACAACTCACTTAATTCAGCAACGAATCATCTTTTATTCGTATCTTTTACGACTTATCTTTATTTACAAAATTGATGAACAACAGCAAGATGATATGTACTGAGAACAGAATGAAACATATACTATATATCTGAAATCACGAAAATATGAGCTGAAATTCATTCATCATTGAATATTTGAAGCTAAATAAAAAGAGTCTGTTTGAATGACAAGAATAGTGAGTTTGCTACAAAGATATGAACGAAACAAGCTCTGCTACATGCGTGTAGTAGAGACGAATTGACAGTGAGTCTGCTTCAAAGACGCATTCGATATTGATCTTGTCATTGAGTCAGTCACTCGATAGTGAGTCTGCTTCAATGACACGTTCGATAGTGAGTCTGCTACAAGAATAAACAACGATTGATCTCTTAATTGAGTCAATCAATGAACAAAACAAGCTCTACTATGTAGTAGATCTGAATCAGAAGTGAGTCTGCTTTAATGACATGATCAGAATCAATCTTTTTGATGAGCAAGTCAACTAGTGAGTCTGCTTCAATGATCATTCTTTCTCTTTCATAGTGAGTCTGCTACAAAAGATCATCATTCTATCTCTCTTTTTCTACATAGTGAGTCAACTACAATAGACATTTTTGATGGTCTGAAAGATTAATAGAAAGACTTGACGAAATAACATTCATGCAAACATGAATAGTCAAGAGAAAGAAGTAATGTTATGATTCTAGTCTTCGTTTATTCTTCGTCTAGTCTTCGTCTAGTCTTCGTCTGACGTCAACTCTATCGAGTCTAGCACAGAGCTAGAACACACTCATATAACAGCAAGTTCTTTTCTGTAGATACTTTTCTTTCTTAGTATTTATCTATTAGTTATATTACACTCATATGACTCGCTCTATGTTGATCTTTAACAGTAGCGAGCAATGCTCACTGATTCTGATTTCGTGCTTCTAGTCATTGTATGAGTAGAAAATTGCTGATCGAGATTCTGATGTTACTCTATCGAACTTTCTGAGTTTGAGCAATAACTAGTACTTTATCAAACTTTCTGAGTTCAAGTACTGCTGAAATTTCTGGTTTCTAATGATGAGCTCAATAAAGAGTTAATCAAGAGCAACACGTTCATGTTCTTTGATTCTGATTCTATTAAAATTTCTGATTTTGAATCAAGATTCTTTAAAAATTTCTGATTTCTATCAAGCTTTCTGAGCTTGAGTTCTGATTCTGCTATCAAAATTTCTGAGTTCGACTTCTGATTGAATTGATTGTGTAGCTTGTTTTTGTATCGTCTACACGTCGATAGCAAGATTAATGAGCTTTGAACTAATGTTATGAGTCTGCATAAAGCGAATCATATGAATGTATTTTAACTAGAAGTTCAAAGCTAAAGAAGAAAGAAGATGAAACACGTCAAAAGTCTTATACTCACGAAGGCGCGCTAGATCACTAGCGTGTCAACATTAGCTTTATACTAGTCTATGATAGTCTAACACGATTTATGTTAGGCTAACTCAGAGTAATGAGGCACGCTCGCAACAGAATTGAACGTTTCGATGAAGAATAACTTCGAGAAGTTAATGAGCTCGCTGAGAGAACGCTTTTCTGAGAAGAAAAAGCGTGACAAAAGAAAAGAGATCATGAACTCACTGTTTGAATTCAAGCAACGAGAAAGATGTTTTCATGAATATTTCAGAGAGATCAGATATCTGAAGCAGAATCTTAAGAATCTAAAATCAAACATAGCAAGATGAATGATTAAAGACTTGAATGATAACATCACTAGAAAAATAGTGAGATTGACGCTAGCAATCAAAATCAAGTCGACTGTAGAGAAAGTCATTAAAGTCATTCAGAACGCAGAAGAAGAGAAGTTTACAGCAGATATCGCTGCAACGACACATCAAGATTCGTTTCAAGCTAGCGAATCAGAAAAGATGTTCATAGAAGTCATGAAGCAACAACAGATGACATATCAAGAAGCGCAAAAACAAAACGCAGATGCTTTATGCAATATTGTAGCATCATTCTCGACTATGATTATAGATGACAATCAATCTTCTTTCAATTGTATTGAATCATCATACAAGAATAGTGACTTTAAGCAAGTTACTTTTTCATGATCATTTAAATTCTACAGCAACACAAGTAATGAAGAATACAACAATAATAACAAAGATCAAAGTGACAGCTATCTTTCAAAGAATAAAGACATATCAACAGAACAAGTTATATGTTTCAAATGCTGTAAAGCAAAGCATAAATTCTTGAATTGTATGAGCATGACAGTTTCGAAGAATGTCAGAGACAGAGTGCAAACAATTGTTATATGATGAATCGAAAAAAGAAATGAGTATGAAAGAAACTTTAATCAAGAAGAATATAAGAATTTAATGAATAACTACGTTCAGAAACAATCACAAACTATTACAGTTAATATGATTGAGATCAGAGAGAAAGATTAATTGACAAAGTTCAATCGAGATAATCTGATGAAGTAAGATAATGACTTCATCAACATCTTTATTCATGAGAAAGTAAACAATGTCAAGATGACAATGTCATGAGAACAGAAATGAATGAAAGAGATTATGATGAGCGAGAAAAGAACTGCAGAAAAAGCTGAATTTCAAGCATCTGATCAACGAAGTAAAGCAGTCTCGATAGCTGAGCAATCAAAATCAGCTGCGAGTGAAAAGCAGACACAAAGATCAAGAGAATTTAAAGTGAAGTCTAGAAAACTTCAAGATATGAAATCATAAAATCTCTTTGACGCGTCATTATTTCTTCAAAATACTGCAGTAAACATGTTTATCATGCAACTTGCAGTTATGACTTCAAGATTTCGAGTGAATATGATTAATGCATTGAGACTGAAATCTAATTCTAGAACAAAGAAGAGAAAGACAAAAGTCATCTCATTTGATATCTTGAATGAATCAGAAACTCTGAAAGAAGTTAATGTGATTGAAATTTCAGTCAAAGATTTCAAACAGAAGTGAAAATACTATAATTTCTACACTCAAGCAATGATGATAATCTCATCACACGCAAGAAAAGCTTATACAATTTCTAATGTACTTGTGAACGAAGAAGCAATGATGAATCTCATGTCAGAATGCATGATACGTCAAATGAATCTCACATTCAAGTCTAGCACAGTTTCAGTTAGAATAGAGAACGAAAGCTATGAAAGATTGCATGAGACATGTTTTATTAAGCTCATCGTTCAGAAAGTTTTCAAGCATGTATCATTCTCAATCATTTTAAACAATTCTTCGTACAAAATGCTTCTGAGAAGATCATGATTATGATTTGTTGAAGTTATTGAGAATTATTATAAGAACATTTATCACATCAGAGACACAAAAGAAAATCAACACAGAGTAGAAGCAATCAAATCTTTCAACTACAGATCAATTTCAAGCTCTCATATCAAGTTGAATGATAAAGTTAAAGAAACACATCAAGTGAATGATGAAGTATTGCTTTACAATAAAGAAACTCTGACAGAGCTGAAAATGACTTGAAACAAGATGATTGATGACGTTCTGAAAAGAGTATTCAAGAAAGCGATCTCTCAGAAGAAAGAGAAGTAAAATGATGATTACAATCACATTTCTGAATCTGAAGAGAAGAAAAAAGCTTAGCGCTTGTACATGAGAGACAATGTATGAGCGCTGAACTGATCTCAGAACTAAATTCTACAGAAGAAATAGCAAGAGAGCAGAGTTGAACAATTAAAGATCAATACAGAAAAAGAAGAGATTTATCAAGACATCATATGATAAATCTTCAGATGCAATTCTTGAACATGATATGATCAGAAGACAGATCTGAGCGAAACGCAATACAAAGAATGATTCAAAAGCTTCGTTTAGAATTGAAACATCTTTCACTCGTAAAACACTTGACTAAAGAATTCTCAGTATCTCAAGACGAATTCTTGATTGATCAAGTCAGAACTACAGAATTGATAGATCAACAAAGAATATTAAGCTTGAAGCGAATTCTTCAAAGTCTTTCATTTACAACATTCGTAGTCAAGAACATTAAGAAATCAAAAGAATTGTCAAAGATGCTGCATAGTTTTACGAATGTCATATGCTTCATTGATACTCAAGCGAAAGACTTTTTTCTTTCTGTCATAGATCAGAACGCGAAAATGCATCAAGACACAACGATGATCACAAATCAGTTTGAAACATATGTGCTTGAGATTGAGAAAGTGAATGAGAAATGACAATACACAGATAAAGATCAATGAATTTCATTCGTAAGAAGATCTACAATCAGAGAAACTTCTATCAAATGTAATAACATACTAAACAAGATAGTCTTTGATACACAAGCACAGAGCATGATCATCGATATATCGCTTTCATTCGTAAGAGAAGCAATGAACATAAATGAGCATCATGTCTCTCATAAGTACGATGAACAAATTGAGAAATCATCTGCTCATAAGAAAGAGAAAGAATTCAATCGAGAATATCTCGATTTTCTCACGAAGAGAAGATCATGCAATTACAGATGAGAGATGCTAAAGAAAGAAAGCGAAGAAGTCAACTTGTTTCGTCAATGAGTGAAGAACTTTTCACAGATGATAGAAGAAATGACTGACATCAAGACAAGAAAGATAATGACGAAGACTCTGCTAACTATCTGAAAAGATACATTTGTAACAAATGTTTGCAACATGCTCTCTACAGACTTAGTTGAACATAGAATTTCAACATACTTGAAGATGCAATCTCAACAAGCTAAATTATCACTATACACTTCAAAAGAGATGAAGTGACAACGAGAAAACTTTTCAACATTGAAGACAGCAGAGATTATAACAAGATGTCACAGTCTCTGAGTGACGAAGATCAAGTTTTACAGAAAGTCGAAAAACATATCGAGCAAGCTTAGAATGATATACACGTTTAACTTGATTAACGACGCTATCATAAAAAGCAATCATTTTATGCAAAGAATGAAGTCGATTCTCATTGAAGTATTAAAACATCATCTAAAGATCTGATTTCAGACGAATGCTTTCAATGAGTATTACGCTGTTCATATGTTTCTTTCACACGTTTATAAAATCGAATTCATTTCAACAATAGAACAATACTGCTATCTAAGAATGAGTCAAGAGCTTATTGATGATTCTGAAACATATACGCGTCTTAAAAACATCATCACAGAAGAGATTTTCTTTTCAAACATTGAATCAAGCTTGAATATGATCTCTGAGAGCATTATCTTTGCTCACTTCATGAATAATAATTATGAAGAAGCTATCATCTTTGAAGAGCTAGTGATGTTTCTACATAGACACTATTTCTTGCAACTAGCATAAGCAAAATTAACACTTAATTCTATCAAGTGTAGATTCTTCGTTGAGATGTTGAAAATTCTGAGCTTTGAAAAAAGTGAATCTGATATTCGATCATCATTGAATAAGATTGCAGCAATTCGAGACTGATTTGAACTCAAGAATGATAAGAAACTTCTTAGATTCTGTTTTATGTTATTCTTTCTGCGAGCATTGATATCTGACAGAGCTGATCTTACGTCAATCATGAAAAAAATGATTCTTGAGAAAATGACAATGTATACTGCAAACGACAGAAAGTGAATCATTAGATCAATAATTGAATTTCACTGAGACTCGAAACAACAAGCAGTCTTTAAGACAGTCAAGAAGAATATTGTGCATAGATCACTATCTGAAGATGATGAGAAACTTCAGTATCATTTCATCACAGATGTTTCAAAAATAGAGCTAGAAGAAGTTTTATTTCAGCTACAGACTATTGCATCAGACACTAAATGAAATTCACATTTTCATGATAATGTGCGAGTAATAATGTTTCTGTCGTTTCAATGTTTATCAATCGAACAATGATATCATATCACGAAGAGAGAAACATTGATGATATTTCGATGTTTGAAAAAAATCAGATAATTGATTGTAGAACATCTTTACTTGATGCTTTTATACATTGATCACAGAGCACTATGCTCAGTGCTCATCTCAGATGCTGCTAATTGTTACGAGTGTATCAAGACTGAACAAGGCTGAAGCTTTAATTAATTTGCAGTGAATGCTAGCGAGTTCTCTGTGTAATGATTAAAGCTAATCAACGAGCTAGTCAGGTTTGACTCAGATATGACTCAGATATGACTCAGATATGACTCAACACTCTTTTTCTTTCTCAATATTCTTTTTCTTTCTCAACACTCTTTTCTTTTATCAACATCTTGTTCATCTACATTACATTCTTTTCATGTCACAAACACATTTCTTTCGAGTCTAACGCAGTTTCTGAACATTACATAAATAGAAGCTTTTGTATCAATCTTCTTCTGTATTCTTAATATTCAGTTATAACTATTTCTAAAGATCAAGCACTATCAACTCTGATCTTCATTGATTGTATCATTTAGACACGATTCTGACATTATATTAAGAATTCATTAATCACATGATACTGATCTCATTACTCATTCAACATACTCATCTAGACAGAATGAGTCTAAAGAAATTCATTTATCTGATGATTGATGATAATCAAAAGATAGAACAATACTAGAGAGTTGAATAGAATCAACGACAAGACTGTTTGAATTGCTAGACTACTTATCACTCATTAAGTATGCAAAGTTCATTTGATTATGAGAATCATGATAAAGAATCTTCGTGAATTGCTTAAGAATCAAATTGATTGATAGATTCAACAATAAAGAATCTTCGTTGTTTGCTAGAGAATCAATCAAATCTCATCTTCTTTGTTGAAGATTAAACATCACTTTATACATCTTTCTTCTTCAATCATCAAGCATCATCATTCGTTCGATTCTCTTTCAAACAAATCTCATCATGTTTAGTCATTTGTCTATTGAAGAGCATTTCGAAGAATTTCGAAATCATTTCTCTTAAATCTCTGATGCTGATTTATCGAAATCACGAAGTGCTGCATCATTCATTCATGAAGATGATGAATCATTCGCTGAAACAATAATACTTCTCATGTTTTACGAAATCTGAAAGGCTCAAAGTCTAGTTCTTGATGAAGAAACAGATCAACTCTACAAGTTAAATAAACAACAAGAAGATGAAATCAAAGAGTTGAAGACTAGACTTCAAGCTAAAGAAAACACTTCTTCTGATTTCATCTACTCTGAGCGTTCTAGATCTCAAAAAATATTCGATTCTTCGCTATTTACTGATGAAAAGAACTCTACTTGAAAGAACTGATACGAAAAAATTCAGAATAAACTAAAGATCAACGTCGATCTCTTTTCTAATGAACAATTCAAATTGAGCTATGTACATTCTAGATTATTCGATGACGCAGCTGAGATCACTCAGACTAGATGTGAACGTGACTGTGTCAATCTTTATAGAATCATCAATGATCTTTTGAAAAAGCTAACTCAGTTGTTTGATGATTCAAATAAGAAAGTCAACTTTCGTAGAAAATACTACAACTTGATTCAAGAATTCAAGAAATTCAGTGAATTCTATACTCAGTTTCAACGTTTATCTTTCTATTTAGACTATCACGAGAAGTAACTGATTGCTGATCTGAAAGATAAAATTCATTCTCATCTTTGATTCATTTGAGTAGATTAACTAGTTCAATCTGATTTTCTAAAGAAAATTCGTTTCTATTTGATTCATTTGAATAATGATCAGCGAGTCATTCAAGAGATCAAGAACAAGATCAAATGCGTCAATGATCTTTCTAAAACTATCTTTCATAAAGCGACTGTTATCACTCAGTCAGTCAATCATGCGAAGTCTGATCAGCTAAAGTCGCGTGACGCGATTTTAACTAACGTCAAAAAAGCAGATATTCTAGTTGAAAGCTGTTTCATATGTCATAAATCAGATCATAGCTTTAAAAAATGTCTCGATCAATCTACTAGAATTAATGCAGTGAACAATGAATATGATCGCTTTGATTTCAATTCGAATTTCGATTCAAAAAACTAGTTATCTCTTCAAAAGTCATTGAAGAGATAGAAATTATATTTTTGTGCAAACTAGATGAAATTCTATTGAAAGAAAATTACTTTGAAAAGTCGTTTCTAATTGACGCTCATCTCATCTCTCAGAATTGATCTTTCAATCTTCGTCTTCTAATAGACAGTGATTCAGTTGTTTACACAATCATACATTCTAATTTAGTCAATAAAGTATGCAAGAAACTGAAAATTCAATTTATATCACTGACAAAAGAGAAGCTAATAAAAGATTATGACGAAAAGATATTTAAGAAGATCATCACTCATAAAATTCTACTCAATCTCATCATTGAAAGTCATAAGAAATTGACTGTATCAATGTTGATAGCTGATATTGATCATCATGAAGTCATATTGAGTAAGCTCTGAATGAATAAAAACGAAATATTACTGAATATGCAAAATGACGTCATTGTTTTTTCGAATCAATTGAATACTTCTATTTCGATTTTTTCGATTTCTCTCAATTCAAAGCACTCAAGTTGATCGCGATCATCTTCGCTCTCTTCAATTATTCAGACTAAGATTTTTATGATGCTCAAACGACTCATTCAAAAAGAGTCATTCTCAATTCAAAGCATAAATGCAGCTTCATTCAAGACATTGTTGAATCATTCAAAGAAAGACAAGATCAAGATCTTTGCTTTATTTATGATGAACATTAATAAAGAAATCACGTACAATACTCAGTGCAATTTGAACGCTTTAAACATTTCTTCAATCAATGAAATGACTCAGAATTTGAAAGATATTAAAGCGAAGCTGTCATTGAAATATCATGAGTTTCTAGATGTTTTTGATCGAGCTCAATCAAATAAACTACTCTCTCATCACTTCTACGATCATAAAATTGAGCTCATCAGTGATTCAATGTCTTTTTGCTGTCGAGTTTATCAAATGTCTTTTGTCAAACTTCTGAAAGTAAAGAAGTATTTAAACAAGAATCTGTCGAAGAAATTCATCACTTCTAATCAGACTTTCTATTTCTTTCTCGTTTTATTCATTCTCAAAGCAAATGAAGATCTTCGATTCTGCATGAACTATCAAAAGCTAAATGTCATTTTCAAAAGAAATAGATACTTTTTATCGTTGATAAATGAAATCATTGATAAAATAGTGAATTGCAAGCATCTGACTAGATTGAACATTATATCAACGTTCAACAAACTTTAAATGCATCTCAATAGCGAGAATTACATCACATTTATCACTGCTTTAGTGTTGCGAGCGTGCACTTCAAGTTAGTCTAACATAGATCATGTTAGACTATCATAGACTAGTATAGAGCTGATGTTGACACGCTAGCGATCTAGCGTGTCTTCATGAGTAAAACTCACGACGTGTTTCATCTTTCTTCTTCTTTAGCTTTGAACTTCTAGTTAGAATACACTTATATGATTCGCTCTATGCAGACTCATAACATTAGTTCAAAGCTCATTAATCTTGGTATCAATGTGTAAACAATATAAAAACAAGCTACACAACTTAAATCAGAAGTTGAACTCAGAAATTTTGACAGCAGAATCAGAACTCAAGCTCAGAAAGCTTGATAAAAGTTAGAAACTTCTAAAGAAAAATCTTGATTCAAAATCAGAAATTTCGATAGAATCAGAATCAAAGAACATGAACGCGTTGCTTTTGATTAACTCTTTATTGAGCTCATCATCAGAAATCAGAAATTTCAGCAGTACTTGAACTCAGAAAGTTTGATAGAGTACTAGTCGTTGCTTGAACTCAGAAAGTTCAATAAAGTAACATCAGAATCTCGATCAGCAATTTTCTACTCATATCATGACTAGAAGCTCAGAATCAGTGAGCATTGCTCATTACAAACTTCAAAATGCTAGAAAAGAATCACTTCTATCACAGAATTGAACAGCATCAGAAGAAGAAGACATGAATGCGTTGTTGAATACAGAAGAAAAGAACACGAACGCGTTGCTCTTTAATCACGAAGTGATCAAGATCAGCATCAGCACTGAATTGAATGCTTGAATAAGTGCTCATGAAGCAGACGACATCGTTGTCTTTATCAAGTACATGTGTCAACAGCATGACATTGAAATTGAGATTCACAATAACATAATTCAGATGTTAAAAGATGTCAACGAGATAAACATCATGTTGAAGATTACACAGACACGTTTGCAGAAAGAAAATAGAAACAAGAACGTGATTATACATCATCTAGAAGTTGCATCAAGTCAACAAAGTACTTTGATTTTTGAAGATTAATTCTTGAAGTCAATCAAGTTATTGAATTCTTCACTGTTTGAAGATTCATCGCAGAATGTAAACAATTGACTATCGCGAATGTGAAATAAGCTGAAGACAAACAAGAATCACTTTTTTATCAAAGAGTTGAAGATTGTCTACATCAAAAGTCGAGTCAGTGAAGCTGCGACTAAGCACATAGCTTCTCGCATGCAAAATATCTTCTTGAACTCGTTTCTAGAAGTTGAAGAAGTACTATCGATCATTAATAAAATGTACGATGATCTCAATCATCATCACACAACTCAACAACAGTATCTGAAGCTTTATCAGAACAAGATCTTCTTTCATGAATTTTGAATGAAATTTCAGAGATTTAGTGCAGAACTAGAATACAATAACAAGACTTTATTAGATGATCTTCAGCATAAGATCAGCTCAGATCTTCAGCGAGCAACGCTCAATGAATGAATCATGAACTTGAACGAGTTTATTAACATCTGCATGCAAGTCAATGTTAGATTGACTGAATTGAACGTTTGATCAGTCATCAAAGCATCAGCTACTTAAGCTGCTCGCTCTGTCATCAGCACATTGATCACTCAACTCACGTCATCAATTTCTTCGTGAAAGAAACTCAGAAGATCGAAGCTCAACTTTATTCAGAAAGAGTTGTTTAAGAAAGAACTCTGCTTCAAATGCAAGAAGTCAAAACATAGAGTCTATGATTGTCTTGAGATGATTCAAGTGCATGAGATCGCTGCGAGTTTGAAAAACGATCTGTTCTCGTCAAAGTAGTGACTGAGAATGATATACTCATATTTTGTTTCATCAGCATGTCTGATGATTCATTTAATTTCAAGTCATTCACTGTTGACATCATCTTGAATAGTCTAGAAAAGATATTCAGATTTCTCGCTCTGATAGATATTGAAGTCACTGACATGACTTTCATCAATGAATCTTTGATGTCAAAACTATGTGAATGCTTTGATATTCAGTCAATATCGCTGTCAAAATCAAAGTTGATTCAATCATATGATGAAATTTCTGATCGAAAGTCGATTACACACACTCTGTATACATCGATCATGATACAAAAACACAAGAATGAAATGATATTTCTATTAATAACTTGTCTAGATCAGCATAAGATAATCATTGAAAATCTTTGATTGAAAAGAAATCAAATTTTGATAGATTCTGCAAATGATTGATTAATATCATCATTGAAGATTCAAACATCAAAATCTGTTGTTTTGAAAGCAAGCAGTCAATCAGCATTTTACAGATCTGAGTCAAGCGAAGTCTGTAAAATGAAATGAAAGAACTTGAACTTGATTGTTACATCAACGATCATCTTAAAAAGACTCATGAATCAGAAATCAGTGAATAAGTTCATTGAATTTGCTCTCATAACAAAGCAAAGCACTCAAGTTGATCTCGATCAACTTTGATTCTCTCAGTCAATTGAAGTAAAGAAGCTCATCAATATTGTCATGATCAAAGTCGCTGTGTATCAAACTTTAGTCAAGAATAAGAAGATCAAGATCTTCACATTGATCATTAGTGAAATCAATAAAGCGCTTCAAGCTAGCTCAGTCGAAGATTTCGCGAAAATGAATGAAATAACATCAGTCATGTCATTGAATAAACTGAAGAAGAAGCTTTCAATTGTCTATCACGACTTTCTAAATGTGTTTGATAGAAAGAAGACAACGCAGTTGCTCTTGCATCAATCATACGATCATAAGATTAAATTAGAAGATGAGAGTCAATCTTCTAGAAGTCGATTGTATTTCATGTTGAGTTACAAGTTGCAAAAGATCAAGAAGTATCTAGAAGAGAACTTGAAGAAGAAGTTTATTACACTCAGCAAAGCTTTCTTCGCTTCGTCAATACTATTTATCAAAAAGAAAGACAATAGTCTTTGCTTTTGCATGAACTATCAAAAACTGAATGCTTTGATCAAAAAAGATTGTTACTCAATACTCTTGATAGACGAAGTACTAGCTCGAATTCAAGACAGTAAGTATCTGACTCAACTCAACATTATCATCACGTTCAATAAACTGCGCATGAGTTCAGAAAGTGAGAATTTAATTACTTTTGTTACTTTCTTCGATGTTTACAAGTATAGAGTAATGCTTTTTGAATTGATTAATGAACTTGCGTTCTTTCAGCACTATATCAACAATGTATTGTTTGACTGTCTGCACAAGTTTTGTCAGACATACTTGAATGATATTCTCATTTATAGTAAGATCTTGAAAGAACATAGAACTCATGTGAAAGAAGTGCTAAACAAGCTTCGTGAAGCTGATCTGCAGATAGACATTGACAAGTGCGAATTCAAGATTCAGAAAATCTCGTTTCTTGAACTACTAATATTCATCAATGATCTACGAATGAACTCTCAAAAAGTAGATGTGATTTGAAGTTGAAAAGTGTCTCAATCATTGACTCATGTGCAGATCTTCATTGACTTCTGCAATTTCTATCGACGATTCATAAAGAACTTCTCAAAGATTGCTCAATCTATGATAAAGCTGACTCAAAAAAATCATCTCTTTGAATGAACAGAGATTTGTCAGATGATCTTTGAAGAATTAAAGCAACAGATGACAACAGCTCTCATTCTAAAGCATTTCGACTCAATTAGAGAAGTTATTCTGAAAACTGACTTCTTGAACTATGTCAACGACGAAGTATTATCTCAGTGTGACGATGAAGACATTCTACATTCAATGATCTTTTATAGCAAGAACATGATTCTTGCAAAATGCAACTACGAGATTTATGACAAAGAACTGCTGATCATTATTCGCTGCTTGAAGTACTGATGCTCTGAATTGAAATATACAGATATTTTGATCAAAATCTTCATCGATCATCTGAATTTGAAGTACTTCATGATTATCAAAGAACTGACTTGACAACAGACTAAATGAGCTGAGAAGTTATCTGAATATAACTTTAAGATCATATATCAGTCAGAAAAACAGAATCTGAAAGTTGACGTGCTGATCAGAATGTCAGACGTCAAGTCGATTGAGACAAACGATGATTGAAAGTTATATCAGCATCAGATGCTATTGTCAGAAAGTAAGTTTGAATTGCAGTCAATAGAAGCTGATCAAGATTATGATCAGAAATTTGATTTGAATCTTGCTCAGATCTTGCTCAGATCTGATTCAGAGTTGAAACAAGAATTGAAAGCTAATGAAGATTCAATCGAAGAAGTGATTTCTATTCAGAATCAGATTATAGTTGAAAATTGAACGAATCAACTATGTATCAATATTTGAGCAATCATGAAACAAAATAGAAAAACTTGTCAAGATATTGATCTAGACAATTGCAAAGTACTTGATGAAATACTCTGAAAAGATGATAGACTATGAGTTTCTCAGTCAATGATCATTCAATTGATAAGAAAAGCACATGATCTTTTGATCAATAAACACTTTGACATGAATTGAACGTTGAACTTGCTGAGATGATCATATTGCTGATCGAAGATGAGAACGATGATCAAGCACTACATTCAAAACTATTACGTTTGTCGTAGATCAAAAGCATCGAAAGATCAAATCAATGAACTGCTGAAATCATTGCTCATACTCAAGCAGCAATGACAGAACATATCATTAAACTTCATTATCAATCTATTAGAAAGTGATGAAAACAACGCGATTCTGACAGTCATAGATCGATTGTCTAAGAAACGACATTATATATTGTGTTGATCAGATGACGAAGAAATCTTCGCAGAATAAACAGTCAAGCTGCTGTTGATATGAATCTTCAGAATTCATGAACTATCAAGATCAATAGTATTCAATCGTGATTCACAGTTCATATTGATTGTCTGAAAGTCTTTATGTCTGAGACTCAACATCAAGATGAAACTATTCACAAACTATCATTTGCATATCAATGATTAAACAGAAAGAGCGAATCAGAATGTAAAATGATATCTATGAAGCTATTGCTCATATATGCAAGATGATTGATTCATCTGATTATTTATGACTGAATTTATCAATAACAATGCTATTTCATCGTCAATTGAACAGTCAGCGTTCTTTCTGAATAAGAGCTTTCATTCTCCTATGAGCTTCAATTTGAATTCAACTGAATATGAGATCACTCGAACTAGAATTGAAGCAAGCAAAGCGAAGAATATATTTGAACACATGAAACAATCACTAGCATTGATCAAGCAAGCATTAGCAAAAGTCAGAATCACAATGAAGAAACAGATTGACAAGCATTGAAAAGAAATGATTTACAGAATAGATGACATGATATTTCTGAACTCAAGAAACATCATGATCTCAAGATCATCAAAGAAACTAAATGATAAAATGCTAGAACTTTTCAAGATTCTGATTGAGATTGAACATGCATATTGACTGAAACTGTCATCGACTATGAAGATTCATTCGAAGTTTGAATCAAATCTGCTGCAACTAGATTTGAAAAATGCTTTAAAAGAACAACGAAATAAGTCGTTTGATTCTATAGTGATTGAAGACGAAGATGAATGAGAAGTGAAGAACATATTGAACTTCAGGCACTACGAACGAGACAAGCGACTACAATATCATGTCAATTGAAAAGAATACAACGTTGATCTACATTGATACAACATCGATGAAAGTGAATTCGAAGATTGCTTGAAAGTCATCAATGACTTTCATGAACGTTATTCAAACAAGTCAAGATAGAAATTAACTCAAGAAAGATTGACTGAACTGTAACAATGAAAACATTGCTAAATGAAGAAAGAGAGTAATGTTGCAAGCGTGCACTTCAAGTTAGTCTAACATAAATCATGTTAAACTATCATAGACTAGTATAGAGCTGATGTTGACACGCTAGCGATCTAGCGTGTCTTCGTGAGTAAAACTCACGACGTGTTTCATTTTTCTTCTTCTTTAGCTTTGAACTTCTAGTTAGAATACACTCATATGATTCGCTCTATGCAAACTCATAACATTTAGAAGCATATAAATACAAGATGTTATCATTTGAACTGACTAATGAATCAATCTTCTTTCAGCAATATATGAATGACATTCTATGAAACTTTCTGAACGACTTTTGCCAAGTCTATTTAGATGACATTCTCATCTATAGCAAAATGAGAAAGAAACATAAAGATCACGTCAAACTAGTATTGAGTCAACTACGCGAAGCTGAACTGCAGATGAATATTCGAAAGTGCAAATTCAATGTAGAAGAGACTGTCTTTCTAGAAGTCATTGTATCAGAACTAAATCTTCGTATGAACTTTAGTAAAGTGACAGTCATAGTCAGCTGAATCACTTCGATCAATCTAAAAGAAATTCAGAACTTCGTGAGATTTGTTAACTTCTATCATCGTTTCATTAAGAACTTCTTGAAGCTAGTCAAATCATTCATTCAGCTGACTAGAAAGAACACGTCTTTTGTTTGAAATGAGATCTGTGTTCAAGTCTTTAACAATCTAAAGAAACAAGTCAGCTCAATCTCAGTACTTCGTCACTTTGATCTCAAATGACAAGCTATTCTGAAGATCAATGCTTTGAACTATGTAAAAGATGAAATACTATCTCAGTACAATGATGAGAAAGTTCTTCATTCAATGATCTTCTACAGCAAAAGCATGATTTTCGCTGAAATCAATTATCACATTTATGACAAGAAATTGCTAGTCATTATTCAATGTTTTGAACATTGATGATTCAAGCTGAAATGCACTGAACTACTCATTCAGATGTTCATCAATCATCAGACTTTGAAGATCTTCATGAAAAACAAACAGTTGAGTCGACGACAAGTCAACTATCTGAACATTTTATCGAAGTTCAACTTTCAGATCATCTTTAGATCAGACAAAATGAACATTAAAGTCAATACTTTAATCAGAATGCTTCTAGCAAACGTCTTTGAATCAGCTTGATGTCTTAAAGATTGTTTTCAGACTATTCTGATTCTTGATAAAATCAATGTTCTATTTATTGAATCAAAAGCAAATCTCTATCAACGAGTATGAATAATCAATCAAACAGATGAGCTCTGCAGCAAATATAAACAAGCTATGAACGAAAACAAGCTCAAATTTCATATCATTAAACTGAAGAATTGCGAAATCATTGACAACGTTCTATTTAGAAAAGATCTACTGTGAGTCTCTGAGAATATGCACACGAAATTACTATAAGAAGTGCATGATCAATCTTCAATCTTTCACTTCGACAATAAATGAATCATTGATCTAGTTTAGCGTTTCTACTATTGATCAGATCATCGAGTTACTATTCAATGATACATTCAAAACTGTCATGCTTGTCAGCAAAGTAAAGTCTCTAGAGATAGCATCAATGAATTTCATCATTCTCTCTTGATTTCACATGAACGCTGAAAAGATATAACTATGAACTTCATCATTGAACTATCTCTGTCAGAAGACTATAACGTCATTTGCACAATCATATATTGTTTCATCAAAGAACATCACTATGTTCTCTGTCATTGAGAAGACAATGATATCTCAGTCGAAGAAATGATTTGAATTATGCTATGAAACGTTTATCGACTGCATGATTTACTCAATTCTATTGTTTTGAACAGAGACTTTCAATTCATATCAACTATGTGAAAAAGTCTTTGCAAGTGACTGAGAATCACAGCTAGTCTATTCACAGTCTATCATTCTGAAATCAATGATCAATCGAAACAAGTCAATCAAGACGTTGAATGTGAACTTAGAATCTACTGCAATTACATGCAAGATGACTGAGCAAAATGAATATCTATGATGAAATTCAGTGACAATTCAAATATTTTCTTGATCTCTTCAATGATTTCTTTCTACTTCAATAAGAAATTTCACTCTTGAATGAGTTTCAATTCAGATACGACTGACTATGAAACAACTTGTGAACGTCTTGAAGCTAGAAAAGTCGATGATATTGTCATTCAAATGAAAAAGCTACTGAACTTTAATCATCAACAATTGAAAAAGATGAAGCTGATCATTGAAGTTCAGATCAATAAACATAAATGAAACGTCACATATGAAGTAAATGACTGAGTTTGACTATTTTTCAGAAACATTAAGACAACGAGACTCTGCAAAGATTTGAAAGACAAACAGTTAAATCTTTATCAAATCACTGTCAAAGTGAGTATTTTCTATCATCTTTATCTATCAGTCAGCATGAAGCATCTGCATTCGATGTTCAGTTCAAAACTACTGCGATCATATTCAGAAAATCTTCTATCAGAACAGCATTCAGAATCACTCAAATCAATCACTATCAAAGATGATGAACATTGAAAAATAGATGATATATTGAACTTCAGACGTTATCAAGATCAAATACAATACAAAGTCAAATGAACAGATCTAGATAGAAACAATGAATGATACTATGTCGATAAAGAGAAATTCAATGACTCAGAAGAAGTTTTAAATGAATTTCATAAGTTATATTCAAACAAATCGCGCTAAATATCGAAATAATTATCAACAAAAGTGAGCAAAGAAACTACATTCATGCAAACATGAATTTTCAAAGAAAGAAATAATGTTACGAGCGTATCAAGACTGAACAAGACTGAAGCTTTAATCAATTTGCAGTGAACGCTAGCGAGTTCTCTGCGTAATAATTAGAGTTAATCAACGAGCTAGTCAGGTTTGACTCAGATATGACTCAGATATGACTCAGATATGACTCAATACTCTTTTTCTTTCTTAACATTCTTTTCTTTCATCAACATCTTGTTCATTTACATTACATTCTTTTCATGTCACAAACACATTTCTTTCAAGTCTAGCACAGTCTTTGAACATTATATAAATAGAAGCTTTTGTATCAATCTTCTTCTGTATTCTTAATATTCAGTTATAGCTATTTCTAAAGATCAAGCACTATCAATTCTGATCTTCATTGATTATATCATTTAGACATGATTCTGACACTAATGATAGAATCGCAAGATGATAAATGTGATTGTCAAAATACAATCTATCAATTTATCATATTTCTGAAAAAGACTTAGCAGTTGTCGATGATCTCTTGCGACTGAAAGAATTTTCAATCTATAAGTCAAAGAACGAAGAATTTTCATTTACAGCACTTCAAGTGAAGTAAGATTCAGATGAAACTCAGAAAACATTAAATGTTTCAAAGATTAATGACATGAAAAGAGACATCGCTAGACTTCTGTTCAAAGAGATTCAATGTATGAATGAGATGACTGAGCAACAGTGACGCAATAAATGATTTGAATGACTGAAAGATTCATGATATGAACAAATAGTAGAAGTGAAACACAACGAAAACATATTCGAATTGAGATCATTGCAGAAATCAGAACGAAAATTCATTCTTAGCAAATCAAAAAAGTATGTGCTAGTTCAAAAAGTTAATAAGCATGCTCAATTGACATTTTGAGAAAGATCAGAAGCTTTGTCAAGATGCTTGCATGAGAAAGAAACTAAATCTGCTCTTAGACTGCTACATGAAGTGCATGAACATTTTTCATTTGATATCACTTTTCAAAAAACATTGAGCAGATTCTATTGATTTATCAGAAGAAGAGATGTCAATAAGTGATGTAAAACTTGTTCAATGTGTCAGCATTTGAGATCATTAAAATCATCTCAAGAACTTTTGTCAATACTGCATCTTCAGTCTCTTGACTGTTTAGACATCAACTACATTGAATCATTTATCTCTATCACAAAGAGTGACTTGCACTACATTGTGATCACAGTAGATTACTTCTTGTTAGAGATCAGCATAGAGCAAGTCATATGAGTGTCATTTAACTAATAGATAAATGCTAAGAAAGAAAAGTATCTACAGAAAAGAACTCGATTCTTTATATGTGTGTTTCTCAGCTCTGTGCTAGATTCAAAAGAATTGACGTCTTACACATATGATGCAGAGTCTCAATGACATCACTACTAGCTCAAATGCTCACTAGACTCAATTAGAATGAAACTCAGGTCAGAGCTAGAAAGAATAGACGAAGACTAGAATCATAACACTTCTCTAGATTCATATGAGTCATCTCAGTATCAGCTGCAAATATCACAGCTATTCTCATGTTCTTTCAACGTCACATAACAGACATCTTCGACTGATTAAGAATGCTTTACTCGAATAATGAAATACATTTTAAAGATGAGTTCGACGAGAAACTGAAGACGATGAAAGTCAAACATGTATGAGCTTTCTCTTATCACTTCTCGTCAGTGAAATTGATGAAAAGATATGTTCAAGTAATACTATCTCAATTGAGAGCTCTGATGCAGCATTCTGCAAAATTCATCTTGAAATAAGACTGATTCATTAAATCAGCAGTCGATGTGACAAATACATGAATGATCAGAACGCAGAAATACACGTCTAGTCAGCTTCTTTTCAAGTTTGAATCTAAACATTTCAGAGACATGAAACAGCTGAATGACGTGCTACGAGTGAAATTCATGAAAAGTAATATAATGAAAATGTCAAAAGAAGATCTAAAGTTATCAGATGCAATGTACAAGATCAGAATGATGACGATGAATGAAATTAGAAATCTAGCACTAGAAAGATGACTAAGAGATCAAGAGACACTCTACAATAAGATAAATTCATGATTCTTCTCATCACAGAAAGAAAATCTCATTCTAGTAAGACGTCAGACATAAGATAATCAGCATGATCATAAATTGAAAGCTAGATGAAATGATTCACAGCGACTTATGAGAATAGTTACTCATGAAAGATTAATATAAGTGACATCACTACACTTCAAAATGTCAGTAAGAAAGTTTCATATAAACGATGTGAAGATCTTCGTGCTTCAAAACGAGAGAATGTCAAATGATGAAGATTGAAAATCAATATTCAAAATCAATGACAGAATCAGAATACTAGTGAAAGAATGAATCAAAAAGCATTGAGAAGAGAAGAAGAGCAGAAACGTCACTGAAATAAAAGTCTCAGACGTAACATTAAATGCAAAGACAGATGAGACGAAGATTTTGAACAAAGATTCAGAACATGAAGATCTTTTGAACAAGACATCAAAGAATGATGAGATGAGAAATATCTCATAACGACATCAAGCAAGAAGAATGATAATTATTGACTTTTCAGAGCAGTCAATTTGACAACTTCTTATTAATGTTAAACATCTTTCTGAATTATACAACATATTAGCAAGCAACTTGTGCATTTTGCGCTGTTAAAAGCAACATCTTAAGTCAATCATATCTAAGACATCATTGAATTACATTACTCATTATGAATTTACTCTTTACTACTAACTTCATCTATCATCTATCTTTCTCAATTTGACATCTTACATCATCAACTATTTACATTGCACTTTACAGATTATCTTTTCTCATACATCAACAACAATTTGTCTCTTTTACAAGCAACTCACTATCTCTTTACAGCGTCATGAATCTCATCTCAAACTCATCTGAAAAGATTCAGAAATGAAGAAAGACTACTCTGCAAATTTAAATATCTTCGTCACGAATCTCATCTCAAGCTCATCTGAAAAAGATTCAAAAATAAAGAAAGATTACTTCACAGATTTAAACATCATGAAGCAAAGCATTACTCAGACTTCATCTTTCTTATGAAAGAAACATAAGCTAAATCTCGATCATCTTCAGACAGAGTTAAACTCACTTTCGATATCAAGAAAAAATAGTCAATTACAAAAAGAGAAGAAGATTCTCAACATCTCACAAAGAGTAACAAGAGAGAATAAACAACTTGATGAACAACTCAATGAACTTATCGATTCTTCAGTTTTAAAGATGAAGAATCAGAAACATGCAAGTAAGAGAAGCAAACGCAAGAGAAAGACAGATTCTGAGCATTGCAAGAAATCTCAGAATAAGAATGAAAAAATTTCAAATATCAAAAATCAAGCATTAATCAGCGAGAATGATGCAAATAAGAAACAAAAGAACAAGTTTAAATTTAAAGCAACATCGTTACACAAAATTGTAAAACTTAAAAATCTTTTATTCAAACAAGATCTTTTTAACTTGTCAAAGATATCAATCTTAATGAACATTCTTGATGCAGATAACATCTCTTTTGTTACTCTTCTCATCATCAAGACATTCTTTCACTCAATACTCAAAAAGAACAAGAAATCATTTAAGAAACATAGTCAAAAGAAGAATGAGATCAGCGAAATGTCAGCAAGAAAGAGAAAATGTTGCAATGTTTTCATCAAGATTCTCAAGAAGCAGTGATCTCAGATCATGAAGAAAGACTGATCAATTCAATTCAAATAAATGAAGAACAGAGAGTTTATGCAAATAGCAAATATCAATAAAGCTGAGTACGCTTTGAGAAACTCTTCAATGTCATTCGATTATTGATGTCATCAGAAAACATTTTATGCGTTTGATTATTGAGAGAGACTTAGAAGAAGCTTCTATTATCTGCTACTCAAGAAGAAGTCAAACTTCAATGACTCAGTCATCATCAAAGAGAGACAAGTAGCACTATGCTTGAATCTCGAACAGATCTTGAAGATCTTGAAGATGTCTGATGCATATATCATCAAAGACGTAAGACAACGAGCATCTGTCATGTTTGAAAAGAGAAGAAATGCGATGAGCAAATTTCACAAGACAATAGACTTTGAATCAGCTAAGAAGCTATCACAAGCAGAGATAAATACAATATGTTTACAAACTTATGATGAGAAGAAAAGTGATAGACAGTTTCTAGTGAGTAAGTCAACGAAGTTTGAAAAAGTTTTTCATCTCTCTACAGAAAGAAAGCAAACTATCAATCTTTACATGACAGCGATAAAAGAGAGACAAATGACGAGAAACTATGATCTATACTTGGCTAACTACGAGGCTGCTCTATGCGTCAAAGAGAAAGAAATGAAGAAGACATTAGAAGCATTTAGACTAAGAATGAAAGAGATCACTCAGAAAGCAGAGCAACGAATTTTAGAAGCTCATCAATTCAGAACGACTACGAATGAAATCAGAGAAATCAGCAGCGAGAATCAATCTCAATTCAGAACGATTACGAATGAAATCAGCAGCGAAAGCAGCGAGAGTCAATCTCAATTCGATGAAGAAATACGCGTTAAGAAAGAAGATAACGAGTTCGACTCTCAATCTCAATCTCTATTCATAAGCGAAAAATCTATCGATCTGAATCTCATCGATCAGTAAGTCTTATTCAAGAGCTTTACAAGTATTCGTATGACAGAAAGACGATTATTTACCCGGTCGAAAGATCAACCTTTGCTACTTCAGTTTATTGATAGAACTTACTGCATTTATGAATCGGACTGCTTTTGCTGTTATTTGAAATCGACACCTAATTGCTATTTTGAGGGAGAGGGGAATAATTAGTAGCTTGGCACTCCTATATTACCCCACCTACCTACATAGCCTAGATAGCATTCTACCACAATACTACCACCCATACTATTAAGCTAAAACCACTGCCATATCTAGCGCTGAGCTCACATACTCTTCTGTCTTCCAATCATGACTTTCTCAATCCTTCCTCCAGCTCCTGTCAATCAGGGATACATCTCAGATTCTTCCGACAACGGCTCCATCGACTCCGAAGGCGACGTTGACATGCTCGACACCATAAAATCAACCAAACGCGCCAAATATTCTCACTCATCAATCATAACTCCCGGTGAGACCATCACCGACGACCCACAATGGATGAGGTAAACCTTTCCTCCCAAGACACTCCAAGTTCCTGCGCAAATAAAGCCCCCTTGGTTTCCACTAATTCCCCGCCCTTCCTAGAGGCCACGGCACCTACACCACCCCACCCCACCCCATAATCCTCGCCACCCTCGCCGGCACCCTTCAAAAAACCAACAAGCTCCTCTCCATCCGCCCCCTCCGCGCCCGCTACACCCCCGAAATCGGCGACCTCGTCGTCGGCCGCATCGTCGAAGTACAGACTAAACGCTGGAAAGTCGACCTATCCGCCCCTCTCCTCGCCCACCTCCCTCTATCCGCCATAAACCTGCCAGGAGGCATACTGCGGAAAAGAACCAGCACGGATGAACTCGCCATGAGGGCGTTCCTGAGGGAGGGGGAACTCATCGTAGCAGAGGTGCAGGGGATATATCAGGATGGGTCTGCGGGCCTGCATACGCGCAGTCTCAAATACGGCAAACTCCGCAACGGCGTCTTTCTCTCCGTCACGGGTTCTGGCGGCAGCAGCCCGGGCGTCGTTCGCTCGCGGCGGCAAGTCTGGACCTTCCCCACCGCGAATAACGGCGGTGAAATCGATATCGTGCTTGGCGTCAATGGCTACATATGGATATGCAAGCATGTCGCGGATTCGGCAGCGGCGGACGGGGGCAAGGTGAGTATAACGAGGATGGAGGAGAGCGTAACTAGTGAGATGTATACGGCGCGGAATGAAGAGATTGGGGCATATACGAGGAGGGAAATTGCGAGGGTGGCGGGGGGGATCAGGGCGTTGGTGGAAGGAGGAGTGAGGGTGGATGAGGAGACGGTTATGAGGGCTTACGAGGCAGCGCTGGAGGAGTACGATGAAGATGGTGAGGGGGAAGGAGAAGCGAGTGACTACCTTGGGGGTGAGAGGGGAAGGAGAGTGGTGGCGAAGACGCTGGCTGCTGTGAGGGCGGCAAAGGGCTAGTCTGACTTACGATACTCTATATACCCCTTCAAATGAAACAATGAAGCCTTCGAATTATAGAATTAGCATCGGAGCTTGTAGGCATGGGCTTGAAAGTCCAGTAATTAGCAAACCCTTTGCTAGACGAAATCCCGGTGTCACCCATGCACCGAGGACATGCATGCTACAACAATAATGTTACAGATGGACATCAATCTTTCCTGTACTTTCAACCATAAAGCACAAGCCAGGCGGAAAACTTCACATCCCCCAAAATCCGAGAAAAACGACAACCTGGAAAGGAAGA
>JAABUY010001863.1_pt1 | contig 26790 bp, 46 predicted proteins | sample 5560271 | NCBI WGS metagenome assembly JAABUY01 (sample SAMN10711886, study PRJNA513374) | rock metagenome | isolation source: Antarctica rocks | place: Antarctica: Victoria Land, University Valley | reverse complement strand
GGTGGTAGTGGGCGCGGGCCTGGGCGGCCTGTGCTGCGCCGCGCTGCTCGCCAAGTACGGCGTGCAGGTGCCGCCCCGCCCGCCACCGTGATAGGGTATAGGGTATCCTCTCAGGCGCCCCTCTTTGCCGGCGCATGCGGCGCGCGCTGGCTGGCAGCGGGCGCGCGGCGGGCGGGAGGGCGGCGCGGGGCTGAGCCGGCGCGACCCGGCGCGGCAGGTGACCGTAGTGGAGAGCCACGGCATCCCGGGCGGCGCGGCGCACGCCTGGGTGCAGGACGGGTACCACTTTGTGAGCGGGCCGTCGCTGTACAGCGGCATGGCGGCCAGGCGCGCCCGGCGGCCTTGCTGCTCCAGCTGTATACCCACTCACGTAAGCAAGGAGTAGTCGGCCACAAGCTCACAAAGCATGCCACCATTGGCATGCCCTCGTGTCGCTGTGCACCTCCTGTGTCCAGCAGTGCGAGCGCTTTTTAAGTGACCCCGCCTGTGAAGCACAGCCGCACCTCTGCTGGCGCTGGGCAGCTGCGGCCGCGCTTGTGCCTGCGCATGGCGCTCTCTCCCTGTCCTTCCGCGGGTCCGCCAGCCCGTGCGGCCGGCGCGACGTGCCTGTCCCTCTCCGCGCGCCCGCCGCTCCCGGCCCCGCCCCATGCCGCGTGTGGACTGGGCGGTCAGGGGCCGCGGAGCAAACCCCATCGCGCACGTGCTCCAGGCCATCGACGAGCCGCTGGACCTCATCGAGTACAACCGCTGGAACGTCATCATCCCGGAGGGCCAGTTCCTCACCGAGGCGCGGCCCCGGCGTCGCGGGATACGCCTGGAAAAGCAGCGTTTGCGCCTGCAGGAGCAGGCCAGGGCCGTCGTGCTCTGCCTATCGCTGACTCTGCAGCCGCCATGGTGAAATTTAGAAGGGCAAACAGCTGTCCATAGTAAGTCAATGGCCTGCGATTGCACTGTGCAGGCCGACCCCGGGAGCTGCCAGCGCCTGGCGGCCGTCTGCGCCTATGCAGCAGACAGCTGCGCTGGTGCGGCGAGGCCGGCCCGTGACAAGCCGCGCTGGGGCGCAGGTCGGCAACGACCAGTTCGTGGACGTGCTGCGCCAGGTGTCCCCGGCGGGAATTGCCGACTGGCAGGCGCGGCCACACTTTGCACTTCCCATTTCTAGTGCTTAAGCTTGGTAGCCCATTCCTGCGTGGTGGTTGCTTAGTTCGACCGGCTCGGTGCAGCTCCATGCGGACATGCGGCGGGTCAGTGGGGGCTGTTCCGTGTCCGCAGCGCGCCTGCGACATTGCCTGAGACCCTGAGCAGCGTGTGGACGCGGCGCGCAGGAGCTGCAGCGTGTAATGAAGCCGCTGGCGCGCGCGGCGACGCTGCTGCCGCCTGCCGCGCTGCGCGCGGACGCGGGCGTGGCGCTGACCGCCTTCGCGCGCTACGCGCCCTCGCTGCTCACGGTGCGGCGGCTAGGGATGCGCACCTGGCAGCGCCGCATGCTCCCCCGCTTCAAGCGCCGCCAAGAGCGATCGCGGCTCTGCCAGGCAGCAGCACAGGATAGGGTGTAAGGTTGCACTTAACCGCCCTGCTGAAGAACACGGAATGCCATGGCAGCATGCACAGGCGGCCCTAGAGGGCGTGGACCGTTCGCGCGTGCGCTGCCCTGCTGTGCGTCTTGGGCGCCGCGCACGGCCGCTGCACCGCAGCGTGGTGCAGGTCGGCCTGGCGCAGTGGCGGGTCGTGAGCGCCCAGGGATGCGCCTGGGCGCCGCGCAGGGCGGCCTGGACGCGCTGAAGCTGCTGGGCCCCTTCTCCAAGGTGCTGGACGGCGTCGTGCGCGACCCGTTTGTGCGCAACTACCTGGACCTGCTCTGCTTCCTGCTCTCGGGCGCGCGGCCGCCCCTGCTGCCAACCCCTACCCTAGCCCTATTCAGGGAGGCTGGGCAGCATCCGCTGCTCTGAGCTCCTGCTGGGGGCTGTCGCCGCGTCAGCCGCGTCGCCGCTGGGCTGTGGTGCAGCAGTACCCCGGAACAGCGCTTGCCTGACGACTGCGGTCCCTTGCGGTGCGGAGGGCAGGTGCAAGCAGGATGAGCAGATCATACACTGGCTCAGGCGCTGACGCTTGCGACTGTGCGCAGGTCTGCCGGCCGACGGGACCATTGCCGCCGAGGTGGCCTTCATGTTCAACGAGTGGTTCAAGCCGGCCGCCTTCCTGGAGTACCCGCGCGGCGGCAGCCAGGCAATCGTCAACGCGCTTGTGAGGTGCGGCGCCATAGCGATCGACCTGCCTGCGTCTGCCCGCCCCTGTGAGCGCCCGCTTGTGCCCGCAACATTTTAACTGCAGGTGTTGCCGTTGCTGGGGCGGCAGCACGCATGCACGGGCACCGCGCGGCTCAGCCATGCGCGGCCGCAGGGGCGTGAAGACGGCGGGCGGCCGCATGCTGCTCAACGCGCATGCGGAGGAGATCGAGCTAGGGTTGAGTTAGGGTACGCTCAGCCGCGCAGCGCGGCAGGGGCGTGAAGAAGGCGGGCGGCCGCGTGCTGCTCAACGCGCACGTGGAGGAGATTGAGCTGGAGGGCGGGCGCGCGGCGGGCGTGCGGCTGCGCGGCGGCGCGCGCGTGGCGGCGCGCCGCGCGGTGGTCAGCAACGCCTCGCTGTGGGACACGCAGGCGCGCGGCCGAGCCTCACTGAGCAGCCAGCTCTCATGCTGTCTTCGAGAGTCTCCTCCCTCGCTACTTCTCTAGCTGCCGTGATCTCTTCACTCTGACTGCTCCCTGACCTTCACCTCCGCCTCCAGTGTGTGTGTCTCTGCTCTTGCTCAAATCCATCTTCCTATTTTACATACTATCATAAGACCAGCGCGCTGCTGCGCATGCTGGCAGAGTGCCCGACAGCCTCGCAGGTGAGGCCAGCATGGCAGCATGCGCATGACCGTGCTGTCTGGCGGGCTAATCGATGCCACAGCTTGACGGACGTCCATGCGCCCTCTGCCTATCTGTGGGTGGCGCCAGCTCGTGCGAGCTGTGCTGTCGTGCGCAGCGTGCGCTCTCACCTTGCATGCTGCTACAAGCGCCCGCATGTTATGGGCGGGAGGCGGGGTAAGCGTGGCCGTTGTGTGGCGCAGCACTCAGTGCCTTCATAAAGATGTGGTGTCGCCGGGCAGGCGCTGCTGCCAGATGGTGCACTCCCGCCGCAGATGGCGCGCCGGGCGCAGGCGCGCGCAGCCAGCGCCCAGACTTACTTATACACCGCAGAGGGGCGTGTCACTGCTGAGATGTGGTGAAACAGCGCCTGCTCAGTTCTCCTGGCAATCATGCGCATCGTTTGCGGGGGCTATTGGCTCATGGTATGGGATGTGGTCCACTTGGGTCAACCTTGAGAGCACAGAGGAGCTGATGGGAGTTTGCTTCAGACTGTGCAGGTTGTAATCTGGGCTGTGCGCACAAGTCCAGCTTCACGCACATGCACCCAGGGTTTCATGCGGGGTCGTTTCTCTAGCTGAGGGGTGGTGCGTGCAGGAAACGCCGCTCAACCCCAGCTTCATGCACCTGCACCTGGGGCTGGATGCAGACGGCTTGGACACGCCGGAGCTGCACCACATCGTCGTGCCCTCCTGGGAGCGCGGCGTGGATGCCGAGCAGGCGCGCAAGCCACGACGCCATGCTGCCCGGCGTGTCCTGCATAGCTGCAGTAGGACGCGGTGTCCAATAGGACTCAACTGATATATCTACTTTGCTGCCACACCAGTCCTGCATGGTGTGTGGCCCAGCCAGGCGTTCATGGTTCCCATGCAGGTGGGCTCTCTCAGCTTCTACAAGCTGGTATGATGTTCAAAGATAGGCACCTCCGCTGCAACGCAGGCGGTTGTTGGTTTGTTGTGACCCCGGGGCGCGACCGTCCTGTTTCTGCCGCTGCGAGTGCAAGAGTCATGGCGCCTGGCCGTTGCGCGACTGCGGTGCCGCCGCCGACCCCCGCGCCGCGCGCCAGAACGTGGCGCTCATCTCCATCGCGTCGGTGATGGACCCTGCGCTGGCGCCGCGCGGGAAACACACGCTGCACGCCTACCTGCCCGCCACCGAGCCCTGGTCGCTGTGGGAGGGCGCGTCCCTTCCTGCTGGTTTAGGTTTAGGGTTAGGGTGCCACTGGGTCCCTGCCTCTGCGTGGAACGCCCAGGCCTTGCACAGTAGCACGCTGGAGGAAGCGGTCAGCTGCATGTGAGGCAAACCTATCCTCATGCTGACCAGCCTGAGAATACTTTTCCCTTGGATGAGCTCGCTCCGGCCCTCGTGCTGTCATGCTGAGCAGCCTGGGCAGCAAACCGCGCATGGGCGACTGCCGCTACCTGCTGAACGTGCTGCTGTCAAGTGCAGCGCCGCGCGGCGGCGCACAGCGCTTCAGCGTCCTGCGCGCCGCGCCCGCGGCAGGCCTGCAGCGGAACACCCCGGAGTACGAGCAGATGAAGGAGGAGAGGTCGCAAGTGCTGTGGCACGCAGTCGAGCGCGTCATCCCGGACGCGCGCGAGCGCGCTGAGATCAGGCTGGTGCGTTGGCGGCCGCGCGCCCCCGCCTGGGGCGGGTGCAGCTGGGCACCTCGTTATGGTTAGGGTAGCGCGCCATCCCAGGCATGCGCCAGTTCGCTGAGGTTGCGCGGGTGCGCCAGCGCGCTGCGCTGGTCAGCAGCATGTGTGCGCTCTGGCGCTTGGCAGAACGCGGCATGCCCAGTGCGCGGCGGCACATTAGTGCGTGCGTGCTGCTGCGCTGGCACCTAGCGCGGCTCCGGCTCACACCAGTGTTTGTACGCAGGCTCAAGCAGAGCTTGTGCATCCGCGATTACACATCGGCAAGGGCTGGCTTGACAAGCGCTGCAGGTCACCTGGCCACAGAATACGCTACTGCCTTGTCGGTGGGTGGAGTTGAGGTTGACCAGTTCAGTGCGCGTGCGTGCAGGTGGGCACGCCGCTGACGCACAAGCGCTTCCTGCGGAGGCATAACGGCTCCTACGGCCCTGGCATACGCGCCGGGGAGGGGACGTTCCCTGGGCCCACCACGCCGATCTCAGGCGCGCCCTCCCTCTCTAGCACACTCAAAAGGCGCGCGTCTGTTCCTCAAGGCCAGGCATTTTCAGGCATGCCTACGGATTGTCTCACTGACTCTGGGCCATGGGGGCGCGCAGGCTTGCTGTGCTGCGGAGACAGCACCTTCCCGGGCATTGGCGTCCCCGCCGTTGCGGCCAGCGGGCAGATTGCCGCCAATACGCTGGTGAGCGTCTTTGACCACTGGAAGCTCTTGGATGCCATTGGAGCATAACGCATGGCTGTAGTTTAGTGTCCCGTAGCGCCGTAAGGGAAATCACAGACTCGGCATGCATCACAGCCCTGGAGCCCGACAATCACAGCCCGACAAGCAGATGCCCAATGCATGTCTCATCACGTTTTACGTTCCGTAGCGTTGTAAGCTCACGAATGCAATGTGCATTTAGAAGTACAGCCCGACAAGTAAATGCCCATTGCACACGTCATCACGTTTGCTCAGAGAGGGCGGCAGCGTTCAGCCATCCAGATCAGAATCGTACGGGAGCTCTGCTGGCGCCTTGGTGCGCAGCAGCGATGCGACGGCCGCGCCTTTGCAGCTGAAGCGCCCCAGGCTGACCACTGCGTCCAAGCCGCACCAGCTGCGGTGGAACTTGCGCAAATGGTCGTCTGCGGCCTCATATGCCTGCGAGCTTGCATGGCGTCACATGCCCGCTGCTCATTGGCCCGTGTCGCATGCATCCAGACAGAGCTCGACAGAGCTCATGTTGCCGTCTGTTGGCTCAGGAAGTCCGTCTGTGCTGTGGCGTGGGCGGCTGCCGGGTGCACCAGGATGGTTTCGCAGTCGAAGGCAAACTCCATCTCCGCATCTCCAGGAGCACCAAAGTCGCGGAAGAGCTCCCCCTCGTTACCATGCATGTCTAGCGGCGCTCGCAGGCGCGCCGCGCTCCCGCCCGTGCGCTCAGCTAGGAAAGCTACCTGCGAGGGGTGTCAAGCAGCTTGCCTTCAGGCACGCAGGACTTGGCCAGACGCGGCACAGGCTGCAGCAGGGGAAGGGGGTCGTACCTCAGCGCCGCTGGCGAAGCCGAGCAGGGTCAGGCGCACTAGCTGCCAGTCGGGGTCACGCGTGCACTCGCGCTGGGACAGCAGCTGCGCACCAGACAGCCCCAGCTGGCAGCGCGTGCGCCTATCCACAAAGTGGCCTACAGCGCCGGGTATCAGCAGCTTGGGCACTGCCAGACAATTGCACAAGCAGTATACACACGCACAAGCTTTGGAACAAGCAAGTGAGCACGTGATCTGAACTGGGTAGGCAAAGCTCACTAGGTCGCAGTGCTTAGACGTCAGCGCTGGAGAAACAAGCCGGCTCACGCAGAGGGAGTCATCTCACCTATGTACATTCCATCAGGAGTCACCGCCATGTAGCCGAGGCCGCTTGCTTGTGACGCTGCCACAGGCTCAGGCTCTGTGTCCGGGCTATCACCTTCAATTGTGGATACTTCTGCTCCAGCCGGGGACTGCGGGGCTGGCACAGCGTTCTCTGGCTGCAATGAGCGCGCCGCTTCCATGCATGCCTGCCTTTTCCTCTGCCAGGCGGCAGGGGAAGGAGCGCTTGGCGCTGCAGGGATGGTAGGGAGCTTGTGCAGACTCGCCGCTGGTGCAGTGCGCCGCGGCGGTGGCACAACCAGGACGTCGCTCGCATCTGTCAGTACGTCAGCCTTTCGCTTTGGTTGCCAGGGCGTGACGGAGAAGTAGCTGTCCTGGCTGGCCAGCGTTTTGACCTTGGGCATCCTGTGCAGCGCTGTGCTTCAGTATCTCTGTTGGTGTGCGTAGTACACATGTGCATGCAGTGTTGGTGGCACGTGCCAGCAATATTGGCGCTCTAATCTCAGCTGAGATTAGAGCATGCTCTGCAGAGCATGCTTATATCAATGTGCTTCAGTTGGCTCTGCTGTTAGCCTCAGCCACATTTTCAGGCATTCAATTGCAAGGTCATGCTGGGAGCATGCTGTGACCGTGCATGCAATACACTGCGACACGTGGCTGCTTGCCCTGAGTATGAAGGACTTGTGCGTTGAGCAGCTGCCACGAGCTCAACCCAACACAGAGCTGTCTCCAGTGGGGACACTCACTTATACGGTGGCACGCTGAGCAGTGCAGTGAAGATAGAGAGCGGTACAGGCATACGCCTGGGACCGCAAGTCAGGCCAATCCACAGCCAAGTGTAACACCCGGGGGGGGGACTTCCTACCCTAAACCAGTTATGGCGGTAGCCTGTCAACTAGCTAGTTAGCTAGCATAGCTAGTTTGCTCACGGTACCTTTACTCGTCCACCATTTTTGCTACCTTTCTGAGCAGTCAGTGTTTCTCAGCAGTCTTTCTGGGCAGTCTTTCTGGGCAGTCTTTCTGGGCAGACTGGGCAACTTTTCTGAGCAGCAGTCTGGGCCTTTTTTCTGGGTAGTCGTTTATAACATGCTGCACAGCTCCCATCTTCGCCACTGCGTCTGTGGAGCGCTCCCAGCTGCACTGGGCTGCCTGCAGAGCGCACACGGGGCACCTGCTTGCTTGCGACATGCGTCTTGGCCCACGACGAGGCGAAGGCATTACAGGCTACTGCCGCCAGTGCAGATGGGCCGCAAGAGCGCCAAGATAGCTTTCAAGAAAGGCAAGCTAGCCTGGCCTGCTGTGTCGTGCTATCGCTTAAACGTGTCGTGCGCTATCGCTTATTCTCTCGAGCTTGTGCTGCTAGAGTATGTGACCTCCGCTGGGGTCCACCAGAGCTTGTGCTGCTAGAGTATGTGGCCTCCGCTGGGCTCAACCAGGCCTTGAGGCAGAGCTTTCACTCGCGCAGGCAAGGAGGACGCCAAGAAGGCCAAGGTCTGGGGCAAGTACGGGAAGCTGATAGTCCAGACCGCCAAGGCGGGCGGGCCCAACCCGGAGAGCAACCTGCGGCTAGGTGAGGTGCGGGTCGGTCAAAGTATGGGCAATCTTGTGGTGCACATCATACGCTCCTGAGCAGACCTTCACAGCTGACTGTAACCAAGCTTGACCTCCTAAATAGTGTGGGCAGCTGGTCCTCGTGTCTAGCAAAGTCAGAAATGCAAGCACAGGTTGAAGTGCCCAGCATAATTCAAGGAGCTCATGTGACTCTTGTTCGAAGTGCAGCTTGCTTCGGAAATTGATTGCAGCCACATTGCAGCCTTGCTGACAGGGCGCTGAGCGCATGAGAGCGGACGCAACAGGTGCTGAGGGCAGCAAAAATGGCGGAGGTGCCGCGGGACATCATGGACCGCAACCTCAAGAAGGCGTCTGACAAGTCGCAGGCAGACTTCTCAGAGGTGACGATGCACTGCGTGCCTTGTTGCTGCAGCAGACATACAGCGTGTCTGCTTGCAAGAAGGCAGATGCCAGTACCGCAAGGGTGGTTTGTGATACGCGCAGATGACGTATGAGGCGTATGGCGCGGGCGGCACCGGCTTTGTCATAGAGTGCCTGACGGACAATGTGAACCGCTCCGCGACCGAGGTGCGATACACTGCATACACGGCAAGCACGTTATCTGTGACACGTGACCCAAGCATGCGCCGGATATGTATGCCATGTTGTGTACGCCCGCAGGTGAGGACAGCGGTGACCAAGTCCGGCTGCAAGATGGCCGACTCGGGCAGCGTTCTGTTCAACTTCGAGCGCCAGGGCCTCCTGTTTGTGCCAGCCGGCATTAGTGAGGACGAGGTGAGCCTGGCTGCCCTGCGAGTACTAGCCAGCCTGCCAGTGTATGATGTGCTGCCTTGTCCGAGTAAGCATTTAGGCTCAGCGTACATCTGCCACACGTAGGCTTAGGCTTGCAATTGCATGTTCATCGAAGCCTCCAGCTATGTACAGGCTACAAACTTTCCAACAAGGTTTGATGTGCGCATTTGCTGTGGTGCATGCTGCAATTGTTGCCGTCTGCTCGCCTCGCTGTTTGTTTGTGCTTTTAAAACTTGTAGGTGGACTTTACATCGTCCTTTGCGGATGCAGGCATTTGAGGCGGCCATGGATGCTGGCGCAGAGGACGTGCAGCGAGTAGAGGGCGAAGACGATGCCGCGGAGGGTTACAAGGCACGCTCCTTGAAAGCCGTGCCGCGACTAGTATGCGGCATTGCATGCTGCCCTGTGCCCTGGATGCAAGCTGGCGTGCGCAGCATGTCAAACTTTGACGTGGCTGCCTCCTCTTGCGGGCTGTTCCGGGACTCCTGCCTCTCAAGGAGGTACCAGACGGGAGGGAAGCTGATGCTTCACACACTGGTGGCTGTTATCAGTAGTGGCTGTATCAGCGATACCGTGGGTGTTCAGGTGCTGACAAGCGCCGACGAGTTTGCATCGGTACGAGACAGCCTGCGAGCGCTCGGCATCCATGTAGCCGAAGACCGGTCAGGGCTGGTGTTCTCGCCCCTCACTGCCATCGAGGCGCGCTCACCAGCTCTTTCCTTCTCAAGGCCTGGGCCTCCGGCGCTCTGTCTGCAACACGGCAATGCGTTTGTGAAGCGTTATGCGTGCCTTCTGCCAGCACATGGGCAGTCTGCAGCTGCGGGGGCCAGACCAGATGCGTTTGGTGACATGTGAGTGTAAGATGACATGTGAATGCTCAGTGGAACTTGTCCTGCTTGTCTACGGTCACAGCTGGGCTCGTAGGCCTCCCAATGCATTGCAGACATCGGGCTTCATTATCACCGCATAGGTGGACGACGGGGCGTTTGAGGCGAACGAGGCGCTGCTGGAGCGGCTGCTGGCGGTGGACGACGTGGATGCTGTGCACACAAACTGCGCGGGCCTGTCATGACCCAGTTGCTGGCCCAGAGCTTGTGAGTGTCCAGTCTGCAACGAGATCTAAAATCATACGTGTGCTGGGCACCCCTTGCCCCATGCTGCAAGTCAGGCTTACCATCTTCTGCCGGCTGGCGCCACAGTGAAATGTCATCAGAGACAGGGCACATTTTGGCGGTGAATGGCTTACTGTAACCGAAGAGCACAGAAGCGACAGTGCATGCCCCTGTGGCACGTTCTGCAGCATCAACAGGAAAGCCACAGGAGTATCTGCTCTTGGCGGCATGTAGGCCATGTTCGGGCTTATCACCACACTCTGGCACCCTCTCAGTAGCACCTCCCATATGTTTGGGCTTCATCAGTCTAATGTGCGCAAAGTCAGGAAGGCGCAAAGCAAGTACCCAAGTTTACTTGCCGCTCGGTGCGGGCTCCTCTGTTCAGCCAGGCACGAGGGTCAAGAGCTGCGCTCGCGCGCGCCTCCAGCAGGTCCGAGCAGACACAATGCGGGCATGAGCGAGAGCGCGCTCAGCCGGTTATGTGGGCTCAGTGCTGCTTCTCCCTGTCCTTGTCGAGCCAGACGCGGATTTGTGCGTACCAGTCGCGCTTGCCTGCGGCGGCAGGCACGCGCTTGCATGCGGCGCAGGTTAGGTTATCATGTGCACGCCAAATGCACGCACTAGAAAAGCAATACATCCAGAAAATAGACAGTGCAGTAACTGAGATATCTGCCAGATACCTGCCGCTAGGGGGCTGTGCAGGGGCAGGGGGTGCGCACTGGCAGACGCATCAATCGTCGTGCGGCGGTGCTTGCCATACATGACATACCTCAGCTTGTCCACCAAGTGCGCCAGGCCCGAGTTGAACGAGCCTGAGCGGAAACGCGCACGAGCACAGCTCCAGCTCTGCTTGTGCTTCTGCTGGGCACAGGATTGCGCACCCTCTCCCCTACGCCTGATGAGCAGTCCTTTTGAAGAGGGACAGACACACGAGAAGGAGCCAGAGTTTCAAAGTTGTAATCAAAGGCATGCGGAGCGCTTGGGAGAACCAACCCTACATAATCAAGCATGCACAAGGATGCACGCCCCGTAACGATCGCTGTGCGCGAGGCCCTCCAGCTCGGCGAGCAGGTGCGCAGAACCCCGAGTCGTCCAGCAGGCGCAGGCGCGGGGGGCGCGCGCCCACAAAGTAGTCTGTGTGCGCGAGCAGCTCCAGGTCGGTGAGCTGGTGCAGCGTGGCCGCGCAGCGCGCGCTGAGCGGCAGGCTGTCGAACGCCTGCTGGTCGTGCTGCGGCAGCTCGTACTTGGCGCGCCCCGCAAAGATGCGGCAGCCCAGCTCGCGCGCCGCGATGGCCGCCGCCTCGGCCAGGAAGGCCTCGTCGTCGCCGACCAGCACGCACGTGCCGTTGCCCAGCGCCTGCGCGCGCGGCGCCCGGCGCGGCCCTGCTCAGCGGCGCCGGGCACGTCTGGGCCTGCAGCAGGCATGAGCCACAGGTCTTCATGCAGAGCCGCACAGGTCAGTGTGTGCGTAGGAGGGCTTTGGTGCTTGGGTGATCAGGTGGGTCTGGGACTTTAGGCATGGCGTGCAGCGGACTACAGTAGCGGATCTTGCTCCGCTTCTCCATGCTCGTATCTCCATGCACATCTTTCCATACGCGTGCGCGCTGCGGGGTGGCTCACATGCCCCCGCCTGGCCAGGCGCCGCTTCTCGTCCACGAACGCGGCAATGTAGTGGTGCGCGAGCGTGGTCGTGCGGTTCCTGCGGGCGCGCGGCGCGCACGACTGGTTTGACCCGCAGCGTCGGCCTGACTGGGTCAGCTGGCACGCCCATGCAGCGGCCGGCCGCCCCGGCGCGGAGGGCGCAGCCGCGCACCCGATCTTGTCCTCCTGCAGCTTGTCGCCGCCGCGCACGTGGAAGCCGATTGTGGGCTTGTCCGCGAGCTCCAGGCGCGCCAGCATCGGGTCGACCGCCAGCCGCACGTGCGGCTTCAGGTTCCAGACCTGGCGGGGCGCAGGCACGCTCATTTTGTCGCGATCGCACAGCAAGCAAGCGGGGCTGCCTGGCAATTGGCCTAGCCTTGTGTGCAGGCTGGCCTCCTTGCAGCGGTGCGAGTGTTGACGACCCGGGCGCGCATGTGCCTGACGGCCGCCGCACAGCTGCGGAGCGCGGCGCGCCCCAGGAGCACGGCGCAGGTGCGCGCCTGCGGCATGGCCAGCTCGATGAGGTCGCTGTAGCCGTCCGGCCTCACCGGCACCTCCAGCTGGATGGTGTTTGCGGTCATGCGCGAGAAGGTCCGCCGGCACGGCGCGTCAGGTTCCATCATTTCCGCTTCCTCGGTCCACCTGCCCCGCCCCGCACGCTGTGTGCACCAAACACGTGCGCCTCCTGTGCACAGGTGCAGGCATTGACTTTTGGAAGGTCGCGACTGATGAGCTGCAGCCAAGCGCATGCAGACGGGAGCACAGGCCGAACCTGACGGCCGCTTCGCACTCAAAGAACTCGTGCAGGCCGCCGTCTTCTGAGCACTTGTCTGCGCGGGCGTGTAAAGTGCTCAGCGAGTTGAGCGCTACGTGCACCCGCTGAGAGCGTGCCCCAAACAAGCTGACAGGAGGAGGTTGCTCACAAGGGAAGGCCGCGTTGTTGACCTGCGTGTGGACAGCACTGTCAGCGCTGTGCTGTGGCCGAGGTGCATTGGCAGTGCGTGCAGGCAACAAGAGGCGGGGCGCACGAAGAATGTGCCGTTCTCTGCAAACAGGCCCAGCGCTGGAATCATGTGCCACAGGCTGGACGCAAACCCAGAGGAGGACATGTCAAACGCCGTGCAGGCATGGCAGGGGCGCAGCGCACGGCATGCGCCCAACAATACTGCCACCCCCTGCCACAGCCTGCCAATTCGCATTTTGCCTTGCTCACTCTTGTCTGTAGTACTCTTGTCTGTGTCATGGCCTGCGTCGCGTGCCGGCGCGAGTTTGCTCAACCTGCGCTCCAGGAAGTTCAAACTTCTAGGTTTGCCCACCTAGGGTGCAATATGCTATCGGTGCAAGCTATGATAGCTTCTCGATCTGTGCAAGCACGCCGTGAGCAACACATAGCTACTGCTTGTACCAGGCAGTAGCCTGCAAATGGAGGACTGCAAGTGATGTATAGTCGTAGAGAGACGCCTGCTGGCGCGGGACAGTCGTCAAAGTGCTTCAAATACTTTCTACCGCTTCAATGCTCTACCACCGCATTCCGCAATACTGCTCCAAGCAGGCCGTGCACCATTCAACCTCCCACGCGCCCTTAACAGCTTTGCAGCAGCTCTGCCGGGTACATTGAGCGCAAGCCCCCACGCCACGTCGCTCTGCGGGCCAGTGGACTTCGCAGCGGCTCTGCCGGGAACACAGACCGCAAGCACTTGCGGTCTATGTGCCCAGCGGAGCTGCTGCAAAAGTCACTGGCAGGCAGAGCGCAATGGCAGAGGCGCCTGCCTCAGCCACAGCAGCGCTGACCGCTATCGCGGTGCAGCCATTCTGAGCGGGAGCTATGCAACCCAGCAACCTGCCTGCGCCACGCCGAATACAATGTGGCAACCCTGCCACAGCCACTTAACAGACAAACCAATAGATTGTAACCTAGGAAGTTAGTGCAGCTGCAACGGCGCTGTAAAGCTGTCCCCAGGCGTGAGGACTGTCCCCGGGCGTCAGGCCGGCGCTCCCTCACGCCCCGCAGAGGCCTCCAGCCGCGCTGCCGGCATCGCCTGGGCGGCCGGTTCGCCGGCGGCCGCCGCGCCCGCACCGCCGCCGCCGGTGACCATTTGCACCGCATCACGCATGCTGTCGCGTATGTTCTCGCCGACCTCGCCTAGGGTGGTGTGACCCTGCTCGCCCGCGGTGCGTGTGCGCCCCTCCCCGTGCTGCGCGGCCACGCCCTGCGCGTGCGCCTCATAGCCCATCTTGTCCGCGCGCTGCGGCGCAGGCTGGACCTCGCCGTGCGCAGCCCGGGTGTCTGGCATCGAGCGGGGCACGTCCTCGGGGTCCTTGCCGCCGGTCGCCGCCTGCGGCCCCGGCCGCACGGCCGGGTCGTCTTTGCGGGATGCCTCGAGCGCAGCTTCGGCCGCGGCAGCCGGGTTGCCATCGGCGATCGCCTTGCTGGCCTTGGCGCCGGCAGAGTCGCACGGCGCCGCATTCCCGTCGCCGTCGTCCGAGAAGATGCCCGGCAGCAGCTTGGCGCCGGCCTTTTTCGCCATGCGCGAGATGTCCGACCCCACCGTCTGCGCCATGCAGCCTGCGCCGCACGCCCGCGGTCTCACCAGACTGAGCTGTGCAGGGGGGCACTTAATGTCAACGCGCTGACTGACGCTCCGGGGCACGGGGGTGTGGGTCCGCGCCTGTGATTTTGGCGCCTGCGGCGATGTGGCCAGCGGACACGAGCGCGTTGTTGATCTGGGTGACGATGCAGACCTCGCGCAGCGCGAGCAGCGCCATCGTGATCGCCGCAACCACGTCCGCGCGGCCGCCGTCGCATGCCACCACCACGGTGTCCCGGATCAGGGGCATGTGACCCATGCGCACCAGCGCGGCCGTCGTCCGTGCTACGCCTGCAGCACAATTGCTGCGGCGCTTTACAAAACTGAGGCTCTCCTGAGCAGGCCGCATGTCAGCGGAAGTGCAGCGGCTCTTCTAAAGCTCATGCGGCCTGTCACAAGCACAGCAGTCCGCTGATGCCACCACAGCCAGAACTGAGAGAGCAGGCTGCACGAGGGCACGCGAGGACGGGCGCTCACAAGGCGTCTTGCCGTTGTCAGTGCAGTAGATTGTTGCGGCGGCGTTGGCTGCGGCTAGTCCGCGCCCCGACGCCAGGAACGCGTGCAGGTATGCGCCCGGCATGACTGACGCCATCAGCATCGACTCACGCATGACGATGTAGACCTGCTTCCAGTAGTCCTTGACATTGTGCAGCGTCTCCTGCGCCTCGTGCGGCGGCGCCCCAACATTTTCCTTGCCGCGCCACTCCTCCTCCTCCTTGGTGCCCTGCAGTTGCGCCCCAATGCAGGCGCGCGTGAGCGCATACAGTGCCGCGCTTTGCACTCGTCAGCACAGGTGTGTACACAGCAGCTATACAGTTTAAGCAGAGCGAGGAAGTGCGTGCTGACACACTCCAGGCGTCTTGACAGCACACACTCTGCCTCTTCTTCTGAGGGTGAGAGCCGTTCAAAGAGCTACAGGAGATGCAGGCTGAATTAAACAGCAGCCAAGCGCTCACGCTACTGTGCTCGCACAAAGGTGCGCACCGCGTCAATCATGCTTGGCCTTGAGCTCAGCCTGCTTGTGCAAAGGTGATGAATACACGCAGAAGATCTTGTGACGTTCGCTATCTTTCAGGGATAGACACTGGCTTCGGGGTGCGAGGCACCTCCTTCAGCAAGAACCCAGCTGGTAACCTATCAGCATGCTCAAGCTCTGTCTTTAGAAAGTCAGCTCTGTCTTTAAAAAGTCAGGAAACCAAGAATTGACGTAACAAACGGGATGTAAAATGCATGCACACATACCAAGCAGGCTAGCCGCTGCCTGCCAGCCACATGCCCTGGAACAGCGCGTCCTGGATCAGGTCCAGGCAGCTTGTGCACGCCAGCGCCCGCTTCCTGCCGGAAGAGACGAGCAGCCGGTTGGCAGCTCAACCAGACATGACAGCATCGCACAAGCTGTGTATGCTGCTTCAACGAATCACTTGGCTGCCGTACCAGTGTCTGCCAGCTGGGCCGCACGTGGCTTGATAGAGGTGAGCACGGCGCCCTGCATGCATGTTTATGGGTACACAGCCCGCTGCTCATGAGCTGCATGCACGGAAGCTGGCAAGGGTGGCCACAGGCATGCATTTTCAGCCTGGCTGCCGACGAGGGCTTCTGGCACATTTGCTGACCCTGGATGCTGAGACCCTTCAAGTTGCATGGCCCTTGAAGTTGCACGGCCAGTGGACCGCGGAAGTGGCGCACTGCGCGCGCGCGGCAGGGAGAGCCCGCACCGGAACGCGCGGAGCGCGCGCTTGGCCGCCGCGTCCAGCGCCACGCGCTTGCGCGCCAGCAGCGTGTCGGCCAGGTATGCGAGCCACATGCAATTGGTCGCGGGCGCGTGCGCGGCCCAGTCGCCGCGCGTGGCCTTGCGCATGCGCCGGTACGTGTCCGCCTGCGCGCGCGGGGCGCCCTGAGTGCAGACCCTAGGGTTTGCCTGGGTCAGGCGTCTGCACGGGCGCAGGCCCGCAGCAGCTCCCTACACATACCTGATGCTGCCGGAATTGCGCAACACGTGCGTAGCATGCCGGCCGCGTGCAGGGCAGGCAGGCGCGGAAAGAGGCGCGGCCACCAGGGCGGCGGCGCGCGCCGCGCCTGGCAGTCGCCCTTGGGCCCGGCGAAGAGCTCGGGGTCGGCCTCCAGGTCGCAGAACGCGGTCGCGCCGTCGGGCGTGACCAGCCGCGACAGCGTGAAGTCGATCAGCGTCACGCCCACGCCCTCGGCCGCCACCTCCACCTCGACGCCCCTGCTCGCCAGACTGCACTGTAAAATGTGGAGCGCAACCATCGCCCGCATGCAGCATGCAGTGCATGCAGTGAGATCTCAGGGTGTAGCCTCCAGCCCGCAGAACGCGCTGCCGGGCATGCCCCGCCGCCACAGCAGCGGCGGCGCTGTCGTGGCCGCTTCTTTCGCACCGCCGCCCTCATCGCATGGCGCGCATGCGACACATGGTCTCCCAGCACAGCTTCACTCTATATACATACGTTTACATACGTACCCTACCCCTAGGGCCCCAGCGTACCGCAGCAGGAAGCGCGCCACCGCGGCGGCGCCCTCGCGGCGCACGAGCAGGTTGCCCCAGTGCAGGTCGCGGTGCTCGAACTGCAGCGCCTCCTCCGCGACGGCCAGCGTCAGCGCCGTCTGCGGCGGCCCCGCGCGCACGCGGCTCGCGCGCGGCGGCCTTGGCGGACCATGCCAGGCTGCATGCACGGTGCCCTGTTGACAAGCCAGATGGCCGCAGGCCCCTTGACGAGCAGCATCTGGCAAACACCAAACCCATTGTCTAATGAGATGCACCTGATGCATCTTGGCTGGGCACACCTTGAGCATCCAACGCACCACATGCACGGGGCGTGCAAGCCGGTGAGCGCGGGGCGGGGACGGCGCGGGGCTGTGATGGCGCGCCTGCAGCAGGATGCTGCGCGCCTCGGCCGCGGAGCGCACGTCGAAGCGCTCCAGGTCGGCGCCGCCGTCGGCGACCACAAACACGACGTACAGCTGCCCCGGCCCGAAGCCGGCCACGTCATCGTTCTCGGAGCCGTTCCGCGCGTCCCAGGCGGCCCACTCGGCGGCAAGCGGCGCCGCGTAGCGCCCGCGGCACACGCCCGCGCCGTGCGTCTCCATGAAGCCCGTGGTCGCGTTGCGCGGCGCCGCGCCGGCGTCTGCGCACCACACCCACCCCGCTCTGCGCCAAACTGCCCGTTCGCGCCATGCGAAGGAAATGCCAAATTTTCTGGCACCCTGATGTCAGATCTAAACAGGAGGCATGCCGTCTTCTGCTTGGAGCTGTCCTGGGCGGTACTGGTCAAAGTCATGTGACGCATGCCGCACGGTGCGCGAGGGCGCCGGGCGGCGCGGCGGGCTGCCGCCGGGATGCCTGGCCGGGCACGCGCCCGCATGCCGCAGGTCGGAGAGCGCGAGCGCGATGGCCATCTCCGCGGCGACCTCGCCGGCGCGCTTCTGCGGCTCGCCGTTCACGCGCGCGTTGCCCTCCATCGGCACTATCTTCAGCACCACGCGCCTGCGCGCGCGCCGACCACCGCATGGCATGCGTGCGTGCACGGCGCGCCGCAGCGCGTCCCTGCTATCGCTGGCGCCACACAGCAGATGCATCGACGGGGGCGTGGCCGTCGCAGGCCTGCCGGGGGGCACGCGCATGCGCGGCGTGCGCCCGGCCGCCGCCGCCGCCCGCGTGCCTGCCTGGCTGACGTGGGAGCGCGCGGCGCGGCCCGCGCGGCCGGACAGAGCAGGGTGTTGAATCCCCTTGCAGGGTTGAAACCCCAAACAGGGCCTGCGCACCCCGCGCGGAAGGCCTCGCCGAAGGTGCCCTCGCCGATCTTGCGCACGGCGGCCAGGTCCACATGGCGCCCCAACAGCGCATCCATGCTCGGCAGCGCCGCCGCGTCCGTCTGCGCATGGACAAACCCTGAACCCTCACGCGCTGGGGTCACAGCCAGTGCTGCGCACAAGGCGCGCAGGCGCCGCGGCGCGCCAACGCACATGCTTGTTCGCGGGCACGCTGGGCAACGGGCCGCGCTGGCAGCCGCGCCATGCCTGGCAACGCCGTAATGCGCCTGCAACGCTGCATCGGGCCTGCGGGAGTGCGCGCCGCTCCATCCGGCCTGTGCATCCGGCCACTTGGGCGGCCTGCATGGCTGCTGCCACTTGCAGCCGCGCCCTAAGTCTCTGACACCTTCATGGCATTCGCGCAGACGCCTCTGGCGGCGCGCGTCCCGGCACGCGCGCGCGCGCGCCTGCTTGGCCCAAGCCCCGCGCCCCTGAGCAGACACGCTTCCAGCGGGGACACAGGCATGCCGGGCGGCACGCCTCCTGGCAGCACATGCGCAGGAGCGCCTGCAGCGGCGTGAGCGTCTCGCCGCCGGGCTGCCCCGCCGGCGCGCCCTCGTCGCCCTCCGCCGCCCGCGTTGCGTCATCTGCGGCCGCCGCCGGCGCCGTGGGCGGCCCCGCATGCTCCACTGTTGCGTGCTCGGAGATACCAGCGTCCTCTTCCTCTTCCTCTTCCTCTTCCTCGCTCGCCAGCAGCGCCGGCGGCGCGCCGAGCGCCAGGCGCGCGCCCAGCTGGCCCGCCACGCCGTCGGCTACCCGCCGGGAGCTGTCGCGCTCCTCGCCGTTTGCGGCAGGTTGCGCCGCCGGCGGAGCGAGCACCAGGCTCATGCGCAGCCGGTCTGCCAGCCGCTCGGCGCCGGTGGCCGAGCTCGCCGGCCCCTCTTCCGCGCCGGACGGCAGCGCCGCAGGCGCGCCCAGCGCTGCAGCAAGGCGCGCTGGCCTGCATGCGCCCACTTCCCGCCCACCGGCGCCCTCTGCCTCCTCGCCCGCGGGCGGCGCCGGCGCCGGCGTTGTCCGCGCGGCGCGCTCAGCGCGCACCCCGCCGACCCCGCCGTCCAGCCCCGACTCTCCGTCGGGCGCCCTGCCGAGTGCGAGGGCGCCCGCCGCCGCGGCGCCGCCTTCCTCCGCAGTCGTCGCGGCGGGCGCGCCGGCGTCGTGCGCGCCGGCGGGCGACGCATCCGGGCTCTCCGCGATCGGCGACACCGCTGCGGCGGCCCGGGCCACGTCGCATGCTGAGCGCGTTGGTCCTTTACTGTGAGCGCAGGTACCCAACAGCAGCTGGGGGCCGGCAGCAATTGTGTGCCAGCGCGGCCGCTGCTGCAGCTCGGCTGCCGCCACCTGCCGACACAGCGCTCGCAGGCACCTCTTACACAGCAACGCCTTTGGGCGCTGCCATCAGCCGCTGCACAGTCAGCCGCTCGAGGCCAGGCCTGCACGGTGATCTGGATGCAGGCCTGCTTCATGGCGCCCTAACGACCGCCCGCACATGCCGGCGGCGCGGCACGCACCCTCACGCTAGTTGTGCTGACCTGGCTGGGCGCCCGGGGCGGGCGCACCGGTGTGCGGCAGCGCCAGCAGCGCATGCAGCGCCAGCGACCCGAGCGAGTCCTGCGGCGCGGCCTCTGGCGCGTCCCGCGCCAGCCCTGCCTCGTGCCCCTGCGCCGCGGGCCGCCCGGAGCTCGCGCGACTGGCTCCCCTACAGCATTGTGCACCACCTGCTTCGGCCACGGCGCCGACGGCGCCAACCGCGGCCGCGCAGGCAGGCACAGGTGGCCGTTCAGGCAGCCCGGCGGCCGCGCAGGCCCAGGCGGCTGCGCAGGCAGGCCCGGGCGGCCGCGCCTGTGCGGGCGCGGCCGGCAGCTCGCCGTGCACGCTGAGGCGCGCCAACGCGTCCGCGAGGCCCAGCGACAGGCGCGCCAGGCCGCTGGAGCGCCGCCCGCCCGCCGCCGCGGGCGCCAGGCACAGGCGCGGCGCCAGCGACGCGCGCCTGGCGGCGCGGGCCAGCGGTCAGCGCCGGACGAGTCGAGCGCGCTGCGTGCAGACCTCCATGGGCGGCAGATGCAGGAGCTGCACCTGTCCGTTCAGGGCCGCGCGCGCTCCCGGGCACGCTGACCTTGGCCAAAGGCAAACAGCGCGCCTGCACAGCGCCCCGGCACGCCGTGCGCGGCGGGACAGGAGCAGCCGAGCGGCGCACCGGCCGCCGGCTGCGCTGCTGCGCCGGCCGCGCGGCGCGTCGGTGGGCGCCAGGCTGTCGCGGCGCGGCACTGCTGCGGCGTCCGGGCGGCGCTCGTGGGCGGGCTCCGGGGAGGGCGCGCGCGGGGGCGCGGCAGGCTCGGGCGGCTCGTCCACGCGGGGGCCGCCTGTGTGCGCGGCGCAGGCGCGGTGGGCAGCAGAGCAGCAGGGCGGACAGCTCCAGCATACAGAGCATGGATGCTCCCTGTAAGACAAGATGCTCACAGAGAAATGTGAAGGACCAGGAAATGCTGGCTGCCACGCGTGCCGCCCTGTGGCGAGTCACAGAGAGCCTGCTCCCGCAGCGAGACACCCAGCGCGCTATGCGGTGCACGGATTGGCCGGCAGAACCATCCGCAGCCCCGCCGCGCTTACGCCCGCCGCAGCGCGCTGCTCACCCGCGGGCGGCGCGCAGGCTGCCGACGCGGGCAGAGGCGGCGCCGCTGCGCGCGGCTGCGCTGCAGGCGCGGCACCTGGCGCCGGCGGCGCCCGCGCAGGGTGCACGCAGGCGTCGGGCAGAGGCGGCGACGCTTTTGCCCGCTCGCTCGCCGCCGCAGGCGATGCCGCAGGTGGGCTTCCAGATGCGCTGCCTGCCGGCGCGGCCGCCTGCGCGGGGGCCGCGTGCAGTCGCGCCCCGCGTGGCGCCGGCGCTGGGCTCTCCTCCGCCAGTTCGAAGTCGTCCACCTGTAAGCAGCGCCCGCGATGCACGCCTCGACGCGGCGGGGTCCTGCGCAGGGAGGCGGGGCCCCCGCACGCACGCGAGCGCCCTGCCAGCCGCGCACTATGCCTGCAAAGCGTGCGCGGGAACGCTGGCAGCACCCCGGTGTGCGCGCACCCAGGTCCACGGTCGATGTGCTTACAGACGCCAGACAGAGTCGCAGAGCCCACACCGCCATCCTTCAGGCCAGCACACCGACATGCGTGGCAGCTTGTGCAGATGTGTGGCAGACGTGCAAGTCACGCTGTCATGAAGAGGTGTGCCTGTGGCCCTGGCCGGCAGGCCACAGCAGGCCGCTATGAAGCAGGCTGCGTCGCGGCGCAGGCGTGGCCCGTGCCTCAGCGCGCGCGCGACCATGGCGCGGCGTCCTTTGTGGCATCACCCTCGACTCTGAAACCTTTTGCGCACCTCTGCAAAGTGCGAGCGCATGTCCGCCAGGAAGCGCGCGCGCGCCGCGGCCTCCGCCTGCGCCTGGCTGCGCGCGCCGCGCCGGCTCCACTGCGCCCCGCCGCGCTCCCGGCTCGCGCCAGGCGCGGCCTCAGCGCCGCCGCTCCGCGCCACGTCAGCGCAGCCGCTCCCGGTCGGTTCCGGCATGCCACGGCCGGCACGTGGCGCTGCAGGCTGCGAGGCAGACGGCGCAGCGGTTGCGGCCGCCGAGGCCGGCGCTCCGGGGCGGGCGGGCGCGTCTGCGCTGGGGCTGGCGCAGTCGCTTGAGCAGCCGGGGCTGTCTGGCGGCTCGGGCGCGGCGCTGCCGAGGGGCGATGCGTCCAGCTCCAGCTGTGCGCATGCAGCCTGCGCAGCGACACGCTCGCGCTCGCTGGCCGCCCCTCTGCCCGCCGACCACCGTGCTCGACAGTGTGGACTGCGCGTCTGCTGGTGCTTGCTCCTGTGTCAAAGCACTGACACCAGTGTCTTGCAGGCTGCGCGCCTGGGCTGCCCGCGGCCGCCTGGTGAAGGTGCGCATCATGGTCCGAGCCCGCGGCTGACGGGCTTCTGCGCCTTGCTCCACCTTCGCACCAGGCAGACATGTGCCCTCATTGCTCTGCTTGTTTGTCACATCTGCGAGTGCCTCCCCTGCATCCGGGGCGCTCCGGCGCTCCACCATGGCTGCTCAACGAGCTTGACAAGAAGCACTTGGACACTAGGTAGTACGGCAACTGTAGCTTTGATCTGTGAGGGAGTCCTACGCACTCGAGGCAGACTGCTCACTAGCTGATCAGCCCGACAGCTAGGGCAGCACTTTAAATTTTGCGCCTAGCCTTCTGCTGCGGATGTCTCTTGTCCGGGTCTGTGTGTGCAGTCTGCTGCTTGGTGTGGAGTCAAAGGTATTGCACAGCAGTTCAGGCACTGTGGGCACCAGTGTGTGACATCTTGCGCACTAGAAACCAGCCTTGGCGCCGCTGTTGCAAGGCGCCGGGTGCACAACCATGGGACGTGACACAGGGGACGCTGGCAGCGCCGCTTGCGACGAAGTGCGGCTCACACTGCGATCTTGTGCACCTGTTTTCAGCTCACGTGTATCCAACTCTGTCTCAACAGTCGTTTTGGTAGAGTGCTGCTGCCAGTGACACAGCGCGGCGCTCCCGGCAGGCAGCGAGCAGCAGTGAGCGCGGTCGCGCACCAGACGTGCTCCACCTGGAGGCCATCGCAGGGCCGTGCGCGGGCGCGGTGCTCACCAGGCCAGGCGAGCTGCTGACGGTGGGGCGCACGAGCAAGAGCAAGGTGCACATCAGGGACGCGGCCGTGTCGGAGCGGCACGCGCAGCTGGCGTGGGAGGGCGGCCGCTGGCTGCTGCGCGACGTGGGCAGCTCCAACGGGACCGCCGTGAACGGGCGGCAGGTCGCGGAGGGTGCGCCTTTGCCCGCGCCCCCAGGGCAAAAGAGCGCGGGACGTACCCGGCTCCACCAGAGGTTGCCGGACTCGGCTACCAGCGTTTCCAGCGTTGCTGCCAGCCGAGCAGCCCGCACTTACACTCTGCCGAGCGCGTGCAGCCCTGTCTCTGTTCTGGCCGCACACGTTGGCTGCACAGGCTGACCGGAACTTGATCCACCCACTGCCTGCTTCGCTAAGAGCGTGAATCAATTGTCTTGAGGCTGGGCCCTATGCACGCCTGCGCGCGGCAGGAGAGGCGGTGGCGCTGAAGGATGGCGACACCATCCTCTTTGGCACTGCCACAGAGGTCAGGGTGCAGGCACGCGCCCGCACTGCCGTGCTTGCACCGTCGTCTGGGACCCTGCAGAGAAAGACGCCGCCTGCCGTGTCATGCATGCGGCACCCCATGCCAGTTTTAGTGTTGACCTCTGCATGCCAACCTGACTGCAGTATAATTTATCAATCACAGCATTTCGCCACTGTAGCCAAACCTGCAGCATGTCACATTGCAGGAAGTATATCCATGCGCACTATGCGTTTTCTAGCTCTGTCGCATGCCCGAGCGCACCCTGTGCGCTTGACAGCCCATGCAGACCTCGTGTGCGCGCTAAGCAGATCACCTCTGCCGTGGATGAGGCGCTGGCTGTGGAGCAGGACCTGCGCTCGGAGTGTGAGCGGCTGATCGAGCGCCTCACGGTGCGTCTCGGCGCTCCTCACAAGTGCAGGCATGTCCAATAAGCACCTCCTTCTAAGCCAGAATTGAAATACAGAAACCGGACATGTCATCATGCCTCATGATGGCTCCTCTACAGGCACCATTGCCTCACATGTGTATTGCACACAGCCATTGGCGTGGCACACAGCGGAGACTAGCGAGCACGCCACCTGACAGCTAATGAAAATGCGTGCCCTTGCAGGCGCAAGGTGAGCAGATGGCCAACAGCTTGCAGCGGCAGTGGCAAGCGGCACGGGCTGCTTTGCAGACTGTCGAATGAGGTTTGCAACTACGGCAGCCATGTAGACAGATTGTGTCATCTCCACAGCTTGGATCTCTCAAACACTGCGTCGTGTTTGAGAAATGCAAGCTGAGGACCATACTTGAGGTTGCTTTGCAATATGACCACAACTCGCACACATTCATCAACGCTTTTCAGACGCTCACTAAACGCTTGCGAGGCGCAGCAACGCAAGTTTGAAGTATGGGATTACATGTGCTGCAGCTCTCCACACCAACACGAAAAAAGGCTTATGAAGCTGTCCTACCGCACCTATTGCTTCACTCTACCATTGATTTCGTATATAGATTGCAAAGCTCCTGCAAAGAAAAACACCACGACTGCCAGTGAGGTGAAGGTTTGGCTTACCCGCAGGTCCAAGGATGTCATGACAAATGATAGCTAGTGCACGGAGTTGTCCACAGTGGACCCCAGTGGAGATGAGCAACAAGGCGACTTACTGGACCAGGACATGGTGGTATGTGGTGAGCACGACTGCCAACTTTGCCCCACAGCTTTGCGTTGCCAGGACTCCGCAACTCTGGCAAACCTCCTCCGCCTCTCCAAAGCATAGATCTCCCAGCTGTCACCATGACGGTGTTTTTACGAGTTCGGATAGAAAGGCCTAAGAGGCCTACCAACGAGCAGAAATCAAGTCGCCGCTGGCATCAAGCCACTCACGATTGCGCACCAGCGCTTCATCACCAGCCCAGACCGCAAATAGACTTTCATGCCTGACACTTGCCGATGCGAGGAGTCCTACACATACACACCTCACCACATCGTTCACCTGTCCAAGGTATCCCCCCTGCCAGCGGGCTGCCCCACGCCAATGCTACCTGCTGAACCCAGCACCTCCATTCCAAGCCATATCCCAGCCGCCATGACCCGTGACAAGTTCCCCTGTCAGCTCCAGGCGACCGTGCAAATTAGGCTACTCCAAAGCGTGAACACCCCGCTGACAGCGCCGTAAGCGCTTAGGCGGGCGCGGCGCCGCCACAGCCGCACGGCCCGTTGCCGCACGGGTTGCAGATAGCTCCGCAGACGGACACCTGGGCGATGTATGCCGCTGCGCGCCGCACCCCTACCGTCAGCTGTCTGTGCACACATACCCTTGCTTGCAGCCTGCTGTGCTCCCAACACGTAGCGCAAACATATCATTGCCTCCTTCGCTTGCGTCAGCGCGGTGTGGGCACACACGCGCTGTACAACAAGCGCTTGCCGCACAGCGACTTAAATATAAGTTGATGCACTGGTGTCAAACGGTTCAGAAGACAGCGCCAAGTCCAGAACCTGCAAAGTCCGTTGACATACGCGCTGACCTGCTCTCATTATGTCAAAGAGAACAAGTTGACAGTGCAAACATTGAAGGACAAACCACAGCAAAAACACCGGTGCTTTGCAGCAGAAGATGCTGGTGCGGGGACACGGTACAAACGTGAAGGGCACCGGGCTACTCACAGGCCTTGAGGGTGTTCTGGTTGAAGCCCAGCAGCGAGACGGCCAGGTTGTTCACGCTCTGGTCGCAGGAGCAGCCCTGCGTGATGAATGACCGCGCAGCCGAGCAGCACCTGCACAGGCGAGCCCAGCGCTTGCCAACTGCCCTGCCCTACACACTTGCCAGCACGAGCGCACTAGCACTGCCATCGTGGTGACGCATTCCCTGCTTGCCTCCACTATCACACAGGCACTGCAGTCTAGGCACTGCCTTCACCACAAATGAAGCTGCTCGACTTCACAAGCACCACGTTCACCACGTTCACTAAGCGCAAAGCCAGACCGCGCACGCGACTGCCACGGGGAGCGGCCTCACCCAGAGCTGGGCGACACGCCAGAGTTGGCCGCGTTGTTCACCGCGTTGCGCAGGCCCTGGCAGTTTGCGGACACGATGGCGTCCGCGTTCTGGTTCACGGCGTCCACGACGTTCCCGCACGCCGAGCGGAGGGTTTGCCCGAGGTCCGTGCAGCCTGCCGGCCGTAGCGCACGTGTAAAGCACGCAGACTAGGCACGCCACGCTGCACAGAACTGTGGCAATGGCAGAGACGGCGGCGGCGGCAGCGGCGCACTCTGGCCGGCCGCGAGCGAAGAGGACAGCGCCAGCAGGCACGCGAGCAGCGCCGCGGTCGCCATGGTCACGCGCATGGTTGCCGGTGGTTGGCGGGGCTGCAGTCCTGCGTGGTGGAAATATTGACGGTTCAGCGGTTCAGCTGATTTGCCAAGCCCAGGCGACTCACGCCTCCAGCTGCCCCAGTGCTGCAAACCCAAGGCCACCAAAGTGTCCCGCCCCGCCGCCACGTGCCGCCCTGCCGTGCCTGTGTTAAGACCCAAGAGCTGCGCATACTGCAGCAGGCATACGCACGCCGCAGTCGCGTGTGCCGAGTGCCACTGAGTACAGAGCTCTCAAGCGGCGCCTGCATGCACATAATCTGCTCCACCACAAGGGGTTCCAGCAGCGAAGCGCAAGCTCTTCCACTCCTTCGGAACCAGCAGCAGCGGCATGCACTGCCAGAGACGTGGCGCTAATGACCATCTGTTCTGAGCCACGGCGAAGCTGAGCGCTCGAGACTCGCATCCTAGGACTACGGCGCCTGCCGGGCCCCTCTGAACACGCATCCGACCTCCGCCGGCCCATCAGATCATAGCGAGCCGCCGGAGCACCGCACGAGCGACTGTTTAGCAGAACGTGCCTAGAAACTCGCTCCCTGTCGCCACTGCCGAGCTGTCCTCGTACGCAGCAGCTCGCAAAGTGTGTCAGGTAAGGCAGCTGATCGAGCAGGGGAGCGGAGAGGCAGCTGGGACCTGAGCCTGCCCTGCCGTTCCCCGAGAGAGCGGGGGGACTCCTGCCCTACCCCAGGCCATCGTTATTCCAGGCCTGGAGCCAGCCTGGGCCTGCTCCAGGTGGCACGATGAGTGACAGATCGCGGCCGCAGCCTGCATAGGCGCGCGCGTGCGCGCGGCACGCGATGTTCCGCCACGAGTTCCGGCGCACGCCGCTGTCCGCCGCAGTGCCGCTGGAGGGCTCCGACACAGTGGTGGG
>JAABUY010001862.1_pt1 | contig 26812 bp, 29 predicted proteins | sample 5560271 | NCBI WGS metagenome assembly JAABUY01 (sample SAMN10711886, study PRJNA513374) | rock metagenome | isolation source: Antarctica rocks | place: Antarctica: Victoria Land, University Valley | reverse complement strand
GGGGGCGGGGCCGGGGGTGGGTGGGGGGGGGGGGGGGGGGGGGGGGGGGGGGGGCGGGGGGGGGGGGGGGGGGGGGGGGGGGGGGGGTTGCGGGAGTGGGGAGGGGGAGTTGGAAGAGCGGAGGCGGTGGGGGTGCGAGGGTAGTGCGTGGGGGATCGGGAAAGAGGCGCATGGTAGGGGTGGGGATGCCGTGGGCGGACCAGGTGGAGGAGGTGGTGGAGAGGTGTTTGGGTCTGTCGGGGGTCAGGTCGGCGCGGGGGTTGAAGAAGCTCTCTTCGGAGTTGGCGCGGCTGCGTTTGGGGGGGGAGGTGGGGTAGAGGGTGTTTGTTGAGTGGGTCGGGTAGTGTGTTCCTTCGGGGGGTAGGGGGAGAGCTTGGTAGGTTGGGGTGTAGTCCGGTGATGGCGGGATTTGCGGGTTGAAAGTTGGGCAGGATGGTGGCGAAGGGAGAGGGTGCGGGTGAGGGTGAGGCTCGATGAGAGTTAGGCCGGGGATTCGTGGCTTGTGGGTCGGTGTCTCGGGGGTTTCTTCCGGTTCTTCTTCTGTCGGTGGAAAGATGGCGGAGCCGATGACGATGGGCGCGACTGTGGAGATGCGTACGCAGTTCTGCCGTTTGTGGCGTGGGCGGAACCCACTACCGCCTTTGAGTGCGGACGGTCTGATCAGTAGTCGAGAATCCTGACAGACGTTGCTGCCTGGTAGTGAGTAAGGTCTTCGTTGTGACTGGCTCCTTGTAGAACTCATTCGGTTTCCGGACACGTCTTGAAGGGCCGAGGTAGATGCTCTCTTCAATCTCAGGTCTTCTGTTAGGTTGGAGACCGAGCTCTGATATGAGGAGCGTCTGCTTGGATTTGGACCATAGTAGGAATGTCTTCGACTGGAAGAATCGAGACCGTTAGGTGTCGGTGTTCGTAGGAAAGATTCACCGTACGTTCGTGACATTTCTCGATTCAAGCTCTCCTTCCTGCTCGCGTTCGATTGGGCTCGCCTTGGGAATGCGCTGTCTAATTGTTCGACGGGGTCCATGGAGAGTCCACTGCTAGAGTCTCGCAAACAAGTGTATTGCGTGTCTCTAATCCGAGTAGACGTTGCCAGTAACTGATTCTGATTGTAACCACGCAAGATCTGTCTTCCATGCGGTAATCCAGGATTGGCCATGAGTACAGCATTCCAGGCATTAAAGGCAACCTCATTTTTTCGACGATCGTTAGAAGTCCTAAACGACATTGGAGGTGATGCTGGGTCTGATGTCAAGTCTGTGCCGGTTCGTGAGAATGGTCTGTCGGCCAGGATGGAGCTGTTAGCAGTCTCGGAGCTCGCGGAAGAATACCGTGAGGGACTATCCTCCGGATTATCGTTATACTGCATATGCCTTGCAGTTTCGGGGGTCCTAAGCGGCAGAGGAGGCATAGGCTCATCGGGCGCTAGTCCTGATTGTTGGCTGCAGAGGCTGACCGACCTCGACACCGGGCGAGGTCGGGTCGGTCGTTCCAAGCTTGCACCGCTTTGCAGGGGGTCTAGGATCGAAGAAATCGGTTCATAAATCTTAGGGGTAGAAGGCTGAGAGACCATTTCTGCTGATGGTTTGCTATCGTGCCCGTGGAAAAGAGGCTTCGGCCTCAGCAGTGTGGTGGGCCAGACTTCGTGAACGCAGGAACCCTGACCTCCCAGAGTCTTTTGCTCAGTGCCTTTCTCGGGTGCCAATCTTGGGGAGTTCTCGGCAGGAAGTTCTGCAATTTGAATCGCATCGGGCGACGGGGCGCTATGGTTGGCAGATCTCTCGGTGATAGCAGATAGAGGTGATCCCTCAAGATGAGCCAGAGGTATGGCACTTCCCAGCTTGCGGCGGGTTGAGAAGGCCCACGAGCGACGTGGCCGATCTTGCTTCGTTTGGCGCGCATCAACGACATGGGCTCTGGAAAGGCCCTTGAGTAGCGGTTTATGCGGCAGGCTTTCACGGGATGATACTGCTCTCCATCCATTGTTTGGCATGTATGGAGCAAGTGTGTTGCGTCGGAGGACGTTTCGCGGTCGCGGTCCCTGTGCGTAACTATTCTCCCCGACCACTGGGAGACCTCCGGTATACATGCTCAAACGCCGTCGCCTAGATGTATGAGACATGGCGAGTTGATGTCTTTGCCGCACGCGAAGAATGATTACCATTACAATTGACAGCGCGACAAAGATGAGGACAGCACCGCCAACAGCTATGGCAATGACCACCCCAGGACTCAACTCGAGCGCAGCCAAACGACGGGCTAGAGGTCTTGCTGCCTGGTAGTTTCCTTCCGCACCTGCGAAGTCCACGTCTCTTGTCATGGCGAAGATCACGCGTCCTAACATCAACTCCATTGGTCCGTTCTGATTGAAAGAAATACCAGTAGAATCGGCACCGTGCGAGCTGAGCCCACAGATCAACACAGTGTCGAAAATACGGGTCGAGGATCCTCCATTCGTAGGCTATACATTAGTTCGGCGGTCTGTGTTTTCATTTTGAAAGATGCCTTACGGCTTGAGGCTCGAATTGACTAGGAAAACGAGATTACTGCAATCCGCTCATAGTGAAAGATGAGAGAGCGCCCCAGCCTCTGGTGCATTCCGTGAAACAAAATGTCATGACTTGGCCATCCCAAAGCAAGGGGTGTCCAAACAGGAATGTAGCACATGTCCCAGACATCACGAGCGTAACATCTAAGCACATGCTCGTGTAAGGCAATTTCGAGAAAGAGCGAAATTGAGATATTATCGAGCGGGTTTCCCTTGATATCCCAGGAGTACCATGGCTGTAGAGCTCAGATAGGTGGATGTATACATCAAGGTCGCAAATCAATGCCAGGTCTCCACCTCTTGGAGAACCTGAAGCATTCATTAAAAAGAACAGGACATTGATATGAGATAGGACAATGATATGAGACTCAATGCCGTACTCTGAAGGGCTGAAGAGGGTGTCACTTTACTCATGCAAATGGTGTGCGAAATCCTCTACCCATATTTGTGAGTAATGAACCAATGCCACCACTTAGGATCCATGACGAGAGTTGATTTCAACTCTTGAAGGCTTGTTGGAGGCTTCTCCGAGTCTCGCTCACAGGTGGCCCAGAATGATTAGTAATCGTAAGACATTCGAGGTTCCACCGAACCGCTCATCGAAAACCGCCTTGATACTCTGACATTAAAGCTTTCAGCGCAAATCCACACAACCTGCAAGATTGACAAGTACTTTGGCGATCGACCCTGTCATGAGCCCCTCTTAAGTAGAACAGGATATACCTTTCCGGATTGCGGGGAAGCCAAAGCAAAGCAGATCTGATATCCTGCTGATCTGAAGGACGATCAACTCAGTATGCCGCCGAAGCTGGTCATAGTCGCAGCAGCAGCCATCAGGTTTTCTCACTGCAACGCAGCAGCAGGGCCCATTTGAGAACGAAGAGCTGTATTTGCAGGGTGCAAGGTGCAAGTACTAAACAACAACAGATCGGAGTTGATCGCCCTCACACCACCATCTTGGGGCCCTCAACACCTTGACATCAGGGCTTTCGGGTCAAGCTGTCTTCGACAAAGGCAAAATCTCTTGTAATAAGGTGCGCCATGACTTCGCTGACACCTGATGACAAAGTCCCTTGGTGATGTTGGATCACCCAATTGCTGCCTGATGCCCGCCGGCATCCACATGTCTCTGGTCCACATCTGCTTCTTTCGCTGGGCTTTTGACAGTCGTCAGTGCATGGTGATTGGAATGTTGGTTGTCTTAATTGAGGATTGGGTTTAAGTCGACATCTCCAAATCACTGAGATATACGGTACTGGTGTTCGGGAGTCGTCGTTCCATGATAGGGCTGAGGATGAGGACGGGTGTCAGTGTTGGGCAAAAGTAAGGTATAGCGCCAACTCAATAATCAATATCATATCAATATCAATATCAATATCATTATCACCGACAATAAGAATCAACACAAGGTACCTGTACGTCCTAAGGTAGTCACGGATATCGGCGCATGTACAAACTACATTGGGTTTCTTGCCTTACAGTACCCTTATCTTATCTTATCTTATCTGCAAGGTACCTAGGTACCTACCTTTTTTGTACCTTATCCTGTCAAACGTCATCCCAGTAATAATAAAAATTGGAAATCCACCTAACCTTCCTTTTCCTTTTCCTTTTCCTTTCCATTATCTTACTTTTCAAATTCGAGTATATTGATTTTGTTACAGGGAGGTATTCTTGATATTGATCAGCTACTTTTTCACATTTTTCACAGAGCAGTACAACGTAAGGCACAATAGGTAAGTACCTACCTTACCTTACCTCGAAAAGGTGGGTTGCAGTACGGTACTAAAGAAGGCAAGTAACCGCCGTAAACCCCCGAAAATGTTATTATTTGTTTCTCCAATTCTGCCTGTAACCGTCGTCCGTCACCATTAGGACTGCCTTGATTGAGCCTAGATACCCAGTAGTGGACCAATTCTTCGGTCTAAGATATTCTGACCCGGCATGATCAATCAAACCAGTACAAGTACCGTCGTCATCTCCAACATCTTCCACTCCAAGAAAACCCCTCATCCTCCATCATAGCTCTCAATCGAATCCAATTGAATCAACTGAATCTATCGTATCCGATCTACTTACCACCTAAACACCACATTCTATCCCCATCACAGTCATCATGGCCGATTCAGCGATGAAAGGCGGCTCCTTCTCCCACAACAACACCACTCCCCCCAAGACGGAAAAAGTCCTCCCTCTCTTCTCCAACAAGGGCAAGACCGCCATCGTCTCCGGCGCCGGTGCCGGTATCGGTTTGGCCGTTGCCCAAGCCCTCGCCGAGTCTGGTGCGAACGTTGCCATCTGGTACAACAGCAACAAGAAGGCTCTCGACCGTGCCAAGGAAATTGAGCAGAACTATGGCGTGAAATGTGCCGTGTTCCCTCCCCCATCACCACGAGACTGATCTGCTGATGCTTGACGGTGATCTAGGCAAGGCGTACCAAGTCAACGTGACAGACGCCAAGCACGTCCAGGAAATGGTCGACCAGATCGTCAAGGAGTTCAACGGCCGTCTCGACATCTTCATCGCCAACGCCGGCATCCCATGGACACAAGGTGCCATGCTCGACGGTGAGGTTGACCACTACCGCAAGGTCGTCGCCACCGATCTGGACAGTACCTTTTACTGTGCCCGTGCGGCCGGTAGTCATTGGAGACGCCAGAAGAAGGAGGGCACGGATGCGAATGGCAAGAAGCTGGAAAACTACTCCTATGGATCGTTTGTTGCGACGGCAAGTATGAGTGGCCATATTGTGAACATTCCGCAGCTACAGGCAGCCTACAACGGCGCCAAGGCTGGAATCATCCACTTGGGTACGCCAGTCTGATGATAGTGTGAATTGAGGCGTTGTATTGATTTGTGCTGCAGTTCGTTCTTTGGCCGTCGAGTGGGTTCAGTTCGCCCGTGCCAACACCATCTCCCCTGGCTACATGGCTACCGAAATCTCCGATTTCGTCCCGAAGGAGACCAAGGACATCTGGAAGGACAAGATCCCCATGGGGTAAGTCAAACCACCCCCGAAATGACATGTCGTGGCTGATTGAATGGTCCAGTCGTGAGGGAGAAGCGCACGAACTCAAGGGAGCCTACCTGTACCTTTCTTCGGATGCATCCAGCTACACCACCGGTGCTGACATTATCGTCGACGGTGGGTACTGCTTGCCATAGGTGTGATCAAAGGGGGATATCAAGATTGAGATACGTACGGTACGGAACTACTGCATAATGATATGAATCTGTCACAGTACAAAAGTTGGTTAGGTTCTTGACAATATAAGAACGACTGAATTTGAAGGCATAGACCAGTCGCTTCCTGCCAAACAAGTTTTCCTTCAACCGCAGACTCATCCAGTTTACATGAATTATCACCTGGAATTCCGGCTCCAACATACGGACACTTTCCACCAGCCCACTTGATGAACCATCCTGGGCACCTCGACAAGTCTCCGCCTCGCTGCTTCTCAAAGACGCATACCAGATTCAAGTCCACCTCCGTCCTCGAATTTCCCTTGTCCTCTCCACCATACTCCCGGGCCTCTCACCATTCTCCCCAACCGCACGACTACCCGTCGACTTCCACTCCACGACCTCTTCTACCTCCAACATCTCGACGTCTCTCCATCCTTATTTTTACCTTCATCTGCCTAAAAGCTCCCCATCCCCCTCATCCATAAACCTAACAACCCTCTCCACAACCCGATCCAACCATCCATCCAGCACCCCCAACACCCCCCTCATCCTACCCCTTTTCTTCCTCCCCACCCCCTCATCCTCCTCCCCATCCCCAACCCCAATCCCACGCCCACCAACAGCGCCCTCCTCCCCAGTCCCAGTCCGTTTCCCCGTCCGTGCTCGACACTTTCGTCCATCCGACACCCGCACGATCCGTACCGACGTCGACCCGCCCTCGCTCGACTCCCCGCTCACAGTAGACCCGGACTCCGACTCGAGCGCATATGTCGATGATTCGGACGATAGTTCGTCGGAGGAACACTCGGTCTCGTACTCGTTTTCGTCGTTATCCTCGTCTTCATGATCGTCATCATGATCGTCATCATACCCGCCCCGCCCCTCCACATCATCAACATCCTCCCCACCCCAACCACGCCTCCAACTCCAACCCTCTGCTCCCGCGGCGAAAACACCCATCTCGACATCTCCATCTCCATCACCAGAACCAGAACCAGAACCAGACACATCCTCCTCCACCCGAACACGACTCCTATCCTGAGCGCGCCGACCTCCACGTCCACGCCCACGCCCCCACCACCGCCACCGCCACCACCATCGCCACCGCCACGGAAACGGACACGGCCCCGGCCCCGGTCCGACGACGAACAAAAGCAGCACAACGACGAACGTGCATAGATACGCTGCGAGGAATGCGAGGAGGACGGCGAGAAGGACGCGTTGAGAAAACGCCGCCTCGTCGGCCTCGCGCTCTAGGACGGACATTTTTGTTTTTTTTTGGTGTTGATTGGATAGGGGGGGGAGGGCGGGGTGAGGTGGGTGGGTGGTGCGGCTCTTGGGCTGGGGTTCTGTGTGTGTGTGTAGGTGATGCGGTCTGAGGCGGTGCAGAGATGGAGGTTTCGCTCTTGCAGGTGGTCGACTTCGCTGTTCTTGTTGGTTGGTGGGGGTTGGGGTTGGTTTCTGTGCTTGGTGGTGGTGGTGGTGGGTGGTGATGGTGGGTGGTAGTATTGTGGCAAAGGGAAGAAGCGCAATGAAAGAAGCCCCGAAATCGATCAATCAATCGATCTGGTTTGCTTGCTTGCTTGCTTGCTTGTCCCTTTTCCGTTGTCATGAGGTGGGAGGTGGGAGGTGGGAGGTGGAAGGTGGGTCCTAATTGTAAGGCGCGAATGTCCAGTGAGCTGGGATGGGAGACTGGCGCTGCGTTTTCGTCACGTTGCGTTGGGTTTCGTCGCGTTGCGTGTCGTGTCTTGGCGACCGCTCCGAGGTGGTGTCCAGCTTGCCTGCAGAAAGGGAGACGCGGTGCTGTGGTCCACAGCTCAGCTCGGCTTGGCTTGGCTGGACTGGGGGGGGCCGGAACGTGGTGGTTGGGCGGGCGTGGTCCTTGGCGGGTTGGAGTCTGTGGTCTTGATTGAATGGGATCGTGTCGGCGGTGGGGTCTGGCGCCGAGACGGTATGTGCGAGATTCAGGTCCGTGACGGGCAAGATCCAGAGGTTCAAAGTTTATTAGGTCTTTTGCGGTTCATGCTGAACATGAGATGGTGCTGGTGTTCACTGGTGCGGACAATCAGTCATAGGGCTGAGACGAGGATAACATTGGGATTTAATCTTTGTATTGATTCGACTGATTGTTCGGTAGTATATTGTGACAAGCGCAGCAAAAGTCATGAGAGAGAAGTATTGATGGAAACAAGGTTGATTGCCAACATTATGTCTATGGTAGTCTATTCATCAGAGGCCGTTGAGCGCGGACGGAAAGCATGGTCTATGGTGGAAACGAAAGAAGATCTATAAAAAGCAGTATGCTAGGGAACATAGGAAAGAATAGTAGTCTATGAGGCACATGGGATGGTATCTGTGAGTAATGCGTGCAAGTAAGGTTGACCATTGGAGGGAGGGATCTATCGGCGGTTGAAGTTGAAGTATCGAGACTGTGATTGCAATCCTGTTAGTACCTGCACTGCGCCAGGAAAGATGGAAGGGAAAACTCACGCCGACGAACAACAGAATCAGATTACTGCCGACGAAAGCAGCAAAGATACCCAGATCCCTCCAGTGATTGTCGAAACTGAACCCCAAGGGCTCATAGAACTGATCCCCGACCTTGTAGGCGCAATACTGACACAGATCCGTCGCGTTCTTCGCCAGGTACCCCGGGCCCCCGTTCTCGAAGAACGCGCTCATATATTCGCCACAAGTCTGGCCAGCCGGCGCACTAAAGGTATTGAACTCGGCAGGGGCGCACTGGACGGTGCGATCGTGCAGTTCCGTGACGACCATACCGCCGACGAGACGGGTGAAAGGGTCGAGTTGGTAGAGCCAGGCGCGCCAGAAGGCAGGGATTTGCGGCTTCGGGATGGTGACACCGCAAAAGAGGGCGAAGACGATGATGATGAGAGGGTTCAGGAGCATGCTGATGAAGGTGCTTCGCGTGAGGGCTGCGACCGTCTGGCCGAGCGTGACCGCGAAGAGTGCGGTGATGAGGATCATGAAAAATTGATAGCCGGCTCTGCTGGAGGCTGACTGGAAGCCGGGGATGTAGTACAGCGGAAGGAAGAAGCCCACGGTACACAGTATGCTGTAGGATAGCTCGGTTAAGACTATGGATAAGGCGAATGGGAATTGCTTGTAAGCTTTGGCGGCGGACTCGCGGTAGAAGATCAGCCGGGAGAGGTCGTACTTTGGCTCGACTTGTGCGAGAATTAAGGCAGGCAAGACGGTTGCTTGAAAGATGACAAAGACGCGGTATTGCAGGGAGGAACGCGAGTCATTGAGCTGGAGATATGCCAGACCTGTAAGAAGCGCAATGGCCACGTGGTTGAACAACCGGGTGAATCCATAGTTCGGCGACCGCCAAAAGGATAGGTGCGTTCGACGATTGACAATCTTGATTTGATGCCATAGAGGTGTAGCATACTCCTTTTCGTCGCTTTTAACGTTCGACCCGACCTCTCGCAAGCGCTGCTCTTTCATCCTGACAATCTGATCCTTGACGTTTGCCAGCTCGGCGGATGACCGCCATCTCTCGCCCCAGTCACGATCGCCTATTCGTGGGGCTTGCCCCGCTCCAACAGCATCCAGCATCCACTCGGCGGGGTTGGCGTCAGGCGGGCAATCTGCACCGTTACGATGGAAGTAGCTGAGCAGGACGTTGGCATCTTTCCCAATGTCCCCAAAGTAAACACATTCCCCGCCACGTTGGAGAAGTAGTAGTCTGTCAAAATTCTCGAACAGAGCTGAGCTAGGCTGATGAATGGTACAGAGGATAGCTTGACGAGCGGCAGCAAGCTTTCTCAGGAAACGAACAATATTGAGGCCGACTGGGAATCAAGGCCACTATTCCTTGATCAGCTTTGTAATGATACCAAGTGGATGACAGCGAAGTGGTCGTCCGCCAGTGCAAGCGTGCAGATATGATAGCCGAAAGTCGAGAGGGGAACAAGAAGTTACTAACCTGGTAGGTTCATCCAAGAACAGCAAAAGCTCAGGCTTAGCTGCGAGTTCGACACCAATGGTGACCCGCTTCCGTTGCTCCACGGCGAGACCACTCTCGGGGGACCCGATAATGGCATCGGCTATATCCTCCATCTCCAATAACGAGATGACCTCTTCAACATACGCAAATTTCTCATCGCGAGGAACTGCGTACGGCTGTCGAAGCTCTGCTGAAAACCGAAGAGCTTCCCGAACAGTCTGAGTGGATTCGTGCACATCGAGCTGCTCGGCGTAGGAGGTTCCTCTCTGAAAAGCAGTCCCGGGTTTGATCCCATCAACAAGAATATCACCTGAGATAACCCCGATATTCTTCCTGCCCGCGAGAACATCGAGTAAGGTTGTCTTGCCAGCTCCAGATGCGCCTTCCATCAGTTAGTAAGGGTGCGTACACAGCAGGCGTAAGGAGGAAAATGTACCCATCAAAGCAGTAAGCTGGCCGGGAACAACATATCCAGAAATCTCCTAGAGCAAGCGAAGTTGTCCGGACGGTGTAGGTACATCATAACATAGGTTTCCCACGTGAGTATGGCTTTGGAGTTGATGTTGAGATCCGTACCGCTCTCGTCGACTTCTTTGAGGTGCTTTCTCTCTCGCTTCTTCCTCAATTCCTCATTCAGGTGTTTGTGTTCCTGATCTTCCTTGGCGTAGAAGGTCACCGTCTGGAGAGAAGTCAATATTGACACATCTGAAGGGTCAAAAATACACCGACCTTCCCACCTGCCCCAAACTGGAGGGCTTCCCCAAGCGTGGCGTTCAAGAAGAGGAAAACAACAATCAGGACAACGATAATGCCCCAATTGCGCCAGAGATCGGAAGAGTTATATGAAAACGAGAGGTTGATATAGTTTGAGCCAGGGACCTGATCTGATCCAGGGACACTACCAGGTAATGTGCAAACTTGGTGCGCCAAGTCGGTATACCCTGGTCCATAAGGTATCAAAGAAGTAGACGTGCAGGTAAGAGTCAGACGCTTAAACTCGTTAATCATTAATGCGGAGAACCCTAGCCCAAGTGCGTTGAGATAAAAGATCCACCGGAGCCAAACTTGCTCGCTTTGCCACTGGACCAAGTATCCGGATGTCAGGACGAACAGAGTAATGATGATGGCGGCAAATTTCATCGCGTAATCAAAGTCTGGGCAGAGGCAACCGATTGTCCTGAAAACGAGCGTCATGGCGAGATAGCCACTGACGATCATCAGGTAAAAAGTGAAAAAAGCCCCTGCATCTCGCACCAGACCACACATGAAATATACGATGATGCTGAAGACAAGAATTTGTACAGCAGAAAAGACGAGATCCACTATGATTTGAGCGATCCATAGGGCGCTAGATCTGTATTCGTTATACGTCAGTCAGAATTGACGGCAGCTAGAATCGGACACGGCACGCACCTGTGAAAAGTGTATGCCTTGTGTTTTGTTGACTATGTAAAGAATTAGTTATACCAGGACGAAGCCCTGGAAGCTGCATCATCTAAATTCAATTGAGGATTGATTGCTCACTTATTGGTCGACTAAGCATAGTAGAAGCCAGTTCCCCAAAAGCTTGGAAAGCATTAAACAGGAGCGAAATGAACAACAGCCCACCCATGGTGAATGTCCCAAGGCTGGTTTTTGGAAGGTTGAACCACACAGTACCAAGTACGATGGCGATAACAATAGACGTGATCCAGGATACGATTAATGAGAACTTATCTTGCCATTTGATGAGGAATTGCCGTTGCATCAATGCCCAGATCTGTAGGTAGAAGGGAATGGAGTACACAGACGACTTGGGGGGGGTGTGTTTCCGCTTTGCTTGCGCTGTTGCGACTTCAAAATCCGTTCGAACTTCTTTCTCGTGCTCGAGGTCCTTCTTGTAGGCAGCCATCTCGTCGGTGAGGCGAGCAGAAAAGATCGAGTCGTTGAAAGCCTTTTCGAGGGACTCTGCGGAGCCTGGTGCATTCTCAATACTCCTGCCATCTTTGTATTCTCTTTCGAAGGGGTCTGTACAACCGGTCAAGTAGTCCGGTGTCGTCTGGCGTGGCTTCTCTTTGAACCCGGTGCTTTCAAAGTACGCTCGTGCTTCTCCGATAGGGCCTAGGAAAACCTGTCTGCCTTCATCGATTGCCAGTACCTTGTCGAATTGGCGGTATATGCTCTCGCTAGCTTGGTAAAGTGAGACAAACGTTGTGGTCTTGTAGATGTTGGTCATGATGCGTAGTGACTTGGCGTAGTCTAGTGCTGTCGAGGCATCCAGTCCACGTGTGGTGTTATCCCAAGCACAGACCGTTGCAGAAGTGACCATCATTTCCGCAATTGATACCCGTTTCCGTTCGCCCCCGCTTACTCCTCGTACAAACTGATTACCGACAATGGTGTTCATGGTATGCTCGATATTGAACATCTTGAGGAGGAGATTGATGACCTTCTCTTTGAACTCTTTCTTCGACAGCCCACCTGGCCTCATGCCAGGAGTTTTGGTGTCTAGTGCAAACCCGAGGGTTTGCCCAACTGTGAGTGTCGGGTGACGTACATCGTCTTGGAGAACGTCAGCGTAGGCCAACATCCTGTCACAAAGTCGCGCTCGCTCTCACCTCCTGATTGTAGACTGCCTCTCCCCAATACTTTTGCTCAAATGTTTTCGAGTCGAACGGGCCGTACAAGACCTCCCCTTCCACTTTGGTGTATCCGAACCTTGTATATCAAATTCAGTACAAGTACGAGAGGAGTCCTCTCTAAGTTCATCTCTTACCTTTGGTTGGCGATGACCTTGAGAAACGAAGTGCACCCGCTGCCGGGCTTGCCAAGCACCAAAACCATTTCCCCGGGTTTTGCGACACCTCTGAAGTTCTTGAGGATATTAAATTCTCTTCCTTTCCTACCATACCCGAAGATGTGCATCAATGTCTCAGGAACATTGAAGAAGGAGACAAAGGCATCAGGAAGGGTCTTGATGATATTCTTGACTCCACCAATACCACTGACAGTCAAGTTCTCCCAATGTCTGCATTAGGTAAGCTTACATCGCTGTCGTACCCTCCTGCCTTTAGGGCTGACAGTACCAATACCTTGATAGAGAATTCCTCGGGCCGGTCTCGAACCGAATGCAAGATAACGTTAGAGTACGAGTAAGATCCGAGCCGGTTGGGTCACGACCCAAGCGCCTGGACGAAAAGCTGACTCGTGCTATTCAACATTTTGTGCACATGGTAATTATTATCTTTATAATAAAATAATTGTACCTCATGTCTCCGATAAGTCTCCGTACATATCTTGCACACAGGACTCTCGTTCGGTCTTTGATGGCTTTCCGCACCGAGCTACCGTATCCACCTGACCATCCGCCATGACTCAGCCCTTGGATACCGTAAGTGGAGCATGCTGATAAGCCCGTCCTCGAGACATTCCCAGAGCCCTTCGATGTTGGACACGAGAGGGCTGGCCTTTATGGCGACACGTTTGTCAAAAGCTCCGTATCACATCAGATCAAACGTCGTCTGTACACTGGGACAGAAGCCGCGTCTTAACGTGTGGAGAAAGTAGCATCTATAGAACGCTCGCTATCTCTGTGATCCTGTTCACGCTGTGGGGACTCGACGCTCGCCGTCCCTGTAATCTGCATTTGCTCTTGCATTTGCTCTTGCATTTGCTCTTGTATTTGCTCTTGTGTTTGCTCTTGCGTTTGCTCCTGCATTTGTTCGTAAGCTTTGTTGCCGCCAGCTTTTAATTTCGCCGCCTTCTTCATCTGTCTTCTACTCGGGTTCTCCCCAACGGTCGCGGGAAGTTGAGCTTCGGCCGGCCATCTTTGCTGATACTTCTCCTCCTCCTCAGCCGTCCACTCTCGCGGCAAGAGAGCAAACACCAGGTACGAGGTGTGTGTCTTGAGCTCCTGCTCCGCCCGATGCACGAGTCGACCCTCTTTGTAAAGCTTGCGATCCGGGAGTCCTTCCTGGATGCTTCCGATACGATCCATCTTGGAGCTTTTCGCGATTGATAGCGGCATAGGGCTGCTGCCATGAGTTGGTTCAAGAATCTCCGCAGGTTGTGGCAGGTCCGAATGGAATAACTTGGAACGACCTTCAACTTCCCTAAGCCGCGTCACGGCTTCTTCAACGGTTGCGGGAGAGGCGTTAACGCCCCGAAGTCCTTCCTCGTGAAGACCGACGCGTTCGCGGCGGACTTCAATTCGCCTAGCAGCGATTTCAACCATCTCGATATCTACCCAGCCGAGTTGCCGCAAGGCTGATATCGTTCGCTGAACTTGCTCTATGCAGGGGGAAAATGTGCAAAGGCGGACTGTTGTCTTTGGGTCAAGTGGCGAGTCCACATTTTGACCTCCAGCTTTAGCAGCTTGGCCTTGGCCTTGATCCAAGTCCGCTTTTTCAGTCTCTACGTCAGGCATCGAACCATTCATGGTTTGTTCCAAGTGCGATGCTTCCTGTACAGGGCGTTCTATAGCGACATCTGGAGCTCCAGGTGATACAGTAAATCGAGAAAGATGTCTCAAGGCCAACCTTGTCGAATCTCCTGTTAGATAGACGTCCATAGCTCGCTGAGGCGCTTGGGACTACGTACCACGGGGCCGGGAGGTCCAAGAAGATGGCTTGAGCTTTGGGCTCAACAGCAGTCATTGTTCTCTCATGGCCGCCTTCATTCAAGCCTTGCTGTTCTTGCGTCAGTATAAAGCCGTCCTGACACACATCTCGATGTGCAATTCGGACGATGCCATCGAGCCCATGCGCTTTAACTTCAGCTTTCAACTTGTCCACCCTTTGCGCATGAAATTCATAGCTCCAAACCTGACCAAATCGTCTTCGCTTCCTGGGCCTGGACTCTTGCACAAGAGGGTAGCCATTAAAAACAGCCCTTGCCGCAGCGTGAGTGAAAGATCCGCTACCTGCTCCTGCTTCGATGATGACGCCACCTGGTCGAACTCTGAGACGATTCAAAATGTAACTGTAGTCCGGGGTATACACCACTTGCGTTCGATGGGGCAACGAACTTGTCCATGATTCTGGTGTTGGAGGCAAAAGATGTATGAAGCCGGTCGCAGCCGTCACAGCAGTCTTTGGTGTTGAAGGTTCCTCGGCAGCCTCCGCATTGCCCTCCTCAGGTCTTTTGCGCTTCACTCCTTTTTGCGCGGTGCCATTGGTGGCTCGTCGCCCTCTCGACCCCGTGTCGACTGCTGATGCTCTCACTTGCGTTCCCCACGGCACCCCGATCAATGTGCTATGTGGAAAGGATCCAAAGCGAGTGTTTGTAACCTTCCCTTCCGCATAGCCTTCATCCAATAGGTCCCGGTCCTCGAGTTTTACGGTAATAAGGAGGTCTCTCCTGAGATGCAACACAGCCAAGGAATCCGCTCGAGCTTCATGGCCAGGTTGGAGAAAGCTCGATGCAGGATGTGAGGTCATGGTGCTGGGTTTAGCATAGATTTGTGCACTGATCAATATTGTGAACGTCTAATGTGATCCCGGTCCATAATTTGACGATCAATAATGATTCGAAGCCGGCGAGAAGTTTAAAGTTCTAGGCGCATCCCTGCGGACCCTGTCACTTATCGGGAAAGCTACTGCAGTCCGAAGGGACACGCTGAAAACATTGTGGAGTAAGGTAACCCATTAAACGACGCTCACTTTCTGGACTTTCACTTCGTCGCTCCTTGATGTCAATCTCTTTACGGCCTTGCTTGATACTGTCAAAACGTATACCCACTTTTCGATCCAGATTGTCCTCCGCATTCACATCCCCTAACAAATCAATGGCGACAGCAGCGCGCAAACAGCCGCCATGGCAGGCTCCACCTCAACCCGATTCAGGAACCACACTACCACCTTTACACCTCTGGAACTCACTGACAAGGTCCAAGACCCCCTTCGTACCTCTCGATTGGAAGAACAAGCGGGTCGGCTGGTATGCTTGCGGTCCAACGGTGTATGATGATGCCCACCTGGGTCACGCCAGAAACTATGTGAGCACGGATATTATACGCCGGATATTACGAGACTACTTCGAGTATGATGTGAAGTTTGTTATGAATATAACGGATGTGGATGACAAGGTAACATTACACAGTTCATTTTCGAGCGCATTTCGGGCTCAGCTCATGCTGCCTTAGATCATAGTGCGCGGTCGACAACAGCACTTGTTGGCTCAGTTCTTGTCAAAGCATGCTGATGCCTTAGACCCTGAAGTTCTTACGACAGCCCTCGCCGCCTATAAAGCCTACATCTCTAAGAATCTCAACCGTATACCACCGGAGAGCTCCACGGAAGACTTTGAGAAGGCGGCGCAGGAGGCCTACGCGACAGTACTTGGTGGTGGAAGTGTGGAAGGGGTTGATCCGCCTGGAGACAAGGAAGCGAAGATCAAAATGCATATCAAGACCGCGATGGCGGCTTCAAAGGCTTTAAATCTCTTGAAGGATTCAAGCATATCAACAACTGCTTTTTACACTTCTACGCAAGATATATTGCTCCCATATCTTGATTCTCTCTACGGCACATCCATCGATGCTGATGATCATACCATATTTACGAATCTCACAGCAAAGTTCGAGCAACGGTTTATGGAAGATGTGAGGGCGCTGAATTGCTTGGATCCCGATCAGATCACGCGGGTTACCGAGTATGGGCCGCAAATTGTGGCCTTTGTGAGAAGAGTGGTGGACAATGGCTTTGCATATGTTACCTCTGACGGCTCGGTCTACTTTGATATCAACGCGTTTGAAGCTGCAGGAAACAGCTATGCTCGTTTGGAGCCTTGGAATCGTAATGACAAGGAACTCCAGGCCGATGGAGAAGGGGCATTGACGAAGAAGACGTCTGAGAAGCGCTCCGAATCTGACTTCGCACTGTGGAAATCATCAAAACCTGGAGAACCGAGCTGGTCTAGCCCTTGGGGTAAAGGGAGACCCGGATGGCATATAGAGTGCTCGGCTATGGCGTCTGATAAACTCGGAGAACAAATAGATATTCATTCAGGGGGTATCGATTTGGCCTTTCCGCACCATGACAACGAGCTGGCGCAAAGTGAGGCGTATTGGTCGGAGAACTGTCACTCACATCAGTGGGTCAACTATTTCATGCATATGGGGCACCTCTCGATTCAGGGTTCGAAGATGTCTAAATCACTTAAGAACTTCACCACTATCCGCGAGGCTCTTGAAAGAGGCGACTGGACTCCTCGAGGTCTTCGAATTGTTTTCTTGTTAGGCGGGTGGAAGGAGGGTGTTGAGATTACGGATGATCTTGTGAAGGCTGGCAATGCATGGGAGGACAAGGTCAATGTAAGTACCAGTTGTCTGATTATCTCTGTGCTCGTGCATACATTTACATCTGCATTCATGCTTGTGTCTTACTGTCGAGGATGCCCACAAGCTAATCTTGCATAGAACTTCTTCATCAATCTCAAGGATCAATTAGACAGCCCGTCAGAGAGCAAAGAAGTCTCTGAAAAGGATGATGCCCTGGCGAGTGACCTGAAGGAAGCACAGGATGCCGTCTTCGCAGCGCTCTGCGACTCATTCAATACACCGGCAGTGATGATCGCCATTTCTGATCTAATATCTAAGTACAACTCTCTCCGCAAAATCCGAATCGGGAGTCAAACAAGCGAGAAGATTGCTCGGTGGGTCTCGAAAATGTTGAATACGTTTGGCCTGAATGGGCCGGCAAAACCCAGCGACACGGAAATCGGCTGGTCTGGCATTGACATTCCAGAAAACGCCAAGCGCTATCTACGACCCTTGTCGTCTCTTCGAGACGAGCTACGTTCGACAGTGAGATCATCGGATGGATTTAGCACGAAGCAACTTCGAGACATGTTGAATCAAGAGCGCTTCAGCAGTGACCACGACACCGATCCAGAAGCAAACGCCTTCTATTTGATCCTCAAGTCATTTCGTCAAAAGGTCGCCGAACTGCACGACTCACCAACCCTTACGAAAGAAGTTCTTCGTCTGTGTGACGCAGTCCGAGACGTCGAGCTGTGGAACGTGGGCATCTACCTCGAGGACCGCGAGAGTCAACCTGCGTTGGTGCGAACAGTGACTCGCGATCTCGTGGCAGCACGCGAGGCACAGGCGGAGCGGGAGCGGCAGAAACAAAAAGCCAAGGACCTTCGAGAGCAGGAAGTTGCGGAGAAGGTCGACAAGGGCCGCTTGAGCCACTTGGAGATGTTCCGCACGAGCGAGTATGCGTCGTGGGACGCCGACGGGCTTCCGATTACGGATGCCGAGGGCGGAGAGGTCACTAAGAGCAAGGCGAAGAAATTGCGCAAGGACTGGGAGAGGCAGAGGAAGTTACATGAGGCTTGGGTGAGGACATCGGGGAGTGGTGGGCGGTGAGGTCATGAGGTAGCGACGGGGCGATAGAGCTCAGCCTCACAACATACTGATGCCTCAATTATGCCCGTTTGTGAGAAGGGTAAGCTACGAGACAGGGCCCAGGATAGCTTCCCTCTGTGGTGGTAGGAATAACTCCAAAGCATGTACAGTTCGCACGGTGTTCTGCGGAGGGTGGGGTCTTCCTTTACAGTGATGGCATCGATCAGAGGTCTACACCGTATCGTTCATCGTCTGTAATGTAGGTCATGCTATGGGGTCGGGCGTCATATTTGGGTTTTTTCTGTAATATACGAGATCGTTGAGGTGCCCTCGAGAGCCACGTTATAGTACAGCGCCGCAGTTTTGGGCCCAACCCATGAAGTCGACTTTGATGAGACTACAACGCAATATTAGGGTGATAATGAACTTTGATCGGCCAGGGCTCAAATGCAGGTACGTACAGCTTGGTACAGGTGAGAAACGTGAGGAAACAAGTTGTTCCGATGCGATGGGATGATCCGCAGCTCGCTTCGGTTACGGAGTACTCCAAGCAGTATAGCTCCATAGGTAATGCGGATCGTAAGGTAAGGTAACCTAGATTATCTGCTTGCGACGCTAAGGTGTATGACAAGGGATCAGAGTCAACACCTGTGTCTGCTCGATCTCGAGTGCCTTTCCACTCGATATTTTGAGATATATGATTACAAGAGAGATGCCTGGATTTGTTGGTAGGTTATGCGCTGTTCAAAGATCCCAAGATAACTGAAGTAGAAACAAGGTAGTCGTACTTCTTGTTGGGCGCACCTTTCATCAAGCTGTCGACGCCTACTTCAAGCGATCTCTTACGACCATTTACGCCTCAATAATTGTACCCCGGTCAGGAACCCCTCTGCGTTGCTGGTCTTCAACTTCCATCTACCCAAGCTGGAGAGCTTCTGGTGACGAGCTTCCTGGTATTTACTCAGAAAGACAAGGCAGACGCTGCCCCAAGTTTCCGTAGGTAGAACAGTCCTCTCCCAGCTTGACACCTATAGCACTATTCGATATTCGCGATTCGTTATTGCGTTCAGTGGTGTGACTGAGCAAGGATTCTCAACCACCCGTACATTGACAATTATAGACACTTGTGCGACCCCAATATCTGATCTGGTGTGGATGGATCTGATTCACTTGATTGACGCATGCGTTGTTCCCAGGCAACCCACATGCACCGTCGCTTCGCCGCCTCACTCCGAAACTGCTCATCAACGCCAGGCTGTGGAGCTTACTTGACTCAGAATCGTACACACCTTCTATACCCATACCTTCAGCACCCTTTTCGGTTCGACGTCTACCATACATTTCGGTGCATGGGACACGCAGCATCTAAAGCGCTCTAGGCTTCTCATTTCATCGGGCGATTGAAGGCTTATCATCACAGAGCCGCAAGGCGTCCTGCACCTATCCTCACATGCTACACCATCCTTCCTGAACTCCTCACACTTTCACAGGAATCCAAACAGATGTTTTGTGGTGGTCCCTCTCTGCTTCGCTCCACCTTGTCCGATACTGGACGACTTTCGATGCTTTGATGCCAAGGGTGCCGTTGACTGTATTGTGGTTGAAATCTTGATTTTACACTACCTACTACGTCTGTTACTGGCTGAAGACGCAGAGACTCGGTCCATCATCAAAACATGGCGTCTTCTAACGGAGGGCCTAACGGAGGAGGTCACAGTGGAATGCAAACCATACAACAGCGAGCGATACAACAGCAGAACATACAACAGCGAGCTATGCAACAGCAGATATACAACACCCTGCAGCAGCAGCCTCCTCATCCGCAAGGCTTGCAGACTGCCGTACCTGTTGGAGAGCGAGTGCAGAATGTCGTTCAGCTGTGAGTACGGTCAATCGTCATGAGTGATGCTATACTTCATCTGTTGATCTCGCTGGCTGGCCTGAAGAGCGTCACTGCAACAGCAGCCAGCCGACCATAGACCCGGGGCTATTTTCAGGCTTTCCTTACTATAGGCCTAACTGACAATTTCCATACGACAGGGTATCTTCGTTACGTCTGGTCAAGGAGAACATGAATGCGCAAGAGGCGATGCCAATTGCGATGAAATTCGAACACAAAGCTTTTCTGGACGCCGCAGATAAGGTGGGTCCATGGAGCTCTACCGCAAAATGTCCTCGGTCCTAAGAAGCATACTAAAATATTCTTACAGCCATCGTACGACGCGGAGTGCAGACAGAAACTTATCCAGATCAAAGATGCTCGGGCAAGACAAACTGCTAAGCTACAACAACTGCAGTCCCAGAATGCTCAAGGCACTCAATCAGGGTTGGCTCATCAGGCACCTATGCAAGCGATGATGCCAAAACAAACTCAAAATCAACTACAACAAGGCTTTCCGAACCCTCAGCTCCAGCATCCGATGCTTGCTTCTCCTCTCCCTCCGCAAATACCGCAGCAACAGATGGCCATGGGAATGAACGTAGCGAATCATCAAGCGTCAGGGGGTATGCCGCAACAACAGCAGGCAAATATGCAGCGACATGGGCCTCCTCAGGCGGCACGTGACGACTTGAACTCGTTCACGCCTCAAGAAAACCAGCAGATCAATCTGATGGTGCACAGAATGCTGCAAAGCACTCCCAGGGCGGAATTGGAGAAGAGCCCGACTCTTCAAAACATCGCCCCGGAGCTATTGCAGGAACTTGCACGACAGAAAATCGATCCGCTTCACTACTGTTTACGTAGAGAAGCCGCTCGGCAAGTCAGACTCAACAAGGTAAGGATGCAAGCACAACTAGCAAATCCTCAGCAGAGCGCTGGTGCGGGCGGTAGGATGGCAGCCTTGCCTCCTGGGGCCGGTATCATGCCGCAGCAGGTAAGGCCTCGCTCGCGCAATGCTATGAATGGGCAAGCACAGCAACTCGGGGGAATGAACCCAAATCAGGCTTTCGATCCCTCATTGATGGGTAACATCAACCAAATTATCGGGCAACAGCAAGCGGAAGCACTACGGTCTCAGGATGCAGGACAAATCGTGGTTCCAGCGAGCAACAATCAAGGCATGGCGCAGCAGCCAGTGACGGGTCTGATGGGGATGAAACAAGCTCAAACGAGTCAGAACGCTGGCAATACCGGTACAACTCGAGCTATGGCGCCGAACAGCATCTCCCAGTCGCAACAACAATTCATGCCACAAGCTGCTCATATGCAAGCGCAATCGCAAGCTCATGCTCGCGCTGCCGCTCAGGCCAAAGCGAATCAAATTGCATTGCAGGGCCAATCTGAGGTGAACGCGCACGTCGGCCCGATAGCGCTATCGCAAAGTCCAGCGATGCCGAATATCAATCGAGCTCTTGGACCTGCCGGACAACAGGGAAAGTCTCATGCCACGCCTCAACAGCAGAAGCGCTTCCCCCAGATGGGACACCCAGCTGCACATCAAGCACAACAGGATGTTCCGCAGCCGAGGAATGCGATGACTCCGCACCTGCAAACGAATAACCAGGTACAGCGACCGCCGATCCCGGCGAATGTCCCTCCTTTGCTACAGCAGCAGATAGCCAATCTCCCCGACGATCAAAAGAGAGCGATACTCGCCCGGTGGCATAGCCAGTCACGGAACGTCCAGGGCCAGTCGGCCAATGGCGGGACGCCCATGCCCCAAAGGCCCGTAGCCATGCAACCTCAGATGACTCAAGCTCAGATGCAACTCCTAGGTCAGTCCATGCCTCCGGGACAAGCCACAAACAACCAGGTCATGAACACGCCGAACCAGGTCTTCACACAGCGACCACCATTGACTCAGCAAAATATAACCCAAACTATGATGACCCAGCAGGAAATGCAGCAGAGATCCCAACAGCAGCAGCAGCAGCAGCAGCAGCAGCGCGAAGCCATTCGACGGCAAGAGATTCAACGGCACCACGCCCTGCAATCGTTGCCGCCAGAGAAGGTACAGGAAATGGATGACATGGAGGTTCCACCTGGTTATCTAACCGCGCACAACAACACAATCTCTCAAGTTCCGCCCAATGTGAGGACTTGGGGCCATCTCAAGGCATGGGCTCATCGAAATTCCCATCTCATGCCTGCTGAAAGCCTCGAGAGGCTGAAAGCTCTTCAATTTATACATTACTCGGATGTATTAAATTCAAATCAGAGAAGGTTAGCCCAACAGGGTGGCCAGACATTCCCAAACCATATGTCTTCAGGCTCAATGTCGCAAAATTACGGTCTCAGTCTCGCACCGGCCGCTCCAATGTTGCCCCAGGGATCACAGAACGGACAAGTCCCGTTACAACGACCAATGCCACAGTCATACCAGATGCCGTCAGGAATGCCTCCTCTGCAGCCACCGTCGGCACAGGAAGTTCAAGCTGCAAGACTACGCCTTCCGGACCATTTGAAGGAAGCGACTGACGAGCAAGTCAAAACGATGATCATGAAGATGATGTTCCGTAAGGCGATGAGCCAGTTTCCTAACTCCATGAAAGGGTCCAATCCCATGCAGCTACCAGGTGCACAGCCGTCTGCTCCTAGGGCCCAACAGCAGGAACCTCAGCAGCAAGCACCCCAGCAAGGACCTGGGGAGCTTCAACAAAACAGGAGACAGCCCAATCAAATCAATCCCAATACGCGGATCGCGCAGGAACAGCAGATGCAGCGCTCTCGTCAAACGGGACCTACGCAGGAGAGCAAAGCCACGGTGGGTCAAGTAAGTGTAAAACCGGCAAAGACAGCAGCGCAACGCCGTGTTGGCGTTACTCCTCAACCCCAAGTGTCACAGGATCAGAAGAATCTCAAGCGGCCTAGCTACGACGATGTCGTGGAAGTGCCCGATCCTAATCTCTCCCACACGCAGGCAGCACAACAGGTGAAATCAGAGCAGAGTCAAACAGAGAAAGGACCACCAGCGCTCGGTCCCACCGCCGAGCAATTAGCATCGATGCTGCCAAAGCAGCGTGTACAACTGGAGGCTATACGTGAGCAGGCGGAGATGATGAGACAGACTAATCTATCGTATGGTGGCCAGCAGGGTCTGGCTCCAACTGCAGAAAACCGGCTCGAAAACGAAAGGCAGATGCACGAGTTCGAGAGAAAGGATGCGCGGTTGAAGCAGATAATACAAGAAGTCGTACAGAGTAGTCCGAAACGCCAGCCAATCGACATGACTCCAGAGGTCAAGGCTGTGATGGCGCAGAAGCTTCGGGATGCAAAGGACATGGTGCTCAGGATGGAGAAGTCTCTCCCGATTTCTTTCAGGACGTCTGTCTTAGATGAGAAAACCACGAGAGAGCTCATCAGCAGCGTAAGGAACATTACTCTCCCTTTATCAACGCCCTTGCTTACAATCTTCAGCGGGTGCTGCTCGTACAACAGTATCAGGGCACTGAGTACAATCCTCTGGATAATTTTACAATCAGTCCAGAGGAGCTTGACGCGTCAATCACCAAATTGCGTCAATACTTCAATTTCGTTTATCGGAGGATGCTTGAACAGAAGAACCATAGCCAGGATCAGGCTCGCCAACCTCAGCAATCGCAACCGCAACCGCAAGCCGTTCATCAGGCTTCACAAGCGCAGATGCATCCTCTCAATGCAGAGAACTTGCAGCAACAACAACAGGCGCTCCAAATGGCTCGCAAAGCTTCGCTTCAAAGACACCATAGCGCCCGAGACTCTCGTCCACCGGCTGCTCCAACGTCTTCCCAGCCACCGTTCCCCATCGGCGCTGCTTCTCCACACAGTGTACCACAAACTTTTAGACCCAACAGCCTCACACAAGAACAACTGAACTGGCCGCCTGCGAAGAAGAGAAAGCCAAACCAAGCAGGGAGCGCTGCGTCTACGCCGGCTCAGCCTCTTGGTACGCCAGGCTCAGCCGCATCTCCTCAACTGACGAAGCTTGCATCGCCCGAGATGCCGAGGCAAGGAATTATCAAAGTAGATGCGGAAGCGATGGCCACATTCAGATGTCCGAACGACAATTGCGAGTACAACACTAAAAACTTCACTTCTCAAACGGAGTTGAACCGTCATATTACCGAGGCACATGAGATGCGGGAGCCGCACATCGAAGATCCGTTGTCCTGGGCCTTGGAAAGTCTAGCACATGGCTTGGGCCTCGATAGCAATGGGAAGAGCAAAACGAAAGTTTCTGACTCAAGTACCACAAAAAGGACTGCAGGAGCTCAGAGTATGCAACCAACGACTTCCAAACAAGGAGATACGCCGAGGCCGAAGCAAGAAGCGGGAACGCCCGTAACGAGAATGACCACACCTATGGTGAGACCGCCGACGCAAACCGGATCATCACCCGCTCCCAGTCTGCTGAAGACGCCGCAAACGACGAGTATGAAAACACCCGGCCTTGCCGCCTCGGTCACCAAGTCCCTACCGAAGAGGTCCAGCAAAGGCGACTCCACGGCCACGCCAGCGCAAACCGTCCGACCGTCCATTCTGCGATCCCCAACGCCGCCGGACATGTGGGCCGATAGCTCGATCCGTCCAGCCGATCTACTGCAATGTTTCCGCGGCATCGACACGTTGCCGGTCATCGGATCTTTCGCGCAGATGCAAGCGAGCCTGACGCCCGCCTCCACGCGATCGGGCAGCAGCAGCACCCGGGGCGACAAGAAAGACAGCCCCAGAGAGAGCGACATCTCGGAGAACGACGAGTTACAGATCAACATTGCGGCGGACGAGGAACCACTCTGGAACCCGTTCGGCTTGTACGACGGGCTCACGGGGGATATGGAGGACATGAGGTTTGGCGAGGAGCTCGTGATGATGGATTGGGAGAGGTTGCAGGAGACAAACGACAAGGACGGTACGGTTAAGGGGCACGGTGGTGGTGGTGGTGAGAAGTGGGCGCCGAGCCCGGCGTGGGATCCGAATTTATTTTTCTGGAAATGATTTAAGTCGTTGTTCGGAGTCGTCGCTTGTTCGGCGTTGGGGGGGTTCGCGAGGGCCGAGGGCTTGGGAAGCGAAAACGGATTTGATGGAAATGAGTGGAGTGCACGGCGCGTGTCTGTTACTGTTTAGATGGCCAACGTTACCCGCGAATTTAGCTCTCGAGGCGCAACACGGTGGAGGTTCTGGTGAGCATTTTTGCTCCCCTTCAATCGGAGGCGTTCCGGTTTGTTTTTACAATGTTCATGATACCGGTTAGCAGGACGTTTGCACTAGATTTATGAGGTAGCAAATCCATGATCTATGTTTTAGATATGGGTATGCTTCGACGTCGTTAAGGCCTTCTCCCGTTAACATATAAGGTAAGGGGTCTGAGAATAAGGGTTATGGAGTACTGTTATAGGCTAGGTGGGCTCTTTCCTTCGCAGTAGACTGTGGGGCTTCACCGAGTCAATACTTCCTACGCTCCTACTACGGAAACACGACACCATCCCTGAATGATCCGCAGAGTCCTTGCTCTGAAAGCTTTCTGTAAGAATACAACGCTCTGTGACCTGGCAGATTGCTTCCAAGGACTGTTAGTCCAGAGCATAATGAAAGTTACAAGTCACAGTAGGTACAGACAGAGTCAGTGCAGGCGGACAGAAGTTGCTCTCAGATAACTCACTGTTCGTGGATTATCATCATCTACTTCTAACAGTGGGTGGCTATGCAACTTTCTGCTCATCAACTTCGTTACTCGAGTGCTGTACGCATGGGGTAGTCAACTACCTGATCGTCGTCCTTTTCGGTAGGAAGGCATCGGTCTTTGTGTCAAAGGCCGCGTGCTTGGTCATGACAGAGTATCTCCACTTTGTGGCTCTCCACGCGCGGCGGCCCGTTGGTGCCGGGTTAGTCCTGGACACATTAACTCAAGACCCCACATTAACTCTCAAGGTGCTCTCAAAAGTGCTATGCGGATCCCTACAAGCCCGTCACAAACATGCTCAAATGCATACAGACATGTGCACTTGAAGCACAACGGCGCCAGACAAAGCCTGAGCCCCGAATATCGAACAAACCTTAATGATTCTAGCTTCGTTGCGTCATTGCCACTTTTCTCTTCCTTATTTACTCCGCAAGATCCCCGCTCATTGAGAACTCTTTTCTTGCCTTATCTGTTCTACACGCGTTTCTACATTCCACGTCGTTGTCTTCACTCTCATCTCCGCCATCTCCGTACTCACCTTCATCGTTGAATCGCGCCGTTGAACTTTCCACAACCACCATGCCCACTCAAGCCCTCAGCAACCGTGAACGCTTCCCCGAGCTCTATGCGGAGGATCTGCGCATCGACCGACGCAAATGCAAACGGGAAGTTCCCATGAAAGTGCTCGTGCTCGGGATGATGCGTACAGGGACAGCATGTCAGTCCCTACCTCCACCTTTCCGCCATGGCGGCGGCATCAGCACTCTGAACTCACCCGCCATCTACACTACACTGCCGACATCACTTCTCAATCTTTCAATGAGATCGTTCAACTCACCACGGATAGCTCCGGAGCAGCAATGTGCATCGCTCTCAAACAACTCGGTTACGTCGACACCTACCACATGAAGTCGGTGATTGAAAACCCGATGGACTGTCAGATGTGGATCGAAGCGCTCGAAGCCAAGTATTTCGGCAAGGGCAAGCCGTTCGAGCGGGAGGACTGGGACCAGCTGCTCGGTCACTGTCAGGTAAGGTCTCTAGCCTAGGACCCTCATCACAAGCAGCCAACGAATTACCCCTCCCACCACCCCACTCTCCCCAACCCCCCCTCCCCCTCCCAGCTCCCCCCAATTCGCCACCCTTCCCACACAACAAAAAAACTAACCGCCACCCC
>JAABUY010001858.1_pt1 | contig 26883 bp, 20 predicted proteins | sample 5560271 | NCBI WGS metagenome assembly JAABUY01 (sample SAMN10711886, study PRJNA513374) | rock metagenome | isolation source: Antarctica rocks | place: Antarctica: Victoria Land, University Valley | reverse complement strand
CTCAACGTACGCGCGGGGCGAACTGCGCTACTGGTTGGCCCACCAGCAGCCGTCCGGCGGCTGGATCACCTTCGAGTACTCCGGCTGGTACGACGAAACGCCGATCATGATCGCCGCCGTGCTCGATACGTATCGGCTCACGGGCGACGTGGGGCTGGTGCGGCGCGCGCTGCCGGCCCTGCGGCGGGCCTGGGGCTGGATGCATGGGGCCTACGTCGACCGTCGGCACGGCAGCGACTGCCTGCTGTGGGCGTCCTTGAGGCCCACGGGACAGCACTGGGCGGCCGACTGGGCCGATCAGGTGTCGCGCCAGGGCTACACGCCTCAATTAGAGGGCCTGTGGTACCGCGCCACCCACGCCATGGCGGCGATGGAGCTGCTGGCCGGGGGCCGCAAGGCGAGCAAGGCGGCCGATACCTACGCGCGCGCGGCCTCCTGCATCGCGTACGACGCCAACACAAAGCTCTGGCGCGTCGCCGCGCCCGCGCACCGTGACGCGCCCCCCCTGGCGTCGTTCGGCCACTACGGCGCCGTGCCGGCCCCGGCGGGGCGCGACTACTTCGAGGTCGACGCCAACGCCCTGCTCGTCGCCGCAGGCGTGGCCACCCCACGCCGCCGCGGCAGCGTGCTCGCCGCCGTCACGGGTCAGGCGCGCTATCTGCTGGGCGGCGACGGCGGCGGGCCGGCGCGTGTGCTCTACGGTGACTACGCGCCGGAAGACTACGGCGCCATCCACAACTGGATGGCGCCGGGGCGCTACCAGAGCGCCTACTGGCCGACCGTCGGCGGCCTGCTGGCCATCGCGGCCGCGCGCAACGACGCCATCGGTACCTCGGCGGCCGTGCTCGACGGTCTGGCCGCGCGTGGCGCCAACAACGCCACCGGCTTCAACGAGTGGTACACCGCAGACGGGACGCCCGGCGGGGCCTCGCTCTACGGTTGGGGCGCGCGCATGTACCTGCTGGCGCTCTACCGCGCCTACCTGGGCGTCGACGACTCGGGCAGCATCGGCCACCCCGCGGATCTCGTGCTGCGCGCTGCGCCCGGCTCGGGCCGCGGCGCGCTGGTTCGCTTGGGCCACCACATCACCGTCGTCGGCCACGGTAGCGGACGCTTCCGCTACGCCCGCCTCGACGGCCACACCATACGCTCCTTCATCATCTCCGCCCGCTACCTGCACGAGGGGTCGGTGCTGGACGTCTATCGCGGGTAGGCCGCCCCGGGCCGGGGTCTGTGAATTGTGCTGGGCAGGAGAGCGAGCCGCGGGCGCCCGCGGCTCGCTCTCCTGCCCAGAGGACGCGCTGTCGACGTTTTACAAGCCCTGGTAGGCCACCGCCCGCTGTAGGCTTGCACGAAAGTTGGTCCTGGGCACCCGTTCCGACACCCTTTACGTCACGGAGTTGACCACTCTACGTCACGATAGTTGGTCTTACCCTGCTTTCACGTCACGATAGTTGGTCCTACCCTACATACTAACCTCATCGTGGCATCGACTACCGTGTCCACAGCCGCACTCCCTTTAGTTAATCGCTCATCGTGCGAAATTGTGGCGTCCACCCTCGTTGATCGCGTCCTTCGGCAACTTGAATCCATGTGGCCAAGCAGTATTATTGTCGTAGTGTATGCCACTCAAATTCGTGCCCATTAACAGGCTGACAGTGTTCCCCATATTTCTGAGGTTGGCTCCCTCTAGGCGTGCCCCGCTCAGGTTAGCTCCTTGTAACTTAGCGTTCCATAGGTTAGCCCTTCCCAAGTTGGTGCCCTGCAAGTTCGCGCCTGTGAGATTCGCATCCTGCAAGTTCGCGCCTGTGAGATTCGCATCCTGCAAGTTCGCGTCTGTAAGATTCGCATCCTGCAAGTTCGCGTTAACTAGCCACCCTCGAGGCATATCGACCTCGATGAGTTCGGCACCTTGTAATTGGGCAGAATTGAGATCAGCATCGCCCATGTCGGCACGGGACAATTTTGCGCCCGAGAGTTTCGCATACTGCAACGTCGCAGGCCGGAGATGCTTGTCCACGCGCCGATAGAACCGCCCAGTCGCCTTGAGGTTGCGCCTCGCCCAGCGCCGGAAGAGTTTAAGGACGATATTGCGCAGCGCAGGGTGTTGGTCGAACAGATTCTCAAATCGGTCTTCGCGTCGCCAAGCAGTGGATAGGTCGGCACCGCGCAAATCCGCATGGTTCATTATCGCGCTCGATAGGTCGACGCCGCGCATCTGCGCACCTTGTAACTTGATACCCTCCATGGTTGCCTTATCTAATATAGCGAGGGAGAGCGTGACCTTCTCGGCAATAGCACCGTTCAGATGCACCTCGCGCATCCAGGCATGGTGCAATCGCGCTTCCGTGAGGTCGGTGCTTGACATATCGGCTCTTGCTAACTTGGCGTACCGAAGATCTGCGTTGATGAATATCGCCCCTGTGAGCGTCGCGTCGTTGAGCCATGTGCCATACAGGTTACTATCTCTAAGATTAGCCCGATTGCCCGCGGTATCTCGCTGTAGGTCAATCCCTTCGAGCTTCGCAAAAGGGCATTTCGCTCCGCGAAGCTGGACCCTGCGATCGCACTCCCAGTTCAGGAGCTTGTCTTCATCGGTCCGTTGCGACGTGATGGGGAGAGGACTAGTTGGGGGACCGACAGAATATGTCTCTAACAAACGTGCCTTCCTGCACTCCTCTATAAGTTCATCACGGGTGAAGATCGTGCGTCCAGCACGTAGTAGGCTGGGTATAGATGCGTCGTAGATACTCGCTATGGCTCCCGGCACCGCTGTCCTTAATCCAACGAGCCTTAACTGCTCGTTCACGCGTTCCCCGAGAGCCTCAAACGTGCCGACGGTTTCGATGCGGAAAGGTGTCAGGATAAGCCTGAGTTGGTCGTCGGTCACGCCCAGATGCGCGCGGAGATTCGCACGAAGCACACCCATAGTGTGCGCCGGTCCGGTAAAGAGATCATCCAGCCGGATGCTTCCGTCAACTGCGGAGTACAACTGGCCCAGCAGATCGCTTGGATCGGGGTACCACACGGTATAGAGAATAAAACGCCGTCCCTCCCCTGTCGGCGCGAGACTACGCTGCGCATCTCTCAATTTCATTAGCAGCGAGAAACGCTGCGCGTTGATGAAGTTCTTGTCCATGAGATCAGCCCAACTAATAGAGCCGTTGCCCCGCATGTGAAACTTTACCTGGTAATGGTCCGCCTCCAACAGATTTCGCCTCTCGTCCAACTTCGCGCCACCATATGTCACGACTACGTCGTCAAACGACTTTGCGTCCCGTCTCTCGAACCCGACGGTTGAGATGTCGTCGTCACCTCGCAGGAGAGCGCACGCTTTAAGCCAGAAGAGGCGGCCTTGGTATTGGTCTCCAGTTTGTCGAGGAATCTGGCTGGACATGTTTACGCTCCTCACACTCATTCGCCTAATACGCCACAAGTTGGGGCGCAATCCCATCCACCAAAACTTCCAGAATGCACGGCGAGCGGTGCCGATTGACGATGATGTTGACGCCCAAATAGGTGTGACCGCCCGTACTCGCGGAGTAACAGCGTCCCTATGCTTGCGGCACCGCGTTTGGACTCGCGAGCCACTAGTCGAAGAGTGACTACTAAAGCGCGATGGCTTGCGATAACCAGTACGACATCCTCTCCATCCTATCCACGCCGTATGGTTCGCACGTTACATCTCGCAAGCCTGAGGACAGTCGCATGACGTGTAGCCTACAGCCGTGCATCCTCGATGGAGATTCCCCACACGATTGGAAGACACCCGCGTCGGCGCGCGGGTGTCTCGCCCATTGACGCTTGACTGCTCACGCCGTCGGCTTGTCCGGGCGGCCCAGGAAGGCCACCGAGATGTCGTACGTGTGGGGACGCACCGTGCGAGGGAGCGGGACGAATGACATGATGGTGCTGTCCCATCCACCTTGGTCGATACCCGGGGTCAAGTCTCGCGCCCGCGCCCTATCCTCGGTGGCCTCCTCCGCGCGCCCGAGTCGTTCGTATACCGCGGCGCGCGCGATGTACGCGGGCGCGAGACTCGGGTCCAGTTCGACCGCCTGCGTGAGGTCGAGTGCGGCCTCCGCGTCGCGCCCCAGGAGGGCGTAGGTTACCCCGCGGTTGGCATGGGCCATCGCGTGAGACGGGTCGAGTTCCAACGCCCGCGTGAGCACGCCGACAGCACGATCGAGTTCTCGCATCTCACAGTAGATGGCTCCCTGTGTAGAATAGGTCTGCGCGATGGCGAGGCCGAGATCGAGCACCGTTACGACGTCGGCCATCGCTTCCGTATATCGCTCCTGCAGTGCGTACATGCTGCCGCGGTTCAAGCGGATGAGCGCGGAGGTTGGCTCCAGCCGAACGGCCTCCTCGAAATCGTCGAGGGCGCCCCCATCTCGACGCGCATCATACCGCGCGACGCCGCGGTTGGCGTACGCGGCCGCGAAGAGAGGATTTAATTGGATGGCCCGCGCATACTCGGCCACGGCTTCCTCCGATTGACGCCGGCTTCCGTAAATCACGCCGCGGTTGTAGCGGACGATCTCGTTCTCGAGACCACTGTCGATGGCGCGCGTATAGTCGTCCAGGGCCTCGTTGTCATGCCCGAGCGATTGATGCGCGACACCGCGCTCCTCGAACACGATCGTCAGGCTCGGGTCCACCTCCAGCGCTACATCGAAGTCGCGTACGGCGTCGTCGTAACGGTGCAGGCCATTATAGATCACCCCGCGATTGTAGCGTGCCAATGCGAGCGTCGGGTCCAACCGGAGCGTGCGGTCATACTCCGCCAGGGCATTGTCGTATTGTCCGATCCGGGTGTAGATAGCGCCTTGATTCCCGTGAGCGTGCGCATTGGTGGGATCGGCGGCGATGGCGCTCGAGAAGTCCGCGAGAGCCTCGTCGTAGCGTCCTAGTTGCACGTACGCTAGCCCGCGGTTGTTGTATGTGTCGGCATCGGCGAGGCCCAACTCGATGGCTCGGGTGTACTCGGCAAGCGACTCACCATGACGCCCTAGCCTCCCCAGTGTGTAGCCGCGATTGTAGTGCGCACGGGCGAACGAGGGGTCCAATTCGATCGCTCGTGTCAGGCTCACTAAGGCCTCGTCGTACTGACCGCGCGTTTCGAGCGTGTACCCGCGATTGTTGTGAGCTTGCGGCAGGGCAGGATTTAGTTCGATGGCGTGATTGTAATCGCGGAGAGCCTCGTCGTCGCGGCCCATGTTCTCGTGGGTGATCCCTCGGTTTGTGTAGGCGATAGCGATGGCCGGGTCCATGGCAATCGCCCGATTGTACTCCGCCAAAGCCTCTGTGTGTCGCCCCATCATGCTGTACGCCACCCCTCGATTGATGAGGGCCGTGACATTATTCGGGTCGATCTGCAAGGCGCCGGCGAGATCCGCCAGGGCCTTATCGTACTCACCACGGTTGGAATACATGTGCGCTCGGTTCAATCGCGCCTGTAAAGCGACGGGAGGTTCACGGTGGATGGCACGCGAGAAGTCGAGTATCGCGGCGCGATCGTCCCCGATTGTCGCGCGCGCGTTGCCCCGGGCCAGGAACACGGCCGAGTAGTCCGGTTCCAGCGTGACGGCCGCGTCGAAGTCCTCGATGGCCGCACGCACATCTCCGGACGCCATGCGCACAAGCCCTTGCAACGTCCGATGCCAGGCGCGACGCGGCAACGGGGCCGCGGACGAATACTGCTGCGCTTCGTCGTCATATCGGAGGATAGCGGACACATACTGCCAATCTCCGCCTCGGGCGGCCCGATCTAGCAACCGATCGCGCACCTCCATCGCACGCTCACGCTGCCCGGCTACGGTGTAGCAGAAGAAGACCTCCGCGGCGCGGGCGTCTGTGTCGAGCGAGCGCCCGCGCCGCTCGGAATCCCAGGCCAGGACGGTGGCAATCGCGCCGGCCACTATCACCTTCGACCCCGATGCCGCGTAGCCGTTCAATAGGCCGGTCCGTGTCAATTGGTGGAATGCCAGCCCATGCGACGCGGGCTCCACGAACGGGAGCGTCGCCAACGTGGCGACGATCTCGTCTGCCCCCTCGCGCCCGGCGGGAGCATCCCGGAGGACGATCGCGACGATCTCACGGTCGAACCAATGGGACACCGCACAGTGACGCGCGACCCAATCCACCCTCGCGGGCAATGTCCCGAGGATGCGCTCCGCCACGATGGCCGCTTTCTCCGGCGGGGCGCTCGCCGCCAGCAGGCGCTCGATCATGGCCTCACTCATGGCATCAGCTTCCCCCACAGGGCCTCCGCGAAAAGCCCTGGTTTGTGGTCGAAGACCGCAACGAGTACCTGGATTTGCTCATCCGTGAGCGGGGCGTCGACCTGACGACAATACGTGGCGTATTCCTTGATGTCTTCTACCGGCGGCAGTCGATACTCGCGGCACATCGCGTTGTATGCGCTGTTCGCATCCGGCACGGTCGCCCCCGCGAGGACAATGCGCACATGCGGCATGAGCGCCAACCGTGCTACGAGCACGTCCATGAGCCATGCCTGCATGGTAGCCTGCGCCATTCCGACGTCGTCGCAGAGTAAGAGGGTCAACCGGTCGCCCATCGTGGCTAGATCGTCGCCGAACTGTTGCGTCAGGTAACGATCCCACACCGCGGGATCGTTGACGTGTCCGCTCGAGATGTCCAGCGCCGAGCGGATGAAGACGTTATGGCTCACGTTGATCTGGGACGGCGCGACCCATGCGGCTTGAGCCGCCCGATAGCGGGGCCATTCCTCATGGGGAGTGGAGGACCACCCATTGCAAGCGGAGGACAAAACATTGTCCACGGTCATCGTCTGTCCCCGCAAGCCGACGATGGCATGGCGCGCCGAGCGCGCGCGCGCCAGCGTGGGCACGACCTTAGTGAGGAGGTGGCTCTTGCCCATCTTCGGTTCGCCCAGTAGGCGCAAGACCTTGAACGGGGGGGTATCCCCCATCAATTGCTCGAGCAGGGCGACCGCCCCGCTCGAATCGATGAGATCATACGACATCTATGGCTGTTGCCGATCCACGTCAAAGTCTGCCTCCGTCTTGTTGAACTTGCTGTCTGCAACGTGGATACCGCGCCCGCTGACCTTGAGCTTCGAGTCCTTGCTCCGCACGCCTGTGACCGTCAGCGTGGTCGCCGGGTCGACGGGCGACGGACGCCCCGTCTGCGACACGCCCCCGACACGCTCGACAATGACCAAGCCCACAATGATCGCGACGACCAATATGGTGATTCCTTGAGCGCTGAACTGTTGATTGGGGAAGGTGCGCTGCTGCACCCAGGCGGCGAGCACATTTATGAGGACGTCGACCATGGCGCCGATGCCTGACCCGGCAAGTCTGCGCCTAGACAGGATGTTCATGCTTTATCTTCTTCACTCTGCCGCAAGATGATGCATATTGCGCGGGCACTCGATAGGTTGTGTGCCGTTACCTGCATATCGGGCGCGATCGTGCGTAACCGACACCGGGGTACAGATCTGAGGGTATGATACCAGTAGAGATTGTCTATTGGGCGGCTGGCCGATCTAGGCTGACCGCTTCAATGGTTGCATCACCACGCCTACAGCCCCTATGCCTTGATACGCACGCCCATACCCTTAGTCCGGTTAGCAGACCCTTGCTCGACACATATCGCTCCCGCACTCCTATCCTACCACGAACACGTCCCCACCTCTCCCCTCCCACAGCACCACGAACAGAAAATCCTCGCCCTATCGCAATTCTTGGATGACGCGTCGCTATTCGCGACAACAGCACGCCAGCGATGCGTCAAAGGGTGATGATGAATAAATGGATAGTGGCACACAATATCTTATTGAGAGTAGGTAGCTGTGACGACTAACGGCATGCCCATGCCGCCCTCCGACGACATCGAGCATCTCGCCAACCTCCTCGCGCGCCACAAACTCGTCCCTTTCATCGGGGCCGGCTGTTCGCTTGGCCAAGTACCGTACGACTGGGACGGCATCGCGGACGCGATGGCCACATCCCTGGGGGTGCAAGGCGAGGGCCTCGGTCATACGGTAGTCGCCGACCTCTATGAGCGGACGCACGGGCGCCCGGTGATGGACCGCTTCCTGGCCGAGCGGCTGACGGTGGACACGTTCGACGATGCGAAGGGCGGCTCCTACCTCGCCCTCTTCCGCGCGATGTTCGACATAGCTATCATCCCCAAAGACGCCGAGGGGATGGTCGCCCGCCTGTACTGCGAATTGGCCCGGCGCGTCTCGACGGCAGAGGAGGCGCGGAACCTGTATTACGCGCAGGTCAACCTGCACCTACCGTTCGAGCATACGATGGAGGTACAAGCGGCCGTGATCGCGTGCGCGAACGCCTTGTTTACAGACGGCGATATGATAATGTTCATGCCGACGAACACAAACCTCAGGCTGCCCGACAACCCCGACACATTCCTCATGGCCGCGACGCTCGCCAAGGCGCTCCTGCGCGAGTGGGGCCGCCCGATATCGGCCGTCTTCCGGCGCTACGTGGCGAATCACGCCCGGCGGGCCGACATCTCGGCCGTGCCCGCGCAGCTCCAGCCCACCGTCCGAGACGCATTCAACAGGATTTATGGTGCGGCCCCGAATAAGAATCAGTTGAGCCGGCCGGGCGCGCGCCCGGCCCTGTCGACCCCGACGGCGCACACCATACTGGCGTCGACCCTCGACTCCTACCCCCACGCGTACAAGGCGCCAACGGAAGAGTAGGCCCCTCCATGCGGCGCGGACACGACAGCGCGTGGTATCGCGTCGTCCGGGCGGGGCGGGGCGACCCACGACTCGTGGCGCGCCACTTGCTCGTAGGTGCGAGGGATGGTTTGCCTGTCTCGACGCCTTTGGTGGCCGCGCACGATCACGGTCGCCGCTCGGGGAGGGGTGATGGTCGCCCATCGCACCGACCTGCAGACGGCGCGGATCTCGCCCATAGATGTTCTTGCTAGGCCCGCGAGGCGATGCGCGAAAGGATGGTTATGGCGGACATGGACGACAGTTCTTCCAGCACCGATGACGTACTCGCCACGGCCCAGACGTTGAAAAACCGGGCCATGCACATCGCGACAGGGGGGCCACGCGACGACCCGGACTATGCCCGCCTGCGACAAGCCTTGTGTGCCCGCTCGGACGTGAGGCCCTACCTGCCGCGCTTCTTGACGATCTGCCGGGACCCAGGCGAGTTCTGGGCATTCATCCAGCCGCAATTCGGCTCATACCGCGAGCGGCGAGACTATCTCAATGGACAGTTCGAGCCGCTCCTGGCCCACCTTGAGCAGGCGGACGCCTTGCCCGCGCAGGGATCGATTACTGCTACGCTCAACCGCGTGGACTCCCAGCACGTCCGGGCTGCGTGGCAGAAAGCGGTGGATCGGCGCACGCAAGACCCCGCCGGGGCGATCACGGTGGCCCGGACGCTGCTCGAATCCGTGTGCAAGCACATCCTCGACGAGGAGGGGGTGTCCTATCCCGACAAGGAGGATCTCCCGGGCCTATACTGGCGGGCGGCGCGACAGGTGCGACTCGCCCCCGATCAGCACACGGAGCAAGGCATCAGACGCCTCCTCGGCAACTGCCAGGCGATCGTCCAGGAGGTGGGGGTCCTCCGGAACCGGATGGGGGACGCGCACGGCCGGAGTAAGGGCGACGAGAGGGCGGATGCGCGGCATGCCGAGCTGGCGGTTAACCTCGCGGGCACGGTGGCGACGTTCCTCGTGGCGACATGGGAAGACCAAGATCGCTGAGTCCGGCGCGGCGACGACCACGGCGACGCGTCAGGCTACAGTCTCGCCGTCTACGGCGAGACCCCGTGCCTCCGCCAATCGATCGACGTCCGCTCGGGCGTAGCGCCGGTCCATGTGACGGCCCCCGACCGCGGGACGGATGGCGCCCTGCGCCACCAGGCGATTAAAGTGGCGGTGGGCCATGCCGAGATAGCGGGCGGCGTCGCCGGCCGTCACGGGGTCGCCGCACAAGGCCCCGCATACCCGACCGGGCAACGTCTTGAGGCGCAGGATCTCCGCGCGGTCGTACAGCCGATCCCGGGCGATCCCCTCGGTTACCGGCGTGATACGACCCGCTTTCGCCCATTTGTTGAACGTGCGCGGCAGGATGCCCAGCAGCACGCCCGCCTCCTCTGCTGTCACGCGCGTCGCCTTGAACTCCTCGATAGCGCGTTGGTCGTAGAGGATTCCGTCGTGGTACGGCACGTTGTGGACGCGGGTGCCCGGCGCCTGCCCGCGGTCCGCCCATCGTTGGAGCGTCTGCGTCGTGATGCCGACGAGGGCGGCCGCCTCGATGAGCGTCGCGTAGCGGGCTCGGAAAGCATCCACCGCGCCCCTGTCGTAGACGCGCTCGGGAGCCCGCCCGCCCCGCGCCGCGCCCGCGCCCTCCGGCGTGGCCACGGGCCGGAGCAGCCCCGCGTCCCGCCAACGGCGCAGGACGCGGAGCGTCACCCCGAACAGCAGCGCAACCTCCCGCTCACCGTAGCGCGCGGCATCCTCCCCTGGTCGCAGGCTCTGGAGGTATCGGACGATGTCGGGACGCTCCCACCACAGGTCTGCCAGGGCGAGGCTGTCGCCCGTCGCGCGGGACGCGGGCAACGCGCCATCGCGCACTGCACGGAGCAACTCCGGCAGCCGCCCACCCTGCTCCCGGAGCAACGCCTGTACCCCCCGCAGCCGCAGGACTTGGCCACCGGGGCCGGCCCCTTTCGGGCATGGGCGGACGGGTAGATGGCCGAGTAGGTCGCCCAGGGAAAGGTCGAGGAAGTCGGCCCGGTAGATGGTGATCACCGCCCCGTCGACGGCGCGGAGTTGGGCAACCCGGATGAGCCCCGCCTCGGCCAGCGCGCCGACCATGTCGCGCCCGACCCCGAGGTGCGTCGCGGCCTGCTCCACCGTCAGCGGGGCGCCCCGCACGTCCGCCAGGCGTTCAACCTCGCGGGAGTCGACAACCCAGGTGGGGAAGGCGCCGCGGCCCGTCGCGTGGCGCGCTTCTATCTCGCCGGCGTTGATGTATCGCTGCAGCCACTTGCGGCCGATGCCTAGCGACGCCGCGGCCTCCCGCCTGGTCATCAGAGACGGGCGCGCGCCGCCGACCGTCGCGAGGACATCGCGGTACACAGGGTACCAGGCGGCCACGCCCGGGGATCGTCCCAGGTGCGCGTGCACGAAGTCCGCGAAGGCCTCGTGCAGCCACGCGAACGCGGGGTCGCCCGGTGGCAGGCGCGCGAACAGCATGCGCGGGAAGGAGAACGGGTTCATGCGCCGCGCGCCCTCGCGCGCGGCGATGCGCGCGAGGGACGCGTGGAACGCGCGCGGCCAATCGCTGAGGGTGCGCCACGCCCCGCGCATGAGGGCGTGCGCGACCCTGACATCGTACTTTCGGAATGTGGGGGGGCGTCGCAGTGCTGCCCCGAACAGGGGGTGTCCCGGGTCGCGGCGCGCGAGCAGCGGCCCGGCCTCCCATACATAGAGGAGCAGACCGGGCGGTGTCATGTGGCCGAGCGGGTTGTCGGTATCGCCATGGGCCATCGGCGGGGGGAGGGACGAGTCGCCGCACCCGAGCGCTCCCCAGACGGCCATCGTCAGCTCCCCGTCATCTGCGTCGACGACGCCCTGCCCCGCGTCCATCGTCGCCACCTCGGCTCCGCAGGCCACGCATCGCCCCGTCGCGAGGCGCAGTCGCAAACGACGCCCGCACCCGGCACAGCGGTCGAGGAGTAGGCCGTGCTCGGGGCACGTCGTGACCTGTCGCAACGCCCAGGGGAGTTGGGCCACGCGCGTCGTTCGCCAACAGTGCGGGCAGGCTTTCGAAATCGTGCCCTCGACCTGATCGTGCGCGTACACCACCGCCCGTCCGGGTTCCCAGAGGGGGAAGGGACGGGGGAGGTCCCCCTCCAGGCGACGGAGGCGGGCGAGACCCGCCGGCGTGTGGTAGGCAGGGACGAAGCGGTGCAGCGTCGTCCCCACCAGCGTCCCGATGTCGAGGTCCGTCAGGCGCGCGAGGGCCTCGTATGTGGCAGCCGAGCGGTACAGATTGGCCGGCCCGACGGCATCGGGCACGATGTTCCCGTCGCGCCACCACGGGCTTGTCCCGCGATAGGAATTGAGGTCCTGGAGCCGCTCGAAGAGACTCTGGGCGCTCTCGTGCCCCTCGGGCAGCCGGCGCTCGCGCAGAAGATACATGTCCGCACCCCCTATGCGTTCTGAACGCCGCGTAGCGTTTGCGGCCGGAGCGGCAATGTCTTACTGCCGCGCGTGTTCCGCTCCGACCGTGGCGATCGGCTCCCGCGCTGCCCGTCGGCCCCGGCATCCTCATCGGCATCGACATCGGCGCCCACGGCGTCGCCAAAATCCCGCGCGTCGTCGTCGAAGGGGTTGCCGATGCCGCGACGCTTGCCCGCCAGATCCAGGCGGAACGCCTCGGCCAGGAGGGCACGGGTCGGATAGTCCACCCCGTTCAGTATCGCGTTCTCGGCGGCGGTGCGCACGAGATCCATCAGGTAGGAGATATTACCTTCCGAGGCCGTGTAGCACCGCCAGGCCGTGTCCTTGTTCGCCAGATAGCGCCGCTTCTGGAAGGGCAATAGCGCCTCCAACTCTTCGAGGAATTGGAAGAACTCGGTATCCTCGGCTCGCTGTCCTACCCCCCAGGCCAAGGGGTGCAGTTCGTGGGCATCCGGGAAGAAGCGGCCGAGTTGGCCTTTGTTGGATTCCACGAGCTGGTTGGCCTCGTCCTCCAGCCCGACGAGGATGCAGGACAGCTTGACCAGGGGGTCCTTGATCAGGTTCTTGAGCCAGTCCGCGCCGGCGCTGACCACGTCCTTCGACTTGGCGTCGACGAAATGCTGGATCTCGTCCAGGATGAGCACGCGGGTCTGGCACCTCGCCATGTAATCGCGCAGGCGCGCTGTGAGTGCCACGAGGTTGCCCCGCGCGTAGCGCGGGTCGCCCATGCCGCGGAGCAATTCGCTCGCGAGTTGGTTCGGCGTCGCCGACCCCGGCACCGTCGCATAGAAGACGGGTACCATCGTCCCCATCGCCGTCTTTTCCACGGGGTGCCTGTCCTTGAAACTTTCCGCGAGCGTACTCTTGCCGCATCCTTTCGGGCCGACGACGAGCAGGCACGGCGGCTTGGCGCGGTACGGTTGCAGATCGAAGCACCGCTCCATCGCCGTCATCGTCCTGTGCCATTGCGGCCAGAACACGCGGGCGCTATTGACCTGCGCGAGCCTCTCCACGCGGGACTCGTATTCCGCCCGCAGGGCATCGTCCAACCCGTCCATCGTCGCATCCTGTTGCATAGCCATCGACATCCGGTCCCCCCCTTGTGTCGTTGCACGTTCGTCGACGTGCCATCCGTCGACCCGTCGCATAAGGTCTCCCCCCCTCGTCTTCATCGCAGACATGTACGCGTCCGAGGATGCCGTGATCGTACGCGACGTCGATCTCCGGGCCCCGGTTGTGGGATCTGTGGCGCAGCCGCCGGAACGTGCAGGGTCCGGGCATGGCCCGAAGGCTACGCGGCACGCTCCTGACATGAGGGGCATGGCGCCGCGTGACGATGGGCCTATCCTCGAGGATAGGCGCCGGAGGCGCGTCTACGCAGCTATCGAGGGCCATACCTATCTCGCCCGGATCGGTCATTGTCGTTGTCCTTCCTGCCTGTCTTCCCGCGTCCATCGAGCACATCCGACTGGCCGAGGCGAGGGCCGGATGGCCCTCGCCTCAACCGGCCGCGCATCCCCCGCCGTCGTGCCACGGGGGGGGCGCGCGTTCAAGGTGTGCGGCATGTGCCCTCCTCGACTCACCTGTTCGTGTTCGGCCGCCCGTTTTTCGGGAGATGATGGTCGCCGCCCCATCCCTCCCGTGTTGCCAGACGGTACGTGACGGGCGCATCCTGGGGGGACCGTTGCCCCTCGACCGGGGGGACTTCATCCACCGTCGCGGGAGCGGCGGGCATGACGTCCTCCCGTGTCCGCCGGCCCGACGTGGCCGCGCGCGCCTGGTGTTGTCGCGCCCCCTTCGTCGCGCGCGTATCGGTAAGGCGAGCCTCGGGCGTTGCGTTGTTCGCTTCCCCCTCCGCACCCATGTCCACGACGGTCGTCGGCGCGGGTAAGCGTCGTACCGGTGCGGGCGGCGTGATCGCCGTCGGCGTCGTCAGCGCGTCGATGCCCGCGAAGACGGTCCCCTCCTTGCCCTTGCCGAGATACTGGGCGAGGCGTCGGCGCGTCCGTTTGGCTTTGCCGGTCAGGGCGAACTCCTCCTCGACAATCTGACGGATGCGATGCTTGGCGTCCGCCAGGTCGTGTTCGTCGATCTCATGCTCCGGTGTGGTGCGCTTTGCGTAGTCCTTGATGATCGTGTGCTGGTGCATGGAAAGGCCTTTCGCGTACTCCTGGTACGGTTTGGTAATCGGCACCCTAATCGGGCGCTTATTCGCGTCCGGGTCTAGCACGTAGATGTGGCTCAGGTCGTCGTAGTCGATCTTGACCTTGAACTTGAAGCCGGTCCCATGGCTGTTGCGCAGCGGCGTCAGGGCCGAACTCTGGTAGCGCAGGCAATAGAGGTCCACGCCCGTCGACTGGATGGTGCGCCACTCGGTGTTGAGCAACCAGATGCGCACATCCTCGGCGTTGTGCTGGAGGTCGGGCGGGTGCGCCTGCTCGCCCTCCCGCCAGAGGGCCTCGGGCGTCCGTCGCGGCCCTCCCGGGGTCTGCGCCGTCCCCCGGTGCTTGCGCCGGCCGTAGACGTCGAAGAGGAAGATCCGAAGCAACCTGCGGAACGCCGTGAGGCTGATGCAGGCGTGTTTCATCGGGTCGTAGTCCCCGCGCTCGAACAGGCTCGCGAACGTCGTGCCCGGCAGTTGGTGCCCGAGGCCCTTGCTCTGCGTGCGGAAAAAGCTCTCGATGGTGCCTTTCTCCCACGGGGCCCGCACCGGACACTCGTCCACGATCATGCCGATCGACATGGCCGCGTCGGTCATGTTGACGCCGGTCCACTTCTTACCGTTGTCGAGGACCCCCAGTTCCGGCACGCCGTAGCTGAGCTGGCGGTGCGTATTCCCGTCCTCCGGCCCGGGCTCCGGTTTCGGCGGGATGCCGTTCAGCATGCAGGAGCGGACCGATTGGAAGTCGTCCGGCTCCCACCCGGCGTGATAGCCCCAGATATAACGACTGGCGACATCGATCCCCACCGTCAGGTAGGGGCGGCCGATGGGCAGCCGGTCCACGTCATCCACCACCATCAAGTCCAGGGGGGTGCCATCGAACTCGACGCGCTCGAGTATGCGCGTGGGCCGAGGCCCCGGCTGCACGGCGGTCTCCTGTCCGTGGGCGTCCATCGCACCGGGTCGCGACCGCAAGATCCACTGGATTTTCTTGTCCTTGATGTAGCGCAACACCGTACTCTCGCTCGGGCAGAGATCCTCGGCCTCTTTTTTCGCCGCGCCCTCGTCCTTCCGCCCTTCTGTCATCGCGCGGACCCTCAGACGGCGGAGCAGCTCCAGCCGCACATCGGGGACGCTCGTCGGCAGTTCGGACAGGGCATGTTCGGCCAGGATCGTGTCGAGGATTGCGGTGAACGGATGGGGGTCCTCCTCGTCGTCCTTGTCGGGCTTGCGATGGGTCAGCGCGGGGACCAAGCTCTCCCTTTCGTAGCCAGACTCGACGAACGCCTTGAGCCAACGCTTCTTCGAGCGCGCGCTGTCCGCCTCGCCCCGCGAGACGCGAGCCCGGCGCTCTTTCTTGCCGTCGCCACACGCGCTTAACCGCTGCTCGGATTCCTCAGATTTCAGGAGCGCGCTGCGTTCGCGCGGCGTCAGCAAGAGGAGCGGTAGGATCAACTGGTAGCGTCGCCACGCTTCCGCGCGGTGTCCCGCGGGTAAGCATGTAAAGTCGGCGAAGGTATACTCCGCGGCGGACTTTTGGAGCCCCGTTGTATTGGCGTTGGGCCCGCGGCGACCGAGAAAGACGAGGTCGCCCTGCGCCCATCCCTGAACGAGCGTGAGCCGCGCCTCCACCGAGCGCCCGCCGCTCGAGATGTTCTTGACTTCCAGCTTGTTGTCCAGGAGCAGGTCTGTGACGACGTATCGTTCGCCGTGCCACTCGAACCGCTTGCCGATGTCGAAGTTGGTGCGTCCCACCCTTTTCAGCCCTCCCGCGCGTCGAGGCGTTCGGCCCACAACGGGCTCTCGGACCCTAGCGGGCGCGTCAGATCCGTGGCCAACATGTGGTGGAAGATCAGGTTGTAGATCACCGGCGTGGGGTGGAACGACGGTGCGGCCTGCGCGAGGTAGACTGCCAGCGCCTCGATCGACGCGGCGTCGCCGAGGTGCGCCACGGCGCGCATGCAGTCGTCGATGAAAGGGGCCGGCAGGCGACGGTGACGATAGCGCCAGAGCAACGTCGCGTTGGCGAGATAGTGCCCTCCCCCGCCGCGCAGGTCGGCGTCGGTCACCACCATGAAGTCGTGGTCGTTGTCATCGGCCCACCGCTCACCCCTGTCGATCTGTTGGCGGGTGTGCGCATTCTCCAGCTTATCCTCCGGTTTGCACTCAATGATCAGGTTCCTCCTGCCTCTCCGGAACACCTGCATGTCGGGGGTGTACTTGTCGTCGGTCGTGAAAGGCTGCGTCAGGTAGCGCACGACGTTGCGCTCGATCTCCAGGATGCGCAGCATGTCGAGTTCGATCAGCGACTCGTAGCGCACCCACACACCGGGCATCAGATAGCTGGGGAATGAGCCCGTGTGATTCTTGGCAGTGCCGTGGTGACGAACGTTGCGAACGACCATGATAGTTCCTTCCGATCGTCGTCCGCGCGTCGGCGTGGGCCGGTGGTGATGGCAAGCGCCGACGCGCGGACGGATAACTTATTCGACGGAATCGCGCGTAAGGTGGACGGTGCCTATCAGATCCAGACGGCGCATCGTCCCTGTGACGTGACGTTCTTCCCCCTCCACAAACCCTATAGAGACGGCGGACGGGAAACATCCAATCGGGATATCGCCTTTTACTGGGATGGTTACACCGCGTGGGCAATGCAAGGTTGTCGGAATCGACGTTGTTGGCACCACCACACCGCGGCCGGGACGCCATGCGGTCTGCGGCCACGTCGAGCGCGAAATGGCCATCAAGCCGGGCCACACTCCTTTGCACGAGCTCGACCCGCCCGTCGAACCGTGGGTGATGGGTCGTTCCGAGAAGCATCCGAGGGGCCGCAGGGCCATCATAGGGCGGTACCCATCGAGCACCTGCGCTCCGGCCACCGATAGTCGTCGCCGGGAGCCCGGCCCTATGCGACCAAAGACGATTCGCTCGCCTAACTCTGGCTCCCTCCCACGCGGACGATTGGCCTTCGGGCGGGGCGAGCGGAATAGGCCGCTCGCCCCGCCTGGAGGCCTCTAAAACGCCGTTGAGGCGATATCGCCCCTCCCCGCAAATGCCGGGCACCGAGCGGCGTGGTCACAGTACGCGCAATACGCCCCGGGACGCGCGGGGAAGCTCTGCTCCTTGATGGATGCCATCATGGACCGGCAGAGGGCGGCGCCGGCCTCGACGTGGCCGGGCTCGAGCCGTACGGAGACCTCGTGGCCGGTGGCCGGCACCACCTGGGAGATCTCGATGTCGTCGTGGCCGTACGCCCACATCCCGAGATGCCGGTACACGAACGAGCTTGGCGCCCGATGCAACGCCTCCGGCGTCAGGATCGAGGACGACTTGAAGTCGACGAGCGCGAGCGTGTTGTCGCGCGTCAGCGCGACGAGGTCGACGCGGCCGCTGAAGACCAGGGCAGCCCCGTCGACGCCGGCGACGGGCCGGGGTGGGGTGCGAAAATACTGTTCAGCGGCGACGATCGTGGCGAACCGACGCTCCTCGAGCCACGTCTCGTAGCCGCGCAGGCCCACGCGCGCGTGGTCGATCGCCTCCTGCTCGTCGTCGCCCCCGTCGCGGAAAGCCGGCGGCACGGGGACGCGCGCGATGACCGCGTCGACGCCCAGGGGATGACCCTCGATGAGGGCCCTGGTGTACCGTTCGATCAATGAATGGACATGCCGCCCGCGCTGGATGGCGCGCGTGGCGAGGTGCGGGGGCCGCGCCTGGTAGACGGCCGAGAAATACAGAGGGCATTGCCCATACGCCTGGGCGTGGCTGGGCGTGATCGTCACGACGAGGGTGTCGTGGCCCGCGCGCGGGCGGGCGTGGGTGGGCGTGGGTGTTGCTGTCATCAAGGCACCTTTCCGATTCGATCCGATGTCGATCGTTACAGTGGGGTGCCGTGCCTGGTCAGGTACAGGGGATAGCCGGACGCGCGCTCTCAGGCCCGCGCGACGAGGCGCGCGACGGGCAGCGGCCATCATTGGCTACACTGTACATGACCGACCACGGCGCGTAGGTGTGGTGTGGTCGGTCGGGTGGTGGCGCCACCCCCGGCGCCGGGCGGTTGTTTGCGCAACCGCCGGCGCCTTTTCTGTTCTGGACCCCCTCTCGCTCTCTTGGCTTAGGACGCATGGCAACTGGTCATAGAACGTGTGTCCTAGCCGCGAATGCTAGTATCCCCCCCCCGCGCGGTCGGTGTCAAGAGTTATCCACAGGGATGCCGGCCACGTGATCCGCATGAGGGAGGGGGTTCCCCGCGTGTCACACCCCCTCGGCCTCGTCCTCCCACCTGTCGAACAAGTTCTTGACGGGGACCCCGAACGCGCGGGCGATGCGCCACATGGTATAGAGCGTCACGTTGCGGCCGCCCGTCTCGATCGCGTTGACGTAGCTCCTGTGGACGCCCACCTCGGCGCCCAACCGGGTCTGGCTCCACCCGCGCGCCTCGCGCAGCACTTTGAGGCGCCGCCCGAATTGACGGGCCAGGGCACGCTGTTCCCGCTCCTCACAATCCGTCCTCTCCGTCCTCTTAACCCGCGTTCGTTCATCCATAGCTCGATTGTGGCCTGTTATCGTACATCGAATGTCTATTACGAGTTGACAAACAATCCGGCTGGTAGTAGACATAGACGTGTGTCCCGGCGTGAGGGGGGTGGGACGATGTGCTCGTCGCCACAGCGGCGGGGGCGAAAGCGGGATGGGGGAGGCAGAAAAGGGCGCGACATCCGCCCTATGCGGATGCATTGACAGACGGCGCGCTTGCCCGCGCCCCCATCCCCCGCGTACGCCACGCCGCCGCCCCCCATCGTTAACCGACACTGAGGAGATGTGCCCATGTCCCTGTTCAAGCTCGGTCGCGGGCCGCCGAGGGTGCATGTCGCGCCCACGCGTACCCAGCTAGGAATACACCATCCTCGGGCGTCCGGGGATATCACGCATCCACGTCACGCCCCTAGCGGCCGCGACGATCCCGCGTGCGCGGGAGAGAGGGCTGGGCACACCCATGTTCACCATCAGACGATGCGGGGCGCACGGACGCGCGCCCCTGATACCGATCGCTGTCGTCGCCTCTATCGCCGCCCCCGTCGGTGGCCCCCGTTGTGGGTGCGCAGGTCGTGCGCCCGTAACGAGCAACGAGCGCGGTCGACGGTTGACAACCGTATAGGACACGACGACGTGTCCCCTATCCCCGCGATTGCGGGGGATGTCCTGCATGTAGGAGAAACGCATGCTCTACCTATCTATCGCGCGGTCCATCGCGCTCCTGGGGGTCGTCGCGTCCGCGACGGGCGGTCCCCAGGTCGCCCATCCCGTCGGCGCCACGGCGTCGACCATCCCGGCATCCACCCCCGGCCCCGCCCCCATCGACGGGACGAGCCCGCTCATCGACGACATGGCGGTGACGGCGCTGGCCTGCGCGCCCGGCGGCCGCGACTGCTACGCGGCGGGGATCGCCGTCGGCCCGGTCCCGGCCGGCCCCCTCGTCCAGGACGTGATTTACAGCGCCGGGGCCGTTTTCGCCGTCTCGCACGACGCCGGGCGGACGTGGGTCGAGCGCGCCACCGCGCGCCGCCCGCACGCCATCCCGCCGTCCGAGAGCCGCGCCATGCCCTGGCGCGACCACACGATGCTACCGACCGATTTCGCGGCCACCAGCCTCACGCTCGACCCGACGGACCCGCGCACCATCTACGCGACGGGCTGCACGGACGGCGGCGCGGACTGCCGCCTCACCATACCCGGGCACCTGCTCCTGCGCTCGACCGACGCGGGGCGGACGTGGGCCGACGCGCTGGTGTACGACGCCCCGGTCGGGACCGACCCGGCGTCGCCGCTGGTTCGGACGACCATCGGCCGCACGCCCGCGTTCGTCGAGCGGGCGCGGGAGGGCGGGGCGCCGACGATCGCGACCTCCGTGGCGATCGCGCCGGCCGCCCCCGCGCACATCGCCGCCTGCGTGGCCGGCATCGGCGTCCTCACGAGCGCCGACGCCGGGCGCGCGTGGCGCTACCCCGACCAGCCCGTCGTGCCGGGGTCCGGCTGCGACGTTGTCGACGGGTCGCCCGACGGCCGCATCCTCTATCGGACGGACCGGACGAGCGGCCGCGAGGGCGGCGTCCAGCGGTCGACCGACGGCGGGGCGCACTGGGCGACGCGCTCCATGCTTGGCGTGGTCCCTCCGGGGGCGTCGTCGAACATCCTGGTGACCGGCGTATCCGGGCCCGTCGTGACCGGCCGCACGCTCGCGGCCACGACCCGCGACGGGATCTACGCGTCGACGGACGGGGGCGCGCGCTGGGCGCGCCTGCACGGCCTGCCGATCGGTGGGGCGCTCACCGCCATCGTGGGCTCCGTCCGGGTCGGGGGCGGCTGGGTCGCGGCCGTCGCGGCGGCGCCTCCGGGTCGAGAGGGCCTCCATGGGGCGCGCGACGGCGGCGCCTGGGGCCTGGTGGGCGCGACCGATGGCCTCGGGCGCGCCCAGGGGGGTGCGCTCGACCTCCCGGAGATGGGGGGCGGCCGTTTCCCGCGCCTGTGGGCGAACGCCCCGGCGCATATCGTCTATACCGCCGGGCCGTACGGCGGCCTATATCGATGGGAGGTGAACCTGTGAGCGCGCACCCGCACAACCCGACGATCCTCGACGCGCGCACGTGCCCGCTGTGCCGGCAGGGCGACCAGGTGGCGCGCGTCGCCACGCTCGTCCGCGCCGGCACGACCGTGTCCACGGGCGTCGGCGCGCTGGCGCTCGCGGGGCGGCTGCCCGGGGGCGGCGCCCTCAACCTCGCGGGCGGGAGCACTGGCGCGGGCATGGGGCAGACGGCGCTCGCCGCGCGGCTGGCCCCGCCGCCCGCGCCCGTGTTCGATCACACCAACTGGTTCCGTGGCGGCATCGCGCTCGTCGTCGCGCTCCCGATCGCGATCGGGTTCGCGGCGGGCGACGGGGCGTTCGGGTGGCTCATGCTGCTCTGTGTCGTGGCCGCAGCCGTCGCGACCATCGGGCGTACCGGGCCGCGCGGGTCGCGTGGCGCGCCCGGGAGGCCCGCTGGCAGCGAGAGGTGGCGGTGTGGGAGACGACGTCCTACTGCCTGCGTGACGACTGCGTGTGGATCCCCGGATCACTGGACTGGACGAGCGGCGACGAGACCTTGTGGCTCATCCGGTCGTACGTCGACATGGACGCGTATCGGGACGCAGACACTGCGGCGGATTGATCGGTCGGCCGTCGCCCGGCTGCCTGACGGCGGCCGGGCGGCGGACACGCGTGCGACGGCCCGGCGGGCGCGTCGGGAGCGCCCGCTCCAGGTGACACGCTGGCCCACCCAGGGAATACCCAGACCTTTCTACGTCGTCCATCGCCGGACCGCCACTGCCCGCCACGACCGTGGTGGGCGGTGGCGGTCGCACCATGCCCCCGAGCTATCGTGCAGAAACGGGGGGTAGCGGTCACCGACGCGGACAACAGCCCTCGGTGTTAATGGTATCGGAGCTGTTCACGGTCAGCGCGCCGGCCCCGACGGCCGTGGCGCTGTCCCGTGGCAGTGCGTCGGCCTGGTCGCACGTCTCCTGCGTGACGCGGAACCCCAGGACCTGGCGGTAGGTCGCGTCGACCAGCACGTCGTCCACATGCCCCCTTGGGGCCGCGTCCGCCCGCGTGACCACGACCCGCCCTGTCAAGTCGCTCGCCTTCATGATGATCCCTCCCTCTCCCTTTGTCCTCCCCTGTGTCGTCAGTTCCGCGACAGCGTACCGTCCGACGCCCGGCCGGGCGGCAGGCAGACCCACCGGCGACGGCCCCTGACCCCTAGAGCGCGATGTTGGGCGTCTTGGGGTCGTTGGGGGCCTGCCGCTCATGCGGCGCCACGTCCGGTGCGATCGCCTCGGCCACCGCCTGCTCCGCCTGGTCGGCGTCGAACCGCTCCCTGAGCTGCGCGCCCTCCTCCTGGATCGCGGCCAGGCGTTCGTTGGGGGCCGGCGTCGGCGCCGCCGTCGCCGTCTCGACGGCCAGGGGCGGCGATCCAGCCAGCCTCGTTGGCCCGCCCATCCCACGGCCGCGCCGCTGCGCGACTTGGCGCACCAGGAGGTCGTACGGGCGGCGGCGCGGCCGGGCGGCGAGCACCGCCGCGTGGCCCGTGGCGTCGCTGTAGAGCGCCATCAGCAGGACGTAGAGCACCCCCGCAGCCGGGACCGCGAGCAGGGCGCCGCCGATGCCGGCCAGGTCGAGGCCCGCGAGCAACGCTAGCAGCGCGGCCAGCGGGTGCAGGCCGACAGCGTGCCCGCTGATGCGTGGCACGATCAGGTTCGACTCGACCTGCTGGAGGATGATGAAGTACACGACGACCAGAATCACCGGCGTGTGCGGCTGGAACAGGGCAATCACGACCGCTGGGAGCATACCCAGGACGGGGCCGAGCATCGGGACGAACTCGAACAGGAACGCGAGCAGGCCGATCACGATGGGGAAGTAGACGCCGATGGCCCAGCAGCCGACGCCGGCGGCGAGCCCGACCGTCGCCGCCACGACGACCTGCCCCCGGATGTAGCCGCCGAGCACGCGGTTGAGCGTGGCCTCGACGAAGAACCAGCGATCGCGCTGGCGGTCGGGGATGAGGCGCACGAAGCGGTTCCGCATGGCGCCGCCGTCGAGCAGGAAGTAGAACGTGATGACGAGGACGAGCAGGAGGTCGGTGACCGTCGCGATGGTCCCGCTCACGATCGCCACGGTGTTGCCGAGGACGGCCCCGCTCGACGTCTTGGCCGCGCCGATCGCCTGGTCGCGCGCGCTGGTGACGTCGACGCCGTGCCGCGCCAGGAACAACTCGACCCCGCTCTTCCGGCCGTGGCTGTTGAAGTACGTCGGTAAGCTCGTGGTGACCCCCTGTAGCTGGTGGCCGAGCGGATTGGCCAGCAACAGGACGGCGAGGGCGAGGGCGCCGAACAGGAGGAGGTAGAGCAGCAGGATCGAGGCGAGGCGGGGCATGCCGCCGCGTTCCAGGCGGTTGACGAGCGGGAGCAACAGGAAGGCGACGATGAAGCTGGCGAGCAGCAGGATGAGGATGTGCAGGAAGCACGCGATCACGGTCCAGGCGATCACGGCGACGACGGTCCCCGCGATGATGGTCAGCAGGATCTGGAGCGGGCGGCCGAGGACGGGGCGGACGGGCGCGGCTACCGGCGCGGATGGACGAACAGTGTTCATGGATTTTCTCTTCGCGCCATCGTGCGTCGTTCGCATGATGGCGCCCTTGTTATGCTATCTTGTGCGCGCGCCCGTCTATCGGTACGCCATAGTGGTGCGCCCGCCACTCCCGCGACGATGGTGTCGGCCGTCACGCTCGCCGCCGACCGCGACGCCGCGTTATCGCCCTCGTCGCACCGCCGTCGGAGCCCTATCACCGCCGGTGGGTCGAGCCTACGAATCTGCCCTCGTCAAGCGATTGGGCGTTTCGTGACGCCACCCCTCGGCCTCCATTCGCGCGCGATCGAAGTCGATGGCCTGCAGCCCGCGCTGCAGCAGCGTACGGATGAAGCGGGCCACAATGTAGCCGACGAGCAGGATGACCAGTGCGACGATGATGTGGCCGATCAGTTAAACGGCCACGGCGACAGTGACCCCGATGCCGTTGGTGATGTAGTGCCCGATGTCGCCGACCGCGATGATAGGCATGGGTGTCCTTCCTGATCCAGTGAGTGAATCGTATCGGCGCGGGATGCACGGATGACGCGGGGGCACGGAGTCGCTGGCCCACCCCGCGCCCCCGCGCACGCCGCGTCGTCCGTGCATCCCGCGCTTGTCACCGACGAACGTCGGTGACGCCTCGGTCCCCAAAGGGGGCGACAGCGTGCCAACGTTCGTCACCACCACGCCCTTAGCGGCGGCTCAACAGTTCCTTGGCCGCGAAGCCGGCGATGCCGACTGCGGCGATCTTGCCCATAGGGTTGTTCCAGACCTGCTGGAGCACGTTCGGCTGTTGCTGACCGAGTTGGTGAAGTTGTTGCCCCATCCCCTGCGGGTCGTTCGGGTCCATCTGCCCTTGCGTCTCGGGGGGCAATTGCTGCACGAACTGCGCGCGCTGGTCCTGCGGCATCTGCCCGAAGGCCTGGCCGTAGACCTGCTGCTGCATCTCGGGGGGCGCATTCTGCGCGAACTGCTGGACGTGACCGGCCGCCTGGTCGGGATCGACCTGGCTATAGTCGCCGGAGTCGCTGGCCTGAGCGTACTGCTGGTACTGCTGCTGGTTGTTCTGGTCGAACGGGAACATACTGTTGTCCTTTCACACACGTCGCGCGACGTAAACGGACGGCCGTACGCCCACAACGCCACGCCGCATCCCGTTAGCTTTGTCGTGGCCTCCGCGGCTGCTGGCCCCGCGGGGCGACATCTCCCGTCGACAGCTCCTGGGGGGTGGCGTCCACGGTGACACGCTCCTTGCGCACCGTGCCGGTGACCTGCTGCTGCTCCTGGGTCGCGCCCTTGTGCAGCCGCACCTCCTCGACCTCGCGGGTTTGCGTGCCGACCACGGCCTCTTCGCCCATCACCGGCACCGTGATATCCTCGCCCTGGAAGGCATCCCGCAGGGCCGCCGGGTCGACGGCTTGCCCGCTCACCGCGACCCGCTCGACCGTCACCTCTTCGTGCCGCAGGTTGACGGGCACGGTCTCCTGCTCCTGGACGACCTCCTTGCGCAGATGGACCTCGCCGATCTGCTCCTGGCGTTTGCCGACGGTCAGTTCCTCCTCGTACGCGGGGACGACGATATCAGTCGCGTCCGTCGTGGCCGCAGTCGTGCTCGTCAGGGCCTGCGCGTCACTCATCTTCTTCGAGCCCTTCTTATTCTTATTGTTCATGGTTCCCCTCTCCTCGTCCTATTCATGTGGCCGTGCGGCCTGTGCCGCCCCGGCCGTCGGCTGGTCACGCCGTCAACGCGGATCGCGCACGCGAGGCCGTCCATCGTGCAGTCTAGGACCCTTTTCTGAGACGACGCTGAGAAGCCGTCGTCCCGGGTCCCGCCCAGCACGGTTTGGCTACCGCTTCCGCAGGTCCGTCGTGGTCCGGCCTCCGATCTCGTCCACCTCATCGTCGACGGTGACGCGCTCCTTGCACACCGTGCCGGTGACCTGCTGCTGCTCCTGGGTCGCGTCCTTGTGCAGCCGCACCTCCTCGACCTCGCGGGTTTGCGTGCCCACGATGGCTTCCTCGCCCATGACCGGGATCTCGATGTCCCGGCCCTGGAAGGCGTTCTGGAGGTCGGCCGGACTCGCCTGGCCGGTGACCGCGACGCGCTCGACCGTGACCTCTTCGCGCCGCAACATCACGGGGATGCTGGCCTGCTCCTGCACCACGTCCTTGTGCAGGTGGACGCGACCCACCTCCTCTTGCTGCGTACCGACGACCAGTTGCTCCTCGTCGTCGGCATGCGGATGTTACCACCGGCCGTGGTGTGCGTCGTCGCCTGCGGCATGAGCTCGACCGGCTGCACCGGCTGCACCGGCTGCTGCACGGTCTGCATGGTCGTGGTCAAGTTATAGCCGCCGAAGCTGCGGTCTTGCAGGTTCTCGGCCCCGTCACGCAGCAGGATCTGCCGCGCCTCGGCGGCGTTCACCGTCACGAGCGCCTTGCCCTGGGGGAGAGTTCTCTGCCCCCGCACCGAAGCCGAGGTGCGACACGGTCACCAGCGCGTCCCACGCCTATCCCGACCTGGCCCGCAGGCCCACGACATTGCACAGCGCCGCAGCCGTGCGTGCGGGCGGGAAATCCCTCGTCAGCCGACGTGCCACGCGCTCAGTGCCGCCAGGCTCAGTACCACCGCCCCAGCCCCGCAGCCAATGCAACGCCCGTGATTTAGCTGTCCCGACTGGGTTGGACCTGCTTGTAGAGCACGGCCAGGATAAAGAAGGTGGGGGGCCACTGCCCCACGAAGAGCGCCGCCTGCTTCTTGCCCGTCACCTGCAGCGCGAGGGAGGCGAGGATCGAGCCCATGGGCGGGTGGTGCCGCAGGCGGTGGTCATCGCGGTGGGCGTCCGCATGAGCGGGGAGCGTGAGGTGCGCGGCCTCGACGTGGGGCCGAGCGAGGAGGGGGCGTTCTGGCAGCAGTTCTTGCGCTCGCTGGTCGCGCGCGGCTTGCGGGGGGTGCAGCTCGTGATCAGCGACTCCTATGAGGGGCTCAAAGGCGCGATCGCGCGCGTCTTCCAAGGCGCGCGTTGGCAGCGCTGCACAGTGCATGTCATGCGCAACGCCCTTTCCTACGTGCCCAAGACGGCCCAGGGACTGGTCGCGACCACCATCCGCACGGTCTTCGCGGAGTCGGACCTGGCGCGGGCGCGGGCGCGGTGGCGCCACGTCGCCGATAGCTTCCGCGACCGCTTCGAGCGTCTGGCGACGCTTATGGACGACGCCGAGGACGACGTGCTGGCCTACCTGGGCTTCCCGCCCGAGCACGGGCGGCAGATCTGGAGCAATAATCCGCAGGAGCGCCTCAACCGTGAGGTCACGCGGCGCA
>JAABUY010001853.1_pt1 | contig 26899 bp, 18 predicted proteins | sample 5560271 | NCBI WGS metagenome assembly JAABUY01 (sample SAMN10711886, study PRJNA513374) | rock metagenome | isolation source: Antarctica rocks | place: Antarctica: Victoria Land, University Valley | reverse complement strand
GCAGGATGCCGAAGACCCTGGCGCTGAGCCGCCGGAGGGCGAGCAGCTCGAACGAGTAGGGAAGCACCGACGAGAGCACGGCGATGCCCAGCCCCTTGAGCAGCACGCCGCCGGACCACTCCCCCACCGACGAGAGCCCGAACGGGGTGACCAGCACCGTGGCGACGACCATCGCCAGGGCCAGCCCGTCGAGCTGCGAGAACGCGGCTCCCGTGCGGGCCGACAGGACGATGTATGCCGCCCAGCCGGCTCCCGCGGTAAGGGCCAGGCCCAGCCCGACGAGGTCGAGGCGGGCGAAGTCGCTCGTCAACGCCTGCGAGATGAGCAGCACTCCGGCGGCCGCAGCCAGCACGGCGGCGACGTCCTTGCGCCGCCGCGAGAGCGCCGCCGTCAGGGTGAGCGGCCCCAGGAACTCGACCGTCACGGCGACCCCGATCGGCAGCCGCCCCAACGAGGCGTAGAACGCCCAGTTCATCCCCCCGAGCGCTAGCCCGAAGAGCAGGACCGTCGTCCAGGCGCGCCGGTCGTGACCGCGCAGTCTCGGGCGGGCGACGGCGACGAGGATGACCATCCCGAGGAGCAGCCGCAGGGTGACCGACCCCGCGGCACCGATGGAGCGGACCAGGGTCGCGGCGAGCGCGCCGCCGAACTGGACGGACACCACCGCCAGCAGGACGAGGACCGGCGCCGGCACGCGGGCCGGGCCGGCCGGCATACCCGAGCCTGCCGTCTCCACCCCGCCGGCCCCGGCGGCCGACGTCACGAGGTGGCTCGGGACATCTGCCGCAGCTCCTTCTTCAGGTCGCCGAGCTCGTCGCGGAGCCGGGCCGCGAGCTCGAAGTGCAGCTCGGCCGCCGCCTGGTGCATCTGGGTCGTCAGCTCCTGGATGAGGTTGGCGAGGTCGGATGCCGGCATGCCCTCGAGACGGCCCGCACCGGCGACCCCGACATCGGCGGCCAGGGCGCCGCGCCCGCCGCCGCCCTTGGCCGTCCTGCCGCGCGACTGGGCCCGACCGCTGCCGAGGAGCGCCTCGGTGTCGGCGTCCTCACGGTTGAGCAGGTCGGTGATGTCGGCGATCCTGCGGCGCAGCGGCTGCGGGTCGACCCCCCGCTCGAGGTTGTAGGCGACCTGCTTCTCCCGGCGCCGTGACGTCTCGTCGAGCGCCTGCTGCATCGACGGCGTGATCTTGTCGGCATACATGTGAACCTGACCGCTGACGTTGCGGGCCGCCCGCCCGATCGTCTGGATCAGGCTCCGGGCCGAGCGCAGGAAGCCCTCCTTGTCGGCGTCGAGGATGCTCACGAGGGACACCTCGGGCAGGTCGAGGCCCTCCCGGAGCAGGTTGATGCCGACGAGGACGTCGTACTCCCCCAGCCGCAGCTCGCGGAGCAGCTCGACCCGGCGCAGGGTGTCGATGTCGGAGTGGAGGTAGCGGACCCGGACGCCCTTGTCGAGGAGGTAGTCGGTGAGGTCCTCGGCCATCTTCTTCGTCAGGGTCGTGACGAGCACGCGCTCGTTGCGGTCGGCCCGGACGTTGATCTCGTGCAGGAGGTCGTCGATCTGGCCCTTCGTCGGCTTGAGGACGATCTCGGGGTCGACCAGCCCGGTGGGCCGGATGATCTGCTCGACCGCGTCGCCGGACCTGGCCATCTCGTAGCTGCCGGGGGTCGCGGAGAGGTAGAGCGTCTGGCCGATCCGCTCGAGGAACTCCTCCCACATCAGCGGCCGGTTGTCCGTGGCACTCGGCAGCCGGAAGCCGTGGTCGACGAGCATCCGCTTGCGCGACATGTCACCCTCGTACATCGCGCCGATCTGCGGCACGGTCTGGTGCGACTCGTCGATGACGAGGAGGAAGTCCTCGGGGAAGTAGTCGATCAGGCAGCTCGGGGCCGAGCCCCGCGCGCGCCCGTCGATGTGGCGGGAGTAGTTCTCGATGCCGCTGCACGAGCCGACCTGGCGCATCATCTCGACGTCGTAGGTCGTCCGCATCCGCAGCCGCTGCGCCTCGAGGAGCTTGCCCTGCTTCTCCAGCTCCGCGAGCCGGTCGACCAGCTCGAGCTCGATGCCGATGATCGCCCGCTCCATCCGCTCCGGACCGGCGACGTAGTGGGTCGCCGGAAAGACGTACATCTCGTCCTCCTCGCGGATGACCTCACCGGTCAGCGGGTGGAGCGTGTACATCCGCTCGATCTCGTCGCCGAAGAACTCGACCCGGATCGCGTGCTCCTCGTAGACCGGGATGATCTCGACGGTGTCGCCACGGACCCGGAAGGTGCCCCGGGTGAAGGCCAGGTCGTTGCGGGTGTACTGCATCTGGACGAACTTGCGCAGCAGGTCGTCGCGCAGGATCTGCTCGCCGACCCGCAGCTGGACCATCCGGTCGACGTACTCCTGCGGCGTCCCGAGGCCGTAGATGCACGACACCGAGGCGACGACGATGACGTCGCGTCGGGTCAGCAGGGACTGGGTGGCGCTGTGCCGCAGCCGCTCCACCTCCTCGTTGATCGAGGAGTCCTTCTCGATGTAGGTGTCCGTCTGCGGGATGTAGGCCTCGGGCTGGTAGTAGTCGTAGTAGGAGACGAAGTACTCGACCGCGTTGTTGGGCAGCAGCTCGCGGAACTCGTTGGCCAGCTGCGCCGCGAGGGTCTTGTTGGGCGCCATGACGAGGGTCGGCTTCTGGACCTGCTCGATGACCCACGCGGTCGTCGCCGACTTGCCGGTGCCGGTCGCGCCGAGGAGGACGGTGTCCTGCTCCCCCGCGTTGATCCGGCGGGCGATCTCGGCGATCGCCGTCGGCTGGTCACCGCTCGGGGTGAACTCCGAGACCACCTCGAAGGGGGCCACGGTGCGCTTGATGTCGGTCGTGGGACGCATGGGTCAACGGTAAGCCCGGACACCGACACCCCACCTCGGAGGGTCAGCGCCGGACCTCACCGGCGAGCTCGGCGGCGAGCAGGTCGGTGAGGGCGTCCAGGTCGGGGACGAGGGCCGGGTCGGCCACGAGCGTGACGGTGAGCCGGCCTGCATAGGAGAGCACGTCGAAGGCGACCGAGACGTTGCCCGGCACGACGGCGACCGGAAGAACGGCGGCGATGCGGTGGCCGCCGAACGACGCCACCTCGGCCGGTCCGCGGACGTTGCTGACGAAGGTGTTGACCAGTCGCTGGTGATCGACGAAGGGCTGGTACAGCCGCAGGCCCGCAAGGGCTCGGAAGACCACGCCCATCATCGCCGCCGAGCCGCCACCTCGCACGGACGCGCGAGTCCTCGCGGTTGCGACGATGCTGCGCAGCCGCTCGCTCGCGTCGGCGACGGTCGGGACGGTCAGCCGCAGCACCCCGGTCTCGTTGCCGAGCCGGTCCGGCTGGGCGGTTCGTCGGGACGAGATCGGCACCGACACCACGAGCTCGCGCGGGGACTCGCCACGAGAACGCAGCAGTCCGGCCAGGGCCCCGGCGACCGCGCTGACGACGACGTCGTTGACCGTGCCGTTCCCGGCGCGTGCCGCCGCGACCACGTCGGGAAGAGGCACCTCGACCACCGTCAGCCTCCGGCCGCTCCCGGTCGGCCGGTTGAGGGAGGTGGCCGGGGCAAGACGCGGCAGGCCGTCCGCGAGCCCCAGCTCGCGAAGCCCACCGACCACCTGCCGCAGACCGGTCGCTGGGTGCACCGCCGCGTTGAGCCGTCCACGCCAGGCCTCCACGGCCAGCTCTCGAGGGCGGGGCGTCCGGGCCGGGACCGGGGCCCGGCCGGGAGCCTGGGCGGGTGAGCCGGTCCCGTCGCTCAGTGCGGCCAGCACCGCGAGACCTCCGATCCCGTCGGCCAGCACGTGGTGCAGGACGAGGACGAGCGCGGCGCCGTCACCGTGCGGCCCCGTGACGAGCCGGGCCCGCCAGGGGGGCAGGCCCGCGTCGAGCGGCTCGCAGACTGCCTGGGCGGCCACCCGCAACAGCGTGTCGGTTCCGCCGGGCGCCGGTAGCCGGGTCTCGGACAGGTGGCGCCGCAGGTCGAAGGCGCGGTCGTCCACCCAGAGCGGGCGGCCGCAGCCCCAAGGGGTCCGGACGAGGCGTTGCCGCAGCCGCGGGACGCCGGGCACGCGGTCGGCGAGCACCGCCTCGACCGCGCGAAGGTCGAGGCCTGCGCCGTGGTCGAGCACGAGGACGGCACCGATGTTCATCGGCACCGGCCCGTGGTCGCTCGCCAGGGTCATCAGGTCGGTCGCGCTCGCGCGGTCGATGGTCGGGTCGCTGCAACGGGGTGTCGCAACGGCGAGCTCCTCGCCCTCGGGTCGGTCAGCCACGTCCGCCCCGGGGGCGCCAGCCGGTGCGCCGGGCCCAGGCCAGGGCACGAGGGTATGCCGTGCCGAACCAGGGCTCCTTGGCCGCGGCATACGCGGTGGTCGAGCTCACGACCGTGAGCAGGCGCCGCTTCTCCGCGGCATACGCCTCGCGTGCTTCGACGTCGGCCCGGAGCCAGTCCCGGAAGAGGAGCGCGAACTCCCAGCCGGCCGAACCGGTCTCACGGACATGGACGTTGGCGACCCGTCCCGGGTCCGTCGAGGCGTAGAAGCGCTTCTGCCACGCCGGTGGGTCGTCCGCCGGCGGGTGGACGTGGTCCTGGCCTTTGTCCGGCTGGAGGAGGAACCCCCGCTGCTCCATGGCGGCAACGAAGGACGGGTCATCGGCGTCGGCGAGGCGTCGGACGCCGACCTGCAGGTCGACCACGTCCTTGGCGAGCAGGCCGGGCACGCTCGTCGACCCGATGTGGTCGACCGATAGCGCGCCGTGCGGCACCGCCACAACCGCATCCTCGATCCGGGCGACGAGCCGCGCGGCCTGGACCGGCCAGGTGGGGTCCGGGTCGACCACCGCTCCGGTCTCGGGGCGGTGGCTGCGGGTTCTCGTCAACAGGTTGTCGTTGAACGGCACCAGACGCTCCTGCCACACCCGACGCACCTGCTCCCGCGTCGCCTCACGGGTGCCGTTGTTGTCGACCCACACGTCAGCCGCTGCTCGGCGCTCGGTATCCGTGGCCTGGGCGGCGATCCGGTGGCGCGCGTCCTGCTCCGATAGGTCGCGCTGGGCGACGAGCCGCTCGACGCGGAGGTCTTCGTCCGCACCGATGACGATGGTGAGGTGCTCGCGGGGCCACAGCCGGCGCTCGACGAGGAGCGGCATGTCGAAGACGGTGATGGTGCCCGGGTCGACGGCGGCCCGCAGCTCGGCCAGCCGCGCGGTGATCGCCGGTCCGGTGATGGCGTCCAGGTCCGCCAGCGCCTTGGGGTCGGGGAAGGCGATCGCCGCCAGCCTGGCGCGGTCGAGGGACCCGTCCGGCCGGACCAGATGCACCCCGAACCGGTCCGCGACGGCGGCCAGCGTCGGCGTGCCCGGCTCGAGCACCTCACGGGCGACCCGGTCGGCGTCGAGGACGACGGCGCCCAGCCCTGCGAGGAGGTCGGCGACGGTCGACTTCCCCGAGCCGATCCCTCCGGTGAGCCCGACGTTCAGCACCGCGCCACCCTAACGGTAGGGGGCCGCTGCACCCGGCAGCGCGACGGGCGGCACGGCATACCCGGATCGTCCGTCAGGACAACGCGAAGGGCCCGGACCCCCAACGGGGTCCGGGCCCTTCGCGCAGAGGCTTCACGGCATCCGGAAGCTCAGTTGCCGGTGAGCTTCTCGCGCAGGGCGGCCAGGGCCTCGTCGGAGGCCAGGGTGCCCTCGGCGGCCGGGGTGGGTCGAGCAGCGGGGCGCTCGGCATCCTCCTCCGGAGCCGCGTCGCCCGTCTTGGACGAGTAGGAGGCGGAGTCGCCGCCGCCCGAGGCAGCCTCGGCGTCGGCCTTGCTCGCCGCGTCGACCTGCGCCTTGTGCGCCTCCCAGCGGGTGTGCGCCTGGGCGTACTGCCCCTCCCACTTCTCCTTCTGCGTCTCGTAGCCGGGCAGCCACTCGTTCGTCTCCGGGTCGAAGCCCTCGGGGTACTTGTAGTTCCCCTGGTCGTCGTACTCCGCAGCCATGCCGTAGAGCGTCGGGTCGAACTCGGCGACCGGGGCGCTCTCGTCGTTGGCCTGCTTGAGCGACAGCGAGATGCGCCGACGCTCGAGGTCGATGTCGATGACCTTGACGAAGATCTCGTGCCCGACGCCCACGACCTGCTCCGGCAGCTCCACGTGGCGCTCGGCCAGCTCGGAGATGTGTACCAGGCCCTCGATGCCGTCGTCGACGCGCACGAACGCACCGAACGGGACGAGCTTGGTGACCTTGCCCGGGACGACCTGACCGATCGCGTGGGTCCGGGCGAAGTGCTGCCACGGGTCCTCCTGCGTCGCCTTCAGCGACAGCGAGACCCGCTCGCGGTCCATGTCGACGTCGAGCACCTCGACAGTGACCTCGGTGCCGACCTCGACGACCTCGGACGGGTGGTCGATGTGCTTCCAGGACAGCTCGGAGACATGGACGAGACCATCCACGCCGCCGAGGTCGACGAAGGCGCCGAAGTTGACGATGCTGCTGACAACGCCGGTGCGGACCTGCCCCTTCTGGAGCTCCTTGAGGAAGGTGGTGCGCACCTCGGACTGCGTCTGCTCGAGCCAGGCACGGCGCGACAGGACCACGTTGTTGCGGTTCTTGTCGAGCTCGATGATCTTCGCCTCGATCTCCTTGCCGACGTAGGGCTGGAGGTCGCGGACCCGGCGCATCTCGACGAGCGAGGCGGGGAGGAAGCCGCGCAGGCCGATGTCGAGGATGAGCCCACCCTTGACGACCTCGATGACGGTGCCGGTGACGACGCCGTCCTCCTCCTTGATCTTCTCGATCGTGCCCCAGGCGCGCTCGTACTGAGCGCGCTTCTTGGACAGGATCAGCCGGCCTTCCTTGTCCTCCTTCTGGAGGACGAGGGCCTCGACCTCGTCGCCGACCTTGACGACCTCGGACGGGTCGACGTCGTGCTTGATGGACAGCTCACGAGAGGGGATGACGCCCTCGGTCTTGTAGCCGATGTCGAGCAGGACCTCGTCCCGGTCGACCTTGACGATGACACCCTCGACGATGTCTCCGTCATTGAAATCCTTGATCGTCGCGTCGATGGCGGCGAGCAGGTCTTCCTCAGATCCGATGTCGTTGATGGCGACCTGAGGGGCGGTCTTCTCGACCGTGGTGGCAGTCATGTAGGAGGAACTCCGATGGTGGACAGATGGATGGGCACAAACCAATGGCGCACACACGCGGCGCCCGGTCACCCTACCCGCACCGCACGGACCCGGTCAAAGCCGCCTCGAGCCGCGAGACTGTATGCCGTGAGCACACCGAAGCCCCTCGACCCACCAGCCGGCACCGTCACCCCTGGCCCCTGGGAGAGCGGGTCCCGAAGTGGGTCCGTCGGGCGGCGGGATGCCGACCAGCAGGAGAGCGTGCAGGCCAACCGGTCGTGGTGGGACGGTGAGGCGGACGAGTACTACCTGGCGCACGGCGGCTTCCTCGGCGACGCCGACTTCGTCTGGGGCCCCGAGGGGCTGCGCGAGGCGGATGCGAGGCTCCTCGGGGACGTCAGCGGCGCCCGGGCCCTCGAGATCGGCGCCGGCGCCGCCCAGTGCTCGCGCTGGCTGGCCGGCCGGGACGCCCGGGTGGTCGCCTCCGACCTCTCCCTCGCCATGCTGCGCCAGGGACGGGAGCTCAACGCGGGGGTGAGCGACCCGCGGCTGCGGGTGCCGCTCCTGCAGTGCGACGGCCTGGCCCTGCCCTTCGGCGCGGAGTGCTTCGACGTCGTCTTCACGGCATACGGGGTGGTGCCCTTCGTCGCCGACTCGGCCGGTGTCATGACCGAGGCGTCCCGCGTCCTGCGCCGCGGCGGCCGTCTCGTCTTCTCGACGACCCATCCCCTGCGGTGGGCGATGCCCGACGACCCGGGCGAGGGCGGGCTGCGGGTGACCCAGTCCTACTTCGACCGCACCCCCTACGTCGAGCAGGACGCGACCGGGCGGGCGACCTACGTCGAGCACCACCGGACCATCGGCGACCGGGTCCGGGAGATCGCGGCCGCCGGGCTTCGGGTCCTCGACGTCGTCGAGCCGGAGTGGCCGGAGTGGAACACCCAGACGTGGGGCGGCTGGTCGCCCCTGCGCGGGCAGCTCGTGCCGGGTACGGCGATCTTCGTGGCCGAGAAGCCGGCCTGAGCCCAGCCGGCCGTCAGCCTCACCATGGCTGTTAGCCTCGACCTGCCAGCAAGGCTCGACCCGGAGGAGCTCCCGTGCTGATCGTCGGCCTGAGCATGAAGACCGTGCTCGTCGCACTGTTCACCTACCAGTGCGAGCGCTGCCGGGCGACGGCGGAGCACGAGGTCACCCGGCACGTCCGCCGGATCACGGTGTTCTTCGTGCCGCTGTTCCCGGTGAGCACGAAGTACCGCGACACGTGCACCGCCTGCGGGCGGGTCATCGAGATCTCCCGGCAGCAGGCCGAGCAGGCCGAACGGGCCGGGCTGGGCGGCTGGGCGGACGGCACGTCGAGCTCGCCCGGACGTTCCCTCGAGCAACCGGCGTCGGCACCGACCCCGCAGGACCGTCCGGTGAGCGAGTGGCCTCCGCAGGACCGCCCGGCCTAGCATTCGGCCCACTCCCGACACGTCTGGCTGTTGGTCGCCGCTGCGCGGGGGGCTCGTCCCGGCTACAGGGATCCATGTCGTCGCGGAGAAGCCGTAGCGTGGCAGTCAGCATCAGCAGATCGTCGTCACCCGGGCAGGAGCCACGGACCGCGTCCGAGGCGGTAGAGCACGTGCCGGCGGACCCGCTCGCCCTCGGGCAGCCCGGGGTGCTCGAAGTCCTCGGCCGGGTCGTGGGTCATCGACAGCCGCTCCATCACGGCACGGCTGCGGAGGTTCCCCTCGAAGGTGAAGGACACGACCTCGTCCAGCCCCAGACGCCCGAACGCCAGGTCGAGCGCCGCCCTCGCCGCCTCGGTCGCGTAGCCGTGGCCCCAGAAGGAGTGCGCGAGCCGCCAGCCGAGCTCGGTGCAGGGCGTGAACGGTGCCTCGAACGACGGCCGCGCGAACCCCGCGAAGCCGATGAGCTTCCCTGTGTCGCGCATCTCGAGCGCCCAGAGCCCATAGCCGTCGGTGGCGAGCCGCTCCGCACAGCGGTCGAGCTGGGCGTCGGACTGCGCCCGGGTCAGCGGCGCCGGGAAGTGCTCCATGACGACCGGGTCCGCGTTGAGCGCAGCAAACGGATCGCGGTCCTCCTCGCTCCACTGCCGCAGGAGGAGTCGCTCGGTGATCGGCTCGAGAACGTCCACGACGGGGTCGCCTCCGCTTGGGGTCAGTGGGCCGCGTCGTGCCAGGAGCGGCCGACGCCGACGCTGACGTCGAGGGGCACATCCATCTCGACCGCCCCGCCCATCTCCGACCGGACGAGCTTCTCGACGTCGTCGCGCTCGCCGGGGGCGATCTCCAGGACGAGCTCGTCGTGCACCTGCAGGAGCATCCGGGACCTCGCCCCGGCCTCCGCGAGTGCCCGGTCGACCTTGAGCATCGCAACCTTCATGATGTCGGCCGCCGAGCCCTGGATGGGCGCGTTGAGCGCCATCCGCTCGGCCATCTCCCGGCGCTGCCGGTTGTCCGAGGTCAGGTCGGGCAGGTAGCGGCGCCGACCGAGCATCGTGGCGGTGTAGCCGGTGCTCCGGGCCTCACCCACGAGCTCGCGCAGGTAGTCGCGGACCCCGCCGAACCGCTCGAAGTACTCGTCCATCAGGGCCTTGGCCTCGCTGGTGCCGATGGTCAGCTGCTTGGAGAGCCCGAAGGCGGACAGCCCGTAGGCCAGGCCGTAGGACATCGCCTTGATCTTCGACCGCATCGCCGGGCTGACCTCGTCGATGCCCACGGAGAACACCCGCGACCCGACGAAGCTGTGCAGGTCCTCCCCGGTCCGGAAGGCCTCGATCAGCCCCTCGTCACCGGAGAGGTGGGCCATGACCCGCATCTCGATCTGGCTGTAGTCCACCGACATCAGCGACTCGTAGCCGTCGCCGACAATGAACATCTCGCGGATCCGACGCCCCTCCTCGGTGCGGATCGGGACGTTCTGGAGGTTGGGGTCGGTGGAGCTGAGCCGGCCGGTCGCGGCGATGGTCTGGAGGTAGGTCGTGTGGATCCGCTGGTCCTCGGCGACCGACTTGATCAGCCCCTCGACGGTCACCCGGAGACGCGCTGCGTCACGAAAGGCCAGGAGCTGGTTCAGGAACGGCACGTCGACCTTGGTGCCAAGGTCGTTGAGGGCATCGGCGTCTGTGGTGTAGCCCGTCTTGGTCCGCTTGGTCTTCGGCAGCCCGAGCCGCTCGAACAGCACCTCCTGCAGCTGCTTCGGCGAGCCGAGGTTGACCGACTCGTCGCCGATGGAGTCCCACGCGGCCTGCTGGGCGGTGCGCACCTGGATGTCGAAGTCCGTTTGCAGCGACTCGAGCGCCTCGACGTCGACCGCGATGCCCGCCCGCTCCATCCGGGCCAGCACGTCGACGAGCGGCAGCTCGACGGCACTCAGCAGGTCGTTGACGCCGGTGCGGGCCAGCTCGGCGTCGAGGGCGTCGGACAGCTCGAGGACGGCGCGGGCGACGAGCATCGCCTCGCCGGCCTCCCGGTCGCCCTCCCCCTCGAAGTCGAGCATCCCCTGGCCACGGGTGTCGGTGTCGTTCCTCAGCTCGCGACGCAGCATCCGCAGGGCGAGGTCGCCGAGGTCGTAGGAACGCTGGTCGGGCTTGACGATGTAGGCCGCCAGCGCGGTGTCGCTCGTCAGCCCGGCCAGGGTCCAGCCACGGGCCGCGAGCGCGTGCGACGGACCCTTGGAGTCGTGCATCGCCTTGGGCCGGCCGGGGTCGGCGAGCCAGGCGGCGACGGCCTGCTCGGCGGGCTCGTCGAGGTCGGCAACGTCGAGGTATGACGCGTGCCCACCGGCCGCCGCGACGGCCAGGGCCCGCACGTCGCCGGTGCCCCGAGCCCACTGGCCGACGACGGAGACACCGACCCGCTCACCGGCGCTCGTGTGGTCGGCGAACCATTGCGGTACCTCATCGCTCGACAGGACGTCACCGTCGACGTCGAAGCCGGACTCGGCCTCCATCGTCACGGCCTCCAGGGTCGCGAAGAGCCGCTCGCGCAGGACCCGGAACTCGAGCCCGTCGAAGACCGTGTGCACCTCCTCGCGGTCCCACGTCTGGCGCTCGAGGTCGCCCACCTCCAGCGGGAGGTCCATGTCGCGGACCAGGGCGTTGAGCCGGCGGTTGCGCAGCACGCCGTCGAGGTGCGCGCGCAGCGACTCGCCCGCCTTTCCGCCGATCTGGTCGACGTTCGCGACGATGCCCGGCAGGTCGCCGTGCTGGGCGATCCACTTCGCGGCGGTCTTGGGCCCCACCCCCGGGACGCCCGGGAGGTTGTCGGACGACTCGCCGACGAGCGCCGCGAGGTCGCTATAGCGCTCGGGTGTGACGCCGTACCTCGCCTCGACCGCGGCCGGGGTGAGCCGGGTCAGCTCGGAGACGCCTCGGATGGGGTAGAGCAGGGTGACCTTGTCGCTGACGAGCTGGATCGCGTCGCGGTCGCCGGAGCAGATGAGCACCTCCATGTCCTCGGCGGTGGCCATGGTGGTCAGGGTCGCGATGATGTCGTCGGCCTCGTAGCCCTCAGCCTCCACGAAGCGGATCTTCAGCGCATCGAGCACTTCGTGCAGCAGGGGGATCTGCCCGGAGAACTCCATCGGTGTCGCGGACCGCCCGGCCTTGTACTCGGCATACTCCTCGGTCCGGAAGGTCTTGCGCGAGATGTCGAACGCCACGGCGAGGTGGCTCGGCTCCTCGTCGCGCAGGACGTTGATGAGCATGGAGGTGAAGCCGTAGACCGCGTTGGTGTGCTGGCCGGTCTTCGTCGAGAAGTTCTCGGCCGGGAGCGCGAAGAACGCACGGTAGGCCAAGGAGTGTCCGTCGAGGAGGAGGAGCCGGTTCACCTCAGGCAGCCTAGGCCACCGCGGGGACAGGTCTCGCTGTCACCGGAATGGCTGTGGCAGGCGCCCCCGTCGCGTCCGGCAGGTCGCCCAGCTCGTATGCCGGAAGCCCGCCGCAGTCAGCCCCCGCAGTCAGCCCCCGCGGACCGCCGCAGTCGCCCGGCGGACGGCGCGGCCGCGCGCGGTGCGCCGCCGCTGGAGGACCTGCTCGAGCGAGTACCGCGGCTCGAGGCTTCCGGCCAGCTTGCGGCGCAGCGCCGCCGGGGTGGTCACCCGGCGCACCACGGTCGGGAGGAACCCGAGCCGGGCGAAGAAGCGGTTGGCGTCACGCACCTGGGACGGGACGTTGCTGGCGATCTGGTCCGCACCGACCCGGTCGGCATGCGTCGCGGCCGCGGCGAGGAGCTGGCGGCCCACGCCGTGCCGGCGGAACTGCTCCTGCACGAAGAGCTGGTCGATCGCCACGCATGGGGTGTCGACGAAGACCCCGGCGGAGCTGTCGGACAGGACGAGGTAGCCGACAGGGGTGTTGTCCGTCAGGGCGAGGAACGCGGTGACCTCGGGTCGGTCCAGGCAGGCGCGGAGGGTGCCGTCGGCCGCGAGGCGCTGGGTGGCTTCCGGGCTGCTGCCACCCTCGATGCGGTTCGCGACCCACAGCTCGACCAGCTGTTGCTGGAGCCCTTCGTCGACTCGGCGTACGAGGACCTGGGAACGCGACACGACCGCCTCCTGTGACCGAAGGTTGAAGGGGCGCCGGTCCCCCGACTGCGCAACCCGTTCCCGGCAACCGCCGGGACTCCCCGACTCTAGGGCCACCCGGTGCCGCACGGGAAGGCATTGCCGCAAACTCTCGCCTGCCGGTGGTCGCGACCGTGGGCCCGGGCGACCACCCATAGGGTGTCCCCCGTGAATGCCGCGTTCCCGGGTCTCGGCACGGTCATCAACGTCGCGACGGTCGTCGTCGGCGCCCTGCTCGGAATGGCCGTGGGCCATCGGCTGCCGGAACGCACCCGGTCCCTCGTCACCGACTGCCTGGGACTGGTGACGCTGCTCATCGCCGCACTGTCCTGCGTCAGCGTGACCGACGCCTCCCTCCGCGAGGCGGTCGGCACCGGTGTCCCCGTGCTCGTCGTCCTCGGCTCACTGCTCATGGGCGGCATCACCGGGTCCCTGCTGCGGATCGAGGAGCGACTCGAGGGGCTCGCCGGCACGATCCAGTCCTGGATGGCCCGACGTCGGCGCTTCGCCGGGGGCGATCCCGCCGGGGGCGACCGGGCCGAGGGTGATCCCGCCGGGGGAGACCGGGGCGGGGGCGACCGGGCCGGGGCCGCGACGGCTGGGAAAACCGCTGGTGACCCCGCTGCTGACGACTCGGCAAGGGCCCGTGAGCGGTTCATCGAGGGCTGGCTCACCGCGTCGCTGCTCTTCTGCGTCGGACCGCTGACGATCCTCGGCAGCCTGTCCGACGGGCTCGGCCGAGGGATCGAGCAGCTGACCCTCAAGGCCGTCCTCGACGGCTTCGCCGCCATGGCCTTCGCCTCGTCGTTCGGCGTCGGGGTCCTCATGTCGGCCGTCTCCGTCGCGGTCATCCAGGGCCTGCTGACCGGGGTCGGGGTGCTGCTCGGCTCGGTGCTGCCCGACGCAAACATCGCAGCCCTGACCGCGACGGGCGGCCTCATGCTGGTGGGAATCAGCTTGCGCCTCCTGCGGATCCGCGACATCCCCGTGGCGAACATGCTGCCTGCCCTCATCGTGGCGCCCGTGCTGACCCAGGTCGTCGTCGCCCTGCGCCGAGGCTGAGGTTCTCCAACCGAGGGGCGCTCCTGTCCACCGGGGAAGGTCCACCACGTCGGGAGGGGTCAGGTTTCCCACCGAGCGTCACGGCGACCACGATGCCGGCCGTGCCCCGCAGAGCCGGCACGGCCTGGCACGCACGGCCTAGCTAGCACTGGGTAGCACGGCCTGGTATGGCCTGGCACGGGACCGACCCAACGTGCGGCGACGGTGACATGACGTCGAGGAGCCGGTGACCGGCATACGCCCTGTCTGGCCTGACGCAGTGGGGACCGCTGCTACGTCTTCGGCAGACCGGCGAGAACGGCTTCGGCAACCTCTTTCATGCCCAGGCGCCGGTCCATCGCCGTCTTCTGGATCCAGCGGAAGGCCTCGGCCTCGGAGATCTTCAGCTGCTGCATGAGGACTCCCTTGGCGCGGTCGACGGCCTTGCGGGTCTCGAGCCGTTCTCCCAGGTCGGCAACCTCGCGCTCGAGGGCGGCCAGCTCGGTCCACCGGGAGCGGGCGATGTCGATGGCCGGGCCGAGGTCGTCCCTGGTGAAGGGTTTGACGATGTAGGCCATCACGCCGGCGTCGCGGGCGCGCTCCACGAGCTCCTTCTGGCTGAAGGCGGTGAGCATGATGACCGGGGCGATCCGCTCCTTGCCGATCTCCTCGGCCGCGCTGATGCCATCGAGAACGGGCATCTTGACGTCCATGATGACGAGGTCGGGGCGGTGCTCGCGGGTCAGCTCGACGGCCTGCTCACCGTTGCTCGCCTGGCCGACGACCTCGTAGCCGACCTCTCCGAGCATCTCCGCGAGGTCGAGCCGGATGATGGCCTCGTCCTCCGCGACGACGACGCGCAGTGGGTGCAGGCCGCCCGCGACGACCTCCTCCGAGCGCGGCTGGCTGCTCGACCCCGGCTCCTCGCTCATTGCCGCAGCCTATCGGTGTGCCACGATGAGCCGATGCAGGGCAGCGACGGGGCGGAGTCGGAGTCCGCCCCGGAACCTGTCAGCAGACCGGCACGGCAACATTTTCCGGTGCGCGACGCCGAGGCGGCCGACCGGTTCGAGCTCTTCGTCGTCAGCGCCGTCCTGTCCATCGCCGCCACCCGGCTGTTCCTCGTCGCGACGGGCTTCCCGCAGATCGGCGGGGAGGGTCTGCACATCGCCCACGTGCTCTTCGGCGGACTCGGCATGCTCGTCGCCCTGCTGCTGTTCATGCTGTTCCTCGGACGGCGGGCCCGCCAGGTGGCGACGGTGTCGGCGGGAGTGGGCTTCGGCCTGTTCATCGACGAGGTGGGCAAGTTCGTCACAGGGGACAACGACTACTTCTACGAGCCGGTCGCCGCCATCATCTACATGACCTTCGTTGCGAGCTACCTGGCCGTGGCGTACGTCGTGCAGCGGCGGCCACTGACCGACCGCGAGCTGGTCGTCAACGCGGTCGAGATGCTCAAGGAGTCTGCGGCACACGACCTCGACGAGAGCGAACGAGACCGCGCCAGAGCCCTGCTCACTGCCGCCGCTGCGACCGAGCCGCTGCGGGGCCCCTTGCTGGACCTGCTGGGGACGCTGCACGCTGGGCCGGTGGACCGGTCCTGGGCGGCCCGGTGCTACACCCGGGCGCGGGCCGCCCTGCTGGGGTTCCTGCGTGCTGAGCAGCTCCAGCGCCGCGCGGTGCTGATCTTCCTCGCCTTCCTCGTCGTGTCCCTGTTCGACCCGACGAGACTGCTTCTCGGGCAGCTGTCCGTGCGCAATCTCCTGTACGAGATGACGGCCGTCGCCGCGGTCGTCGTCGCCGTGGTCGGACTGCGACGGTGGCGCGTCGGCGAGAAGCTCAGGGCCCTGACGAAGTTCGAGTCGGCGCTGACGCTGGAGCTGCTCGTCGTCCAGTTCTTCCGGCTGCTCTCCGACCAGTTCGCCGGCTACCTCACCGTGTTTCTCAACCTCGGCCTCATCGGGCTCTGCCAGGCGATGCTCTACCGCGAGCGCCACACCGGCGGCCAACGCCGTTCCGAGCTGTCCGCCACGGGTCCGGGGGGCGACGCTGGCAGCGGTGACGCCAAGCCGAACACCTGACGCCGAGTCAAGGCACTCGACTCCCCGTGGAGATCGAGTCAGGTGCCTTGACGCCGAGTCAGGTCGCCGACTCCGTGTGAAGATCGAGGCTGGTGCCCTGACGCCCAGTCGGGTCGCCGACGGTGGTGCCGGGACGACGGTTATCCACAGGGTCCGACAGCCGGCCGTCGCCATGGGTCAGGCTGTGAGGCATGACCTCGTGGACCCTTACCGCCGACGAGTACGGCATTCTCAGCATCGCCGACACCCGGGCAGCGGGACTGACGGCGAAGGACGTCGCGGCCTTGACCCGGTCAGGAGAGCTCACCAGCCTGAGCCGCGGTTGGTATGCCGTGAGCTCACCCGGGACGCCGGAGGCTCGGCACGTGCTGCTCACCCGGGCCGTGTTGCGGGCGCACGAGGGCCGGGCGGTCGCTGCCCACCACAGTGCACTCTGCCTGCTCGGGCTTCCCACCTTTCGCGCCGACCTCACGACCGTGTGCCTGAGTCGGCGCTCGCCGGGACCGAACCGTACGCGGAAGGGGCTGAAGCTGGGCCGATGCGTTCCGGCGGAGGCGTTGGGCGCCGCGACGGTCGTCCCGGCGATGGCGGTGGCGCAGGCCGGAGCTTCGTGCGGGCCCCTCGCGGGCCTGGTCGCGGCCGACGCAGCCCTGCACAAGGCGCTGTGCACCAAGGGCGATCTCGACCTGGCCCTGGGCTGGGTCCGGCGCCACCCGGGAACCGGCCTCCTCGCCCCGTTCCTCGAGCTCGCCGATGGCCGGCATGAGTCGCCTGGCGAGACCCGACTGGCCCATGCCTTCCACCTGATGAAGCTGTCGGTGACTCCCCAGGCCCGGATCGAGGACCGCGGGTTCCTCGCCTTCGCGGACTTCCTGTTGGACGACTGGCCCGTGGTCGTCGAGTTCGACGGAATGGTGAAGTACGGGCGCAAGCGGGACGCCGTCGACCGGTGGGGCAACCAGCTGACGCCACAGCAGGTGCTCGTTGCGGAGAAGCGTCGTGAGGACCGCATCCGCGAGCTCGGCTACCAGGTCGTCCGCGTCGTCTGGTCCGAGCTGGACGACCCAGCGGCGGTCGCCCGACGGATTCGCGCAGCCATCAACCGGGCCAGGGCGAGCGCCGCCATCCGGTCCGCGTGACGGCCGCGGCCCAACCATGCATAGGGGGCGTCGCCCGTGGTCCGGCCGGCGACCTGACCCGGAGTCAAGGCACCTGACTCGCGGTGTAGACCGCGTCGAGTCCCTTGACCCGGAGTCAAGACACCTGACTCGCAGTGCAGACCGCGTCGAGTCCCTTGACCCGGAGTCAAGACACCTGACTCGCAGTGCAGACCGCGTCGAGTCCCTTGACCCGGCGTCAAGTCCTTCGGGCGCGAGGACGACGACGCCAACATGGCGTCCCGGCTGGCTGCACCGGAACCCGAAGCTCCAAGAGCTGCCGATGTCCCTCCGACCACGCCCGTGCCCTGGGTGGGATTCGAACCCACACTGGATGGTGTTTGAGACCACTTCCTCTGCCGGTTGGGATACCAGGGCGCTGGAACACCGTATCGAGGGTCACCGGTCAGCCAAAACACCTGCCGTCAAGCCGTCAGGTGGCGAGGTCCTCGTAGGCCGGCGCGACCTTGTTCTTCGCGTCGCCGATCTTGTGCACCCGCAAGGCGTTTGTCGAGCCGGGGATGCCGGGTGGGGACCCGGCGACGATGATCACGACGTCGCCCTCCTGGCACCGCCCGGACGTCAGCAACGAGTTGTCCACCTCCAGCGCCATCTGGTCGGTGTGCCGTGCCATGGGGACGAGGAACGTCTCGATGCCCCAGACCAGCGCGAGCTGCGAGCGGACCTCCTGCAACGGGGTGAAGGCGAGCATCGGCAGCCTCGACCGGATCCGGGAGAGCCGTTTGGCGGAGTCGCCCGACTGGGTGAAGGTGACGAGGAACTTGACGTTGAGCAGCTCGCCGATCTCCACCGCGGCCCAGGTCACCGCGCCGCCGGTGGTGTGCGGCTTGGTCCCGAGCTCGTGGATCCGGTCCAGGCCGTGGTCCTCCGTGGCCTGGATGATGCGGGCCATGACCTGGACGGCCTGGACGGGGTAGGCCCCCACGCTGGTCTCTCCCGAGAGCATGATCGCGTCTGCACCGTCGAGGACGGCGTTGGCGCAGTCGCTGGCCTCGGCGCGGGTGGGTCGGGAGTTCTCGATCATCGACTCCAGGACCTGGGTGGCCACGATGACGGGTTTCGCGTTCTGCCGGGCGATCTCGACGGCGCGCTTCTGGACCAGGGGGACGTCCTCGAGCGGCAGCTCGACACCGAGGTCGCCGCGGGCGACCATGACGCCGTCGAACGCCTCGATGATCTCGGCGAGGTTCTCGACCGCCTGCGGCTTCTCGATCTTGGCGATGACGGGCAGCCGCACGCCGAGCTCGTCCATGATCGCGTGGACGTCGTCGATGTCCTTGGCGGAGCGCACGAAGGACAGCGCGATCAGGTCGGCCCGCAGGCGCAGCGCCCAGCGCAGGTCGTCCTTGTCCTTCTCGGACAGGGCCGGCACGCTGACGGCGACCCCGGGGAGGTTGATGCCCTTGTTGTTGGAGATGACGCCGCCCTCGACCGCCTCCGTGACGACCTCGGTCGCCGTCACGGCCACCGCACGCAGCGTCACCTTGCCGTCGTCGACGAGGAGCAGGTCACCCGGCCGCACGTCGCCCGGCATACCCTTGTAGGTCGTCCCCACCCGGTCCTGATCACCGAGGACGTCCTCCGTCGTGATGGTGAAGCGGTCACCCTTGGCGAGGGTGACGGGCCCGTTGGCGAACCTGCCGGTCCGGATCTTCGGGCCCTGGAGGTCCACGAGGATCCCGACCGCGTGGCCCGACTCGTCGCTCGCCTCCCGGACCGAGGTGTAGATCTGCTCGTGGACCGAGTACTCGCCGTGGGAGAGGTTGAGCCGGGCGATGTCCATGCCTGCGGCGACCAGCGCCCGGATCTGTCCCGGAGAGGATGTCGCCGGGCCGAGGGTGCACACAATCTTCGCGCGTCGCATGCTTCGACCCTATGGCTTCCCTCACCGCAGCCCGGAGCCGGTGCGGGCGGTGTCCCACGCCGTGGGCGGGCCCCCTGGCGGGCGGGGATCTGCCCGGCACCGGCCAGGACAGCGCGACGCCGCCATCGGCCACCCGCGATGCGCCGGTCCGTCACACCGTCAGCGGCCGGTCCGTCGGGTTGACCGGACGGGGCAGCTGGCTCGCCCCGCTCAGCCACGCGTCGACCCCGTTGGCGGCGGCACGTCCCTCCGCGATGGCCCAGACGATGAGGGACTGGCCCCGGCCGGCGTCGCCCGCGACGAAGACGCCGGGCACCGAGGTCATGAAGGCCCGGTCGCGCACGAGGTTGGACCGCGCGTCGAGCTCGACGCCGAGCTGCTCCACGACCCCAGGACGCTCCGGCCCGAGGAAGCCCATGGCCAGCAGGACGAGCTGTGCGGGGATCTCGTGCTCGCTCCCCGGCACCTCCTCCAGCTTCCCGGCCCGCATCTCGACCTCGACCACCTTCAGCGCCCGCACGTGGCCGTCCTCGTCCCCAAGCACTTCTGTGGTGTTCACGGCATACACCCGCTCGCCGCCCTCCTCGTGGGCGCTGGCGACGCGGTAGGTCATCGGGTAGGTCGGCCAGGGCTGGCTGCCCAGCCGGTCCTCGCCGGGGCGCGGCATGATCTCCAGCTGGGTGACCGAGCGGGCGCCCTGCCGGTGCACGGTGCCGAGGCAGTCGGCCCCGGTGTCGCCGCCGCCGAGGATGATGACGTCCTTGCCCGTCGCGAGGATCTGGTCCTCGACGGGCTCGCCGAGCGAGGCCCGGTTGCCCTGCGGGAGGTACTCCATCGCCTGGTGGATGCCGGTGAGCTGCCGACCGGGAACCGGCAGGTCGCGCGGCACGGTGGCGCCGACCGCGAGGACGACGGCGTCGTAGCGGTCCTTGAGCTGCTGGCCGGTGACCTGCGCGCCGACGTCGACGCCGCTGCGGAAGCGGGTGCCCTCGGCCACCATCTGGGCGAGCCGGCGGTCGAGGACCGACTTCTCCATCTTGAACTCCGGTATGCCGTAGCGCAGGAGACCTCCCGGCCTGTCGGCCCGCTCGTAGACCGCCACGGTGTGGCCCGCGCGGGTGAGCTGCTGCGCCGCCGCGAGCCCCGCGGGCCCCGACCCGACGACCGCAACCGTCTTGCCGGAGAGGCGTTCTGGTGGCTGGGGGGTCACGGTGCCGGCGTCGAAGGCCTGCTCGACCGTCCTGAGCTCGACCTGCTTGATCGTCACGGCCGGCTGGTTGATGCCGAGGACGCAGGCGGTCTCACACGGGGCAGGGCACAGGCGCCCGGTGAACTCGGGGAAGTTGTTCGTCGCGTGCAGGCGCTCGATCGCCTCGTGCCAGTCGCCCCTCCACGCGAGGTCGTTCCACTCCGGGATGAGGTTGCCGAGCGGACAACCGTTGTGGCAGAAGGGTATTCCGCAGTCCATGCAGCGACCGGCCTGACGTTGGAGCTGTCCCAGCTCCTGCTCCTCATAGACCTCCTTCCAGTCCTTGAGGCGCACGGGCACCGGTCGCCGGGTGGGCAGCTCGCGGTCACGGATCTTGAGAAAGCCTTGCGGGTCAGCCACGGGACGCCTCCATGATCCGGTCCCAGACCTCCGCGCCGTCGAGGTCGAGGCCCTCGACCTCCGCGGCGGTCCGGACGTCGAGGACGCGCTGGTAGTCACGCGGGAGGACGAGGGCGAACCGGCTGCGGGCGTCCTCCCAGTCCTCGAGAAGCCTTGCTGCCACGGCGGACTCGGTCCACCTGCGATGTCGGGTGAGGAGGTCCATGAGCACCTCCTCGTCCTGCGGGCGCAGCGGCAGGAGGTCGACGAGCTCGGGGTTGACGAGCTCGGGCCGCAGGTCGAGGACGTAGGCCACGCCACCGGACATCCCCGCGGCGAAGTTGCGTCCCGTCGGGCCGAGGATGACGACGGTGCCACCGGTCATGTACTCGCACCCGTGGTCGCCGACCCCCTCGACGACGGCCGAGATGCCGGAGTTGCGGACGCAGAACCGCTCGCCGACCTGCCCGCGCAGGAAGATCTCGCCCGTCGTCGCGCCGTAGGCGATGACGTTGCCGGCGATGACGTTCGCCTCGGCCGTGAGCGGGGTCCTGCGGTCGGGGCGAAGGACGAGGCGCCCTCCCGAGAGCCCCTTGCCGACGTAGTCGTTCGAGTCGCCCTCGAGCACGAGGGTCACCCCGGCCGGCAGGAAGGCGCCGAACGACTGGCCGGCGGAGCCAAGGAGGGTCAGCTCGACGGTGTCGTCGGGCAACCCGTGGGGGTGTGCCTTGGTCACCTCGTGCCCGAGCATCGTGCCGACGGTCCGGTTGACGTTGCGGACGGGCACCGTGGCGCGCACCTGCTCGCCGTCGCGCAGCGCCGGCTGCGCCAGCGAGATGAGCTGGTGGTCGAGGGCCTTCTCGAGGCCGTGGTCCTGCCCGGTGGAGTTGTATGCCGTGCCGCCCGTGCGGTCGACGACGCTCGCGAGGATGGGGCTGAGGTCCAGACCCGAGGCCTTCCAGTGCTCGACCGCCTTCTCGGTCCGGAGGGCGTCGACCTGGCCGACTGCCTCCTGGACCGACCGGAAGCCGAGGGCGGCGAGGTGCTCGCGCACCTCCTGCGCGATATACTCGAAGAACGTCTCGACGAACTCCGGCTTGCCGGAGAAGCGGGTGCGCAGCTCCGGGTTCTGGGTCGCGACACCGACGGGACACGTGTCCAGGTGGCAGACCCGCATCATGATGCAGCCCGACACGACGAGCGGCGCGGTGGCGAAGCCGAACTCCTCGGCACCGAGCAGCGCGGCGATGACGACGTCACGGCCGGTCTTGAGCTGCCCGTCGGCCTGGACGACGATGCGGTCGCGCAGGCCGTTGAGCCGCAGCGTCTGCTGGGTCTCGGCCAGGCCGAGCTCCCAGGGCGCACCCGCGTGCTTGAGCGACGTCAGCGGGGACGCGCCGGTGCCGCCGTCGTGGCCCGAGATGAGGACGACGTCGGCATGGGCCTTCGACACGCCTGCGGCCACGGTGCCGACCCCGATCTCCGACACGAGCTTGACGTGCACGCGGGCCGACGGGTTGGCGTTCTTGAGGTCGTGGATGAGCTGGGCGAGGTCCTCGATCGAGTAGATGTCGTGGTGCGGCGGCGGGGAGATGAGGCCGACGCCGGGCGTGGAGTGCCGGGTCCTCGCGATCCAGGGGTAGACCTTGGTGCCGGGCAGCTGACCGCCCTCGCCGGGCTTGGCGCCCTGGGCCATCTTGATCTGGATGTCGTCCGACTGGGTGAGGTAGAGACTGGTCACGCCGAACCGCCCGGAGGCGACCTGCTTGACCGCCGAGCGCCGGACGGGGTCGAGGAGCCGCTCCTCGTCCTCGCCGCCCTCCCCCGTGTTGGACTTCCCGCCAAGGTGGTTCATGGCGACGGCCAGCGTCTGGTGCGCCTCGAGGCTGATCGAGCCGTAGCTCATCGCCCCGGTGCTGAACCGCTTGACGACCTCCGAGACCGGTTCCACCTCGTCGAGGGAGATCGGCGCCCGGCCGGAGGACTCCGCACCCGCGAACTCGAACAGGCCGCGCAGGGTCATCAGCCGCTCGGCCTGCTCGTCGACCCGCTGGGTGTACTGCTTGAAGATGTCGTAGCGCCGCTGGCGGGTCGAGTGCTGCAGCCGAAAGACCGTGTCGGGGTCGAAGAGGTGCGGCTCGCCCTCCCGACGCCACTGGTACTCGCCGCCGACCCACAGCTTGCGGTGGGCCTGGTGGATCCCTTCGGGTGGGTAGGCGACGGCGTGCCGCGCGGCGACCTCGTCGGCGATGACGTCGAGGCCGATCCCGCCGAGCTGGCTGACCGTGCCGGTGAAGTAGCGGTCGACGAGCTCCTGGGCCAGACCGATCGCCTCGAAGACCTGCGCGCCCCGGTAGGAGGCCACCGTGGAGATACCCATCTTCGACATCACCTTGAGGACACCCTTGCCGAGCGCCTTGATGAGGTTCTGGACCGCCTGGTCGGCGTCGACCCCCTGGAGGGTGCCCGAGCGGACCAGGTCCTCGACGCTCTCCATCGCGAGGTAGGGGTTGACCGCTGCGGCACCGAAGCCGATGAGCAGGGCGACGTGGTGGACCTCGCGGACGTCGCCGGCCTCGACGAGCAGGCCAACCCGGGTGCGGGTCTTCTCCCGGATGAGGTGGTGGTGGACCGCGGAGGTGAGCAGCAGCGACGGGATCGGGCCGAGGTCGCGCCCCGAGTCGCGGTCCGACAGCACGACGAAGCGGGCGCCACGGCCGATCGCCGTCGAGACCTCGGCGAAGATCTCCTCGAGTCGGGCGTGCATGGCGTCGGCGCCGCCGCCCACGTCGTAGAGCCCTCGCACGACATGGGTGGCGTAGCCCGGGAGGTCACCGTCGGCGTTGACATGGACGATCTTGGCCAGCTCGTCGTTGTCGAGGACCGGGAAGGGCAGGACGACTTGGCGGGCATGGGCCGGGGACACGGACAGGGCGTTGCCCTCCGGGCCGATCGTCGTGCCGAGCGAGGTGACGAGCTCCTCGCGGATGGCGTCCAGTGGCGGGTTCGTCACCTGGGCGAACAGCTGGCTGAAGTAGTCGAAGAGCATCCGTGGCCGGCTGGACAGGACGGCGATCGGGCTGTCGGTGCCCATCGAGCCCAGGGCCTCGCCGCCGCTCCTCGCCATCGGGGTCAGCAGGATCCGCAGCTCCTCCTGCGTGTAGCCGAAGGTCTGCTGGCGGCGGGCGACGGAGGAGGAGGTGTGCACGATGTGCTCGCGCTCCGGGAGGTCCTCAAGGCGCAGCAGGCCGGCGTGGAGCCACTCGTCGTAGGGGTGGCGGGACGCGAGCGAGGACTTGATCTCCTCGTCGCCGATGATCCGCCCGTGCTCGGTGTCGACGAGGAACATCTTCCCCGGCTGCAGCCGGCCGCGCTTGACGACGGTGGCGGGGTCGAGGTCGAGGACACCGGACTCGGAGGCGAGGACGACGAGCCCGTCGTCCGTCACGGCATACCGGCCCGGCCGAAGGCCGTTGCGGTCGAGGACCGCACCGATCAGCGTGCCGTCCGTGAAGGTGACGCACGCGGGTCCGTCCCACGGCTCCATGAAGGTGGAGTGGAACTCGTAGAAGGCCCGTCGGGCGGGGTCCATCCCGGCGTGGTTCTCCCACGCCTCGGGGATCATCATCAGGACGGCGTGCGGCAGCGAGCGGCCGCCGAGGTGGAGCAGCTCGAGGACCTCGTCGAAGGTCGCCGAGTCGGAGGCGCCCGGGCTGCAGATCGGGAAGAGCCGCTCGAGGTCACCGGGGATGATGTCGGAGGTCAGCTGGCTCTCCCGGGCGCGCATCCAGTTGCGGTTGCCCTTGACGGTGTTGATCTCGCCGTTGTGGGCGAGAAACCGGTAGGGGTGCGCCAGGGGCCACGACGGGAAGGTGTTCGTCGAGAAGCGGGAGTGCACGAGGGCCAGCCGGGTCTCGAACGACCGTGCGGACAGGTCGGGGAAGAACGGCTCGAGCTGGCCGGTCGTGAGCATCCCCTTGTAGACGAGGGTGCGCGCGGACAGCGACGCGAAGTAGACCTGCGTCTCGAGCTCGGCGCGCTTGCGCAGGCAGAAGGCGAACCGGTCGAGACCCAGCCCGACGTGGCGCCCGACGGCCGAGGACACGAAGAGCTGCGCGAAGTGCGGCATGCAGTCGCGGGCCACCTCGCCGATGAGGTCGGCGGCGACGGGCACGTCACGCCAGCCGAGGACCTTCAGCGACTCCTCCGCGGCGATCTCCTCGACTCGCGCGACGACGTCGGCCCGCTCGCCCTCGTCGGTCGGCAGAAAGGCGATGCCGACGGCATACGCGCCCGCCACGGGGAGTGGGAAGTCGACGACCTCGCGCAGAAAGGCGTCCGGCACCTGGGTGAGCAGGCCGGCGCCGTCACCGACGAGCGGGTCGGAGCCGGTCGCGCCGCGGTGGTCGAGGTTCTTCAGTGCGGTGAGCGCGTGCTCGACGATGTCGTGCCCGGCGCTGCCGCGCATCGTCGCGACCATGGCGACGCCGCACGCGTCGTGCTCGAGGTCGCCGCGGTACAGCCCGACATCGACCGGTTGCGCCGAGAAGAGGGGGCGCCGAGGGGACATCGCGGTCTCACCGTCCTGGGGTCGTCAGTGCCACGAGGGGACAGTCCTCGTGCCGGGCATGAAAGCACAGCTGGACGGCGTCGGCCAGTGCCCTCGAAGAATACCGGGGCCAGGAGATCATCCCAGATTCTGATACGCCTCATTCCGCATTCTGAGACTCTGTCTGACGCTCGGCCAGCTCGGGCGGGTCGTCGTCGGCCGGCGCCCGTCGTCCGAAGTGGACATAGAGCGCGGCGCCGAGAGCGAGGACGAGGACCGAGACCCAGACGTTGACCCGCAGGCCGAGGATCCGGTTCGCCGCGTCGGTGCGCAACAGCTCGATGACGACCCGGCCGGCCGGGTAGCCGGCGACGTAGAGGGCGAAGATCTGGCCGGCCCGGAACCTCACCCGCCGGTCGAGGGCGACGAGAAGCAGGGCCAGCAGGAGGGTGAAGATCGACTCGTAGAGAAAGGTGGGCTGGAAGATCCCCGAGACGACGGGGTTGCCGGCGGCGTCGCGGACCGCGTGCCCCGCCTGCTGGTCCCACTCGTAGACCTTGAGCCCCCACGGCAGCGTCGTCGGAGAGCCGTGGATCTCGTTGTTGAAGTAGTTGCCCCACCGGCCCAGCGCCTGCGCCACGAGCACGCCCGGCGCCGCGGAGTCGACGAAGGCGAGGAAGCTGACCTGCTGCCGCCGGCAGCCGATCCAGGCTCCCACCAGGCCGAGGGCGACGGCGCCCCAGATGCCGAGACCCCCCTGCCAGATCTTCACGGCGTCGAGGGGATGACCACCGGCACCGAAGTAGGCCTGCGGCGAGGTGATGAGGTGGTAGAGCCGGCCGCCGACGATGCCGAACGGCACCGCCCAGGCGGCGATGTCGAGGACCTGTCCGCCCTGACCACCTCGGTCCTGCAGCCGGCGCTGGGTGATCCAGAGGGCGACGGCGATCCCCGCGAGGATGCACATCGCGTAGGCCCGGATCGGGAGGGGCCCGAGGTTCCAGACGCCCGTCGTCGGGCTCGGGATCTCGGAGATGACTGCGGCGATCATCGGGCGACCGCGTGACCGGCGCGGACACCCCCCGCCAGGTCCTCGACGAGCTCCCGCAGCGCCCGTATGCCGTCCGCGTGCGTGGGTGCGTCCGTCAGGCTGCGGACCAGGGCGGAGCCGACGATGACGCCGTCGGCGAAGCGGGCCACGTCGGCGGCCTGGCTGCCGTCGGAGACCCCGAGACCGACGCAGACCGGCAGGCCGGTGACCGCACGGGTGCGTTCGACGAGGCTCTCGGCGGCACTCCCGAGGCTGCCCCGGGTGCCCGTGACCCCCATCGTCGACGCAGCGTAGACGAAGCCGCGGCAGGCGGACGTGGCCCTGGCCAGCCGGTCCGGCGTCGAGCTCGGCGCGACGAGGAAGACCCGGTCTAGGTCGTGCTCGTCGGAGGCGGCCACCCACTCCTCGGCCTCGTCGGGGATGAGGTCCGGGGTGATCAGCCCTGATCCCCCACCGGCGGCGAGGTCGGCGGCGAAGGCCGCCACGCCCCGGTGCAGCACGAGGTTCCAGTACGTCATGACGAGGGCTGGGGCTCCGGCGTCGCGCACGGCCGCCGTCGCCGTGAAGACGTCGCTGACCCGGCCCCCGTTCTGCAGCGCCACCTCCGCGGCGTGCTGGATGACGGGGCCGTCCATGAGCGGGTCGCTGTAGGGGACGCCGACCTCCACGATGTCGACGCCCGCCTCGACCATCGCGGTCATCGCCTCGATCGAGCGGGGGACGTCGGGGTAGCCGACGGGGAGGTAGCCGATGAGCGCCGCCCGGCCCTCGGAGCGGCACCGGGCCAGGACGTCGCTGACGGCCGTCATGCCTGCAGTCCCTGGGCGAGGTCGAC
>JAABUY010001852.1_pt1 | contig 26910 bp, 43 predicted proteins | sample 5560271 | NCBI WGS metagenome assembly JAABUY01 (sample SAMN10711886, study PRJNA513374) | rock metagenome | isolation source: Antarctica rocks | place: Antarctica: Victoria Land, University Valley | reverse complement strand
GGTTTGCAATCGACCCCCAGGCGCCGCGCCTGCTCGAGCAGGTGCAGCACCGCGCGCGTGGCCACCGTGTCGGCCCCAAGCTGCAGGTACACCTCCGCGACCGAGTTCTCCTCCTCCGCGTTCTTGCACGGCGCCCTGCGAGCACGCGCGCGCCTCACCACCGCACACGGACCGGCAGAGCTGCCTGTGCTTCGGACTGTGACCGAAGTGCACATGATGCGCCGTATGTCACGCCGCCATGAAAAGTGTACCACTTCCGGCCCGCTGACCCTCCAGTCACCTGATCACGCAAACCGCTCACGCACCGCCTGCGCTGCGCTCGGTCGGACAGGCAGCCTGGCTCTGGGCCATGCTATAAAGTGGCGGCCCAGGCTGTGCCTCCCCCTGCCGCCCGCGTGAGCGCCCGAGCAGCGAGCGAGCTGCCCTCCCACGGCGCCGCCGCCACCAGCCGCGTGAGCTTTCCAACCAGGCTTCGCCGGGCCCCCTCCTAGCCCTTTCTGCACAAGCCTGTCCCCTGCGAGCGCGCCTGACTAGGAGCGAGCTGCCCTCTGGCAGCGCCGCAACTTCTTCCAGCGGCCGCTCGGCCGCGGGCATCGGCTCGCCCGGCAGCGCCGCGCACACGGCGTCTGCTAGCGCGGTGGCGTCCTCCGCGGTGAGGTTGCCGAAGAGCAGCGCCTCCACGTGCACGCGCGCCAGGAGGCGCTGCAGGTGCGCCTGCGGGGCCGCGCAGGCCTCAGGGGACGCGCCGGCAGCGCCAGATCAACCTGCTGGGCATCTGCTCGCGTCGCGAAGGCATGTTTGCATCTCCAGGAGCTGGGCACTCGGCTGTGCCTGCGAATGGCACAGCTGCCCAAGCTGCTTTACTGCCTGGCGGCACATGACCGGGCGCGCGGCTCGCCCCGGCACGCCACGGTGCACGGACGCCGCACGGACCCACAAGCCGAGCTTGGCCGCCAGCGAGAGCGAGTGATGTTCAACACACCAAGGTAATGCTTACCCTAACCCTACCATATCCATCGCGCCGGGGGTGGTGGTGCGCCTGCAGCGCGGGCGGCGTGAGCGCATCCAGCTCGGCCAGCACTAGGGTTAGGGTATGGGGTTGTGACCCTAACGCAAAACTCATCACGCCGGGGGCGGCGGCGCGCCTGCAGCGCGGGCGGCGTGAGCGCCTCCAGCTCGGCGAGCACCGCCTCGACCGGCCAGGTGGCCTTGAGGCAGCGCAGGCGCAGGTAGCTGGCGTGCCGCGAGGGCGCCATGTTGGCGTTGCGGAACTTGCGCACCAGCACCTCGCGCACGCGCGCAAAGCTCTCGGCGTCGACCTGCGCGCGCAGCGGAATTTAGCGGAGATGGGGAGCGTCAGTGCGATGTGGAACGGCCTGTTCGGCGGGCGCATGGCCGAGGTTGATGGGCGCTGTGCCCATGTCAGGGGACGCGCCCCACATGCGCCTCCGGATCGCTTGTCACACAGGCACTAAGACTACAGCCGCCACGCGTCTCATCTGCAGGGGTCGAAGCTCGCACAGCAAGATCGTTGAAATCGATGTAATGAAAGGGGGACGAGCGGCGCGCCTGGGTGTGCAGGCTCGCCAGGCGCGAAAATATGGTCTGCGTCAGCAGGCCCAGCTTCTGGCTGAAGCCCTCCACGCGCACCTCCACGCCCGTGCGGCCCTCCGGCCACACCTGCGCGCCGCCGGGCCCCGCCTCGCGCCGCAGGCGCGCCCGGCGCCGCCCACGCGCCAAGCAGGCGCCCCACACAGGCTGCGCTGCGTCTCGTCAGCCGGCCCGCGGCGCTCACAGTGACAGGGCGGGGTGCGGTTTTGCTGCGCGCTGCTTGGGGGAGCCAGCCGGTCAGGGTAGGATTACAGTAGGACAAGGGATTGGGGGAAGCGCCGCGCACCTCATACGACAGCCCGGCCACCTCCGCCAGGTACGCCGTCTCGCACAGCTTGTCCTCCAGCAGTGCGACCGCCACGTGCGTGGCCGCCGCGGCGGCCGGCGAGTCGTACGTGGCGGCGCTCGCGAGCAGGAAGGACGCGCTCGCGCGCGGCAGCCGAAACGTCGCGTCGAGCTTGTGCCACAGGCGCAGCCCGGGGCGGTCCGCCAGCAGCGCCGGCGGCACCACGACCGGCTGCGCGGGCGCGGCACGCGGCGCTTTAGGCGCGCGCTGCCGAGCTGAGCGCCCGGCCGAGACACGCCACAGTGTGCCTTGTGCAAGCGACGGCTTCGCCGCACCCACGTAGCTAGCACTCTGCTCAGGCCCACAGCGAGCATGTTCCGGCCCCGCGTTGTTCAGCCTGCCTCACCCCTGTCAACACCTGCCACAAAGTTTGTTTACTGCACGAGGGGGCATGCACCACCACCTCAGTCTCGCAGCAGGCGCGCGGCGCACCATGCCGGAGCCGCTCATGGCGCTGCGCAGCGAGCGCAGGCCGCCGTTGGACACGGCGGATCGCAGCGGCTTGGCGCCGGCGTCGCAGCAGAGCGACAGGTCGGTCGCGATGTACTCGTTGCGGCGCGGCAGCGCCAGGCCGCTGCCCTCGGCTGCGGCCGACCGCCAGGCGCTCAGCAGCTCAGCCGGCAGGCGCGCCTCCACGTACGGGATGTTGAACCAGGGCTCCGTGCTGGCCTGGCGCCGCCCAGCGCTGCGGTCAGACGCGGCGCTTACTGTGTTCCAGATGATCCGGCAGAAGCCATAAACATGCGCCGCAGGCGTAAAGAACACTGCGGCATTAGGGAATCTGTGGTCACGCCGCTGCGCCTCTTTGTGCAGGCGACCGCTCAGCGGAGCCGCACCTGGCTGGGGCAACCAAGCAACATTATTCGACATATAATGACCTCAAGAAGTCAAATACACTGCCTAGCCAGCACTAAGATCTTGACTGCCAGGACATCAGCGAGGCGGCGCGCGGGCTGCGGCGCATACGCCAGGGGCTGCAGCAGGGCTCAAAACAGGATTTCTACTAGGGTGACCTCAGCGTGACCCTGTCCGTGCCGGGGGCCGCGCCTGGCCGCCCATCTTGGCCGCCCACTCGGTGCTGAGGCGACCGTAGTCGCTGGTCTGCAGGTCCAGGCGCACCGCGCCCGGCGTCATGCCCTCCAGCAGCCGCGCCACCTGCGCCGCAAAGCGCGCGCCGCGCTGGCTGCGCGGGCCTGCCCACACATCGCGCCCGGCACCGCAGCCTGGCGACATGGCAATACGGTGTCTCACGTGCCAGCACGTCCCCAGCGCCCACGCTCTGCGTCCGGGAGGCAATCCAGAACGTACCCTAATCCTAACCCTCAGTAAGGTGCAAGGGTGCACACCAGCTCCGGCCGCCAGTCATCGTGCAGGAAGGAGCCATTGAGCACGTGCTCCGGCGCGAACAGCGGCATGTCGCCCGCGAGCTGCACCACATAGTCGCTCGCGTCCTGGCCGCGCGCGCAGCTTTCAGTGAGCCGATGCACAACTGCTGTATCGCCCACCAGCTGCACTGCATGGCCGCTTACGTCCTACCCTTGCATGCAGCTCAGGCGGCAGGTCATGCGTTGCGTTCCTGACAGTTGGTGACCACCACCTCTCCGTCTGTGAGACACCCTAACCCACTGTACTCACCAGTGACCTTCCTGCATTTGCGCCACTCTGCTCCACACGCCTCCAGCACTGCCAACCGTCACACCCCCAGCCAGTGCGTGACGCGCGTGTCACACGTACTGAAAAGTGCACCGTCACAATACCTTGCGGCAGAAGTGCTGCTCAGTACAGGCACACTACCTAGCTGACACCGGCCTAGCTATGCATGCATGCAAGCCTGCTCTAAGCGCTTGTCGATGCAGGCACACGGCCTGAGTGAGACCCCACCAGCCATGCACACGACCCTGTGGCCTGGGGGTTCAGCGCGCCTGCTACACAGTAGGGTAGGGTTGGGGCGCGCCTGCTCCTCAGCGAAGCGGAACTTCATGGCGCCAATGGCGGCCATCTCGTCGTACGCCCAGCGCTGCGGCCCAGCCGCGCGCAGCAGCGCCAGGTACTCAAACAGCAGCCCGACGACCGCCAGGCCCCCGCCTGCAGACGGGGGTGCAGGTGGTGGGCAGGGAGGCGTTGCAGGTGGCCTGGGGCTGCGCCTGCTGAGGCGCCGTGCGCTGCGGCCCGCCGCCGGCAGCACTGCAAGGATCGCGACGTGCATGCCGGCGATGGCCCAGCCCATGCTTGCCGCACGGCTTTGCGCTCTGGTGCATGCAGGTTATAGCGCATGCACAGCACCGGGCGCAATGCGGTGGGCGTCAGCAACCAGGCCAGCGTATTTGTTGCGGAGCAGGCCCCAGGCCCATACAGCACGAGGCCGCCGCGCTGCCCCCGCACAGCAAGCTGGCAGGGGGAGCGAGCTGCGCAGCGCCACGACGCGCTCTGAGCGCGCGTGCGTGAGCGGCGTGTCGAGCGGGCCGAGCGCGGGCGCGCGCCCGGCGCGGCGGCCAGGCCCGCCTCGGTCAGCGTGAAGGAGACGTCAAAGACGTACGCGGCGCTGTTGCGCTCCATGCCGCCCTCGTGCACGCCCGCGCTCACCGCGGTCGCCCAGCCGCGCGCCTGCCCGCGCGCGGCGCATAAGCTGGTGTGCACGCGGCTGCAAGCCCATGGCCTCACAAGTGCATCTCGCGCGTGATGCTGGTGCGGCCGAAGTGCCCATGCTGCTGGTCAAATGCCCGTGCTGCTTGGAAGCCCACTGCATGGCAACTTGTGCAGTCGGCAAAGCCGCTGACCTGCAAGCGGAACAGAATGACATGACTGGAGCATACAAAAAATCTAAGCATGTCTTCTTGGCGGCATGGCAGCACTGTAGTGGGGAGGGCAGCAATGAAGCAGGGCTCATGCACATTGGGAGATTCCTGGCGGCGCGCTGCGTGCAGCGCCAGGAGGCCGGCATGGCGGCGCGCCTTGAGCGTGCTGAGCAGGCTGCCCGCGCCCTCGTGCCCCACAAAGTGGCTGATGTAGTCCTCGGCCTTGGCGCGGTACTCGTGCTGCAGCGACGGGAACACAAACATGGCCGCCAGCTCGTGCCCCTCCCGCACCGCCGGCAGCATGAACAGCCGGCCGCCCTGCAGGCCCGCACAATACGGGTGAACAATGTGGAGTGAACAAGAGACCTGTTAATGTAGAGCCTGTGTTGTAGGCCGCAGCCCTAGTGGCGGCCATGCAGTGCAAACAAATATACACAGGAACTATGAGCCTGCACCACAGCACTCTCAGACCTGTCGTGACAAACAGACCAGCAAGGTGCCACAGAGGCAAACCCACTGCACAAGTGAACAGCTGCGCGCGCGCCTCATACGGCGACCCAACATCCGGGAAGGTGGGCCGAGGCCCGGCGCCGGAGGGCACCGCGGCGAACAGCTCGCGCGCCCAGGCCTCCAGCTCCTCCAGCGGCTGCGCGCCCAGGATCGACAGCGCCATGCGCTCCGCGCTGTACTCGCCCCTGCGGCAGAGCGCCGGATCTGGCTTCGAGTCGATGACGCCCTGGCAGGCTTCCCTGTCCTAAACGTCAACACCATGCACAACAGTGGTACTGTTGTGGTACCAAAACCATGTTCTGCACCTTGCTTTGGGCATGCGCAATGATGCACCCTGCTCCGATGTAAAGGAGAAGAGCCACGGGCCGTATGTTCTAGACTCTGCTCGCCCCGCCGGCCCTGCGCCGCCCAGCAAGCGCGCAGGCGGGGCGGCAGGTGCGGCCGCACTTGTAGTAGCGCAGCAGCTGCTCGCGCACGTCGACGCCCTTGGCCTTGGGCATGTCGACCAGGCTCTTCCGGTTGCCCCTGCAGCCAGGCATGACTGGGCTGAAATCTAAGCCCTACCCAGTTTCCCCGGCAGCCAGGCATCGCCAACATGGGCACCGCTCGAGCACGTATGTGCACGTGCGCTGCCTTGGCATCCCTCCACCCCCCAAAAAGGCAGGTGAGCGCCACGCACAGGAACTGCCTGAGGAACATGTTGCGGGACATGACGCTGGCATGTGCAGGTTACGGCGACACATGCCGATGCCATATGCAGGCCAGCAAGGCGGCGCGGGCGGCTGCCGAACCGCACCAGCTGAACTTGCGGTAGATGTGGCCCGGCCGCGCGGTGTGCGCGCGCAGCTGCGCCAGCCGCGAGTGGTCGCTCTGCTGCACGCCTGCGCGCCAGCAGCACTCAGCCGCTCTGCAGCAAGACTGGCAGCTCAATCCCTCTCAGGCACCTTCTACAATCTGTTAGACAGTTGGTCAGAGTAGGTGCCTAAGCAGCCGCGTGCACTGTTTGTATTGAGCCACACACAGGCAGGACGCAGCCCTGCCACATGCACGGCGCATAGACGCCTCAATGATGAAACCCCCGTTTACAAGCCACACGGCAGCCGACATGCCTCTTGGAGGCTCATACAGCTTGCAAGGGATAGCGCAGCAGCATACCGCTGAACTCGTTATCAACTGCGTTGACCTCGCGCTCCAGCGCGTCCGCCTTGCACAGCGGCGCAATGAAGAACTGCGAGAAGCGCTCGAGCGCGCCGCGCAGCGAGCTGGGCTTCACGTCGAAGTGGTAGTTGGTCGTTTCCTGCATCGCCTTAAAGGCTCCTGGTACCACGCACTGAGGGCATGCTAGCTCTTGCTCCGTAACGTAGAGCATGCTGACAATGCAGGCATGCTGACTGCACAGCACCAGGGACTCAACTTTGGTTGCCATGATGCAAGACACCCCTCGCGGTGCATGTACAGAAATAACAGCTGCCCGACAGCGGCCCTGGGCCTTCATTGCCAGACTATGCACCACAGCTGGGTATAGCACTAGCAGAAAGTTGGGCCTGCCGACAGGGGGCGCGCCATCTCTGTGAAAGCGTTGGCGCTGCCGCCGTGCGACGTCAGGAAGGAGTCGTACTCGTTCTCGTCGGGGAACCCCTTGCTGCGCACCGCCCAGAAAAAAAAGTTGTGCTCTGCTACTCTACATGCGCGGGCAGAGGCCAGCACTCCTTGGCATCACAGGTATTCACAACATAGCCGTCCAGATTTCTTGAACTTAACAGCCAGGAACATGCACCGACACCGTCATGCGTATGCACTGAGGCGCATGCTGACAGCCACGCCGCGCTGGGGGCTGGGGCGCACCTGCCCATGAAGAGCATGTGCTCCAGATAGTGGCTCAGGCCCTGCATGCACGCCCGGGCTACACTCTAAGGAGTTTGCTTTATGACATTACATTTGTGCAGGCCTCACGTATCCCATATACAGTGCAGCAATGCCCGCACTGTGGTTCGAACACCATCAGCAACAGAGCTGCATAGAAAGCAGCTCAAGTTGGCCAAGTGAACAAGCCTGCACGCATTCCACCACGCCATGACACAAGCCGTGCTGAACACTACATACCACTACAGTGTTACTTGAGGCAAGCAGCGCGCCTGGACATCGTCTGGGTCGCAGAAGGACCCCACGCCCACGGAGACGGCGGCTGCGGCCTGCAGCGCGGCATAACGGTTAGGACTGCAGTGCCGGTCTGAATACATGACAGCCTCAGCGGCGCCCTGTGCAACTGCGCGCACCTTCTTGACGGCCTTCTCCGCGCCCTCTGCTCCCTCCTCGTCCTGAGCGCAGCACACCTCAGGCTGCAGCAATGCAGGTGCGAACGTCTCTGCGACAGGCAACCGCTGTGAGCCGCACATCATCCTCCTCCTCGCCCTCCTCCATGTCGTCCTCCTCGTCGCCTTCGTCATCTTCGTCCTCATCCTCCTCAACCTCCTCCTCCTCACCAAGCGTGTCCGCCATCTCTGGGTCGTGGATGAGCAGTACGTCCAGGCCATTGTCCAGCGTCAGGCGGCGGTAGTCGCGCCGGTCCAGCGGCGATTGCACCAGCGCAACAGGGCGCGCAAGCGCAGCAGCCGCCGCCATGGCCCGATAGTAGCGCTGCCTCAGGCGCTGACCTGACTCACAAACTGACTGGGACAGGTTCCTTGCAGTCCAACACTGTCTGAAGCTCACGCACAGAGTAATACTGGCGGACGCAGCTGCACGCAGGTTGCGATGCTATATAATCTCTTCAACAGCCGCGCTCTGAGCTGGGCGTACAAAGTTGATGCGCTCCAAACGAGCATCTGCTGGTTGCACGTTCTAAAGCACCAAAACCCCACAGGGGCAAGTAGAGTGTGTGCTGAGCTCTACGCACTGCGCTTTTCTGGCTCCGTACTTAGCAAAGTTATGCCGTGTGCGCAATTGATTGCATTGCCTACTGCTGTTGGCCGTGCCTTTGCTTGGTAGGAGGTAGAGAAGTAGGAGCTGCCTGTAGCCCACCCATGACACTTGTGGACAGGCCGCATGGCAGACAAGTATGTCTCTTACACGTGTTGCTATGTGTCGGTCAGCTCGGTGCGGCGGGAGTGAGTCATAACCTGCCCGTCACGCACGATTACCAGCTGTTAAAGCATGCATCACCATGCCGCTGTTCAGCTGGCTCACTCAAGGACACGTGTGCCTATCCCCACTTTCTTGTAAGGCAGCTACAGTCGCAGCCACGTCGGGCACCAGCTGCGTGGCGCAGGCTGCGCGGGCCAGCTGCGCACAGCCTCCTGCGCAGTGCTTTGCAGCGCCAGCCTGCGCTGCGCTGCCACATTTCGTCACCTGCGTGCAGGCAACGTTGGGCGGCGAGACAACCGGTCTCTCTTGACATGAACCTGACTTGATGTCAGTGGACCACTACTTTGCATAGTCCTTTCATTACAACAGCCGCACACTGCCGCACCTTGTAGGAGGCCCACGGCCCGAGCGCGTGTTCCGGTGCCCCACCCACTGGTTGGCGCCTGAGGTGCTTGCAGGTCCGTGGCCCGTGCGCGGGTTCCAACGCCCCACCCACATGTTGGCTCGTGAGGCACTGAACTGCTTCAAGGGCTGGAGGGTGTGCTTTCTAGGACATATGCCAGAGGGCTGCAAGCGCCGATATGCCAGGAGTGCAGACTGCGCTAGTTAAGAGGGCCCGGGAGCTGCAGGTACCTTCTACCATACCCGCTGTGCCAGGCTGCTGCCAGAGCTCTATGAGGCTGGATCGTCCACATCATCATACACCTGGCCAACATAACTCAGTGCCCCCAGTGATTGCTGCCAAAGCCTGACCTGCGCTACCATGCTGCTCCCAAGCATGTCGACAGTTGGATGTATGCTGATGGCATGTTGCTGGAATCAGAGCTCTGTCTGCAACCAGGCCACGCACCCGTACCTGTGCTGCTGCACAGCTGCCAAAAAAACAGGTGTCTAAGCATCTACGAGACTCAGCCCACTTCACTTTCATTGCACTGCGCACTTTTTGTGAAGACATAAAGTGCATGTGAGATGCAACGCTGCTCAGAGGTTGAAGATGTGTGCCTCGCATGACAGGAACATGTCGAACGCTTTGCCATGCCCTTGTGCTCTACAATCTCCTCACAAGCTCATCGTGAGTGCCACCTGTGTGACGCGAGAGCGGTGCGGCGCGGGCAGCGCTTGCACCCCGCCGCCCCATAAGCCCCGCTTCCTGCTACGGTCAAGCAGGTTCCAAAATGAGCCTGCGGCCAGAGGCTGCGCTCGATGCGCGGTGCAGGTGCGCAAATAAACCCCCAAATGGCGGGAGGGGCGCATGTATTACAGGTCGCGGCCTTGTCGGTCAGATCTCAATCAGCGGCGGCAGGTGGCTGACAGCCGGCTCTGTGGCTTGGGTAGGCGCTGTCTGAGAGCGAGTTCCGGAGAGTGAGGATGATGCATCTAAATGTTACAGCAGTGCTCTACCAACAGCCGGTCTGCTCTGCTAGAGCCAACAAGGTCAACGGCAAGACACTTGTGAAGCAGCTATAGTACACACACGGCCATGCCCGGCAACAGCGGCGCAGCGCGTGCTGCGCAGGCCAGCTGCGCACAGCCTCCTGCGCAGTGCTTCGCAGCGCCAGCTTGCGCTGCTCCGCCGCGCATCACCGCCTGCAGGCAACGAAAGTGAGACAAAGTGATAGGTGTGAAACAAAAAGGCACTCCAGTGTGATGACCTGCCCCGCCTTGCATGAACTCTAGGAACACTTGAATACAGCCCGCCCACTTCAATAAGCACAGTGTAGGCATACTACCAACACCATGGTCGCGCGTCAGCGGACCTTTTGCACGCAGGCCCACGGCCCCAGCGCGGGTTCCAGTATTTGAGACAGGTCATCATGTTGGCTCTTGAGGCGATGAACTGCTCACAGGCTGGTGAGTGCAGGCTCTGAGAAGCGTACCCTATACTGCAAGCGCTGATATGCATAAACTGCTGAACGCGCTGTGTTATAAAGGGTCCAGGGAGCTGGGGGCAGCTTCAGTCAGGCAGGCTGTGCCAGGTTGCCGCCAGAGCTGCATGAAGCTTGACTGGCCACCGCATCATACACCTGGCCAGCATAACAGAGTGCCCCAATTGCTGTGCTTTGGCACCTGACCAGCATCTCATGGTGCCCGAGCATGCCGACAGTTGGATAGAAGCTGGGTTCTCATGTACATACACATTTACATACAAATGGCATGGAGTCACAGCTATAAACAACAGGTTCTATGCATCCGCGAGACTCAGCCCATATCACTACACTTTCTTTCCACTTCCACCACGTTTCATCGAGACAGGAAGTGTCTGTGAGATGCGTTCTGTTGGGCACGCTGCCAGATCGCTGTCACAGCTGCATGAAGCTTGACTGGCCGCCACGTCATACACGTCGCTAAAACGCCACAGCGTCGCAGGCAACAAGCTATTGTATGGGTGACTTGCGCGCCTGCTTGCAGCCGGCCAAGCCGGCCGCAGACAGTGCACATACCCTGACGGCACAGAGGGGCCGCAGCCAACATAAAGGCCAACTTGTAGGGTGGGAAGGTGAAGCGTCTGTCGATGTGCAGCTCCTGGCTGCACGGCATCGCCCAGCCAGGCCACAGGACTGTCTGTCGGTAACCGTCTGCCGCAGCTTTGGGGTGTGGTACGATCGGATGCGCAGTGGCCTACGACACCGGCGCCCCTCCTGGGCCATCTAAGAATACTGCTAGGAGCTCATTGCGCATTGCCTGCCAGACGCTCCGGCGCTCCTACACGCACTGTTTGCAACCAAAGCAGCCACTGCTGGATTACACTGCTGGCGCGCTGTGGTCATCGAGTGCTGCTTGGTGATGTTCGGGCCGAAATCCTCCAGGGTCTACTCAGCCTGCACTTCGGCTTGCACTTCAGGGGAACCTGGCTTGCAAATCGCACAACGATGGCTGATCCACGGCTGTAGTTCATTCGTGCACACGCATAGGCCACAAGCCCAAGCAACAGCAGGTGTCCAGGTCGAAGCGCCTTTGCGGCCATGTTGGGAAACCGAAGCTTGCTGTGCGTGCTGTTTGCTGTCCTGCTCTTCGCGCTGGCGCCAGTGAATGGCCAGTGGTGGGGGTGCGCTCCTGGTCTACCTAGTTGTGCGACAGGGATTTGCGCCTGCCCTCCCACACGAGGGCCTCGCGTGACCTTGAAGCAGCTTGCATGCGGGCCCCGGCTCCCCTTGCGGGCAGCCCAGCTCCCCTTGAAAGCTGGTGCAGGCATACTGCTACTGAGGAGGAATTTCTCAAGGTGTCCAGCGCTTGGCCGTGTCTGAAACAACTGTCGCTCACCTGCCTTCCCTGGCTGTGTGCTTCCGTTTGCATCTGTGTGCCTGTGCACCTGTTTCAACTTACTGCAAAATGTATGTGGCGCATTGTGTGGTTCTTTGTTGCCTGGGCTGACTAGCACTTTGCGCCAGGCACGGTCACGGCCACGGTGGCCACGGCCATTGGCGTAACGGGTGCGCACGCTGCTCTGTGGAAGGGCAATAAGCTTCACTGTGGCTGTCACCTGCTGCAGCATGGGCACGGGCACCAACTGTTTTTGCTGGTAAAGCATGCTGTTTTCCATCCTTCACGAAGTACTTTGTACTGTCTTCCATGATCGGACTTGCGCTGTGTTTCATTCCGTGTTACCCTGTATGTCATGCACTGTACGTCATAGTGCTCGAGGCGGGGGGATTAATTGCCCGTTGTCCGACGATGTGTTGCTGTGCTGTGCAGGCACGGCAGTGGTGGCGGCCACGGCGGCGGGGGGCACGATGGCGGCGGCCACGGCAACCACGGCAGCGGCGGCGGCGGCCACGGCGGCCACGGCGGCCACGGCGGCCACGGCGGCCACGGCGGCCACGGCGGCCACGACGGCGGCGGCCATGGCCGCCACGGCGGCGGCGGCCACGGCGGCCACGGCGGCGGTGGCCACGGCGGCCACGACGGCGGCAGCCACGGCGGCGGCAGCCACGGCGGCCATGGCCATGGCGGCGGCGGCGGCGGCCACGGCCATTGGTGGCCGTAAAATGCTGCAGCGCATTGGCCCCGGGTGGGTACCCGAGCTGCTTGCTCATCGTTCGCCTGCAGGCTCATGCACCTGCAATAACCTGTAAAGACCTTTCCGCATGCTGTCTGTTGCTAATCTGCCGAGACTTCTACATGTTTGCACCCGCAAGCCGGGCCTTGCATCCTTGCGCAGGACTACACAATGACTGGGTGATGGAGTCCAGAGCCTGAAACACACAAGGTACATGCCTGGTCCTACTTTGCTTGCTGCTTGGCATGACCTTTCCGGGCTTGTGCCCTTTAGCTGCTCCACTGTGATTACTATGCTCAGCTCCCTGCGCAATCACTACTTGTCGCAATGCTGGTTCAAGTGGAAGACCGTGCATGTCATAGGTCCTTTCAAATCCCCGGCAGCTGCCCCACCTGCATAGCTACGAGCCTGCATGTGTCAGGGCTTACAAGCATGTCTGCATGCACCTGCGCATCTTGGATCGTGCATGCCATGCAGGGCGATGTGGGCAGGCCAGAACTTATGGGCAATCTCTGCAGACTGAAGTAGCTGCGCCCATGACTTTGAGTTGCAATATGTATGTTATCGAGTGCTGTGTATCAGCATGCCATGTGCATGCACTGTATGCACCTATTGCACTGCATGTGCAGTGCTGTGGGTGCATGCAGTGCAGCCACCCTCTCTGCACACAATAAGCACTCTGTCTTGTCTCAGATGCGCGTCAATGTCCATGCAAGCTGTGCTACAGCAGCTATTTGATTGGCACACATATGATGGCACGACTATGCAACAGCAGTGCGCACTCTGGCACTCTACACTGGTATGTAGGCGCTACTGAAGAGCAAGTTTTGGGAGAGTGATGATATACCTGCCCCGCAAGCAATTTCCAAAAGCTGTGCACAACCAAGCCGCTACTCTGCCGGCCCGCTCAACCACATCAAATGGCTACAAAGGTAAGACACTCGCGAATCAGCTTTGGTACAGGCACAACCACGCACGGCAACAGCGGCGCGGCGCGGGCTGCGCAGGCCAGCTACAAACAGCCTCCTGCGCAGTGCTTTGCAGCACCAGCTTGCGCTGCTCCGCCGCGCATCACCGCCTGCAGGCAACGTCAGACAAGTAGGCAATCCAGTGTAATGATTTAACATGCCTTGCTTGGAGTTCTTGGAACACTTGAATACAGCCCGCCCACTTCAATAAGCACAGTGTAGGCATACTACCAACACCATGGTCGCGCGTCAGCGGACCTTTTGCACGCAGGCCCACGGCCCCAGCGCGGGTTCCAGTATCTGGGACAGGTCATCATGTTGGCTCCTGAGGCAAAAATTGCTTGGAGGCTGGTGGTTGCGGGCTCTTGGGAAGCACTCAGAAGACTGCAAGTGCTGATCTGCCAGAACTGCTGAACGCGCTGTGCTATAAAGGGTTCAGGGAGCTGGGGGCAGCTTCAGTCAGGCACGCTGTGCCAGGTCGCTGCCAGAGCTGCGTGAAGCTTAAGTGGCCACCGCATCATACACCTGGCCAACAGAGTGCCCCACTAATTGCTGCCAGGTCCTTTGGCACCTGCCTGCGCTTATGGCGCCCACATGTCGGGCATGTCAACAGTTGGATGGATGCTAGGTCCTCAAGTGTATGTACATGTGGATGGCATGGAACTGGAGTCAGAGCTATGGCCACTCAACATGTAGCTGTGCTGCTGCACAGCTCATAAATAAGAGGTTCTGTGCATCCACAACACTCAGCCCATTTCACTAGACTTTTTCTATTTGCGCCGCGTTTTGTTCCTTGACAACAATGTCTGTGAGATGCGTAGCTGCTCTCAGCTTGAAGATTTGTGCATGACAGGTATCTTACAGGTGCCTTGCCACGCCCTTCTGTTCCAAATCTCTCATCACAGGCTCATCATGAGTGCCACCTGTGTGAAGCAAGAGCGGTGCGGCGCGGGCAGCGCTTGCACCCCGCCGCCCCACAAGCCCTCCTTCCTGGTGCGGTCAAGCAGGTTCCACAAGAAGGCCGTGGCCAGAGGCTGCGCATAGCTGCGTGAAGCAGGCCATGGCCTTGCTGACTGGCCTTGCTGACATCAGTCAATCTCAAAGCTGCGGCGGCAGGTGCTCACAGCCAGCTCTGTTGCCTGGGGGTAGGGCGCTGCCTGTGAGTGAGCTTGGAGAGTGATGATGATGTATCTAAGTTTTACACCAGTGTGGTGTAAGCCGCGACGCTGCCGGCCCGCTCAATCACATCTAACAAGTACAAGGCAAAGACACTCGCAAATCAGCTATAATACAGGCGCTGCCACGCCAGGCATCAGCAGCGCGGCGCGGGCTGCGCAGGCCAGCTGCGCACAGCCTCCCGCGCAGCGCATTGCAGCGCCAGCTTGCGCTGCTCTGCCGAGCATCACCACCTGCAGGCAACGGCCGATTGTGAGACAGCTGAGCATTCCAGTGCGCATCTGACACGCCTTTCTTTGGAACTCTTGGAACACTTGAGCATGGCCCGCCCACTTTGACAAGCACTCTACCAACGCCGTGGTTGCGCATAAGCGCACCTTGAGCACACAGGCCCGTGACCCCAGCGCGGGTTCCAGTATCTGGGACAGCCCCACATGTTGGCTCCTGAGGCAAAAAGTGCTCTAAGACTTGGTCGATGCGGGCTGTTAGGAAGCACTCAAAAGACTGCAAGCGCTGGTATGCTTACACTGCTCAGTGCGCTGTTTTATAGGGGCCCGGAAAGCTGGGGGCAGCTTCTGTCAGGCACGCTGTGCCAGGTCGCTGCCAGAGCTGCGTGGAGCTCGACTGGCCGCCATGTCACGCTGTGCCAGGTCGCTGCCAGAGCTGCATGAGGCTTGACTGGCCGCCACGTCGTACACGTCGCTGAAGCGCCGCAGGCAAGAAGCTGTCATGTGCTGCGGGTGTCTTGCGCGACCTGCTTGAAGCCGGCCAAGCCAACCGCAGGCAGTTCACATACCCTGTGGGCACCGCGCCGGCCACAGCCATGATAAGGGCCAACTTTTGAAGTAGGATGGTGCAGCGTCTGTCGCCTTGCAGTCCTGAGCGGACGCGCGCACGAGCGGCCACACATGGCAAACTTGCATGTGAGGTACCCTGCGCTCAGCAGCACCCCTGGACCCAGCTGCGCGGCAGCGCCCACCCAGGCCACTGTGATATCTGTCGGCCACCGTGTGCCGGGGCTTCGGTGTATGCCATACCATAATTGCGCGCAACGGCCTACGACGCGGGCGCTCCTCCCGGCGCGACCAGGAGCACTGCTAGGAGGAGGTGGCCGCGCAACGCCTGCTAAGCGCTCTGCGCCCCTTCACGCAGTATGCGACCGAGGCAGCCACTGCTGGAGTACATTGCCGGCGCGCTGTCGTCAGTGAGCGCTGCTCTCGGGCCGCTGCAAACTTAGCCGGTGACTAAGGGTGCCTGCACTTAAGGAGAACCTGGCTTGCAATTCGCACGCTCAGGCAAGTTGGCTGATCCACGGCTGTAATTCAGGCTCATTCAGGCCACAAGCACAAGCACAAGCACGAAAGCAGGCAACAGCAAGTTTAGTAGGTTGAGGAGCCTCTGCCGCCCTAATGGGAATCCAGAGCTTGCTGTGCGTGCTGTATGCTGTCCTGCTTTTTGCGCTGGCGCCGGTGTACGGCCAGTTCTATGGGTGCGCTCCTGGACTACCTGCTGTGCGACAGGGACTTGTGCCTGCTCTCGCCCGAGGGCCTCAAGTGACCGTACAAATAGCTTGCACGCTGGCCGTGGCTCCCCTTTCGGACAGGTGCAGGCAGACTGCTGCTAACGAGGAGTCTCTCAAGGTGTGCATCGCTTCAGAAGTGACTATATCACAGTCTTACTGACATGAGCTTTGCGGGGTGCGCGCAGGGGCGGCGGGTACGTAAAACTATCCCTCGCCTGCCTTCCCTGGCTGTGTAGTTACTTTTGCATCCGTGTGCCTTGTGAACCTGTTGTAACTTACTGCAAACCATATGTGGCGCATTTTGTGGTAAGTTCTTGCCTGGGCTGAAACTGACACTTTGCAGGCACGGTCACGGCTATGGTGGCCACGGCCATGGGCGTAGCGGGTGCGCACCTTGCTCTGTGGAAGGGCATGTTTACGGCCATACGCTTCCCTGTGGCCGCCACCTGCTGCAGCGTGGGCACAGGTACCGACCTGTTTTGGCTGGTAAAGCGTGGTTTCCATCCTTCACAACTTGTCTTCCATGGTCCGGAGTGAGTAGATTTGTTGTCCAAATCTAGAGTGTATGTCATGCACCCTACGTCACGCATGGTTGAGGCAGGGGAAATTGTCTGGCTGCTGTTCGTCAGAACGATGTGTGGCCACAACACATTGTGCAGGCACAGCGGCGGCGGCGGCGGCCACGGCGGCGGCGGCGGCGGCCACGGCGGCGGCGGCGGCGGCGGCCACGGCGGCCGCGGCGACGGCGGCCGCGGCAGCCGCGGCGGCGGCGGCCACGGCGGCCGCGGCGGCGGCCACGGCGGCGCCGGCGGCCACGGCCACTCTGGCCGTAGAATGCTGCAGCGCAGTGCCCACGGGTGGGTACCTGAGCTGGTTGCTTGTCATCCGCCTGTCATGCAGCTACACCTGCTGAGAATTGCCAAGACATTTCTGGCGTTTACTGTCCATTGACCTTTCTGCTAAGCTTTGTACATGTTTGCACCCCAAGCCGGGCTTTGCTTCATTGCGCAGGACTCCACAATGATTGGATAAAGTTGTCCCAGAGCGTGACACACACAAGGTACATGCCTGGTTTTAGTTTGCTGCTTGGCGGGACCTTTTCGGGCTTATGAAGCTGCAGCCCCGTAAACATTACTTTGCTAGCTCCCTGCGCAATGAGTACTTGTCGCATTGCTGATGTAAGTGAAACACCGTGCATGTCATAGGTCCTTTCACATCCTGGCAGCTGCCCCACTTACATACCTGCGACTTACATAGCCTGCATGTGTCAGGACTCGAGAACCATGTGTGCGCACACCTGTACATCTTGGGTTGTGTGTGCCAGTGCAGGGCGGTCTAGGTAAGCCAGAACCTGTAGGCATGCATGGCAGGCTAAGGTAGCTGCATCGGTCACTTTGTTTTGCTGCTTGTATGTTTCTAGTGCTGTGTTTCAGCATGCCGCATGCAGTGCTGCGCTGGCACACAGCGCAGCCGAATTCTCTGCTCACACAAGCAATCTACCTTTACTGAGACGCGCATCGATGTCACAGCATGCAGACTGGGTCCATGCAAGTTGTGCTACAGCAGCTGTTTGGTCAACAAAATATATGATGGCACGACTGCGCAATGGCACTGCGCACTCTACACTTACATGCCAGCTCCTCACCAAGCCGATTTAGATGCATTCTGGTTGGTGATAAAAGACATACGCTCACCACAGGCTAGCGCGACACACGCACCAAGGCACCTCTTTGTGTTTCTCAAACAATCCACCGCCTGGGGTACCCAACCTGCAATTCATGAAGCGACAGTGCCAGACCGACGTTGTACAGCGCAATGCGCAGACAGGCTGTGGGAACACATGGAAGACACAGTGGGGCCAGGAGACGCCCAGCGCCAATCTGAAAAAGCAATAGGCCGCAGAGTGACCGCACTGCGTTCAACTCACATGACAGGTTCCTCCGGGGGTTCTTAAAATGTTCCTGACGTTTATGCCCAGCACAGCAACACCTTTGCCAACAATAGAATCTGACAGTACTTCCTGACAGCTGTGTGTACACGAAGGCACCCTGCGTGCGCGCGCAGGGCAACCTGCTCAAAACGCGCGCAAGCGCGCGCAGACCGGCTGCTCAAAGACCCTGAGCACTGCGCGGCTGCCCTATGCCCTGCGAGCCCCTGCGTCAGCGCACGCCGCGCGCATGCAGGCAGGCCGCCCGCTCCCCCATACACACGCGCGCGCGCGCGCGGGGCTACTCCTTGCCCTGCGCGCGCCGCCGGAACAGCGCATGCCGCGGCTTGCCACCCTTGGTGAGCAGGCGCGGCTTGGCGGCGCGCGCGCCGGTGTCGTACTCCAGGTACGTCAGCCCGTGCGCGCCCGACTTGGCCGCAAGCGGGCCCGACGTGCGCACCGCGCCCGGCCCGCCGCGCCGGGCGGCCACCTCGTCTGCATCCGCCAGCACCTCCACGCCCGCCTCCTCCTCCCCGGCGCTCAGGACCTGCGCCGCGCGCCGCCCGCGTCGGCGGGCCAATATATGGTTAGGGTAGGGGCGCCAGCTTGCATGTGTTCCTGCCCGTGCTGCTGCGCAGGCGGGGCAAAGCGCCCCGCATTGCGAAGCTGACCGCCCGCCAACGCATGGTGCGGCATGCGCACTGCCTGCAGGCAAGCTGCCAGTGAGTGACGCAGGGGTTAGCGCGCCTTGGCGAGCAGGTTGAGCTGGTCCGCCCGGGCCGCCAGCTGCAGCTCCTCTTTCGCTGTGCCCCGCCGCTCACGGCGTCAGCGCCCGCTGTGGGGCTCCCCGAGGCCTCACATATCAAGGAACAGCAACAGCAACGGCTCCATGCCAGGCGTCCATGCAGCTGCATTTGGCTCACATAAGCTTGCAGTCTGGATGCTGCCCCCAGCGACGCTACCCTTGCAAGCGCTTCCCCTAGCACGGTGCCAGCTGTTCGTCACAACTTCCTGGGGCAGTTTGCTTATACGAGTCTCACCGGTTTACGAAGGCCATGCCAATGAGCATCATTGTCCCAAGGCAGGAGAAGCACTGCTCCCCATGACGCCGATGTCGGGCCAGCCTTATTTGCACGACCTGTGTAAGTGTGTTGCGGGGCTGTGCAGGTTCAGAGCAGTTGCCAGACCAGCAGCCCACTGCACTGCGGGGCCCGGGGGCGCGCCCGTGGCGTCCAGCAGGTTGGTGATGACCTTGAACGCGTAGCCCTGGTCGATCAGGAACTGCTGGCGCTTGGTGGAGTAGAACATCTCCTGCGTGTCGCGGCTGACCAGCGTGTAGAAGAAGGCGTTGAACTCGTCCGCGCCCACCGCGCCCGGCTTGGCCTGCGCGCGCAGGCGGCCCAGGCGTCAGCTGGGTCGTTCATAGGGTTTTTAGACCCTGTCAGGGTTTCGGCCCAGTAGGGTGATGGGGCGCGCGCCTGCTTGGCGCGCAGGATGCGGCCCAGGCGCTGCGCCTCCTGCCGCCGCGAGCCCGCGTGCGACGAGATCTGGATCAGCACGTTGGCCTCCGGGATGTCGATGGAGTTGTCGCCGACCTTGGACAGGAAGACCGTGCTGACCTGTGTGGAAAGGGTAGTGTTTGTCTAGTGCTAGGCTCAGCGCGGCCTCGTCGCCTGCTGAGGGACGCCGCGCAGGCTGGCGCGCTGCGCTTCGGGCGTCGTGGCTGCTGCACTTGCTGCGCATGGGCGCGCGTACGCCATCAGACACGCGAAGCCTTGGGCCCTAAGGATGCAGGAAGCTGTGTCTCACTGCCCGCCAGCAGCACCAGGAGCCCCACGCGGAAACACAGCGTAGCAGGCGCGCGGGCGCGAGCAGAGCGCAGCCCGCATCGCGCGTCCCCGGAGAGCGGGGCGCGCCTCGGGGTTGCGCTTGAAGGCGGCCAGCACGCGCGTGCGCTCCTGGTGCGACGTGCCGCCGTAGATGAATGGCTTGCGCAGCCGCTGCGCGTACTCGCGCAGCGCAAAGATGTTGTCCGAGAACACGATGATTTTGTCGCCGCGCACCTGTGCGCGCGCGCGCGCGCCGCCGCCTGCAGCACCGCAAGCGCAGCGCAGCTGCAGGGCCGCCAGAGGCGTGCACATCCACGTGGCCGTGTCGGGGCGCTCGGCGAGTCAGCGGGTGACGGGCGCCCACCTGCTCTAGACTGGACTACTGGATGAGCAACAGAAACGCCAGAAATATGCTGGGATTAGGGTCAGGGTAGGGGCACACCTGCTCGTGGTACTGAATGAGGAACTGGCACGCCTGGAACTTGTTGGGGTTCATGACGTACAGCAGCTGCCGGCGCGCCGCGTTGTCCTTCTTCAGGTACTCGTGGTAGAACTCCTGCCGCGCGGATGGCAAACAGGGTGTGGGTTGAGGCGAACCCTAACCCTAACAGTATCTAAGACAGTCCCCGCGCTGCTGCGCGGGCACTCCCGTAGCGCTGCGGCTCGCACACCGTGCGCGCTGCCCAGCCTTGCAGGCGCTCAGGCTGCGGGGCCGTTGGGCAGGGACAAGCTGAGACTGGGCGGCCGCGGCTCGGCCCCACCCATGGAAACCTCGCCACGAGCTACGCGTTGTGCTGACATGCAGCACACGCATGCCGCATGCCGCATGGCACCAGGCGCCCGCGCCCGGCGCCGTGCTGCCAGCCTGGCGGCCGGAGCGGCGCGCGCGGCCGGGTGCGGCCGGGTGCGGCCGGGTGCGGCCGGGCGCGGCCGGGCGCGGCCAGGCGCGCGCCTTGGTCATGGGGCACCAGACCTCCACGCACTGCACGTTGGCGATGTGGCCCGCGCGCGTGAGGTCCAGCCAGTTGGCCTCGTACAGCTTGGGCCCGATCAGGAAGTTCAGATCGCTGATGCGCTCGTCCTCGCGCACCAGCGTCGCCGTCAGGCCCAGCTTGCAGTGCGCCTTGACGATGCCAATCACCTGCGCACGCGCGCCTGTTCGCTCGATGCTCCAGCCCTATCCCAAAACCTAAACGACCCAAAAGTGATCATGTGCACGCCCGCATCCCCTCCAGGCGCCCAGCTGGTCCAGGTTGTGCGCCCTCAGCCATCCGCAGCATTTCCTCAACGTGTATGCATGGAAGCTGCAAAGCACACAAGTTCCCCAGCCCCGGTTGTCGCAGCACCGCCGCTGCGTCTGCCAGCCTGAGGCAGGCTGTGCAGCGCGCCAGCGACCGCGCATCACGATCTAACGCCGCGCAGGTGCCGCCGCTGACTGCGCACTGGGGTGCTGTGCACGGGCAGGCAGGGCCAGGGGCGCGCGCCTTGCGGAACATCTGCGCGGGCACGACGTGCACCTCGTCCAGCAGCAGCAGGCCCCACTCGCGGCTGGCGATCTCCTCCATGACCTGGCGGCGCGCGCGCACACAGGGCGCTCATCGTCGCAGCGATCTACCTCTTAGGGCGGCGGGAACCTGCACGCAGCTGCACGTAGGCAGGCCTCTGCGACTCGTCCACTGGTGTGCCAGTGGGCGCCTCCACTGCATGTGCTCAGCCTCGCCAGGAAGCATCAAGCCGGATGCTTAGCCCCCAACGCCAAATCCGCCTCCGCCCGCATGGCCCTTGAGCGCTTCTAGGTCGCTAATCGGCGCACCTTGGCGCTCTCCTCGCTGCGGCGGCCGCTGTAGGAGATCATGGTGTACGTCGTGATGGTCACGCCCGCCGGCGAGGTGAAGGCCTCCTTCTGGTCGGACGTGAACCTGCCGCCCAGCAGGGCGGTCAGGCATCGCGCACGTGTTACCCTACCTTACCCTACCCTAGCCCATAACAGCAAACCCCTGAGCCGGCATCGCAGTCTGGTCGGACGTGAACCTGCCAACCAGCGCGAGACGGTCTGGCATCGCGCGCGCAGAGCCCGCAGCTGTCAGCCCTGAGGCATCCCCGGGGCCATCTCGGCGCAGCCTGGGCGGCAGCCGCGGTCCGTCGCAGCAGGCCGCGCCCCCTGTCACCCCTCCGTCAGCCAGGCTGCCAGCGAATGGTCTGCCTCAGCAAGCCGGACCCCTGTCGCTCTCATGGGCCTTCGCTGACGTGAGAGCTCGGATCGGAAGCGCACCGCGAGATCTGGTGGTCCTGCAGGTTGGTCCACAGCTTGAACTGGTGCTTCCACTGATCCACCGACACGCTGTTGGTGACGAGCACGAGCACGCTCTTGCGGATGCGCGCGGCCGCCGTGATGCCCACCAGCGACTTGCCCGCCCCGCACGGCAGCACGATGATGCCTGCGCGCGCGCGCGCCCCGGCTCGCGCGCGCAGACAAGCTCGAACGATGCGGACGCGCGCGTCGCGCTCCTGCTGCGGCGCGGTGCCTGAGCCACGGTCTGCAGGCGGCGGCTGCACGCATCAACAGTCACTGGTGTACCAAACTGACCCGAAAATGGACAAACTGTCTCCTGAAGCTCAATCCGCATGCTCCTGAGCAGCCCCCAGCACGGCACGGCCGCGTGCCGGCCGCGGGGTGCGCGCCCGAGCGCGCGCGCCCGTTGCCGAACATCTTGGCCATGGACTTCTCCTGGTAGGGCCGGTGCGTGACATGCGGCTTCAGCTCGACGGCCAGGTCCGGGTTAACCGTGTCGTTGCGGAAGTCGTACTCCTCCAGCATCGGGAAGTTCAGGCCGCCCGGCAGGCAGCGCGCCTTCACGTGCTCTACCTGTGGGCAGCCAACTGCGACGGTTCGATTACCGTCGTGGCGACCGGCTCACTTGAGTGGCGGCAGCGGCGGCGGGCCGCCTCGCGCCCGCTCGCCGTGCGCGGCCACCTTACAGTGCCTCGTCGACACCCTCAACACACGCTCGCCGCATGGCGCTGCGCAGCTACATTCCAGCTTGCCGCGGACGGCACCATGGGAGACGGCGCACAGCAGATGCGCGACGCCACTCAAGCGGGGCCAGGGTTGGGAGCAGGCAGCGGGCAGCAGCGCATGTCACCGGTCGTGGCCGAGCCTGCCACAGGCACCTAGGAGTGCGCATCTGCGTCACAGGCTTACGGCCCCACAGCGCTCCTCGGCCTGCACGCAGGGCCTGGCATCGTCGCCCGCGCGCCTGCGTGGGGTCGATCTCAAAGCTGTGCACCTCCCGCTCTGGCTGCACCGCGGCCGCGAGCGCGGCGGCGGCCGCCTCGCCCGCGTCGCCGGCCGGCGCCGCGTCCGCGTCGAGCTCGGCGCCCACGTCCGTGTTGCCCAGCTCCGCGGCAGCCTGGCGCTCGCGGCAGCCCCCGTCACCCGCCGCACAGGGATACTCCGGTCCGAGGGTCGCTCAGCATGCGCACACGCGGGTGCGCATCCTGCCTTACGGCACCCGCTGCCATCTTAAACAACAACAAGGGCGCCGCCGGCACGCGGCACGCCACTGGCGGGCGAGCGGCAGACCAGAGCACTGCCAGACTCCAGGGCCTTTGCTGCCCACATCCGTGCCCCACGGCTGCCCCTCCAGGCACGGGTGTGACCGGGGGCGATGCGCCGGGGCCGCCCCGCAGTGTTGCGGCACGTGACACTGCAGCCGGCGGCCTCGCTAACGATGGCAGCACCAGTGCCCTGAAGGTCCTGACAAGGCAAACCCCACCGGCACCGCACCTGGTCCGGCAGCTCGGCGCTGACGTGGAAGCCGCCCGCCAGGCCCACCTCATCCTCATCCTCCGTCACGCGCGCCTGCTGGATGATGGGGTCCTGCGCGACCCCCCGGCACCCCCCGGTGGAGCCCGGATGACAGGATGACGGGGTCCAGCTCGCCCCAACGTCCGCCCCACCGCCCCACCAGATGATGGGGTCCGGCTGGCCCCGCCTGCAGCCCCTGTCCGCGCGCCTCCCTGCTGCGCTTCTGTGCAGCCGCGCGCATGCCACCGCACTGCACATGGACGCGCTCGAGAGCCGCCTGAGCCGCGGCCCCAGGCGCGGCGTACGCCGCGCTGCGCGGCGGAGACGCGGGCAGCGGAGCGGTGCCGCGCCGGGCCAGGGGGTGGCAGGGTATGAGCTGCCCCGGCGCGCGCGCCTTGAGCAGCCGAGCCAGCACGTCCGGGAAGGCGCTCTCCACAAAGAACTTGTTGCGCTGCAGCACCAGCTTCACCTTGCCATAGTTGCCCGTGCTCGCGCGCACAAAGGTCCTGATCTCGTCCGGCAGCTGCACCTGCGGTGCTCAAACTGGCGCTCAGCAACAGCCCGGCAGTCCACCAGTGCGTCTATACAAAGTTATGACAGATGTACCCACAAGTACAAGTAGCGTGCTTCCATCGCCGGCCGCGGCTGCCAGTCAGGCATGCCACTTTGCAGCAAGGCGAGCGGCGTTGTGCAGCATTAACTGACAGTGCACCCACGCAGCCCCTCACCGGGCATCATGCGCACGGGCGCGGTGCTGGCGGCGCGCAATGTGCGCGCCAACAGCGGCAGCCAGCGCAGCCGGAGCGGGCCCCTCGCATGCAGGAGCAGTGGCCAACGCCGCTGACTAACAAGCATGAGCATGATAAGCGCGCACATGCAAAGAGCCAGGGGCGCGCCTTGGACAGGCGGTTGAGCACGGCAATGATGGTCTCCGTGTCCAGGCCGACGCTGACGGCCGCGTACAGCGAGTGCGGCGTCAGCACGTACTCGTGCACGCACTCCGGCCGGCACACCGGCTCCGCGATGGCGATCAGGAAGTCGTACGCCTGGCGGTACACCGGCGAGAACGTCTCCAGGAAGATGCGCCCGTCCGGGCACACCCACAGCGGCCTGCGCGCGCGCGGCCGCGCGTCGCGCGGGCCGCCGGCAGAGGGCTGACAGGGTTACACCCGGCCGTGCAGCAAACACTCGCCCGCCCGGCCTCTGCAGCCCTCCGCACACCGCCGGCGCAGCCCTGGCGCGCGCCTCCCTCCTCCACCTCTCCCATGTCAGGGGTTCCTGCACCACCTTGGAGAAGAGCAGCCTCCAAGGGTACTGAGAGCTCCTGACAGGGGTCGTCCGCGCGCGCCTGTTGCCGTGGTCGCCCTTGAGCTCGAGCGCGGCGTAGTCGCGGAACTGCTCGCCCGCGTCGCCCAGGCGGAAGTACTCGTCCTCGTCCTCCGCCAGCTCGTCCAGGTCGTCCTGCCCCAGCTCCGCCGGCTCCGCGCCCAGCAGCACCTGCGCGGGGCCGCTCCCGCACTGAGTTGCAGGTGCCGGCCTGCTGAGCTCAGCAAGCACCAAGGCGCCGCTGAGCCAGGCACGGATACAGGGGCGCAAGCGCTGGAGACCTGAGGCCTTCATCAGGCCGGGCACCCTCCGCTAGCGAGCTTGCACCCAGGAGCACACCATCCACGCTGCAAGCCCGGCCTTACGGCCGAACTCACACAGGTTTCAAACTCATGTGTCTCTCTGTGTCTCTCAACACTACGAGCGATAGAAAAGAAAGGATGGAGCGACGGCCGCGCCTTGCTGCTCTGCTTGCGCGCGCGCTTCTTCCGCTCCGCCTTGGGCTTGGCAGCCTTGGGCGCCATGGCCTCGTCGGCCTCCTCCTCCTCATCGGCCTCAGCGGCGCCCTCGCTGCTGCCGGCAGGCTCTTCGAGCTTGCTGCGCTTGCGCGCAGCGCGCTTGGGGCGCGCCTTCCCGCCCGCCTCCGCGCTCTCACTGACAAACAGCACGTCATCGTCGTCCCCAGCAGCCTGCGTGCGCTCACGCTTCAGCTGCGCAGGCTCTGGAGCGCCTCCGGCCTGTGGCGCCGTGCCCCGCCCGCCGCTCGCGGGGTTGATGGCAAGGCGCCCCACCTCCTTGCTGCCAATCTTGAGCTTCATGGCTCATCACACTCTGGCGCAATGCATACGCATATGTTCATTCTTTGCACCAACTGTGCAGCTCAGCACTAACCTGGTGTTTCAGGTTTGTTGGAATACTGGACTGGACGCAGCCTCGAAACGCCTCCGTTTTTTCCTTCGGGTGAGCAAGGCCTGCGCGCTACGTGAGCCGCTACGAGCACTGTACGAGGCGCTGGCAACGGGTGCGCCCCTGCACCTGCCGTGGGCTGCATGATCGCATTTTCGGCGCGCGCACACGCCGCTAGCATGCCGCCTGTGCACCTCCTGTTATTTTTGCTGCGGGTTCCTTGGAAGCAACCGTCTTCCTCGCTGCTCCAGAGCAGCATGATGGAGGTTGCCGCTGGCGCACGGTGCCGCTGAAGCGCTGCTGTGGCACTGTCCATAGCCACGTTTGCCGCGTTGCTGGCGGCTGGAGTGAGGAACCTGGTGTAGCTGGTGTGCTGGGCTGGTGTCGCGCGCGCCATGGCGCTCGCCGCACCGGAGTCAGCTGCCTGGACGCCTGCCTGCCGCGCTGTCATGCTGGTGTTGCGTCATCATGCCGCTCTGGCGCGCATGAGCCCTGGGCTCCGCAGCATAATGGGCGAGGCGCCGGTGGCGCCCCGCGCCGCACGGGTTGCCGCACCAGGGCGGTTGGCTGGCTTGCTTCCCCACAGGCGCCTGGGTTGCAGACCCGCCGCCTGACGTCCAGTGAACCTGCTCTCCTGCTACATCCACGCGTTCTCGTTGGCAGCAAAAGGTAGCATGGGCCCAGGGTGCGGCGTGCAGGCCGCGGCACAGGACCTGACCCGCTCCGATGAGCCGCGTCATATTCTGCGGCAACCTGCCGCTGGACACGCGGCAGCGCGAGGTGGAGGACCTGTTCCGTAAGTACGGGTGCGCGCGCGCCCTTCCCTGTGCTCAGTCTCCTGTACGCGAGCTGACATGACCCGAGGGCCAACTTGCTAGGCATCATGCCCACTCTATGCAGCGGTCTGCTGGATGGTGGACCCAGGTGAGTGTGGTAAGCGCTTGAGAACTGGCGTGCACGGCTTCTTGGCCCCTTTTAAAGGCGGCGCAAGCCGGTCGTGGGACTCGAGCGACCTGCGACCGCGCGCGGCCGCCAGGAAAGTCATAGAGATCGACCTCAAGCTGCCGACGCGCCCGCCGGCGTTCGCGTTTGTCGAGTTTGACAG
>JAABUY010001851.1_pt1 | contig 26911 bp, 27 predicted proteins | sample 5560271 | NCBI WGS metagenome assembly JAABUY01 (sample SAMN10711886, study PRJNA513374) | rock metagenome | isolation source: Antarctica rocks | place: Antarctica: Victoria Land, University Valley | reverse complement strand
ACCCACGACCCGGCCGCACCCCCCGGACGCCGCCCGGCACCCGCGGCAAGCCCGCCAGCCTCGACCGACCCCCAGCGAACCGGCCGTGGAGAGCCGAACCGGCCGCCTAAATGGATACCCCACTTGCGCAGAACGGGTCAAGGAACCAGGCCCAGCGGCCGATGGAGCAGTGAAAGCCTTTCCGCTCCGTCTCCTCCCGCCCACCCTCCGTCCCGTGGAATCACCCGCCCCCAGCCCGAGCCCGGCCTTCCGCCGCGTCACCCTGCCCAGTGGCCGCACGGTCGACCTGATGCTCTTTGGCACGTCCCCACCGCCCGCCGGAGAGCTGAACGTCTGCCCCGCCTGTCGCTCCGAGCTCGTGCACCCCGTCGACTGGTCGGACGTCGGCGAGGGCCGCTGGCGCGTTCTGCTGCGCTGTCCCAACTGCGAGCGGCGCGAGGAGGGGATCTTCGGTCCTGAGACCCTCGAACGGCTGGACACCGCCCTGGACGAGGCAACGCGGGCCATGGTCGAGGACCTGCGCCAGCTCGTCCGCGCCAACATCGAGGACGATCTCGATCGCTTCGCGAGCGCGCTGCGCCAGGGCCACATCTGGCCCATGGACTTCTGACCGGCTCAGCCCAGCCGGTCGACCACCCCGTCGGCCACGAGCTCCATCGCCTGCCGCTGGCTGGCGCTCAGCGGGGGAAGCTGGGTCTTGGCGTCGCTGACGATCCGCAGTGCGCGATCCCGAGCGTCGTCGAGGGCGCCGGTGGCGGCGATCCGCTCGCACAGGGCCTCGGCCGCCTCCACCGTTCGCACGCCCCGCAGGTCGACGTCGGCCAGCGCCGGGTCGCGCTCGCGGGCCAGGACGAGGGGCAGCGTCACCGTCCCGTCCAACAGGTCGGTGCCACGCTGCTTGCCGGTGCGCGCGGCCGGCCCCGAGACGTCGAGCACGTCGTCGAGAAGCTGGAAGGCAAGGCCGATGCGCCGTCCGAACGCGCCCAGCGCAACCGCCGGACCGTTGCCCTCCAGCGCGCCCAGGCGGCAGGCCGCCTCGAACAGGCGTGCCGTCTTGAGCTCACACCGCTGCAGATAGCGCCTGAGCGTCAGGTCGGCGCGCCAGGCGTCGGCGCGCTGCATCAGCTCGCCGCGGGCCAGGGCCGACGAAGCATCGGAGAGCAACCGGATGGCCTCGGCACGACCACCCGCGGCCAGCTCGCTGAACGCACGCGCGAACAGGGCGTCGCCGGTGGCCGCAGCCATCTTTCGCCCCGCTGCGGCCACCACCGTTGGGCGCCCGCGCCGCAGGTCGGCGGCGTCCAGCACGTCGTCATGGACCAGCGTGGCCGAGTGCACGAGCTCGACGGCCACCGCCGCGCGCAGCAGGCCGAGCTCGGCCGCAGCCGCCAATGGCGCACCGGCGGCCAGGAGGACGAGGAGGGGACGCAGCCGCTTGCCCCCGGCGCTCAGCGTCGACTCGGCGTGACTGGCCAGGGGCCAGCCGGTCTCCCGGGCGATCTCCCCGAGCCGGCGCTCGACGCCGGCCAGCAGGCGTGGCACCTCCGCGCCGGCGGCATCGACGACCGCGGACACCGTGGCGCGGGTGGCGCCCATCGAGAGCTGTGCCGCCCGGCTGGGCACCTTCAGACCACCGTCGGGGAGTCGGCGGCGTCCGTCGCGCTCCCCGCGCCGGTCGGCCGGCCCACATGGAGGGCAATGATGCCGCCGGCAGTGAGGATCCAGCGCACGTCATCGAGCCCCACCGCGACCATGCGCGCCGCCAGCGCCTCGGGCGCCGGGAACCGCCGAACCGAGCTGGGCAGGTACTCGTAGGCCGCCGGGTCCCCGGCGGCCCGGCCCAGCAGGGGGATCGCCCGATCGAACCACAGCCGGTGGAAGGTCGACAGCGGGGGCCGGCGCGGGGTGGTGATCTCCAGCACGACCACCCGCCCCCCCGGCCGCACCACCCTGGCCATCTCGGCCAGGCCACGGGGCAGGTCGGAGAGGTTGCGGGCGCCGAAGCCGATGGTTGCCGCGTCGAAGGCATCATCGGGATAGGGCAGCTCGAGCGCGTTGGCCCACGCCCAGCTCAGCCCGGGCGCCTTGGTCCGGGCCCGCTCGAGCATCGCCGCGGAGAAATCACAGCCGACGACCTCGCCTCCCGGCGCCACGCGCCGGTCCAGCTCGATGGCCAGGTCGCCGGTCCCGCAGGCCACGTCGAGCACCCGGTCGCCGGGCCCCACCTCGGCCAGGTCGGCCGCCCGCTCCCGCCAGCCGTGGTGCAGCCCGGCGGTCATCACCCCGTTCATCCGGTCATAGACCCCCGCGATCCGGTCGAACATCGCCCGGACCTGACCCTCCTCGAGGGTGCCGGGCATCGTTACTTCAGCTGCGAGAGGAAGTTGACCACCGCCGTGAACTTGTCCGGCGGGAGGTTGGCGAAGGAGGGCATCGGCGCCGTCGGGTTCTGCAGCGTGCGCGCGATGGCCTGCGCCGGCACGCGAGAGCCGACCTTGGTCAGCGCGGGTCCCGGGCCGCTGTTGCCGTTCTCCCCGATCTTGTGACAGGCCAAGCAGCCGGATTGGGCGACGACCACCTTGCCCTTGTCGTACACGGCGGCCTGATCGGGGGTCAGGCTCTTCGGCGTGGGCATGTCAACCGAGTTGGGCGAGCCGGCGTTGGCCCCGACGAAGGTCAGGTAGGCCATGGCCAGGATGGTCAGGATGCCCGCCGTGGTGGCGACGGGCCGGCGCTCGGGCCGGCGCTCGGGGCTGCGGTCGTAGAACGGCAGCAGGAACAGCAGCACCATGCAGATCGTCGGCACGCCCATGGCCGCAATCGGGACCAGCAGCGGCGGCTTGATGACGCGCAGGAGCTCGAAGAGGAAGAAGAAGTACCACTCCGGCCGCGGCACGTAGGTCGTGGTCGTGGGGTCGGACTTCGGTCCCAGCTCGGCCCCCAGGACCAGCGACAGGGCGATGATGACGAGCAGGACCACGCAGGCCATGGCCGAGTCCTTGGCCACCGCGTAGGGGAAGAACGGCTTGCCCTTGGCCTTGAGGATGGCGTACTCGCGGAGGTACTCCTCCTTCTCGCGCTGGTTCATCGCCGGCGCTGAGAGATCACGTGGGCGACCGGGTCAGCTCGGGGTCGGGGTCGGGCTTTATCCACGGGGGCGCCGTGGTGCCCAGCTTGGCCACCAGGTAGAGGTGAGCGCCGATCAACACGGCGAGCAAGCCGGGTATCACCAGCATGTGGATCGCGTAGAAGCGCGACAGGGTGGTCGCCCCGAAGTCGGGACCGCCGAGCAGGAAGTCCGACGTGAACGGACCGATGATCGGGCCGGTGCCGTTGATGTTCACCCCGACGATGGTGGCCCAGTAGGAGCGGTCGTCGAAGGGCAGCAGATAGCCGGTGAACGACATGGCCATGGTCAGGATCAGCAGCGCGACGCCGATGATCCAGTTGAGCTCGCGCGGGTACTTGTAGGCGCCGAAGAAGAAGGTCCGCGCCATGTGCAGGAAGACGAGGATGACCATCACCGACGAGCCCCACTTGTGCATGCCGCGGACGAAGGCGCCCATGAAGGCCTGGTCGGTGATGTAGCGGGCCGACTCGTAGGCGTGGCTGGCCGAGGGGTCGTAGTACATGGCCAAAAACACCCCGGTCACCGCCTGGGAGAGGAAGGCGAACATCGTGGCCGACCCCAGCGTGTAGAACCAGTTGGTCCCCTTGGGGACCTTGCGGAACAGCAGCCAGCGCAGACCGCCCGACAGCGACGTGCGCTCGTCTATCCAGTCGACGGTCTTGATCCCGCCCTCGACGGCGGCGTCGAGCGGCTTTGCCTTCTTGGCCTCGCCGGGCTTGGGGGGCCGCGGGTTGAGCCGGTCGGGCAGCGGGGGGGCCGGGAGCTTGAGCTTGGGCACGGGGCGCTCCTACTTCTTCGGGGCGGTCGAGAACCGCGCGGGGTAGAGGTACTGGCCGATTCCGTCGACCGACTCGCCGGGATAGCGGGGACTGAAGGCCTTGAGCTGGTAGTTGACCGAGAAGCGCGGGCCGAGCTCGACCATGCCGTTGCGCACGCGCGTGGCGAAGCGGTCCAGCGGGCGCGGCGGCGGGCCCCCGGTGACCTTGCCGAGAAAGTCGTAGACGCCGCCGTGGCAGGGGCAGATGAAGCGCTGGGCGGCGTCGACGTAGCGCACCGGGCAGCCCAGGTGGGCGCAGCGGCTGGAGACGGCGACGAACTCGGCCGTGCCGGGCGGATCGAGCCCCGCGCTGCGCTTCCTGATGTAGGCGGTGGTCTTGCCCGTCTGCCCAACGCCCGGGATCTGGGTGAAGACCTTCGGCGTGTAGGTGTCGGGGGAGAACTCCTCGGGTCGCCCGATGGCGGCCCAGTGGGCCTGCGTGCGCTCGAACACCGGCCCCAGTGCGAAGGCCAGCGCGGGCAGGCCGAAGGCCGCTGTCGCGATGCCGCCGGCGCCGTGGGCGACCCCGGTCATGAAGCGGCGGCGGCTCACCGTCTCGCCCTCGAAGGCCCCGGCGATCTGACGGTCGGTCGTGTACGGCGACTGGCGTTTCCCGCGGGGGTCCGGCATGGGGCCAAGAGGATATCGGGCGCCCCCGACCAGCGGGAGGCCGGCGACAAGCCGGCGCCCGGGCGCTGCCGGCCCGCCCCGGTCAGCGCCCGGCCGCGCCGCGCCGGCCGTCCGCGGCGGCATCCAGCGCCTCGGCGGCGCCGGGCGCGCCCACCAGCGCCTGCCCCTTGGCCGCGGCGTGGGCGGGGTCCGACCCCCAGCCGACGGCCACGGCCCCCGCGCGCCAGACCGACTCGGCGAGGCGATCGTCGCCCGCCGCCTGGGCCCGGGCGGCAAGGGCGATCACGTCGGCCAGCTCGGTCACCGCCTGCAGGTCGCCCAGCTCGGCCAGGCGGGCCAGGCCGAGCGCGTAGAGGCGGTCGCCGCCGAGCAGGGCGAGATCGGGGTCGTCGGGCCGCAGCACCCGCCCCTCGCCCCGGTGCAGCAGGAAGCCCTCGCGGATGGCCTCCACCAGCAGGGCGTACTCGGCCGGGTTCTCGCGGGCCCGGGGGCCGGAGGCCGCGAGGGCACCGAGACCGGCACGGTCGACCACCCCTTCTCCACCCTCGACGGCGCCGGCCAGCAGCCCACCCTCGGCGGCGACCACGGCGGCCAGGGCCCGGAGCGGAGCCTGCTCGGCGCTCATCGGCCGGCCACCTCGGCCAAGGCCTCGCGCGCCGCGAGCAGCGTGCGCTCGATGTGGCGCGGACCGTGGGCCAGCGAAGGGAACCAGGCCTCGAACTGGGACGCCGGGGGGTAGACGCCGCGGGCCAGCAGCCCCCGGCAGAAGGCGGCGTAGGCGTCGAGGTCGCAGCGCTGGACATCGGCGTAGTCGCGGACCGCCCCGTCGGTGAAGAAGACGGTGAGCAGGCCACACACCGCGTTGACCACGACGGGCACGCCGGCCGCGGCGGCGGCTTGCCCCAGGCCATCGGCCAGCGCCTGGGTCGTGTCCCCGAGCCGGCGGTAGGCCGCGGCGTCCAGCAGATCGAGGGTGGCCCGGGCCGCGGCCACCGCCAGGGGGTTGCCCGACAGCGTGCCGGCCTGATAGACGTCGCCGGCGGGGGCGATGCGCTCCATCAGCTCGCGTCGCCCTGCGTAGGCCGCGGCCGGCAGGCCACCGCCGATCACCTTGCCCAGGATGGTCAGGTCGGGCCGTACCGCCTCGCGTTGCTGGGCTCCGCCGCGGGCGACGCGGAAGCCGGAGATCACCTCGTCGAAGATCAGCAGGGCCCCGCTCTCGTCGGCCAGCTCGCGCAGCGTCGCCAGGAAGCCGGGCTCGGGTCTGACCAGGCCCATGTTGGCCGGGTAGGGCTCGACGAGGATGGCGGCCAGCTCGCGGCCGGCCACCGCGGCCCGGACAGCCTCTCGGTCGTTGAACGCCACGATCGTCGTCGCCGCTGTCGCTGAGGCCGGGACGCCGGGGCTGGCGGGCAGTGCCGCGGTGGCCAGCCCGGACCCGGCCTGAGCCAGCAGGCCGTCGACGTGCCCGTGGTAGGCGCCGGCGAACTTCAGCAGGGCCTCGCGGCCCGTGACCGCCCGGGCCAGGCGGATGGCGCTCATCGTCGCCTCGGTGCCCGAGGAGGTCATGCGCAGCATCTCGACCGACTCGATGCGCTCGGCCACGGCTTCGGCCAGCACCAGCTCGCCCTCGGTGGGCGCGCCGAAGGTGGTGCCGCGCGCCGCCGCCGCCGCGAGGGCGTCCAGGACGCGCGGATGGGCGTGCCCGGCGATGAGCGGACCCCACGAGCAGACGTAGTCGACGTAGCGATTGCCGTCGACATCCCAGATCTCGGCCCCGGCCCCACCGGCGATGACCAGGGGGTCGCGACCGATGGCACGCATGGCCCGGACTGGGGAGTTGACGCCCCCCGGCAGCCTGCGCAGCGCGCGTCGGTGCAGCTCGGCCGAGCGTCCGTCGCGCGGGCCCGCGGGGCTCGACCGTCCCCCGCGCGCGCCGCTCAGGGTGCGGCTCCGGCGACGGCCGCTGGCGCCTGTCCGGCGGGCGGCGGGCCGGCCGGTGGCTGGCCGCCCGTCGGGTCGTAGTGCGAGCCGGGCGGGTGGCTCACGCCGGCGTGCTCGCGCTCCCAGTCGCGCAGGCCGGGGGTGAAGTAGAGCATCCGGATCTTCTTGAACTCCGTCGAGGAGTACAGGGTGGCCCGGTCGTGGATCCCGGTCTGCTCGGCGATCGAGTCGAGCACGGCGTCGCACTCCTCCTTGGATCGGCCGTGGGCCATGGTGAAGACCGAGTAGGGCCAGTCGGCATAGGTCGGGCGCTCGTAGCAGTGGGAGATGCCCCGGACCGCGGCCATGCGTGGCCCGATGTCGGCGATCTGGTCGGCCGGCACGCGCCAGACCCCCATCCCGTTGGCCGAGAAGCCGGCGCGGCGGTGAAAGAGGATCGCCGCCACGCGGCGCAGGCCGCCCCGGTCCCGCAGCGAGGCCATCTGGGCCAGCAGCGCATCCTGGGAGAGTCCAAGCGCGGCAGCGGCGGGGGCGTAGGGCTCGGGCACCACCGGCAGGTCGCCCTGGGTTGCCTTGACGATACGTACGTCGACCGGCTCCAGGTCGATCGGATCCAGCTCGCGCGGCGCCTCGGCGACGCCAGCTGTGGCCAGCGCCGAGGTGTCGCCCTCCATCTCCAGGTCCATGCGGATCTTGAACAGCTTCAGCGTGGGCAGCTGGCGGATCGAGGAGGCGGGGGCGCGCTCGGCGATCACCTCGAGCGTTCCCTCCAGGCCAAGCGCCGAGTCGGGCTCGACGGCGAGCGTGAACCAGAGGTTGAACTCGTGGTTGCGCAGGTAGTTGTGGGTGACCCCGGGGTGGGTATTGATGAACGCCGCGGCGCGCTGGGGGTGCTCGTCGTCGACCCGAGCGGCCACGAGCATCGACTGGTAGCCGAGAGCGCGGGTGTCGAAGATCGGGGTCACCTGGCGGATGATCCGCTCGGCCAGCAGGCGCTTGACCCGGGTCAGCGCCTCCTCCTCCTCCATGCCGGCCTCCCGGGCGACGTGCCGGTAGGGACGAGGATCCAGGGGGAAGGAGCCCTGCATGAGGTTAAGCAGCCGGCGGTCTGCGTCGTCCAGCGCGGTGGCCGCGCCCTCCCGACGGCTGCGGAGCTTGGGCTGGGCTAGGCGAGCCATCGGGCGGCCTCCGTGGCGTAGTAGGTGATGAGAACGTCGGCGCCGGCGCGACGGATGGCGGTCAGCGACTCCAACGCCGCCTGGCGCTCGTCCACGGCGCCGGCGGCCCCGGCCGCTCGCAGCATGGCGTACTCCCCCGAGACCTGGTAGGCGGCGACCGGCATGCGGGTGTCCTGCTTGACGGCGCGGATCACGTCGAGGCACGGGCCGGCGGGCTTGACCATAATGATGTCGGCGCCCTCCTCGACGTCCAGGCGCGCCTCCCGCACCGCCTCCTCGCCGTTGGCCGGGTCCATCTGGTAGCCCCGCCGGTCGCCGAAGGCGGGGGCCGAGTCTGCCGCTTCGCGAAACGGCCCGTAGAAGGCCGAGGCGAACTTTGCCGCGTAGGCCATGATCGGGGTCTCGGTGAAGCCCTCGGCGTCGAGCTCGGTGCGGATCGCGCCGACGCGCCCGTCCATCATGTCGCTGGGGGCGATGATGTCCGCGCCGGCCCGGGCGTGGGAGAGGGCGACGCGGGCCAGCAGCTCGACGGTCTCGTCGTTGTCGACGGTGCCGTCCTCTGACAGCAGGCCGCAGTGGCCGTGGTCGGTGTACTCGCACAGGCAGACATCGCCGATGACCAGCAGGTCGGGAAGCGCTCGCTTGATCGCGCCCATGGCCAGTTGGACCACTCCCTCGTCGTCCCAGGCGCCCGAGCCGTCGGCATCCTTGTTGTCGGGGATCCCGAACAGCAGCACGGCGCCGACGCCGAGGGCGTGCGCCTCGGCCGCGGCCTGCACGCTGGCCTCGATGCCGTGACGCGATACGCCGGGCATGGCGGCGATCGGCGCCGAGCCGTCGAGGCCGGCGGCGACGAAGAGCGGGAGCACGAAGCGAGCGGGGCGCAGCTCGGTCTCACGCACCAAGCCGCGCAGTGAACCGGTACGGCGCAGGCGGCGCAGGCGGGTCTGGGGGTAGGGCATCGGGCTGTCGAGGGTAGTCCGGCGGTGGCCCTCGCGTGCTCGGGCCGTCTTAGTGGCGGGCAAAGCGCACGAGGCCGGCACGGGCGATCGCCCCGAGGACGACGGCGAGCACGGCGAGGTGCACAAGGGGACCGAGGAGCGACTGGTCGGTGGGCGCCAGCGCCGCTGAGAGGGCGTCGAGCGCGGGGCGCACCGGAAAGACGAAGTCGACGACCGAGATGACGGCATAGACCCCGGAGGAGACGGTGCCGCTGGGAATCAAGGCGAGCACGGCCACCGGGAGGATGAGGGCGAAGGCCAGCAGCGACGCCGCCCGCACCTCGCGGGCCAGCGCGCCCAGCGCCACGCCGAGGGCGCCAAAGGCCATCGCCCCTGCGGCCAGGGCCAGCACCCAGAGCGGCGCGCGGGCCCAGTCGACGCCCACGAAGGCGCCCAGTCCCAGCAGCATGACCAGCGCCGCGGCTCCGGCGCAGGCCGCGCAGAGCAGCACCTTCTCGGCCACCAGCGCCTCGAGGCGCACGAGGCCGCGGGCCAGACGGGCGATCGCGTTCTCCTCACGCTCGAGCGCCAGCATCCCGGCCCCGAGCAGCACGCAGATGAAGGCGAGCGAGACCGTCACCGCGACCGCCACGCCGAAGGCGTTGGTCGACCCCGTCCTGCCCTTGAGCACGGTCTCCTGGATCTGGATCGGTTGCGAAAGGGTCCCGATCACGCGGTTGGAGATGGTCAGGTTCTCCAGCGCCAGACGCGCGAACTCATCGACCTGGCTGAGCGCCGCCGCGGCTGGCGAGCCGCGAGGGAGGGTGGCGATGGTGGCGTCGAGGATCTGCTTGGAGCGGGTGAGGCCAAGGACGTTGAAGGTCCGGCTGAAGACGTTGACCGCACCGCCCTTCTCGAGCAGGTCGATGTAGCCCAGCGCGACCCCGGCGAACTTCGTCGCCAGCGCCGAGTTGGCATCGGCCAACCGCGACTTGATGACTGACTGCACGAAGTTGCGCTTGAGCGGGTTCTCCGCGCTGTAGATGACCTCGAGCGTTGGGCGGTCGACCCCCGAGGTCAGCTTCTGGGCGATGTCGGACGGGATGATGAGCGCGCCCAGGGCCCGGCCGGATGCAACGGCGTCGACCGCCTGGGCGCGCGAGGACACCTTGACCGGGTCGACGGCCTGGAAGAGGTTGGAGGCATAGCTGGACGCGTTGAGGGTCTGATCGCCGATCTGGAAGCTGCCCTGCCCGGCGGGCACCTCGCTGAGGAGCGCCACCTTCGGCCGCGACGGCCCCCGGGAGAGCGCGAACCCGACGAGCAGGGCGATGAGCACGGGGTAGAGCACCAGCAGGCCGACGAGCAGCGGGGAGCGGCGCAGGATGCGCAGATCCTTGATCAGCAGCGGGCGCATGGGGGGTGGCTATCCCGCGGCGCTGGCCACGGCCGCGACCATCAGTGGCCGCGCTCGCGCAGGAAGGCCACGAAGGCAGCCTCGAAGTCGCCGTGCTCGGCACCCGCGATGCGCCCAAGCTCCCCCGGCGGACCCTCCCACACCAGCTCGCCGTCGGCCAGGACCAGGAGCCGGTCGGCGTAGCGCTCGGCCTCGGAGACGTTGTGCGTCGTGTACACCACGGTGGTTCCCGCGGCGGCCAGGCCGCCGACGAACTCCCACAGCCGCGCGCGCTGGCGGGGGTCCAGTGATGCCGAGGGCTCGTCCAAGAGCAGGACCGGGGGGTCGGCGAGCAAGCCGATGGCGACGTTCACCCGCTGGCGATTGCCGCCCGAGAGAGAGCCCACCGGATCGCCCGCCCGGTCAGCGAGCCCGGTGAGCTCCAGCATGCGCCCGACCACCGCATCCGGATCCTCGACCCGCTCAAGCTGGGCGAAGAGGTGGAGGTTCTCGGCGACCGAGAGCTTGCCGTACAGCGCGGGCTGCTGCGGGACCCACCCCACCTCGCTCCGCGACCGCGAGACCGTTCCCGCCGTGGGCTCCAGGCTGCCGGCCACGAGCGACAGCAGCGTGGTCTTGCCCGCGCCGTTGGGTCCGATCACCGCGAGCAGCTCGCCGAACGCCACGGTGAAGGAGACATCGCGCAGGGCGACCCTGTCGCCGTAGGTCCGGCGCAGCCCCGAGACCGTGAGCGCCACGGGCGCCGGCTCGGTGGCGCGGGGGGCGACCGTGACCATGGGCTGAGGCTACTCGTCGTGCAGCGGGCCGCCGCTCCGTCCGCGCCCAGTCGCCGCCGGCGCCTCGGAGGTGGAGGCGCTGTCGCCGGGCAGCGCCTACCGGCGGGCGTCGATCTCGTCGGCCTCGCGCTCGCCCGGGCCACGGCCCGGAGCCCGCAGCAACAGCTCGTCGGAGCCGGAGGGTGCGCCGGTCTCCTGGGGTGGCGGGCGGTCGGGGTCGGGACCGTCGGCGGCGTCGGTTCCCGCCGCCCGGTGGGCCGCGGGGCCCTCCCCCAGCGCCAGCCCGGCGCCCCCCAGCGCGGCGGCCGAGGGGGTGTTCCAGCTCTCCAACACGAGGTGACGACGCATGTAGACGATCGTCTCGCGCACGACAGCCGCCACGGGCAAGGCAAGCAGGGCACCGATGATGCCGTACAGCGACTCGCCGATGAGCAGCGCGAAGATGACCACCAGGGGGTTGAGCCGCAGCGAGTGGCCGAAGATCTGCGGGGCGACGACGTGGCCCTCGAGTTGCTGCATGACGACGAACAGCAGCCCGACCCAGATGGCCGAGACCGGGTCGGTGAACAGGGCGAGGATGATGGGGGGCAGCGCGCCCAGGACGGCGCCGACGTAGGGCACGGCCTCCATCAGGCCGTAGAAGGCGCCGAACGCGATCGCGTAGCGCCGACCGTCCGGGAACACGCCGGTGATGCCCAACAGCCACAGCCCCAAGGCGATGCTCGTCGCCATGACAAGGCTGAAGAGGATCTGGCCGCGAACGTAGCTGAACACGGCGCGCTGGGCGCAGACCGGAAGGTCGTCCTGCGGGCTGCCATCCCCGGCCGGCAGCACGGAGCGGACGAGGCGACCGATGCGCTCGCCGTAGACCAGCATGTAGATCGAGATCACCAGGATCAGCAGCAGTTCGAAGGCGCCGGTGGCCACCTTGGTGAGCACGTTGCCGGTGAAGGAGACGATGCTTCCGGAGCTGTGCACCAGTTTGTTGCGCAGCGTGTCCAGGGCGGTCTGACCCTGCTTGGAGACCTGGAGGCCGACGCCGTTGCGGTCAAGGAACCGCTGCAGGGAGGCCAGACCGCGGTTCGCCTGGGCAGTGAGGTGGGGAACGTCGTGCTGGAAGGCGTTGATCTGGTGGGAGATCGGATTGGCCAGCAGGACTCCCACTCCGGCGAGCGCGGCAAAGAAGGTTAGATACACGGCCGGCACGGCGAGGCCCCGGGGCAGTCGCGCCCGGTGCAGGAGCGTGACCAGCGGGTTGAGCATCAGCGCGACGACCGACGCCACCATGAAGAGCAGGACTACCGACTTGGCCGCACGGGCCAGCGCGAAGAGGGCAACCAGGGCGAGCGGCAGCATGACCAGCTGGATCCACCGCGAGACCACGACGGCCGGCGGCGACTCGGGGGGCGGCTGGTCTGCGGCGGCCGCGGGCGGCTTCTGGGGATCGGTCATGCGCCTGCCCGCAGGGTACGGGCCAGCGCGGGCGCATGGGGCGCGGGACCAGCGCGGCAGGCCCGGGCATCCCGGTGGCGAACCCCCAGCCCATGGCGGCCACGGCGCGCATCCTGTTCATCGGCGACGTGGTCGGCGGTATCGGGCGGCGGACGCTCGCCACGCTGCTGCCCGCCCTGCGCGAACGTCACGACCCCACGTTCGTGGTGGTCAACGGCGAGAACTCGGCGGGCGGCGTCGGGATCACGCCGCGCAACGCGCGCGAGATCCTCGCCCTGGGCGTGGACGTGATCACGCTGGGCAACCACACCTACCGCCACCGCGACATCTATCCCTACCTCGACGAGGAGCAGCGGATCCTGCGGCCGGCCAACTTCCTGCGCTCCCAGCCCGGCCACGGCAGCTGCGTGGTGGAGCGCCGCGGCGTCCGGCTGGGGGTGATCTCGCTGTCGGGCAATCTGTTCATGAAGGCTGGGCGCGTCGCCTTCCCCGAGGCCGACGCCACCCTCGCGACCCTACGCGACCGCGTCGACCATGTGCTCGTCGACATGCATGCCGAGGCGACGAGCGAGAAGGTCGGCATGGGCTGGCACCTTGACGGTCGCGTCACCGCCGTCGTCGGCACCCACACCCACGTCCCGACGGCCGACGCGCGGGTGCTGCCCGGAGGCACTGCATACATCTCCGACGTCGGCATGACTGGTCCCCGCGGCGGCGTGCTCGGCGTCCGCCGCGAACAGGCTCTGGAGTCTATGGCCACCCAGATGCCGGTCCGCTTCGACACCTCCGAGGAGGATCCGTGGCTCATGGGCGCGTTGATCACGGCGTCGGAACCCATGCGCGCCGACGCCATCAAGGCGGTGCTCGAGCCGGCGCCAGGGGTGCGGTAGGGGGGGCGTCGTGGCACGGCCACGCGGAGCAGGCGGGCGGCGGGCGATCGGGCGCAGCACCAGCCGGGACGCAGCACCAGCCGGGGCGCAGCCGCGCGGATCCACCCCCCTACGCCGCCGCCGGCTGCGTGCGCCGGGCCATCGCCGGGGCGACCAGCGGGTGCCGCTGCCCGGGCTGCCTCGGGCGCCGGCTCCCCGTAGCGCCCCAGCAGAGCCAGCAGCAGCGCCGGCAGGAACCATGCCATGTACAGGTAGAACCAGTGAGTGATCCCGAGCTGCAGCGCAATCAGCACGGCGGCACTCAATGCCGCCAGCGAGATCACGTCACGGCATCGCGGGACGACGCAGACCACCAAGGCCAGCACGACAGCACCAGCCTGCACGGCGGCCTGGACCGCGTCGAGCCCTCCGTAGAGCCCCCACGGGGAGAAGGGCGACCCCCGTCCCCCCTGGAAGCCAAGCGTACGACTGGCCAGGGCGTGCAGCGGGGTCCCCAGCAGCGGCAGACTGACGATCACCGCGGTGGCTCCGAAGGCCAGCGCGAAGGCCAGCAGTCGGCCGCGCAGCGGAAAGCGCCGACCGGCACGGGTCGGCGCACGGGCTCCCGACCCGCCGCCGTAGGTCGCCAGCAGGGGAGCCAACGCCAGGGGCGCGAACTTGGTGAGGCCAGCCAGCGCGATCATCGCGCCCCGGGCCGGGGGCGAGGCGCAGACCAGCAGCGCGGCGACCAGCAGCGCGCCGACCAGCGTGTCGTTGGCGTCGGAGCCGAGCACGAGCAGGGTCCATGGGCAGGCCAGCCACGCGTAGGCCAGGGCGATGCCCACGGTCGGCCCGCGGATGCGCCGGCCCAGCAGCAGCAGCCCCCCGGCGGCCAACAGGTCAAAGAACGCCGCCGCCGCGTGCGCGGCAGGCAGGTCGTCCCACCGGCCGCTCCAACCCAGGAGCTGCTGGAAGGGCACGTAGGCCTCGTAGTTGACCGGGCCATAGGTGTCTCCGTGCTGGTTTTCATGGGGGAAGCTGCCGTAGAGCCGCTGCCCGTCGGCCAGCCGTTGGGCGCCAATGACGCCGGCGTAGCCCACATCGATGACGTTGGCGTTTGTGACGTTGAGCCCGATCCGGAATCCGAGCAGGAAGACGGCGAGGATGGCCAGGTAGGCCGGCGGGATCAGCAGGCGCAGCGGGGGAGGGTCGGCGGCCGGGTCGGCCCGCGACCCCGTCCGCGGCCCCGCCCGGTCCTGGGCGCGGCCGCGGACGCGGGCGATCCACAGCATGCGCACGAGCAGGTAGATCAGCGGGGGGACGGCCAGGGGCACCGACATCCCGATGTCTGCGTGGTTGAAGAAGGCGAAGGAGACCGACGGAGCCAGGATCATGGCCAGGTCGAGGTGCAGTAGCCGGCGCGGGCGCCGGAGGTCGACGAAGGGCAGCACGAAGAGCAGGCAGAACGGCAGCCACACGTAGAGCGCGTTGCTCTTGCGCCCGAAGGCCCCGGGATAGCCGCGGGCCATCGTCCAGGCCACCTGAAAGCCGGTCCACGTCTCCAGCGTGCGCCCCGTCGCGTCGGAGAGGATCACCTGAGTGATCTCCTTGTGGCGGGCGTCGTAGTAGGAGACCTGCCAGCGGAAAGGCCCCTTGAGAAAGACCTGCCGCGTGGTCCGCCCGTGCCGGCGAGCCCGGATGACCGCTCCAACGCGGTCGGCGATCGCGCCCATCGCGTCGGCCGTGCGCCGGTGTCCGGCGGGAGCCACGTCGGTGTAGGCGGGCGACACGAGCGCGTCGCCCGTGCCGCCGGCGGTCGACCCCGCGGCCGGCGGCCGGGCCCGGGCCACCGCGTGCGAACCGGCGGCCACGGCCACGGCGACGGCGCCCCGGAACGGGGCCGGCGCTCCCGCGGCGGCGACCGGCCAGGCTCCGAGCGCGGCGAGTGACAAGCCCGCGGCCACCAGCGCCGCGGGGCGCCTCACGCCCTGAAGCTCCAGAGCTTGTTACCCAGGAAGTTCAGGGGCATGGCGCAGGCGACGGAGATCGCCTGGGCTGAGAGCTTGGCCAGTCCGACGTCAGCGACGAGGAGCTGGAGGACGACGAGGGCGAAGGCGAAGCCCCCGAGGCTGACGACCACGAATCGCGCCGCCTGGGCCGACGGAGGTCCGCCGCCGGCGGCAAAGGTCCAGTGCCGGTTCCAGAAGAAGTTGTTGGCCAGGGCCACGACAAAGGCAAGGGCGGCGCCGACGCGGTAGTCGACGCTCAGGCCGTGGACGACGAGCGCGAAGACCGCGAGGTTGACCGCGTAGCCGCTGACCCCGACCACGGCAAAGCGCACGAGCTCCAACCAGTTCGCCGGCCGGCGCAGGCCGGCCCGAACCCGCGTGTGCAACCGAGGGTCGAGCGTCGCCTCGTCGGGGGGCATCGGGGCAGGGTAGCGAGGGGTCGGGGGGCCTCCGGAGTCCGGCGCCGGCCACCCCGACCGCCTACGGCAGCGCCGTCTGCACGGGCATGCCGTCAGCGCCCACGGGCACCCCGAAGTGCTCGCCCACCAGAGGCACGACATCCTGGAGGCGCCACAGCCCCCGGGCATCTCGCGACCCGGGACCGGTGCCACACCAGATAAGGGGAGCCAGCGAATCGGAGCGGTGCAGCGAGCCATGCGCCCCCGCGCCGACGTGGTGCACGCCGCCCCAGTCGGTGAACTCGTAACCCGGGGCGGCGGCGAGCAGCAGGTCGCCTGCCGTATCGGTGTGAACGGCGGACCAGACGCGGGCCAGCGCGTCTGGATAGCGTTCGGAGCCGACGGCACCGTCGGTCTCCCGACGCTCGAGTTCGACTGCCTCCCAGGCGCCGTCCACGCTCCAGGCCCGACCGAGCGCGTCGATCAGCGGCCCCCCGGCAGCGAAGCGCAGCTCGCCGCGCGGGCTCCACACCGCCGCCTCGGCTCCGTCGCGCCAGATGACGTGGTCCACCCCCTCCAGCCCGGTGGCGATCTCGCGGATGCGGGGAAGCAGCTGCACCCGACGGTCAGGATCCAACACGTAGATCATGGCTGAGCGCTGCGACGGGCAGACGGCGATGGCCGGGGGCCCGCGCCGCGCCTCCGCGCCGCGCCGGATCTCGATGCCTCGGCGGCCATCGGTCGGTCGCCGGCCGTCGGCCGGGCGCAGGACGCCCAGCTCGGCGAAGGCGTCGATCAGGCCGACCGCGCGCTCGACCAGGGTATGGGCGTGGTCGGCGAGCACGATCACCGCGTGGTCTTCGAGGAAGGCGTCCGGACCCCCGGCAGCATGCATGAGCCGCTCGATCTGGCGGTCGGCCAGGGCCAGCGACGTGACCTGGCTCTCGGGTCCGCGCTTGTGCGAGGCGGCGTCGTTGTCGGGCAGGGACAGGAGCAGGAAGTCGAACAGGTCGTGCTCGACCAGGTGGGCGCCGACGCACCCCGAGTACTCGTCGCGCATCCCCGGAAGGCCGAGCTGGGAGCGGCAGCCCGTCCGTCGCGAGGCGAAGAGGTCGGCGTAGAACAGCTCCCGCGGGCCCCAAACGCCATGACGCATGACGGTGGCGCCGACCAGGCGCACGAGCGGGGTCTCGTCAGTCACCTCGTGTCGGTGGCGACCGCGGTAGATGAGGTAGGTAGTCCCCGCGGTGCGCAGCCCGGCGTCGTCGAGCAGCTCGAAGACGGTCGGGGTCTGCGCCGAGAGGTGCGACAGGTTCAGGTTGTAGACGAGGTCGGTGAGACCGCGACCGATGCCCATGGCGCGCGAGGCCTGAAAGCTCGAGCCGTAGTCGACGTAACGACGCTCCTCGCGGTGGTACCAGCACATGGCCGGGATCCGGTGGCGGTCGGGCCCGACCCCGGTGGTGATCGACGCCGCACACACCGGCGTGACCGAGGGAAAGGCGGCGACGCAGTCATCGACGTAGACGCCGTCGGCCATCAGCCGGCGCAGCGCCGGTACCCGGCCGGTCTGCACGGCCCGCTCCAGGGCCGAGGGCACCACCCCGTCGATGACGGCGAGGACGAGCTTCTTCACCGCAGCACGCGCAGGCCCGCGTACTTGGCGTCGCCCCGGCGCCGACCCTGAAGGCCGAGCCACCCGAGGGCGGCCAGGGCCAGCAGCGAGAAGGGTGGCACCAGCACGCTCAGGCCGGCCACCAGCAGACCGGCGCCCTCGGCATAGAGCGGCAACGCCGCGCGCGCCGCGGCATCGAGGCGGCCGGCTGCGCGGGCCAGCAGGCCGCGGGTGCTGGCCTGGGCCAGGCCAGCGCAGAGCAGTCCGGCGAGGATGCCCACCACGGCGGGGTGGCCCCCTCCAGCCATGATCCCGGCGAACTCGACAGCTCCGAGCCCAAGCCCGAGTCCGGCCAGGGCGGCAGCCATTGGCCCACGGCCGGGGGCAACCCGGCGCCCGACCAGCAGGGAGACCACCAGCAGCGCGCCGACGATGGCCAAGAACCAGCCGCTCTCCAGGAAGGCGAACGAAGTGGCGCCGTGGCGCTCGAACTCGACGCCAGCGTCGCCTGAGGCCAGCGCCCCGCAGAGCAGGACGGGCAGGAACGGGCGCAGGCCGCAGGCCGCGGCGATGCCCGCGCCCTCGCAGATGTCGAGGAAGAGGTTCAGTGTGCGTTAGCGTTCGCGGGCGCCATGACGATAGAGCGATCGGGACCTGGGCGCTCAGTCCGCCGCGACCTCGAGCGCTACGCGGGCCTGTTCGCCGAACGGACGCGCGTGATGCGCTCCTCGGCGATGCGCGACATGATGGCGCTCACCGAGCGCCCGGAGGTCATCTCCCTCGCCGGGGGGCTGCCCGACACATCGACCTTCCCACCGGAGAGCTACGCCTCGCTCATGCAGCGGGTGGCCGCCGAGTCCTGCGCACGCGCCCTGCAGTACGGCCCCACCGAGGGCTTCTCGGTGGTCCGCGAGTGCGTGGTCGAGGTGATGGGCGCGGAGGGCACGCGGGTCAACCCCGACGACGTCCTGATCACCACCGGCGGCCAGCAGGTGATCGATCTGGTCTGCAAGACGCTGATCGACCCCGGTGATGTGATCATCGCCGAGGCGCCAACCTATCCGGGGGCCGTCCCGACGTTCTGCGCCTACCAGGCCGAGGTCGTCCAGGTCGACGTTGACGCCGATGGCCTGCGCGTGGATGAGCTCGAGGGCGTCCTTGACTCACTCGAGGCGGCGGGCAAGCGTCCCAAGTTCATCTACACAATTCCGAACTTCCAGAACCCGGCCGGCGTGACCATGTCCACCGCGCGTCGCGAGCGACTGGTTCGCCTTGCGCGCGAGCGCGAGCTGCTGATCCTCGAGGACAACCCCTACGGACTGCTGCGCTATGACGGCGAGCCGGCTCCGACCCTGCATTCGCTGGACGGTGGGGAGTTCGTCATCTACCTCGGCACGTTCTCCAAGATCCTCTCCCCCGGGGTACGCCTGGGCTGGACGGTCGCCCCCGCGCCCGTGCTCGAGAAGCTGAACCTCGGCAAGCAGGCTTCGGATCTGTGCTCCTCCTCGATGACCCAGCACTTCGTGGCCGCCTACTTCGCCGACGCCCAGCGCTGGCTGGGCTACCTGGAGTCGCTGCGCGAGATCTACCGCCGCCGGCTCGAGGTCATGCTCGATGCCCTGGTCGAGCACTTCCCCTCCGATGCGCAGTGGACACATCCGCAGGGCGGGATGTTCGTCTGGGCCACCCTGCCCGACTACGTCGACACCACCGACCTGCTGGCCCGGGCCTTGCGCGACGAGAACGTCGCCTTCGTCCCGGGACGAGCCGCGTATCTCGACGGGGTGCGCGGCGGCTCGTCCATGCGCCTGAACTTCGCCGGGCTCTCCGAGGAGGAGATCCGCGAGGGGGTTCGCCGGATCGGCAAGGTCGTGCGCGAGCACGTCGCCCTCTACGGGACGCTGGTCTCCAAGCCGCGCGGCGGGGCCGTCACCCCGGCCGCCGACGCGACGGGTCCGAGCGAGGCGATGGCCCCCGTGCTCTCGCTTCCGGTCCGGCGGCGACCGTCGGACGGCTCCGACGCTCGGCGCACCGAGCGATGAGCGTGCCCGTGCCGTGAGCCGCATCGCCGTGCTCAAGGGTGGACGCTCGCTCGAGCGTCAGGTCTCGCTGAGATCGGGGGCGCGGGTGCAGGACGCCCTCGAGCGTCTCGGCCACGACGTCGTCGGGATCGACGTCGGCGCCGGGCTCGTCGGTCGCCTGCGCGACATCGGCCCGGATGTCTGCTTCGTCGCCCTCCACGGCCGCGATGGCGAGGACGGAACGGTGCAGGAGCTGCTGGACATTCTCGGGATGGCCTACACGGGCTCTGGGGTGGCGGCCTGCGTGCGCTGCGCCGACAAGGTGCTGGCCAAGCACGCCATGGGCGAGGCCGGGGTTCCGACGCCGGAGTTCTACGCGTTCAACGAGACAGCCTTCCGCGAGCTGGGGGCCGGATCGGCGCTGGGGGAGATCGCAGGGCGCCTGGCCTTCCCCATCGTCGTCAAGCCGGCGTCGCAGGGATCGGCCCTGGGCATCAAGTTCGCGCGGTCGGCGGGCGACGTGCCGGGAGCCCTGATGGCCGCCTTCTCCTATGACGCCAAGGTCCTGCTCGAGCGCTACATCCCCGGTCGGGACCTCGCCGTGTCGGTGCTCGAGGGCCCGGACGGGCCGGTCGCCCTGCCGGTGGTCGAGGCCCAGCCGCACGGCGACGCCTTCTATGACTTCGAGTCGCGCTACGAGATCGGCCGCACGGCCTTCGTCTGCCCGGCCGAGGTGGGCGCCGCGGTCACCGAGCGGGCGCAGGCCATCGCCCTGGAGGTGTTCGCGCTGTTCGGGTGCCGTGGCTTCGCCCGGGTCGACCTCATGCTCGAGCAGGCGACTGGCACCGGCGCGCCGGCCGACGATGCGCCGCTGCTGGTTCTCGAGGCCAACCCGATTCCCGGACTCACCGAGACGAGCCTGCTGCCCCAGGCCGCCGAGGCGGCCGGGATCGGCTTCGACGAGCTGATCGGACGGATCGTCGGGCGCGCCCACGCGGTGACCCACGCGTAGGCGGTGGGGCGGGCGTTCAGCTCTCGCCGGCGAAGTCCTCGGGGGAGACTTGGTCGAGGAACTCCTTGAACTTCTCCACGACCTCCTCGGTGTCCTCCACCTCATGCTCGAACTCGATCGCCGACTCGGCGATCACCTCCTCGGCCGCGAAGATCTGGGCACCCGCGCGGACGGCGAGGGCGAGGGCGTCGCTGGGGCGGGAGTCGATCTCGAGCTCGCGCCCGTTGATGGAGAGGGTGATCGAGGCGTAGAAGGTGTTCTCGCGCAGCTCGGTGACCGACACGCGGGTGCACGCCGCCTCCAGCTCACCGAGGACGTCGTTGAGCAGATCGTGAGTCATGGGGCGCGGCGTGGAGGCGCCCTGCAGCTTCATGAGGATCGCCGCGGCCTCGGGATGCCCGATCCAGATGGGGAGGAACTTGTTGGAGCTGACCGACTTGAGCAGCACGATCGGCTGCTTGCCGACCATGTCGAAGCTCACCCCGTAGATCACCATCTCCTGCACCTTGGGCGCACCTTCCTCGCGGACGGGCCAAGTATAGGGTCGGGTGCCCGGCCGCTCGGACCCCCCGCGCGGCGCCCACACGGGGCCGAGCGGCGGGCCGTCACGGCCGCAGGTGGGTCACCGCGATCGCGTGCTCAGCGGCCAGGCGCTCGGCGATCAGCCTGGTGGCTGTAGGAGGTATCGACGGTGAAGCCGTAGACGCCGACGGTGGCGAGGCGTGGCACCGGGGTGGCGATCAGGGGTGTACGGGGTAGCCTGCGGGCATGAGCACGGCAGAGGATGGCGGCGCACCGTTTGAGGTGGTGATCGCGGGCGGCAGTGTGGGCGCGCTGGAGGCGACGCTGGCGCTGCGGGAGTTGGCGGGCGATCTGGTGAGGGTCACGCTGCTGGCTCCGCGGGAGGACTTCGTCTATCGGCCGATGACGGTGCAGGAGCCGTTTGCCTACCCGACGGCTCAGCGCTACCCGCTGGCGGAGATCGCGGCCGATCTGGGGGCCGAGGTGCGCCGTGAGAGCTTTGGCTGGGTGGACGCGGAGGAGCGCGTGGCCCACACCGACGCTGGCGAGGCGTTGGGCTATGACGCGCTGCTGCTGGCGCTCGGAGCCCGCCCATACGTGAGCCTCGCTCATGTCGTGACCGTCGATGACCGCCGTATCGATGAGCAGCTCCACGGCCTGATCCAGGATGTCGAGGGCGGCTATGTCAAGCGGCTGGCGTTCGTGGCTCCGGGGCCGGCGACATGGCCGCTGCCGCTGTACGAGCTTGCTCTGATGACCGCCCAGCGGGCGTATGAAACCAGCGCCGAGCTGGAGATCACCCTCATCACCCCCGAGGGAGCGTCCCCTTGCCGTCTTCGGCCTGGGCGCCAGCCACGCGGTCTCCAAGCTGCTCGAGGTGGCCGGGATCCAGATGATCGGCTCAGCCCATGTCCAGGTACCCGAATCCCAGCATCTGCTCATCCACCCGGGAAGCCGCCGCCTGGAGGTCGATCGCATCGTGGCGCTGCCTGCGCTGCTGGGCCCAGCGATCCGCGGCCTGCCCAGCGTGGCCCACGGCTTCATCCCCACCGGTCCCGACGGGCGGGTCCGCGGGCAGGACCGGATCTTCGCCGCGGGCGACGCCACCGACTTCCCCGTCAAGCACGGCGGGATCGCCGCCCAGCAGGCCGATGCGGCGGCCGCCTCGATCGCCGCGCTGGCCGGGGCGCCAGTCACCCCGGAGCCGTTTCACCCAACAATCCGCGGGATGCTGCTGACCGGTGGCCGGCCCCGTTACCTGACCGCTCGGCTGGTAGGCGGCGGGGGGTTTGAGTCGCAGATCACCGACGAGCCGACGTGGTCGCCGCCAGTTAAGATCGCCGCGCGCCACCTGGCGCCCTATCTCGACGAATGGGACAGCCGGGCGCGCTGAGCGCGTCGGGTTGGCCGCCGCACGACCTGCGGGGCCCGCCCGGCTCGGGGACGAGCAACGGTCCCTGACCGCGAAGACCCCGACCGCGGCGGGCGCGGCCGGTGACTGCCCGCGCCCGCTGCGCCCGGCGAGGGCCGAGGGTCATTACCGGCCGGGCGTGGCCTCGCGGCTGGTGAGCAGCGTCCCATCCGGAGCGGTCCACGTGAGCCGGTAGCGGGAGGCCCCGCCAGGCAGCACGTAGGTGAAGTAGCTCTCCGCGTTCGGCGTCCCATCGGGATTCTGGGTGAGCGCGGTGGCCGCCACCTGAAAGCCTGAGCCGGTGTCACTCTCGATCACGACGGACTGGACCTGGGAGTGGTCGGCCGGCCGAGCCTGGCCCCAGACGACCACGTTGCCCCCACGACGCCGCACGTATATGGGTAGCCGGTACGCGCCGTAGGCCGGCTTGGGTGAGTAATCACCGAAGCGCAGGCCTAGGTTGAAGATGTGGTGCGGACCTGGGGGGTCGTGGAGCGCGTACTGCGAGACGCCAGCGATACGGGGATCGTTGTAGGCGATGTAGTCAGACTGATTGATGAACAACGCCTGATCGGCCAGCGAGGCGCCGATGGGGTTCGGCGGCTTGGACGCGACCCCATATTCGGTGTAGTAGACGGGCAGCGCCCGCGGCAGGGCGCCGACCCTGGCTCCCGCGTCGAGCAGGCGCTCTAGACGGTTCGCGTGCTCGACCGTGATGTCCTGGGCCCCGACGGGGTGATCGGGGCCGTAGAAGGCGCCCTGCTGGTAGGGGTGATGGGCGTAGCCGGTCACGCGCAGGCGCGAGATGTGCTGGCACCCCTGCTCTCCAGCCGCCCTCCCGCGCAGGCGGTGGAGATGGCCGTCGAGGCAGAGGAGGTTCTCGACGAACGCCGTCGGTGAGGTGTTCTGGCGGTCCAGCCTCGTGCTGTAGCTCTTGCCCAGCGGAGCCGTGTCGGCGATCAGGATGCGATCGCGTCGGTGCCCGCTGGCGTAAAGGGCGCTGATTGCGTGCAGGGCGAGACGGCGGTAGGTGGCCGCGGTGGTCTGGACGAGGTGGTGGCCGACGACCTTGAACTGGGGTCCGAGCCAGCCGATCTGGTTGGGCTCGTTCCAGATCTCCCAGGCATCGACCTTGGGTAGGCGGGCACCTTGTTGCGCCGGGTCGGGATAGCTGCCGCTGTAGCGCTTGCCCACGGCCTGCACGAACTGCTCGTAGTCCGACGCATTGGGGTTGCAGACCGCGTCGATGACCGGGCTGCCCGAATGGCACTGCGCCGTCTGGGCCCAGCGCGGAATGTCGCCGACGGGGTCGAAGCTGAGGCGCAGCCCCAGCGTGGGGGCGATCCGGGCCAGGTTGTCAAACCGCGCCCAGCCCCGGTACCGGCGCGGATCGGTCTCATCGAACCTGGGCCGGCGACTCGATCCCGGGCTCGGGGCCAGGGAACTCCAATGCACGAGCACCCGCACCGTGTTGACGCCCAGACCCTTGAGCACTCCCAGGCCCGCAGCCTGCAGCGGCAGGTTCGAGCTGCCGATGACGCCTTCGTCCTCGAAGATCGACTCCTGGGCATGGGATGCCAGGGCCGGGCTCGGCGCCAGCACCAGCGCGAGCCCAAGGAGGGAAACCGCGGCTGCCAGAAATGTGCGACGACGCGCCATGGGCAATGGGTCTCCTCGGTTGGGGCTGGACGGGTGAACTGGACGGCCCTCGCGGCGGCGGATGGCCTCGACGAGCCTAACAACGGGCGACCCCGATCAGAGCGGGCAGCTTTTTCGATGGGCGTTCCGCATGGGTTCCTCCGGAGTGCTTTTTGTTGGCTGGTTGCCGTCCGGTCGGGGAGGCGACGGTCGCTACTGTGCGATCGCGCGAATCCGGTTGTTCCGTGCGTCGTGCGTCAGCTCGGCGAATCCGAGCGCCTCACGGTGTGATCGGGCGGCCACCAGGAGCCGATCCTTGATGTCCACATCCCGGAAGGCGTGCTCGGAGGAGCACGCCACCTCGAAGGACATCCGAAGGGGGCCCGTCACGATGCGTCCGTTCCCTTCGTGTTCTCGGCGAACAGCCGAAACCGCGTTGCCGCATCGCCCCAGACGGTCTGTAGGTAGCCCTGCACCGCGGCCACCCCTTGCTCCTCCAAGCGGTAGATGCGACGCGTTCCCTCGGGATGCTCCGACACCAGGCCGGCTTCCTTCAGGAGCCGGAGGTGGCGGGACACAGCGGGACGGCTGATCGGGAGTTCATCGGCGATCTCCTGCACCGGTCGGTCGCCGGCGCTGAGTAGCCGGAGGATCTCGCGACGGTGTTCGTCGGCCAGAGCTTCGAACGGTCTACCCGACGGTTTCGGCCGGGCCACGGGTCTAGGGTCCGGCCTCGACGCGCTGCTTGAGCCCCCCTGCGAACTTCGTGAAGGGCGGCCCGAGATCGGGCATGGACCGCCAGATCAGCGGCACGAGAGGTCCGGTGTCTTCCTCGCGCATCTGGAACTGGGTGCTCCGGCCGTCGCTCCGCGACAGCGTGTAGGTCCTCACCCCGCGAAACAGGCCGAGCGGCATGCCGCCGCTGAACCGCAGCCCGCGAGGCGGGTCGAACGTCGAGACTGTGACAGGAAAGGCGCGACCGGGGGCCGCCGCGCTGCGGATCGTGATCTTCTCTCCGGAGGCGATCGTCCCCTCGACCGCGTCGACGCCGGAGTCCCATGACGGCCATGTCGCGCCGTCGACGAGAACGGCCCACACGCTTTCGGGCGTCGCCGAAATGACAGCTGCTTCGTAGTACCGCATCGATCACAAAGCTCCTAGTGTTGGTAGCGACAAGGTTACCGTAACGGCGGGGCTACCGATATGGTCCTGTCGCCCTCGTTGCCCCGCCCGGTGCCGCCACCGCCACCGCTCAATGGGGCTCCGCACCCCGTGCTGGGAGACATCACTGGGAGTTGGCAGTCGCCTCCGTTGAGCGTGGCCGCCGGAGTAGGGCGAGGCACCGCTCGACGCGTGCCGCGATCAGGTCCACGAGGCGCGCCGGCAGGGACCGCTCAAGCGGCGCGACCTCGGGTGCGGACGCGGCGCCTGAGAACGCGTCCGCCGTCTGCTCGGCGAGTTCGATGACACGCTGGACCGCGTGGTCGGGCTCGAGGCCGAGATCCTTCGCGGCCGCAGGCCAACCGTCGCGGTAGGGAAAGACCCGGTAGTCGCCGCCGATCTTCATCGCGAAGCGCAGCTTCTTCTCGTGGGTGCCGTACGGCAGCGCCGACGCGACGTCGTAGAGCGGCGCCAACCGAACCTGGCCCGATGCGAGCAGGAGGGAGTAGTTCTTCGCATGGGCATCGGTGCCGGCGATGAACCAGTTCCATGCGAGGGCGTCGAGAAACCGCCAGATTGCGTCGTCCGCGACGCGCGGGGGCATCACCGTGCACAGCAGCCGCGCGACGTCCCGCGGGCCCGGTCCGCCCTCGTTCTGGTACTTACTCGATGGTCGAACACCGAGGGCTTGACAGAGGTCCTCCTGATGGATCCGCACGAGCTTGCCGCCTAGCGGGCGCCGGTCATAGCGGTCGACGACGATCGCGCTCTCGCCGCCGAAGCGGGCGACACGGGTCCGGGCGACGACCAGGCCTGCGCGGCGTGCTGCGTCGAGACAGAGATGCTCGTTGAGGTCATGATCGTCGAGGCCGGCGACGGCAGGCTTGAGGATGTGCGTGGTGGCCGTGGCGCCCGAGGGCACACCCCAGCGGCCGTCCTGATGCAGGAGGGCCGTCTTGGCCTGAGCGCCGGCAAGGCTGAACTGGCCGGTGAACTCGCGGCCAAGCCACGCCGTGGCGTCCTCCCGGAGGTCGCGCAGACGGCGGGCCACCTCGTCGTCCGTCAGCCAAGTGACATCGCCCGGCCGGCCGATCACCGCGGCGACAGCGTCAGGGGCGGCGAAGCGGACTGCTCCGGCGCAGTCATGGCCGATCGGCGTCGCCAGCAGCGAGAAGGGCGATGACGCCGAGGCGTGGAGCTCGCGCGCCCAACGTGCCAGCACCGCCTCGTTGTCCGGGAGCAGCCCCCATAGCCAGGGGGCGACGGCGCGGTTAGCGTGAGACCGCACCTGTGTCGGCATCGAGACCGACAGTGGGGTCGCGTTCGCGCGAGCCCGGTACTCGTCGTCATAGTCAAAGCGAAGGCGCCCGCCGGAAAGCCGGGTCAAGGTTCCGGCGACCGCCTCCTCGAGCAGCACGACCAGGGTGTCGGTCATCGCGCCCGATGCTCATCAAGCAGAGCGTCGAGGTCGACCCTCTCGCCTCCGTCCGACCCTGCGGGATCGGATCGAGGTCCGAGCTCAAGCGCAAGGCCGAGCTGCTCGAGCACGCGCAGGATCAGGCCGAGCTCCGCCGTGGGCTTGTCAGCCTCGAACTCGTAGATCCACTTTCTCGAGACCCCGGCACGCTCGGCGAGCCCAGCCTGGCTCAGTCCCAGGGTCTTACGCCCGCCGCGTACGGCCGCCGCCAGATCCCGGATGGAGCGAATGGTCATTTGATCCCCTTTGCAACCGCGCGGTAGCAAGGTACCATGCTACCGAGCGGTAGCACCCGGCGCCTGCCACCGATCGGTAGCAATCAGGGAGGACCCGTACAGTGGCACCAACGACACGTCACCATCAGGCGGCCTAAGTCAACGGTATTGCCGTAAGTGGGGTATCCATCTTACCGGCCTAGAATGTGGGGGTGGAGGTCGTGGCTGGCAGGCACTATCCCAGGTCGCTTGGCGAGTTCCAGGCGTGGTTTCGGAGT
>JAABUY010001850.1_pt1 | contig 26947 bp, 29 predicted proteins | sample 5560271 | NCBI WGS metagenome assembly JAABUY01 (sample SAMN10711886, study PRJNA513374) | rock metagenome | isolation source: Antarctica rocks | place: Antarctica: Victoria Land, University Valley | reverse complement strand
CCCCGCGGCGCGCCCCCCCCCCCCCCCGTCGCCCGCACGGTGATGGTCGAGATCGACGGCGAGGTGATGCGCCTGGCGCGCGAGCATCTTCCGGACATCGGCGGCGGCGCGTGGGCAAACCCCCGCGCCGACATCATCGTCGGCGACGGCATCGCCTATGTCCGCGACGCCGTCGCCGCGAGCTTCGACGTCATCATCGTAGACAGCACCGATCCCGCAGGGGTGGGTGAGGTGCTGTTCTCAGACGCCTTTTACGCGGACGCGGCGCGCGTGCTGCGTTCGGGCGGCGTCATAGTGAACCAATGCGGCGTCCCGTTCATGCAGCCGGACGAGCTGCGCGAGACCAGCGCGCGGCGTGCGCGCCACTTCCCCCATGTCGGCGCCTATGCGGTTGCGGTCCCGACCTATGTCGGCGGCCTGATGACGCTCGGCTTCGCGGCCAAGCGGCCGGGCCTCGACGCCATCGACGCGGCGGTCATCCGCGAGCGCGCCGGCGCGGCCGGCATCCTCGGCAACACGCTGTACTGGACGCCGGAGCTGCACGCGGCGGCATTCCACCTGCCGCCCTACATCGCCCGCCTGCTGGCCTAGCGCCGCCCTCGCTCAGGGGATCGGCGCAAAGCTCTGCACCAGGCTGCCCGAGACCAGCCGCCAGCCATCGACCAGCACGAAGAAGATCAGCTTGAGCGGCAGCGAAACGGCGCTGGGCGGCAGCATCATCATGCCGAGGCTCATCAACACGCTGGCGACCACGAGGTCGATCACCAGGAATGGCAAATAGAGCAGGAAACCCATCTCGAACGCGCGGCGCAGCTCGCCGATCATGAACGCCGGCACCAGCGCCCGCCAAGGCGCCGCGTCGGACGTCGGCGGGTCGGGCAGCTTGGCGATGTCGAGGAACAGCTGCAAATCGTTCGGCTTCAGGTTCGCCGCCATGAAGTGACGGAACGGCTCGGCGGCGCGCGTCAGGCCCTCGATCTCGCCAATCTTGCCCTCGCTCATCGGCATCAGCCCGGCGCTCCACGCCTGGTCCAGCACCGGCTGCATGACGAAGAAGGTGAGGAACAGCGCCAAGCCGATCAGCACGGTGTTCGGCGGCGTGCCCTGCGCCCCGAGCGCCCCGCGCAGCAGCGACAGCACGATCACGATGCGGGTGAACGCCGTCACCATCACCAGCAGGCTCGGCGCCAGCGACAGCAGGGTGACCAGCGCCGTCAGCTGCACCAGCCGGCTGGTGGCGCCGGCCGACCCCGCCGCGCCGAGGTCGAGCGACAGCGACTGCGCCCGCGCCGCCTGCGGCAGCACGAGCAGCAGCGCCAGCGCCAGCAGCGTCAGCGCGAAACGCTTGGTCACGGCCCGGGCAGCCAGCCGACCACCTGGTCCTGGCCGCCGCCGGTCAGCAACAACACTTGCCGGTCGCCAACCTGCACCAGGCTGAGCCGCCGCCTGGCATCGAGCGCCAGCACCCGCCGCAGCCGCAAAGCCGGAGCGTCGGCATCGACGCTGCGGCGCGCCGACCAGGCGTTCATCAAGGCGGTCACCCATCCGGTCACGGCGTCGCCGGCCGCATCAGGGTGTCGAGCCGCTCGACCTCTTGCGCCAGGCCGATCAACATCGGGCGCATGGCGCGGCCCTGCTCCGGCGACAGGTCGAGGCACCCGGCGCAAACCCGACCTACCGAATCCTGCAACCCCGCGAGGTCGACCACGCGCCCGGCCGCCACCAGCGACGCGGCCATGCGGAGCACGCCGCGCGCCGCTTCGGCCTGGGTCTCGATCTTGGCGCAGCGTTCGTCGTCGGCGGAGGGGGACTGCATGCGCGCAGTGAAGCGGCAATGTCTTAACACCTCCCTAACGTTTTTCATGAGGCTGCGGTTAACTGTCTGTTCACATCATCCAGTCATGGTCCCGATCATGGACCCCACCGGCATCCCGCTGTTCCAGCTCGCCGACCAACGCCTGGCTTGGCTTGACCGCCGCCAGGGGCTGCTGGCGCAGAACGTCGCCAACGTCGACACGCCCGCCTACCGCGCCCGCGACCTGCAGCCGTTCGCGGCCACGCTGGCCGGCAAGCTGGCTTTGACGCCGGTCCGCACCGATCCCGCGCATCTCGCCGGCAACCCGTCGCAGCTTGCCGCCGCGGGCCGTCAAATCGCTGGGGAAAAAGCGCCCGACGGCAACGCGGTGTCGCTCGACCGGCAACTGGTGGAGGTTGCCGACACCAGCTCCGCGCAGCAGCTGACCGCGCAGCTCTACACCAAATACATGGGCTTCTTCCGCACCGCACTCGGTCGCTAGGCATAAGGGCAGACGGGCATGGACATGGACGCGGCGCTGACCATCTCGGCCAGCGGCATGGAGGCGCAGACCGCGCGGCTGCGGGTGATCGCCGAGAACCTGGCCAACCAGGACACCACCGCCGGCGCGCCCGGCGGCTCGCCATACCAGCGCAAGACGGTCAGCTTCGTCGACCGCTTCGACCGTTCGCTGGGCGCCGCCACGGTCGGCGTGAAGGCGGTCGGCCACGACCCGAGCGCCTTCCCGCTGCGCTACGACCCGTCGCACCCGGCCGCCGACGCCAAGGGCTACGTGAGGACGCCCAACGTCAACAGCTTCGTCGAGGTGATGGACATGCGCGAGGCCGAGCGCAGCTACAGCGCCAACCTCAACGTCATGCAGGCGACGCGCAGCATGCTGACCCGCGCCATCGACATGCTGAAATAGCCGCCATGTCGCTGCTGCCGACGATCACGGTGACGCCGCTGCAGGCGACCAAGGCCTATCGCGGCATCGACGACAGCGCCGCCGCCGGCACTTCCGACAGCGGCGCGGCTGGTGGTGGCGGCGGCTTCGGCGGCGCGCTGGCGCGGGCGTTGAGCGGCGTGGTCGACGCCGGTCACGCGGCGGACGCGCAGGCCATGCAGGCGATCTCCGGCCACGCCAACATCACCGAGCTGGTCAGCGCGGTGTCGAAGGCGGAACTGGCGCTGCAAACCACGTCGGTGATTCGCGACCGCGTGGTGCAGGCGTACCAAGACATCATGCGAATGCCGATATGATTTTCCCCCACGAAACCTCCTGAAATGCAACAGGGCGAGGTCGGCGGGCTGATCCAGCAGGCGTTCTGGGTGGCGCTGCGCATGGGCGGCCCGCCATTGCTGGCGGCGCTGGCGGTCGGCCTGGTGATGAGCCTGGTGCAGGCGGTGACTCAGATCAACGAGCCGACCCTGGCGTTCGTGCCCAAGGCGGCGGCAATCGTCGCGGTGCTGCTGCTGCTCGGCGGGAGCATGATGGCGGCGCTGTCGGATTTCACCCGGCTGCTGTTCGACCACATGATCGCCGTCGGCGGCAGCTGAACCGGTGCTGGATGGCGCGTTCGAGCTGGCGAGCCTGCCGGGGCTGGCGTTCGCCTTCGCGCTGGTGGTGGCGCGGGTCGGCAGCACGGTGATGCTGCTGCCGGTGCTGGGCGAAGCGGAGGTGCCGATGACGGTGCGTGCCGGCTTCACGCTCGCATTGACGCTGCTGCTGCTGCCGCCGCTGCTGCCGCTGCTGCCCCGGCGCCGTCGCACCCCTGGGTCGTCGCCGGCGAGGTCGGCGCGGAGGTGCTGACCGGCCTGTGGCTCGGCTGGCTCACCAAGCTGGTGATGTTCGCCTTGACCATCGCCGGCGAGTTCGCGGCGTTGGCGACCGGCCTTTCCAACGTGCTGCAGCCCGATCCGGCGCTGGGCGTGCAGACCGCGGCCTTGGGCCGGCTGTTCAGCGTCGCCGGGCCGGTGCTGGTCCTGGCCACCGGGCTGCACGCGCTGCCGCTGGCCGCCCTGGTCGGCAGCTACCGGGTGATCCCGGCCGGCAGCCTGCTGCCCGAGGCCGACACCGCGCTCAGCGTGGTGGCCGCGGTGGGCGCGTGCTTCGCCCTGGCGCTGCGGCTGGCGGCGCCGTTCCTGATTGCGAGCCTGGTGTGGCAGGTGGCGCTGGGTCTGCTGTCGCGGCTGGTGCCGCAGCTGCCGATCAACGCCGCCGCCCCGCCGGCGCAGCTGCTCGGCGGGTTGCTGCTGCTGGCGCTGTTCGGGGCGCTGGTGCTCGCCGCGTGGCAGGAACAGGCGGCCAACCTGTTCGCGCGCCTGCCCGGCAACTGAGCGATGGCCGACGCCGAGGACCGCACCCAGCCGGCGACCGCGCGGCGGCTGGAAAAGGCGCGCGAGGACGGAAAGGCGCCGCTGTCGCGCGAGGTTTCGGTGGCGGCGGTGCTGGCCACGGCGGCGCTGATGCTGGCGTGGCAGGCGGCGTCCGGCGCGCGGACCCTGGCGGTGGCGCTGTCCGGGCTGCTGGCGCAGGCGCACGCCGTGTCGCCGCTGGCCGGGCTGCATCTGGCGCTGCGGGCGACCGCGGCGGCGGCGGCGCCGATGGTGGCAACCGCGACCGCGGCGGCGGTGGCGTCGACCCTGGCGCAGACCGGGCTGCTGATGCACCCGGCGGCGCTGATGCCCGACCTGGCGCGGCTCGACCCGCGCCGCGGCCTGTCGCGCATCGCCGGCAAACAGACCTTGATCGAGACCGGGAAGTCGCTGGCCAAGCTGGCGGTCGTAGGGTTCGCCGCCTGGACGGTGCTGTCGTCCACTTGGCCGCTGCTGCCGCAGACGCTGCTGTGGCCGCCGGAGACGCTGCTCGGCCGCACGCTGCGCGTCGTGGTGCGGCTGGTGCTGACGGTGGCCATGACGCAGGGCGCGTTGGCGGCGTTCGACGTGCTGCGGGCGCGGCTGTCGCACGCCCGTTCGCTGCGCATGAGCCGGCAGGAAGTGCGCGACGAGGCCAAGGAGAGCGAGGGCGACCCGCAGGTCAAGAACCGCATCCGCCGGATGCGGATGTCGCGCGCGCGCCAGCGCATGATGGCGGCGGTGCCGAAGGCGACCGTGGTGGTGGTCAACCCGACCCACTACGCGGTGGCGTTGTCCTACGACCGCGGCGCCACCGCCGCCCCGCGCGTGGTGGCCAAGGGCGTCGACGCGGTGGCGGCGCGCATCCGCGAGGCGGCGGAGCAGGCGCGGGTGCCGGTGGTGACCAGCCCGCCGCTTGCCCGCGCGCTGTGGAAAGTCGAGCTTGATGGCGAGATCCCCAGCGAGCTGTTCCAGGCGGTGGCCGAAATCATTGCGTATGTGTGGCGCCTGCGCACCCCCGCCGCGAGGCGTCCATGAGCATGTCCGGTCGGCCGCGCAGGCCGTGGCGCCGGCGCGACGCGCCCAAGCCGCGGCCGTTGCTGGGGCGACTCGCCGACAGCGTTGAAAACCTGCCGGGGCTGCTGTTCCACGAGGCCGGCATCGGCATGCTGGCGGTCAACGACGACGGCCAGATCATCCGCGCCAACGCGACGCTGGCGCAGATGCTGGCGGCCGGCGTCGACCTGTCGCCCGGCGCCCCGGCGGCGCGGGTGTTCGCCGTGGCGCTGCGCGAGGCGGCGTGGGACGAGGTGTTCCACGCCCTGGAGGGCCGCCCCGCCCGCCCGGCCTTCGCCACCCGGCTGCAGGACGCGGCGCGCGGCCCCGAGGCGGTGGTCCAGGTCGAGGCGGTGGCGCTGCCGGGAGGCGCGCTGCTGCGGGTGACCGACATCACCACGCAGCGGCAGCTGGAGGCGCAGCTGGCGCAGGCGCAGCGCATCCAGGCGGTCGGGCAGCTCGCCGCCGGCATCGCGCACGACTTCAACAACCTGCTGACCGCCGTGCTGGGGGCCGCCGACGAGATCGCCGGACGCCCGACCGACGCCGAAACCGCCGAGGACGCCGCGCAAATCCGCGCCGCCGCCCAGCGTGGCGCAGGATTGGTGCGCCAACTGCTGGCGTTTGGCCGGCAACAGGATCTGCAGCCGCAGGTGCTCGCGGTCAACGACGCGCTGACCGGGATTGCGGGAATGCTCCGCCCCATGCTGGGCGGCGGCGTCCGGGTGGAGCTGGTGCTGGAGCCGGACGACTGCCGGGTGCTGGTGGACCCGACGCAGTTCGACCAAGTGTTGGTCAACCTGGCGGTGAACGCCAGTGCGGCGATGAGTGGTCGCGGCATGCTGGCGTTGCGCAGCGGCCACATGACGCTGTCGCGCCCGCTGCTGCGCGAGGCGGAGACGATCCCGCCCGGCCGCTACGTGACGATCGAGGTGCGCGACACCGGCTGCGGCATAGCGCCCGAGCTGCTGCCGCGCATCTTCGACCCGTTCTTCACCACCAGGCGCGAAGATGGCGGCAGCGGGCTTGGGCTGTCGACGGTGCATGGCATCGTGCGCCAGTCCAACGGCTTCATCTCGATCGAGAGCACGCCCGGCGTCGGCACCCAGATGCGCGTCTACCTGCCGCGCTGGGAAGGGGCGGAGGCCGCGGCGATCCTGCCCGCCACGCCGCCGGCCGTCGCGGCGCCCATGGCCGGGGACGACGCCGCGCTGGACGTGGTGCTGCTGGTGGACGACGAAGACCCGGTGCGCCGCCTCGCCGAACGCGCGCTCACGCGGTAAGGCTGGCGCATCATCGCGGCCGACTCCGCCGAGGCGGCGCTGGCCGCACTTGGCGAGCACGCCGAGGCCACGCGGCTGCGCGCCGTCGTCACCGACCTGGCAATGCCCGGCATGGACGGCATGGCGCTGATCGGGGCGGTGCGCGAACTGCTCCACCGGCCCGACCTGCCGGCGATCCTGGTGTCCGGCTATGCCGACCCGGCGGTGCGGGAGCGGCTGTCGCACGACCACGCGACGCAGTTCCCTGGCCAAGCCATACCCATTGCGGGCGCTGCTGGAGGCCGTAGCAGCATGTTAGCCGGACGCGGGTCAACCGATTTCGTTCATATTTTGTTCCTGCCCCCTGGATATCGAACGGAAGCATGAACAAGTCTGCCGTAGCCCGCCCGACACGGCGATACGGCGTGACAGACTCACCACGATGCGCGCAGGTTGCTGTCCGCACAACGCTGCGTCAGGAGACCACGATGGAGAAGAACAAGGCGCTCGATGCCGCGATGTCGCAGATCGAGCGCGCCTTCGGCAAGGGTTCGATCATGCGGATGGGGGCCAGCTCCGGGATCGACCAGATCGAGACCATTTCCAGCGGCTCGCTCGGTCTCGACCTGGCGTTGGGCATCGGCGGCCTGCCGCGCGGCCGCATCGTCGAGATCTACGGCCCGGAAAGCTCCGGCAAGACGACGCTCGCGCTGCACGCCATCGCCGAGGCGCAGAAGCGCGGCGGCACCTGCGCCTTCATCGACGCCGAGCACGCGCTGGACCCGATCTACGCGCGCAAATTGGGCGTGGACGTCGACAACCTGCTCATCAGCCAGCCCGACGCCGGCGAGCAGGCGCTGGAGATCGCCGACACGCTGGTGCGCTCGGGTGCCATCGACGTGCTGGTGGTGGACAGCGTCGCCGCCTTGGTGCCGCGCGCCGAGCTGGAGGGCGAGATGGGCGACACCCATGTCGGCCTGCACGCCAGGCTGATGAGCCAGGCGCTACGCAAGATCACCGGCAGCGTGGCGCGCTCCAACACCATGCTGATCTTCCTGAACCAGATCCGGCTCAAGATCGGCGTCATGTTCGGCAACCCGGAGACCACGACCGGCGGCAACGCGCTGAAGTTCTACGCCAGCATCCGGCTGGAAATCCGCCGCATCGGCCAGATCAAGGACCGTGAGACGGTGGTCGGCAACCAGACCCGGGTGAAGGTGGTCAAGAACAAGCTGGCGCCGCCGTTCCGCCAGGTCGAGTTCGACATCATGTACGGCGAAGGCATCAGCAAGGTCGGCGAGCTGGTCGACCTCGGCGTCAAGGCCGGCGTGGTCGAGAAGGCGGGCGCCTGGTTCAGCCATGACAGCCAGCGCATCGGCCAGGGCCGCGAAAACGCCAAGCAGTTCCTGCGCGACCACCCGGAGATGGCCGACGGCATCGAGAAGAAGGTGCGCGACCAGTCGGGCACGGTCGCCGTCGCGCTGATGGTGCCGCCGACTGAGGCGGAGGAGGCCGAGGCTGCCGAGTAACGCCGACGGCCCGCTACTCGAGGAAGGCCTGCCGCTTGACGCCGCCGACCTGGAGCTGATCGATGCGGCGCATGAGGTGCTGCGCCGTCACTATCGGCCGCTCTGGCATACCGTCGCCGCGGCGATCCGAGGTCGCGACGGCCGGGTGTGGACCGGCCTGCATCTCGGCGCCACGGTTGGCCGGATGTCGGTCTGCGCCGAGGCGGTGGCCTACGGGCGCGCTGTCCTGGACGGCGACGGCAGCGTCGAGACGGTGGTCGCGGTGCGCCATCCCAAGCCCGACGAGCACGACCGCGACCTCGCCGTGGTGTCGCCGTGCGGCGGCTGCCGCGAGCTGTTCATGGATTTTGCGCCGACGGCGCTGATGATCGTGCCGGGGCCGGCCGGGCTGCTGAAGCTGCCGGTCGCCACCATGCTGCCGTTGCCGTACCGGCGGTGACGGGTCAGGGTGACAGGGTGCGCGTCCTGGGCTAACCCAGCCGGCCATAACCCGCGCCGCAGGACATTCCGCCCGTCATGGTCGCCAACAGCTCCAGCAACGACATCCGCGCCACCTTCCTCGGCTACTTCGCCCGCCATGGGCACCAAGTGGTCGAGAGCAGCCCGCTGGTTCCGCGCAACGACCCCAGCCTGCTGTTCACCAACAGCGGCATGGTGCAGTTCAAGAACGTCTTTACCGGCGTCGAGAAACGTCCCTACAGCCGCGCCGCGTCGGCGCAGAAATGCGTGCGCGCCGGCGGCAAGCACAACGACCTGGACAACGTCGGCTACACCGCCCGCCACCACACCTTCTTCGAGATGCTGGGCAACTTCAGTTTCGGCGACTACTTCAAGGAGCAGGCGATCCGCCATGCCTGGACGCTGCTGACCAAGGACTTCGCGCTGCCCGCCGACAAGCTGCTGGTGACCGTCTACGCCGACGACGACGACGCGGCGGCATTGTGGCGCGGCATCGCGGGCCTGCCCGACGAACGCATCGTCCGCATCGCCAGCGCCGACAATTTCTGGCGCATGGGCGACACCGGCCCGTGCGGCCCGTGCTCGGAGATCTTCTACGACCACGGCCCGGCGATCCCTGGCGGCCCGCCCGGCAGCGCCGACGAGGACGGCGACCGCTTCGTGGAGATCTGGAACCTGGTGTTCATGCAGTACGAGGAAGGCCCGCCCGGCGCCCGCGCGCCGCTGCCGCGCCCCTCGATCGACACCGGCCTCGGCCTGGAGCGATTCGCCGCCATCCTGCAAGGCAAGCACGACAACTACGACACCGACACCTTCCGCGCCCTGATCCTGGCCAGCGCCGAGGTCACCGGCCAGGACCCTGACGGGCCATTCCGCACCAGCCACCGGGTCATCGCCGACCACCTACGCAGCACCGCGTTCCTGATCGCCGACGGCGTGCTGCCCGGCAACGAGGGCCGCGGCTACGTGTTGCGCCGGATCATGCGCCGCGCCATGCGCCACGCGCACCTAATGGGCGCCACCGAGCCGGTGATGTGGCGGCTGGTGCCGGTGCTGCTCCGCCAGATGGGCGCCGCCTACCCCGAGCTGGTCCGGGCCGAGACGCTGATCGCCGGCACGCTGCGGCTGGAGGAGGCGCGGTTCAAGATCATGCTCGACCGCGGCCTGCACCTGCTGGCCGACGCCGCCGAACGCCTGCCCGAGGGCGGCGCGCTCCCGGGAGACGTCGCGTTCAAGCTGTATGACACGTTCGGCTTCCCGCTCGACCTCACCCAGGACGCGCTGCGCGAGCAGGGCAGGGCGGTCGACCTCGCCGGCTTCGAGGCGGCGATGACGGAGCAGCGCCGCCGCGCCCGCGCCGCGTGGTCGGGCACCGGCGACGCGGCCACCGGCCGGGTATGGTTCGAACTCCGCGAATGGGTCGGCTCGACCGAGTTCCTCGGCTACGCCACCGAGCAGGCCGAGGCGACGATCACCGCCCTGGTCGTGGACGGCATAGCGGTCGAGCGCGCCGGACCGGGCGTCGAGGTCGGCCTGCTGCTGAACCAGACGCCATTCTACGCCGAGAGCGGCGGCCAGGTCGGCGACACCGGCCTTATTACCGCGCCCGGCTTGCGCTTCGTGGTCACCGACACGCAAAAGCGCGCCGGCGACGTGTTCGTCCATATGGGCCGCATCGAGAGCGGCGAGGCGGTGGTGGGCGGCACGGCGCTGGCCGAACTTGACCACACGCGGCGCGGCGCGGTTCGCGCCCACCACAGCGCCACGCACCTGCTGCACGAGGCGCTGCGCCGCCGGCTCGGCGACCACGTGGCGCAGAAGGGCAGCCTGAACGCGCCCGACCGGCTGCGCTTCGACGTCTCGCAGCCTTCGCCGATCAGCCGCGCCGACCTGGCCTGGGTCGAAGCCGAGGTCAACGCCCGGGTGCGCGAGAACAGCCCAGTCACTACCCGCCTGATGACGCCAGACGCCGCCGTCGCCGAGGGCGCCATGGCGTTGTTCGGCGAGAAGTACGGCGAGGAGGTGCGCGTCGTGGCGATGGGCGACGGCAGCGCGGATCGCCCGGCCTACTCGATTGAACTGTGCGGCGGCACCCATGTCGCGCGCACCGGCGACATCGGCCTGTTTCGCATCGTGGGCGAGGCCGCGGTCGGCTCCGGCGTGCGCCGCGTCGAGGCGGTGACCGGAGCAGCCGCCATGGCGCTGCTGACGGAGCAGGACCGGCTGCTGCTGGACTCCGCGGCGGCGCTGAAGGTGAGCGCCGCAGAACTGCCGCAACGGCTCGCCGCCATGGTCGAGGACCGCCGTCGGCTGGAACGCCAGGTCGCCGACCTGCAACGCAAGCTCGCCACCGGCGCCGCCGCCCCGGCCACTGAGCAGGTCGGCGGCATCGCGTTGGCCGCGCGCAACCTGGGCGAAGTGCCGCCGCGTGAACTGAAAGGACTGGCCGAGGCGATCGGCCAGCAGCAGGGCGGCGGGGTGGTGGCGCTGGTGTCGACCGCCGACGGCAAGGCCAGCGTCGTGGTCGGCGTCTCGCCCGACCTGCTCGGGACGGTCAGCGCGGTCGACCTGGTTCGCGTCGCCGCCACGGCGCTGGGCGGCAAAGGCGGCGGCGGACGGCCCGACATGGCGCAAGCGGGCGGTCCGGACGCCGCCGCGGCCGACGCGGCGCTGGATGCGATCCGCGTGGCCTTGGCCGGAGTTGCCGCCTAGCGTCAGGCGGCGAGCATGCCCTGGATGTCCTGCAGCATGGTCAGGTGCATCTGGATCGCCATCCGCGACAGGATCGCGATGTGGCGGTGGTCAAGGTTCGTCGGCACGCCGTTCAGATAGGATTGCTGGATGTTCAGCAGCTCCTGGTGGCCGTCGATCTGGCCCTGCACGTAAGCGGCGTCGAACGCCTTGCCGGACATGCCCTGCAGCTGCTGCAGCAGCGTCGCGTGCTTCGGGTCAAGTGGCGCCGGGGGCGGGTTGTTGACGTCGGTGAGCACCTGAGCCACCGCCGTCTGCTCGCTGGCCTCGAACTGGCCGAACTCCTTCACCTTCGGGTGCGACGCCTGAGCGATGGCCAGCTGGCTGGTCTCCTTGGAGTAGGTGCCGGCCATCAGGGTTTGGGTCTTGTACTTGGCCAGGCTCAGGGTCGGCCCGGCCGGAGCCTGGGCCAAAGCCGGGTTGGTCGAAGCGGCGAGCAGGGCCGAGGTCGCCACGACCCCGGAAAGCGTTACGATCATGTCGCGTCGGTTCATTGTCAGCACTCCAGGTCTTGATGATGGGTGGCGTCAGTGCAACGGCGTCCCTGGAGATAGGTTCTAAACGATAGCGAAACTGCCGCCGGCGCGCTCAGCCGCCGCGCGTCTCCGCCTTGCGCGCCAGCACGTCCAGCCAGCGGTGGCGACCCTCGATGAAGGCGACCATCCGCTCCTTGGTGCCGCCAGTCTCCATCGTGCTGTCGATCATCGAGGCGCCGTGGACCCGGTACTCGGCCAGCACCTCCGGCACCGCGACGCCGTGCTGGCCAAGCTCCGCCATGCGGCACCATAAATCGTAATCCTCCCAGCCCATGACGTCGCGCTGCACGTAGTAGCCGCCGCCCGCCGCCCAGGCCCATTTCGCGACCAGCGCCAAGGCGTCGATGTAGTTGCTGCCGACCAGGCGCTGCGGCTCCCAGCGCTGGCCGCTGAACACCGCCCGGGCGTCGCCGAACTGCTGCAGCTGCGGGTAGACGAACGCGGCATCGGCGGTGGCGTGCGCCAACAGGCGCTCGGCGCAGGCCGGCCACAGCCGGTTGTCGGCGTCGAGCGGCAGCACCCAGGGCGTCTCCGCGGCGGCGAAGCCGGCGTTGCGCGCGCCGCCCAGCCCGGCGTTCTCGCGATGGCGCAGCACCAGCAGGCGGTTGAACCGGGCGGCGTGCGTCTGCGCCCAGTCGACCACCAGGTCGAGCGCCGCGGGATCGGTCGAGGCGTCGTCGACCACCACCAGGTCGAGCGGCGACAGCGTTTGCACGCGGACCGACTCCAGCGCCTCCAGCACGAACTCGGCGTAGTTGTACAGCGTGATGGCGACCGTCACCGCCGCCTCGCCCAGCGCGTCGTGACGGAACAGCGTCTCGGTCGCGTTCACCACCGGCCGGGCGAATGGCGCCGCGTCGTGCCTCAAGGCGGCGGCGAAGGCCCGCGCCGCGTGGCTTGGGTCGTCGTTCCGCTGGTGCGGCAGGAAGTCGCGCATCAACTCGCGCCGCCGCTGCGGCCCGAAGCGCCACAGCACGTCGAGCAGCGCCGCCCGCGCCGTGTCCGCCCGCAACTGCGGATCGTCGACCAGGCGCAACAGCATCACCTCCCACTCGGCCGCCGAGCTGGCCAGGAAGCCGGTCTCGCCGTGCGCGATGGCGCGGCGGTACGGCCCGGTCGGCGAGGCCACGGAGCAGACCCCGGCCAGCGCCGCCTCGAAGTACTTCAGCTCGCTCTTGGCCTCGACGAACGGGTTGCCGGCCTGCAGCGGCACTAGGTTGATATCGAACCGTGCCAATTCGTGCGGCAGCTCCGCCAATGGCACCAAGTCGCGCCACTCGATGCGGTCGCCGAGCCCGTCCAGTTCGGGAAACTCGTCCGCGAGCACCACGCCGATGCCGTCCAAGGCGCTGCGGAACAGCACCAGCCGGGTCTCCGGCCGTGCCCGCAGCACCGCCGCCACCGCGCCGGCAAGCACCGCGAAATCTTTCTGGTGGGTGCGCGAGCCGCTGGCGTAACCGAGCCGCACCACGCCGTCGCCGATACTTCCCTGCCGCCGCCGCGCCGCCAGCCGGGCGGTCCGCAGCGTCGGCTCGTCGAAGCCGTTCGGCAGCACGTAGGTGGCGCGCTGCCAGGTCCGCATGCTGGCGGCCAGCTCCGGCGTCGTCGCGGTGCAGAAATCGCATTGGTCGAGCGTCTGGGCGATGCGGCCGTAGAACTCGGCGGTGCCCGACTCCGAGGCCTGGATGGTGCGGATGCCGTCGATCACCTCGATGCGGGCGAGGTCCGGGCGGTGCATCATGTCGTCGAGGTCGAAGCCGAGACGGCCGCCGAGCTGGCGCACCCGCGCGATCACCCGCGCGACCTCCGGCGTGAGCGAGGCGCGCCACAGCATCACCAGCTCGGTGCCGAGCAGGTCGGCGTCGACGATCTCTCCGACCCGCTTGGCCTGCGCGTCCCAACCGGCGGCGGCGGCTGCCTCGGCGTAGCGCACGCAGCGATACTGCATCCCCGGCGTGTCCGCCTCGCCGCCGGCGAACAGAACGCGGGGGCGTTGCGGTGTGGCGGCTGCGGCGGAATGCGGCGGCGCGTCAGCCGGCGACGGCGCAATGGCCGGCGGCTCCTCGCGTTCGGCCAGCGCATCGGCAACGACGATCGGGGCAACCGTCTTCGCCGGGGGCCGCACGACGTTCAGCGCGGTTCGCAGCGGCGCCGTGACCCGCCACGAGGTCGAGGCGACCAGCACGTCGCGGTGGTGGCGCAGCGCCACGATCTCGGCGCGGGCCTCGGCAATCGTCGCCTCGGCCGCGGCCAGCGCCCGCTGCGCCCCATGCAGCCGCGCATCGGCTGCGGCGGCCCGGGCCGCATCGGCGTCCGCTGCCGCCTCGCTCCGCTGCCGCCAGTCCCGCAAGTCGGCCACGGCCGCTTCGGCCGCCGCCGCCCGCGCCGCCTCGTGGCGCACTTGCAACTCGCTCGCCACCGCGCGCGCGGTGGCGGCGCGCGCGGTGGCGCGCAACGCCGCGACGGTGTCTGGGGAGGGCGGGAACCCGCCGCCGCCCAAGGCGCGCGAGTATTCCTCGATGATGTGGAAGTCCCGCTCCATGTCGGCGGCGTGCTCGCGCGACACTGCGACGGCGCGCTCCATCTTGGTTTGCGCCGACTGCATCATCCAGCGCTCGCCGAGCAGCGCGAACCGCTCGCGGAACTGCGCGGCGCCGCCATCCGAGGCGGCGCCAATCCGGCACAGCGCCCGCACCGCCGCCGGCGCGTCGACGCCGACCGCCAGCACGCCGAGGCCGTGCTCGTGCAGGAACTCGAAGCTCGGATAGGCTTCGCGCAGCTCCGCCCATAGCCGCCACACGCCGAAATCGCGCTCGCGCACGTTGGTGTCGTGAAACAGCACCACCGCGCGAGGCGACAGCTTGGGCATCCAGCCGGCGAAGTCCTGCGTCACGTCGGCGTAGCTGTGGCGGCCGTCGATGTGCAGCAGGTCGACGCTGCCGTCGGGCAGGTACGGCAGCGCCGCGTCGAAGGTGCAGCGCAGCAGCTGCGAGAAGCCGGCGTAGCGGGCGTCGTGGAACTTCAGCAGGTCGGCGTAGACCTCCTCGCCATAAAAGCCGGCGTGCTCGTCGCCCGCCCAGGTGTCGACGGCGAAGCAGCGCGTGTCGAGCCGGGTGCGCGCCACCGCCTCGCAGAACGCCGAGTACGAGACGCCGGCATGGGTGCCCAGCTCGACCAGCACGCGCGGCCGGGTGGCCTGCACGATCCAGTGGGCAAACGGCAGGTGGCCGTACCAGGCGCTGTCGACATCGAGCCGGGTCGGGCGCCAGAACAGCGGGTCGACCTGCGGCGACAGCAGCGCCGCCAGTTCTGTTGCAAGCTCGTTCGCGGGAAGGTCCATGGTGTCATTGGCCCGGCTGGTGGGGTGGTCCGGTCGGAACGCTAACCGGCAAGCGGCTCGCCGTCGGCATCCGCCCAGGGTGGGGCGACGCGCGGCGGCGCTGCGTAGCTCGGCCAAAGGTCCAAGCTGAAATTCGGGTTGAAGAATGGGTCGCACGCGAGTTCGCTGCCCCAGCGTGCCTTCATGGTGTCGACCTCGGCAACGAACCGCGCCAGGCGCTCGGGAGCGAAATCGCTGCCGCGCGACTTCGACTCCCAATGATGCAGCAGCGCGTGCGGCGTCCACACGATCCGCCGCCCGGAGGCGCGCAGGCGCAGGCAGAAATCGACGTCGTTGAACGCCACCAGCAGGTGCTCGGCGTCGAACCCGCCCACTGCGGCATAAACGTCGGCCGGCACCGCCATGCAGGCGGCGGTGACGCAGCCAACTTCCTGGGTTACCCGCAGCCGGTTGTAGTAGCCCGGATCGTCGCGTTCGGCGCCTTGATAGACATGCGCGCCCACCCCGCCCATGCCGAGCACCACGCCGGCGTGTTGCACGTGGTCGTTGGGGTAGAGCAGCTTGGCGCCGACCGCGCCGATACCGGGCTGCATGGCGAGGCGCGCCATCTCGCGCAGCCAGCCCGGCTCGATCACCGCGACGTCGTTGTTCAGCAGCAGCAGGATCTCGCCGCGCGCGCGCTCGGCCGCGAAGTTGTTCATGGCCGAGTAGTTGAACGGGTGCGGGTAGCGCAGCACGGTCACGCCACGGGCGGCGATGGCGTCGAGCCAAGCCAGGGTGTCCGGCCGCTCGCTGGCGTTGTCGACGACGATGATGTCGAGCGCGGGATAGTCGGTGCCGTCCAGCAAGCCCTCGACGCAGACCCGCAGCACGTCGAGGTTGTCGCGGGTCGGCACGATCGCGGTGACGCGCGGCCAACGCTTCGGCGATGGATGGAGCACGCGGTGGGTACGGTCCGCCACCACCTCGACCGTCTCGCCGCGTGCCGCCGCGTGGTCGCGCAACGCCCGTCGCGCCGCCACGTTGGCGCGCTCCAGTTGCGTGCTGGAGAACGTCGCGGCGCCGGGGTGGAAGCGCCAATGGTACAGCACATGCGGCACATGCACGACCGGGCGCCACGTGGCCGCAGTAACGCGCAGCGCCAGGTCGTAGTCCTGGCTGCCCTCGAACCCGGCGCGCAACCCGCCGAGCGCGCGCACCGCGCTGGCCCGGTAGACGGTCAGGTGGTTGAGGAAGTTCTGCGCTTCCAGCAGCTCCGGGTTGAAGCCCGGCTTGAAGTAGGGGTTGCAGCGGCGGCCCTGCGCGTCGAGCTTGTCCTCGTCGGAGTATAATAGGTCGGTGTCGGGGTTGGCCGCGATCGCCAGCGCCATCGTTGCCAGGGCCTGCGGCGGCAGCACGTCATCGTGGTCCACCATGGCCAGCCACTCGCCCTGCGCCAGGCCGATGGCGGTGTTGCTGGCGGCGGCGATATGGCCGTTCTCCGCACGAAAGGCGACTGCGACGCGCGGGTCCTCGCGCGCCGCACGTTGCAGAATCTCCCGCACATGCGGTTGGCGCGAGGCGTCGTCGACCAGGCAGAGCTGCCAGTGCGGGTAGGCCTGCCGGCGCACGCTGCCGATCATCGCGTGCAGCGCCTCGGGTGCGGTCTCATAGACCGGCACGATCACCGAAAACCGCGGCGGCCGGTGCAGCTGCGTGGCGCGGGCCTCCAGCCGCGCGAGCTGCGCCGCCGTCGGCGTGTCGTAGCGCAGCGCCCAAGCCTGGTAGGCGTCAAGCGTCACCGGCCGGGTGGCGGCGGCCTGCGCGTCGAGCCAGGCCGCCACTCCATCCCGCCGCAGCGCGCGCAGGCTGTCCGGCACGCGCTGCAAGCCGTCGCCAAACAGCAGGCGCAGCACCGCCTCGCGTTGGGTAATCTCCTGGATCGACACCGGCGCGCCGTCGGCCAGCACCGACAACCGGGCGGCTGCCTCAAGCCGAAGGACCTGGCCGCCGCCCCTGGCCGCAGCGCCCAGGATGATTTCTCCGATGCTCCCGTCGGCAGCCTGCAAATGCAGCCGCACGACGCCACCCTGAGGCAGCCGGGGCGCCCTTACCAATGTCCAGCCGCCGGAACCGCCCGAAGTTGCCGCATCCGGAAACGATAATTCGGTGGTCGCCACCATGCGCCGCCGGCGCACGAGCCAAGAGCCGGGCCGCTGGCCACCGGCGTCGTGCAGCAGGTAGTGGACCAGCGGGTTGATGTCGTCCGCCACGATCTCGGGATGGCGTGCGATGTAGTCCCCGGTGTCGAACACTGGACTAGGGTTGCGGCGTTCCCGCCCGCCATGGCGAAGGAAATGCATCGCCGGATCGAGCCCGGACTGCGCCACGTCGGCGTATCGGCTCAAATACCACTGCGGGTCGAGCAACCCGGAGCGGAGCAGCAGGCGCGCTTGGCGGCGGATCGTCTCGTAGCGGCGGAGTCTTTTCAGCAACGGCATCTGCCACAATCTGTTGCCGTTACGATTTATAGGTTCGCCGCCGCCGCGTCCATGGCGCGGCGGGCAGGCGGCTCACCCCACGTGCGCCTTCTCGTAGGCGGTGATCTTGTCCACCTTGGGCGCAGAACGGCCGCCGTCGAACTCGCTCGCCAGCCACGCCCCGAGGATCGACTTGGCCAGTTCGGGTCCGATCACCCGGGCGCCCATGGTGATGACCTGCGCGTTGTTGCTCTTGCGCGCGCGCTCGGCGGAGTAGGTGTCATGGCACTGCGCGGCGCGGATGCCGGGCACCTTGTTAGCGCTGATCGCCATGCCGATGCCGGTCCCGCACAGCAGCACCGCCCGCTCGTGCCGCCCACCGGCGACCGCCTCGGCCACCGCGAAGGCCACGTCCGGATAGGCCGCCTGTTCGCCGGCGCGGGTGCCGTAGTCCTCGACCGCATGGCCCTGCGCTTCCAGCATTTGCTTCAGCGCTTCTTTCAGGTCGTAGGCCGCTTCGTCGCAGCCGATCGCAATGGTCATGACGCTTTCCCCGGCAAGTGTTTTGCTGCGCGATACATATGCATTGCACCGCTTGACACCAAGTAGGCGCTTGCGGACATTGCGGGTGCAATGGCCCATAAGCGGCCGGGCAGGCGGCGCCTGCGACAGCATTGGGGAAATGCATGGCCGGGCTCAGTTTCGAGGCGGCGTTCGACATGACCGGCAAGGTGGCGTTGGTGACCGGGGCGGCCGCCGGGATCGGGCGGGCCATCGCCCAGGCGTTCGCCCAACGTGGCGCCAACGTGGCGCTGATCGACTTGGCGGACAGCGTCGCGGCGACCGCGGAGCAGCTCGGCGGCGGGCCGCATCTGGCGCTGGTCGCCGACGTGACCCTTGCGGGCGAGGCCGAGCGGGTGGTCGCCGGCACGCTGGCGCGGTTCGGGCGGCTGGACATCCTGGTCAACAACGCCGGCGTGGCACGGCTCGAAGCCGCGGCGCAGACCAGCGACGGCGACTGGGACATCACCATGGCGGTCAACCTGAAGGCGCCGTTCCTGATGTCCCGCGCGGCTTTTCCGGCGCTGTCGGAGGCAGGGGCCGGGCGCATCGTGAACCTCGCCTCGCAGGCGGCGATGGTGGCGCTCGACCGTCACCTCGCCTACTGCACCAGCAAGGCCGGCATCCTCGGCCTGACCCGCGTGCTGGCACTTGAGTGGGCCAGGCACGGCGTCACGGTGAACGCCATCTCCCCCACCGTGGTCGAGACCGAACTGGGCCGTCGCGCCTGGGCGGGCGAGGTCGGGGCGGCGATGAGGCTGAAGATTCCGGTCGGCCGCTTCGCCCAGCCGGACGAGATCGCCATGGCGGCGCTCTATCTGGCCAGCGGCGCGGCGGGCATGATCACCGGCGAGAACCTCGTCGTCGACGGCGGCTACACGATCCAATAAGGCGAACCGGCATGAACCGCATCATCAACGACCCCGACCAGGTGGTCGAGGACGCGCTGAAAGGATATCTGCGCGCCCACCCCGACCTGCTGGCCGCGACCGCCAACCCGCGCGTGCTGAAGCATCCGGCGACGCCCCGCGCCGGGCGGGTCGGCATCGTCACCGGCGGCGGCTCCGGGCACGAGCCGGCGTTCCTGGGCTATGTCGGCGACGCGATGCTCGACGCGGTGGCAATTGGCGAGATTTTCTCCTCGCCGACCGCGAAGAGCTTCCATGACGCATTCGTGGCAGCCGACGGCGGCGCGGGGGTCGCGTGCCTGTACGGCAACTACGCCGGCGACAACATGAACGTGAAGATGGCGGTGCGGCAGGCCGCGGCGCACGGCCTGACGGTCAAGACCGTGGTGGCCAACGACGACGTGGCCTCGGCGTCCGCGGCCGACATCGCCAAGCGGCGCGGGGTCGCCGGCGAAATCCTGATGTGGAAGGTCGGCGGCGCGGCGGCGGCTTCCGGCTACGACCTCGACGCAGTCATCGCGGTGGCGCGCAAGGCCATCGACAGCACCCGCAGCATCGGCATCGGCCTCTCGGCCTGCACCATCCCGGCCGCCGGCAAGCCTAACTTCGCCATCGCCGACGGCGAGATGGAGGTCGGCATCGGCCATCACGGCGAACCCGGCATCGAGGTCGCGAAAACCGCCACCGCGCGCGAGATGGCCGACCTGATGCTGGACAAGGTGCTGTCCGACGTGCCGTTCGGCTCCGGCGACCGGCTTGCGGTGTTGGTCTCGGGCCTCGGCGCCACGCCGGTGATGGAGCTGTACATCCTCTACGACCGCATCGCCGAGCAACTCGCCGGGCGCGGGCTGGTGGTGGCGCAATCCTATGTCGGAAATTATTTCACCTCGCTCGACATGAACGGCGTAACCCTCACGGTCATGCGCCTCGACGCCGAGTTGGAGCGGCTGGTGATGCGCCCGGCCCGCTCTTTGGGATTGACCCAGGTGGCGTCTTGAGCGGCGTCGACCTGGCCCGGGCCGGCGATGTCGTCGGCGACCTGATCGCGGCGATCAACGCCAACCGGGCCTGGCTCAGCGAAATCGACGGCGCCATCGGCGACGGCGACCACGGCGTCAACATGAGCAAGGGCTTCACCCAGGCCGGCGAGGCGATTGCGGCGGAGGCTTCGCCGCCCGGTCTCGCGCGCGCTTTCGCGATGCTGGGCGACACGCTGCTGTCGGGCATTGGCGGCTCGATGGGGCCGCTGTACGGCACTTTCTTCCTGGACATGGGCGGCGCACTCGAAGACCGGACGGAACTCGACGCTGCGCTGTTCGGGCAGATGCTGCATGCAGGCCTGTCCGGCGTGCAGGACCTCGGCGGGGCCAAGCGCGGCGACAAGACCTTGCTGGACACCCTAATTCCGGCCCTAGAAGCCTACGACGCAGCGTTGGGCGAGGGAGCCGCTTTCGCTGCGGCCCTGGACGCGATGGCGGCGGCGGCGGCGCAGGGGCGCGACGCCACCCGCGACATGGCGGCCAAGATTGGCCGCGCTGCACGGCTGGGCGAACGCTCACGCGGCACCATCGACGCCGGCGCCGCATCGTGCTGCCTGATCCTGCAAAGCATGGCGGCCAGCCTCACGCGGCATCTCGCCTGACGCATCCGGCTGGCCACGTCGCCGGGAACTCCAGGCCGTTGGCGACGTAACGTCTTGGATTTCGGCCTATGCCGGAACCGTAAGTATATGGATGAACGTTCGTTTCGCCATCATGCCGTGCTGCTCTGCCTCGCAGGATGCGCCTCAGACTATACCGACCTGCCCACCTCGCAACGGTTCGAGGAACACAGCCACGGCCATCCGTGACCGAGGCGGCCGCTTCAGGCGGCGGCTTCGAGCGGCAGCACCGGACGGATGAAGTTGAGTGCCGCGGCGAAGCTTCGCACACGAATCAGGTTCTGCTGGCGTATGGCGTCGACCACCATCCATTCGTTGCCTTCCGGCACGATCATATACGCCGGATCGATGTTCTCACGCACCCAGACCAGCACGTAGTTGACGCCGTGGACCCCCACCGGCTCGGTATGGGAGGCGAACATCGAGGCGTCGCATATCCCCATGCAGCGTCCGGCCTCGACCCAGCGCGCCAGCAACGCGGTGTGGCTGGGCATGACGCGCTGCCGCAGCAGCACGACATTCGGCGGAAGGTCTTCCAGGACGACCGGTTCAGCCTTGCGGATGGAGCGGGTACGGGACGGCACTCGCGGTTTGACATTCGCCATTGCTTGGTCCTCAAGGGATCGTGAGGTACTGTAGCCAATGCGACGGAACGCTGCATCAAGAGTTACGGTTATTACACTCTGTGCCGTTACTTTGTGGCAAAAACATCACAGTTTCTGGCCGATGTGACCTGCGTCACTTGTTTGGGGGAACTTCCTAACGCGGTCGCGACCGCGAGCGCCGTGTGTGCCCACGGCGTCGCGCGGTGCTCGCGCGCGACCTGCGCCTGCCATGCCGCAAGGTTCTCCGGGCAGTCGATCAACGCGCGCACCGCGAGCACGCCGGAACGCACGTTGAGCGGGTCGAAGTAGCGCGCCAGCCTGCCTCCCGCCTCCGGGATGGAAGTTGTGTCGGAGGCCAGGCAGGGCTTGCCGAACGACAGGCTTTCGGTGACCGGCAGCCCCCAGCCCTCGTACAGCGAGGGGAACAGCGTGAACCGGCAGCCGCGGTACAGCGCCGCCAGCTCCGGGTCGGAGGCGTCGCTGACGAGTCGCACCGCCCCGGCAAGGTAACAGCTGTTGTGCAGCTCCTGCAGCAGGTCCCCCACCATGCTGCCGACATGGCCGGCCAGCACCAGGGTCGGCACCCGCTCGCGGGGCAATTCCTCCAGCAGCTGGCGCCAGACCTGGACCAGGTAGGCTTGGTTCTTGCGCGGCTCCAAGGTGGAGACGAACAGCGCGTACGATCCCGGCGACGGCAGGCGTTGCGACTCAACTGCGGCGAGGTCTGCCGTGGCGAGATGTGGCGTGGCGAGATGTGGCGCGGCAAGCTGGGACGGCAGCCCGAACCCGCCCCCCATCGGCACAACCACCGGGTCGTGCGGCAGGTCCAGGCCCGACCGGATGGCGTGGCCGGTGATCTCGCGGGCGCTGGCCTGGGAGACGGTGAGCAGCGTGTCGCACTCCGGCAGCGTCGCATCGAGCCAGTCGCGGAACACCAGGCTGTGTCTCGGGTCGCACCATTCCGGCCGGCGCAGCGGGATGATGTCATGCACCACCACGGCGAAGCGCACGCCACGGCGGCGCAGCGATGCGATCCGGGCGGCGTAACGGGGGAATATCCAAGCTGCGCCGGCAGTCAGCAGCACATCGCCCGGAGCCACTTTCAGCTTGGCGACAGGCAAGTCCGCCGGCGTCTCCGCAACGGCCTCGGAGACCAACCTCACGGCGAGCGCGGATTGGGGCGGGCGGCGCGGCAATGCCGTCTGTACGGCGGCGCGGATAACCCGAACGGCTTTGTGCAACGCCTAGCGCTGAGCGCGCAGCGCGGCGCCGATTGGCCGGCGCACCGGAGGCGGCAGATGGCGGGCCACCCGACGGGGCCAGGACAGTTTCAAATACGCATCTGTAACGGTTAGTGTCGGTGCAGGTGGGTCCCGTACCGGATCTGCCGCGACGGCGGCGGGCGTCGGCTCCGGGGTCTCCGCCGAAAGCTGCGCCAGCAGGGCCAGCAACTCGGGCCACTCTATCTCGCGGAACGCGAGCCGGGCCGTCTCGTGGCGCAGGAGGCGCACGGCGGCGATGCCGGGCAGGGTCGCCTCGGCCACCCCAGCCTGCAACGCCCGGCACAGTTCCGCCTCGAAACGCTGGATGCCCGACATCCGGCGCGCGCCGTTCGCCGCGTGGACGAACAAGTCTTCGACGTCGATCCAAAGCTGCACTCGAAATGAACTCCCACGTTCAGATGCGGCGCAGTGTATATGTTTGTTCCAGTACCGTCACGATATTGGCGCTGTGCGCCGGGTCGCGCGCCTCGAACATCACCTCCAATTGCGCGGCCTGCACGTTTGGCGAGGTGAACAGCCGGTGGTGCGAGACCTCGATGATGTTGCCGCCCGAGTCGGCGATGCGGGTCGCGATGTCGGCCAGCATGCCGGGCCGGTCGGGGATTTCCAGCAAAAGACGCTGCAGGCGGCCGTCGCGCAGCATGTTGCGGAGCAGCACGTTGGCCAGGATGCGGGCGTCGATGTTGCCGCCGCAGACCGGGATGCCAACGCGCCGCCCGGCGAACCGCTCGGGGAACGCCAGCAGCGCCGCGAGTCCCGCCGCCCCGGCGCCCTCGGCCACCACCTTGGCGCCCTCGGCCAGCAATGCGATGGCCTCCTCGATGGCACGCTCGGGCACCACCAGCACGTCGGCGACGTGGGCACGGATGATCCTCATCGGCTCGACGCCAATGTCGCGCACCGCGATTCCCTCGGCGATGGTCGAGCCGCCGACCGCCACCGGCCGCCCGGCGAGGTGCTGCGCCAGCGCCGCGTAGGCCGCGACCTCGACGCCGATCACCTCGATTCCAGGCTTCATCGAGGTCGCCGCCAGAGCGCAGCCGGCGATCAGCCCGCCGCCGCCCACCGGGATCACCAGCGTCTGCAGGTCGGGCACGTCCTCGAGCAGTTCCAAGGCCAGCGTGCCTTGGCCGGCTATGATCCCCAGGTCGTCGTAGGGGTGGATGAACACCAGCCTTTCCTGGCGCGACAGTTCCCGCGCGTGCAACGCGGCCTCGGCCACGCTCTCGCCGTGCAGGATCACCCTGGCGCCCCAGCCGGCGGTGCGGGTGACCTTGTTCGACGGCGTGGTCACCGGCATCACGATGACGGCGACGATGCCGAGCAGCCCGGCATGGCGAGACACCGCGGCGGCGTGGTTGCCGGCCGACATCGCCACCACGCCGCGGCGTCGCTCGGCCTCGCTCAGCAAAGCCAAGCGGTTGGCGACGCCGCGCTCCTTGAACGCGCCGGTAAGCTGCAGATTGTCCAGCTTCAGCGTCACCGTGGCGCCGGTGGCCCGGCTGAGCGCGTCGCTGGTGATGGCCGGGGTCCGCAGCACGCTGCCGGCGATCCGGGCGGCGGCCGCACGGATGTCGGCCAGACCTATCCCAGTCACCGGCCGATCCCGGTCATGGCGCGCGGCTCAGCCGTATTTGACGCCAAGAATTTCGTAGGTGCGGTCGCCGCCCGGGGCGGGCACCGAGATGCTGTCGCCGACCTTCTTGCCGATCAGCGCCTTGGCCAGCGGCGAGGAGATCGACAGCCGCGCCGCCTTGACGTCCGCCTCGTGCATCCCGACCAGCTGGTAGGTCGCCTCCTTCTCGGTCTCCTCGTCGACCAGGCGGACCTGCGCGCCGAACTTCACGTTGTCGCCCGACAGCGTCGACGGGTCGATCACCTCGGCCGAAGAGACGATCTCCTCCAGTTCCAGGATGCGTCCCTCGATAAACGACTGGCGTTCGCGCGCCGCGTGGTACTCGGCGTTCTCGCTCAGGTCGCCATGCGTGCGCGCCTCGGCGATGGCGCGGATCACCGCCGGCCGCTCGATGCTCTTCAGGGTTCGGAGCTCATCCTCCAGCCGCAGCAGGCCGGGGGCGGTCATGGGAAACTTCTGCACAGCAAACCTCGGGGAAAGCCTGATGGAAGCAAGGGGGGGCGATAGTTCTGCGACTGAGCCGAAAATGCAAGTAGCCGTGGTCGGACGGCCGGCCGAAGCATCCTTCGGCCCGCTGTCCCGTTGCTTTCCGCAACCGCTTCGAGGAGGCCCGCCGTCATGATCTCCACCCGCCTACACGCGTCGATCGACTACGCGCTGGCGACGTTGTTCGCCGGCCTCGCCGCCAGCCGCGCATTGTCGCCGCCGGTGCGCGGCATGCTCGGGACGACGGCGGCGTTCCACGCCGGCGCTTCGGTGCTGACCGACTACGAGGGCGGCCTACAACCTCGGCTCACCATGCGCCAGCATTTGATGCTCGACGTACTCGGCGCCACGGCCCTGTGCGGCGCCGGCCTGCTGATGCGGCGTCAGCCGCCCGCCCATCGCGCGCTGCTGGTCGCCGCCGGGCTGGCCGAGCTGACGGTGGTGGCGTTGAGCGACACCGCGCCGGTAAGCGGCCCGGGCCAGGGCTCCGGCGCGCTGGGCCGCCTGCTGGGGCAACCGGCGCAGCGCAACCCGGCGGCGTACTCGCCGCTCGACACGCCGAAGCCGATGGCGGAGGGGGTCTGGACCGTCGACAGCGTGATGCCCGGGACGCTGAGCCGCGTGTTGCCGCTTCGCATGACGATAATCCGCCTGCCGGACGGCGATCTGTTGCTGCACTCGCCGACGCCGTTCAGCATCGCCCTCAAAGACGAGCTGGAGAGACTGGGCCGCATTCGCCACCTGGCCGCTCCCAACGTCGCGCACTGGGTGTTCCTCAAGGAGTGGCAGGAAGCCTGTCCCGACGCGACGACCTGGGCGGCGCCTGGACTGCGGCAACGCGCCCAGGTGCGGCGCAGCGGCCTGCGGCTGGATCATGACCTTTCGGACGCGGCGCCTGCGGAATGGAGCGATGCGGTAGCACTGGTCGAGGTGCCGGGCGGCCTCGGCTTCAATGAGATCGCGTTCTTCCACCGGCCGACCCGCACGCTGGTTCTGACCGATTTGGTGGTGAACGTGGAGTCGCAGAGGCTGCCGGCGCTGCTGCGCCCGCTGATACGGCTGTTCGGCTCCACCGCGCCGGACGGGATGCCGCCGCCATACCTGCGCGCCATCGTGAAGATGCGGCGTCCGGCGGCGGCGGCGGCCGAGCGGCTGCTGGCGCTGCAACCCGAGCGCGTGGTGTTCGCGCACGGACGCTGTTTCGAGCACGACGGCGCCGCGGCGCTGCGCCGGTCGCTGCGGTGGCTGCTGCCGTGAGCGCCGCGACCGAGGCCGCCGACCCGGCAGCGGGTTCGGCCGCGGGCAAGGACTCGCCCCATCTCGACCAGCACCAAAAGCACCAGGCCTCCGAAAACGCCGTTCTCGGGCCGTTGGTCATTCATGAGATGGTGCGCGCCCAGGGCGAGACGGAACTCGAACGCGCCTTCAGCGGCTTGGCCTGGTCGGGTTTGGCGGCGGGATTGTCGATCGGCTTCTCGTTCGTCATGCAGGCGTACCTGAAAGCGGGGCTGCCCGACGCGCCCTGGGCCAGGCTGGTCGACGGCTTCGGCTACAGCCTCGGTTTCCTGATCGTGATCCTGGGCCAGCAGCAGTTGTTCACCGAGACCACGCTGACCGCGCTGATCCCTAGCCTTACGCGGCGCAAGCTGTCGCAGTTCCTGCGCACGCTGCGGGTGTGGGGGATCGTACTGGCGGCCAACCTGCTCGGCACCTTGGCGTTCGGCGCCATCTCGGCCCAGCGCGGCATTTTCGCGCCCGACGCCTACGCCGCGATGGGCAAGCTGTCGGCGCAGACCATGGCGCATCCGTTCGTGCAGACCACGATCACCGCAGCCTCGGCCGGGTGGCTGATCGGCTTGATGGTATGGCTGCTGCCGGCGGCGGGCGCGTCGGCGCGGCCGTTCATCATCATCCTGCTAACCTATGCGGTGGCGCTGTGCCAGTTCCCGCACGTGGTCGCCGGGTCGGTGGAGGCCTGCTTCGGCGTGTTCTCGGGGCAGGCGGGCGTGGGCGACTACCTGTTCCGCTTCCTGGCCCCGACTTTGCTCGGCAACATCATCGGCGGGACCGCGCTGGTGGCCATGCTCAACCATGCGCCGGTCGCCCATGAATTGAACGGCGGAAACAGGTCCGCACGCGGCTAGCAGCCTGTCGGACTTAACGCGACGCGGAAGCGGGTGGTAGCAGTGGGTCACAAGCGGCCTGGACATCCCGTATGAGCAATTTCCGCCTAATCGATCGTGCAACGGGTTTTCTGATGCCG
>JAABUY010001849.1_pt1 | contig 26956 bp, 44 predicted proteins | sample 5560271 | NCBI WGS metagenome assembly JAABUY01 (sample SAMN10711886, study PRJNA513374) | rock metagenome | isolation source: Antarctica rocks | place: Antarctica: Victoria Land, University Valley | reverse complement strand
GCTTCGCTCGGCAGACCTACCCAAGACGCCTCCCTCGACACCTTCCGCCTCACCTACCTTCTCCCACCCGTGGCCATCCTCTCCCTCCTCTTCAACTACGCCTATACCCCCTTCGAACTCGTCTGGTCCTTCTCCATCTGGCTTGAATCCGTCGCCATCCTCCCTCAACTGTTTATGCTCCAACGGACGGGCGAGGCGGAGACTATCACGACCCACTACCTAGCCGCGTTGGGATTGTATCGGGGGTTGTATATCCCCAATTGGATATATCGGTTTGTCCGCCCACTCGGCGTAGGGCGAAGCTGAGATAGTGGTGGCTAGGTATTTCACAGAAGGAGCGTTCGACCCGATCGCGGTGGTCGCGGGGTTGATCCAGACCTTGATATACGCGGACTTTGGATACCTTGTCAGTAATTGCCGTGTGGCTGTTTCATGCTTGCAGCTGACCGAGGGCGTTTTCCCCCACAGTACGTAACAAAGTGAGCCAATGGTTTTTAGGATACGAGTCGAATGCTGACGCGACACAGGGTGTTGAGAGGAGAGAAGTTCGAATTGCCTGCATAATGAAGCGGAGACGATGCAGGCCGAAAGAGCGGGCATGGGGGTGTGAAGGGGGTCTGGCAGATCGGTGAGCATGGATCGGGTCCAAGCTATAGTAGTAGACGCATTCTGCATGTCATCATTCCAATTTCCCCATCGATCCGGCGGGATATTTTTACTAGCCGACAATTTCGGATGGAACTGTATAGGCGTCTCTTGAGTGACATGTCATTGAAGTTGAGCGTCCAAAAGCATGCTTTATGGGAAGATTCTACTCAGCAAGCACGAGATTGAGATATGGACTAGATACAAGAACGGACACCTCCGCTGATTCCTACTCTGCGTTGAAAGACGAGTTGAGCAGCGCGAGCAGATCATCTCCACCCACCAATCCCTCCGCCATACCCGCACTCGACATCATCGACCCATCTGCGTCCTGCATCCTCACAAGCAATTCATGGAACGCATCGTAGTTCCCCTGATGGTGCGGATCTGCGTAATCCAGGTTGGACTTCTCATCATTGGGCATGAAGGATTGATGTAGACCTGATCTCTTCTCTGGCGAGATCCTGTATATGAGCTCGCGGTCGAGCGGACTGTAGCCCATGGGACTATTGTCGGGACTGGACAGGAGGAGGGCGGAATGTGGCAGATCGTTGGGCATGACCGGAGGTGAGGAAGGTGGAAGTTGGGAAAAGTCGAAGGGGATTGGGGAAGATTCGAGACCAATCGATGAAGCGCGGTTCAACAACTGGGAGAGGGCGTCTTCGTCCTCGGTTGCCGTCTCTTCTCGCCTCCGACGAGCAGCTGATGATAGGGCTCGGTGGAATTTGGTCGGCTCGGCCGGTGGTGATCGGCCTTGAGCCGGATCCGAATCGAGTGAGAAGCCCTCGACGTCGAAGAAGGCGGACAGGTCGGTATCCCAGTTGAACGTTGCGGCATCTGTGGGTCGCGACATCGTGCCGTCATCACTGAGCGGCATCTCGAGGCTCTGCATGGGAATTTCGGTACCCAGAATCCGGCGGATCGCGGTGTTGGGGCTCTCGTTGACTGGATTGAAGTTGTCCGACTGAGGCACTCCCGGGTGCATTGGTTCTGCCCATCCTCCTGGAGAGCTTGCGCCGGCATGCGCATTGCCATTCCATCGGACATTGCGCATCGATCGGCTTGCGGAAGTAGAGGCTCGGGGTGGGGAGGTCATAGGTATTGCTTTATGACTCTGATTGAGGCTAGACTTCGGAGCTGATGGACGATAGCGCAGACTGGCAATCCGCTGGGCGTCTTGCTCTACGACAGCGGAAAGAGTCCGCTTAAAGCCGCCACCGCTATCGATGCGGGACGCCGGTCGATCATTGTGGGACGAAGGTGTAGGTGCGGGGGTCATTGCAGTCGTTTTATCCCGCTTCGCAAGGCTTCTCGGGTCGTCCTCAACGCCTTCCCATAGTGTGGGAGGGCGCATCTGGCGGAGCTTGTTCCAATACAAGCCGCAAGCTGCGCACGTCAGCATGACCCGTTTCGGTATCGAAAGGCCACCTACCATTACACACCCTGACTGACTTGCCGTCCTCCATGACCTTCATCCTCCAAACAGCACTCTTCGTTCGTCCGCAGTTCCAGCACTTGAGAACAGTCTGAGGGTCCGCAGGAGGCGCTCGCGAACCGCTCGGAATTCCGGGCACCTTGAATGGTGGTTCATGCTTCGCTTTCTTTGCAGGATCGGACGCTTTGTTTGCAGGATCGGACTCTTCGCCCTCCTGCTCCAGCGCTCTCTTGTTTCCCCTCGCCGCTAGGATCGGTTGACCAGTTAGCTTCTCGAGCATGCTGAGGAATGCTGGACTCTCGATGAGACGTTGAGCTTGTTCCGGTGTAAGAGTGTCTGGCTTGACGTAGAGCTGGCCGGGGAGATCGTTGGGAAACGAATCGTTATGAAGCTGCTGCCGGCGGATGTCGCTACCGCCCATGTGTTGACTCGAGGATGTGCGCATCGGACGGAGCCTCGAAGTAGATTTCCGGTCGACCGGATGGCTATGGCTCTGCACCATAGACTGCCGAGTTGGATCTGCATGATGTGTCTTCTTCCTCTTTCCGGAGGAGTGTCGCTTGCTGATCTCGTGAGCCCTGACATGTGGGGTTGTGCTGACCGTGCGTTTCGGCGAAAGGGGATGTGAAGTCTGCACCTTGACAGGAGCATGCAGAGTGGGTTGTTGCGCCTCCAGTCGCGAGGGGGCATCGGGTTGCAGAGGCAGTTGAGAGCCTGATCCTTCCGCCGGAGAGATCGAGGTATCACTCGCAAGGGAACAACGGCTAAATGTGTCGCTCTTGCCTGCATTGACCGCCTTGATCTGCTGAACCTGAAGCTGTGCACCGACGGGCCCTCCCGATCCGGACCTGAGTCCAAGGGAGATCTCAATCCCCCAGCTCTCCTCATCCCCTTCTTGATCCGCCATCATCATCTCCTCCAGGGGCGACAGATCTTGCCCTTTGACGACGTGCCCAAAGTCGCGGGTCTTCATCAGTCTACCGGTGATGAGATTCTTCCCGTCGCCTGGCTCGTCGAGTGCCCAGGTGACAAGCCCTTTCCCGGTCCATACCTCTTGCATGGATTGTGCTTGATGAGACGCGCCGCCGAGCGCTGGAGAAGAGCCATCGGCATCGACACGGGGCGACGACGCGTGGGCGGATCGAAGGTGAGGGGGGAAAGGGGAAGAGGCGCGTGATCGCCGAAGGTATGTTTCTCGGGCATCGAGGATGTATAGTGAGAGGTCGGGTGTGTTTGGATGAGCGGGATGGAGCTCGGGACTGTAAGACGATAAGCATAAGGCTGTGCTGGTAAGGTAGGAATCGCGACCCACCTCGCCCGCAGGACCCCTTGTACAACGGTCTTGAGGTATATCGAGCCCCACGCTTCGTCCTCTCCGAGATTCTTCGACGGAGCCGCATTGGGATGGACGTAGACCTGCTGAAGGGAGGTGAAGATGGTAGTGAAGGTGTGTGATGAGGAAGGAAGGTGGTAATTGACTTGGACTAGACAGGTGGAGCGTCAGGGACGAAAAAATGCAGGGGTTAAAGTGATGCTCACCGGGAAGGGAGTGAATGCGGTTGGGAGCAAGTGGGGCGAGCGACATATCGGAATGATGAGTGATCTTGCTGTGACTCTAGGAAGTGAAGACCGCAATGCCGTGTCCTTTGAAGAAGCCCACTCTCCCGAGTCAATTTAGCCTTCACGCGACCAAGATCAGATCAGTCGAGCGGGACCCTCAGAACGCAATGAAAGCTGTCGGAGGGTGGGACCATGAATACAAAAGCAGAGCAAAGGGGAAGATCGAGACCAAGTCGCGTCAGGGATAAAGATCAAGAGATTACGTCCATGAGAAACGGAAGGAGTCGAAATTTACATCTAGGAAGGTGAAAGTGGAACATCCGACAGAATGGCTCGCGGGACATTACTTTCAGAGAAAGCAAGTCGCGTCTCGGGTGATTTGGGCCTAATTCAGGGGTCGCACTCTCAGACTAGTAGTGGCAGTACAAGGATTTCAGCGTTGGGATAAGGTCCTTCAAGTCCACATCCGACCACGACCACGACGAGCGAAGTGACGACCAACGGTGGCACTTCACGATTGGATGCAGTCTCGAATTTCACCGCACAAATTTTAGATGTCGGCCGGGTGTATACAGTAGATGCATGGATTTCCTTCTCCTCCTCTCGATAAAATATCTCCTTCTTCTCTTGATGATATCTCTCGTTCTTGTTCTTCTCTCCATGATACGCGTCGAGGTTTCCTTCTAGATGACGTCTGATGTCTTTTTGCACCGAAACCCCCTCCAGCCACCTCAAGCCCCGTCAAAGGATAGCCCCGCAAGCCCTAGCAAGGTCTCCATCTCGGCCATGTCGATACTAGCTCCCGGCTTTCTACGTAACAGCCTCTCCTGGAACGCCTCCTCCATCCGCATCTCCGCGTGGAATGCTCTCGCGCTAGCGACCATCTGCTGCACCTCGGGATCATCCTCAACACCCCATTTCGTTGTGGACGCTTGCGAGCCAAGTCTGCGCGTCTCGGCCTCGATGCGCGAAGTCGATGGCAACTCTGCAATTTGCGTGGGCGAAGAAGATTTGCCTTTCGCTCGTCCGATCTCAACTTCAAGAATCCAGGGTGGGGTCGCTTGCCAGCCGTTTACTTCGTCGGCATTCTACGCACCACATCACGCCTTGAGCTGCTTGATGTGGCAAGATGAAAACAGACCTTTGATGGCAGGCTTCGGATCGAGCTCCCAATGAGGTCAATGAGCTCGTTCCAGTGAATCGCCTCACAGACATGATAGCTGATCCCCTTGAGGGCCAGGCCGAGAGCACGCATTTCTTCCTTGGTTGCAAGCATGTCGATAGGAAAGCTTTCACTTCGCTGATTCATGTTATGCAATCATCATCAACTACAACAACTGGAAGGTATAATTCGTCTCCCAGCATTGGGTCCCCTGGCGAGTTCCGTGCGGAACTGCGACATTCAGATAGACCGCAGGCCTTTGCGTCGGCGAGTATAGGGTCGGCGAGGAGAACAAGAGCCGCCTCAAAGCGGGCATTGCCACCTGGTGGACGTGGTTGACGATTAAATTCGCTAGAATTGCCAAGATCGACGAGCGAATACTGAAAATCTTGAAATAACTTGGTTCGAGCTCTAAAGTCGCCCGGGAACCCAACATGCAGGTGTTGATCCCTCACGATGAGGGTATATGCCGTCTGTAAAGAGCGACATGGCGTCATCTGCGTCAGGAGTTACTGGGGCGCTTGAGGTCTGTCGAGCGAATTGTCGAGATCAGTCAAGCTGTGAATGGAGGATTCAAGTATATGAAGTGGTTTGGCTCGTGTGTTCTTTTCTGGCTTGAGTGCGAAACCCTGACAAGCTGATCGCGAAAGAAGGAAGGTTGATGGAAGCGATCATGAAGGACAATACCACCCCAAGGGCTTTGACGGAACGGTGTGGAGTCGAACGAAGCCATATTTCCAAGCAAAGTCCGCGCTGTAGAAGCCGGCGGCCGAGAATGTCTGGATATCCTATCGGCCAAAGGCTTAAAAAACTGATGTAACAGTTGGCGAAGGATTGAGACGGAGAGGGGAGAAGTTGATGAATGAAATGGGTCGTCGAAGCAAGCGGGGAATTACGTAAACGTTGTTTCAATCAGCAAAGCGGGCGATTGGCGATCTGTTTGAAAGAGTTCGTGCATCTCGCTGCATCGTGGCTGCAGCTGCGAAGAGCTGTCCAAGATTACCGGCCTTCGTCTGAGTCGGTTATACGCTTGATCCGCGTCTTTCTGTCGTGAGGTCCATGTGGACCCAAAAGTCCCAATCATCGCTGAAGCCGAATTGCCTGTATCGCTTGTCTCCAGAAGCCCTTATCTTGCCTCCAGAACTATCGCTTGAGACGTCGATGACTCCGGTCTGAGCGTACCTGAACACATGGATCTCCCGCAATACTTCCAGACCGGGCATGGCGCCAATATGATCGACTTCTCGTTCGAGCCGTTTGGGCGGCTCGGGCTATTCCGGACCAAAAGGGAATGCTGCTGCGACTTTGGCAGGTACGGTGGTCGTGATGATAAGGCTATGGAGCTGTGCGGGGCTCGAGGGAGCTGGCATATTCTCCTCCCTTAGCGGCCTAGATGAGCGCAGCTTCCATCAGAGGGCGTTATGAGCGGAGTCGCGTGTTGTGTTGTTGCTCGCTCTCTGTCATCGTCTGTATTAATGGGATTCTGCATATGGAACGATGGCAGCAAATCACGTTTCCCGCAGCAGCACCCGCGATGGATGTGGACGAGGATCGAGGCTTGATGCGCGGGAAACTACTGCTATTGAAAATTACTACGTCCCGCCGAGTCAGCTCGCTTCCCCGTTCGTTGTACTTAGCGTGCGACTCACTTGGATGATCTCTATCGCGTACCGATAATCAAGGTAATATCATCCGTAGCCACTTCTGGGATCGTGTAAGCAGGATGAAGCGAGAAGTTGCTCTCCAAAGGCCCGCTCAAGATAACGATTATCATGGAAAACCAAATGGCTATGAGTGTTTTAATGAAATACTCCCGGTCCCCTTCCTGATCATGAGTATTGGAATGTCGGGGCATTTCACTAGAAGCTGAATTGCAATGCACAGAAGCGGCATCCATAAATAACGAAAGTCCATCAACATCGTTCGACAAAGTACCGAGACAAATGAAGCGTCGGTGATATCATCATGAGCGTAAGTCATGAGCCAGTCATGCGGGGAGGAAATTATGTGGGAGTGGATACACAGCTAATACGAAACTGATCGAAAATTCTCGAAAGCGCCTATGCAGGAGACTAAAGATACAGGACCATCAAGCTCGACCTCGTCATCGGGCAGGTGGTGCGGTCGGGGCTGGGTAGGTATTCCTTCGCATGGGCTGAGTAAGACCGGCACCGCAAGCTGATGTCGGGACGGTGTTACCTGCGAGGTATTCTGCAGGATATGAACATCCTGAGATCGCAGCGAAGGCTTGACGGTTATGGTTGGCGTTGAACCACCCATTCCCTACGTTGATGGTTGCGCTTGATGAGGGGGAAGTGAAAGTTGGACCAGGCATTGTAATAGGCGTTCCGGTCTGGGTGAACTGTGGTAAAGAGGTCATGTCGGCTGCGGCGACGTTGGTGAAGTTGTGCGCCGGCCAGGGATACGACGCTGACATGGCCGCGGGTATAGTGTTTGCGCCGGCTCCACCCGTCATCCAGGCTGAAGAGTAGGTACCGCTGAATTCGTTGCTGTCGTAACCGTCACCGGCACAGACTCCAATTGCTGAGCGCGGGTCGGCCGGGATCCAGCCTTGCGCCAGACCAAGCTGGTAGTTCCAGAATGGGTTGATCTGCTCGATTGTGCCAGTGGTGCTATTTCCAATCTTCCATGTCCAGAAGAAATAATTCTGCACGGAATGAGCGAGCGCTTCGAAGTATGAACAACGGTTGCTCACCTGCAGCGAGTCCATGCTAGCTGACACGAAGTGCAGAAGGTCGGCCTTAGTCGATGCGTTCCATTGAGTGTAATCGTTCCAGTAATCGCAAGTGCCGGGCGCAGGTCCTTTATATCCAGCGTATGTCCCGTCATAACGAGATCCGACACCGACGTTGTTCACCCATTGACCGCAGCTATACCGAGTCAGCACGGACTTTCTCGATGCCAACTGAACCCACTCGTTGGTCGCAGCTGACCACTCGCCGGCAATATTGACACCGAATTGTTGGGATGTGGTGTTGGTCGCTACGCCCCAATACTTACAGGGTAGCTTCGAGATGGTGTCGAATGTGCCCTCGATCTGGTCGCCGAAGACCTGCAATTCAGAATGCGTGAGTGTCCATGTGAAGGACGATGAGGCTCACAATGTAGCTGTGTTGATCGATGGCCATACGGTCGGCGCCAGGCAGGAAGCCATACCACTTGGGAATGCCCAAGAATCCGTCGTGCATGGAAAGGAATGGTCCATTGCCCTCCCCGATCCCGGTGACCTCGCGAATGATCTCGTAAGCTTGGTAGTAGAAGCTGCCGATTGGAGGCTGGCTAATCCAATTGCCGTTGGGCTCATTGATGAACCCGAACATCTGGATGACGGGGCTGTACTCGGGTTGAGCGATGAATTGCGCAAGAGTACGGATGTAGTCGAGTGCGCGCTGAGCATTGGCAGTGCCCATGATGCCTGAGCTACGTCAGCGGTCAACACAACGTAAGGCTGCCTTTCACTCACCATACATCCAGTTGATGTTCCCCTGATGCCCGGAATGGTTCCATCCGTCTGCAAACAGCGTCAACTTTCGCTCTATCCGATTTCGTCCGACTCACTCTGACTACCAGGCACAGTGTGGAAGTCGAGGTTAATCCTGAGCCCATATTTCCTGCACCATTGAACCGCCTTGAGGAAGTAGGTCCAAGATACCCTTTCGAGGTATGGCTCTCCCGGCCAGGTCTCGATCGCCCAGTGAGGCAACGGGATGCGAACCCAATTGAGACCCGCCGCAGCGATATTGGCGATATCTTCCTCCGTGATGAAGGTCTCGTAGTGTTCGGTCAAAGCGGCGGTGAGATTCGCGCCCATGTTCTGAGAGAGGGTGTACTCGTCAATGGCAGTCTGGTTGTTCGGGCCGTTGGCGTATTTCTCGTACAATGCGGGGACGATGAAGGGTTCTGCGAGAGTCAGGAAGGTTTACCTCTTGAAGCCGGGGACATACCTGTGTTTAACCAGCCACCGAGGTTGACCCCGTAGATCTTATCCACACCCCAAGTCCAGTTCTGGTTCAGGGGAGGGGTCCACGAGTTACATTGTGCATCATTCTTCATGAAGATTCATCAGCATTGCCCTGAAGAGATTGCAGGAGACTCACGTTGAAAGGGTTTGCCTCATCCCACACCCAAGAGCCGCCAAAATTGTTACCGTAGGTAAAGCTCGATCCATTGTCCAGTGCGATAAGTGAACCTGTCTTCCCAGTCGTAGGCGTTGCGGAGGGTGCTGCGGACGAGGTAGCCGAGGATGCTGAGCTGGACTTGCCGGAGTTATCATTGACAGCGGCTGCAGTAGTTGCTTTGTGGCTCGAACGCTGAGTGAGTCTGAAGAAGACCCGTTAGCTGACGAGTGGATGCAATGCAAATAGACCCACCCGACTCCCAATCCGACCGCTAATGCGATAGCAAGCAGAGCCCCGGCCGCAATCCCCAGCCACAACCACTTCCTGCTCTTCTTCGACTGATACCCGCTCGAAGCCCATCTCGGGCTCTTCTCATTCAATGCTCCTGCTGCTGCTCCAGCTGCAGCGGGCGTAGGATGTCCCTGTTCGTCGTCGTCGCTGGTGGATAGGCGATCATTTGTGGAGTTGTTCCATCCTAGAGTGGAATGAGCGAGGTTAGACTGACCACGACCGGCGTTCGCCCGTCGGCTAGGAGGCACGTTCGCCAAAGTCTGCACCAATCAGCTACACTATAAACCAATGCAAGACCATTGGCTCGGCTCACATCTGCACCGGCGATGGCCTCAGCAGAACCCGCCAGACCAGCCGAACTTCCCCAACTCGATCTATTCCCGTCTAGATTAGGTGTCCCTGGAGCCAATAGACTCTCATGTGTGGAGTCACGGCTGATGACGGATGGTGCGGGCATGTAATCTGAGCGTCTCCGATTGCCGAATAGTTGGGAAGCGTCGTACGGGTCTGGGGAGAGGACTGCGGATTCTGGCAAGTTTTGGGAGGCGAGATTGGCGTATGGATCAGCGTTGGGATCAGGGGAGACGTCGGCGGGGTTGGGCACAGAGACGTAGGATGGTTGACGAGGTGGAGCCGGAAAAGGCCGAGATTTGGTAGGGGAGACCATGATGGAATGTGACGGGCTTGCAGACCGGGCTTGATAATGGAGATGAGTCAACTTCGTTTGCGGGACACAGTATGAGGAGAACTGACCGGCTAGGAACTGGAACCGGATCAACAGATGAGGACAGCGACGATCACCCGGTAATTTGAGTGATGCTGTGTTCTCGATTCCGCTATGCACACACCACCCCAATTGTGATTGATCAGCGGAGAAGAAAGGAGACCAAAGGGAGCATTGCGAGGATGTCGATGATTGAGATTCCTTTGTATGATACAGCTCAAGCACCGACTTCGGCCGGTCTCGAGGGCTCGAAGGGCAGGGGCGGTGATACGAAGCGGTGCTCAAAGGAAAGGTCGAGATACAAGCCCGAAAGAGTCAGGGGGAAATGGCCGGGTATGTTTTGGTCGATTCCAAGCACCGACCACTCCCGTGTCCAGCTGATCGACTCTTCCCGTTGGTCGTCCGGTTCGGGTTTGCAGACGTATATAACGATTAAAATGAATCAGGGGGATATAAATTATTGGTACGAGCGAGAGAAACAGGGTTACTGCAAGGATCCGGCATCGAACAACCCAGGTCAAAGGGGTGGCCACCGGCTTTGAGAAAGCGCGGAACCCTGAGATCGTTCTGCGGGATGTTTGCATAATTAGGTTTACTTACGTGAGACCCGCTGCCGCTAGGAACACAGCTTTTCGAAAGAAGGGGCGCCCTGGCGGAGGAACCCGTGCGTTTGATGGTAGCGTCGATCATGCGATGAAACCTTCGCCAAGCCCAAGCGGAGCCCGTGAAACTTGACACTCGAGTGACATGCCGACGCTTTAAGATGGTCCCATAAAGCCGGTGGTTCGGCAGCCGATGACAAGCTTGATTCGGAGGTTTTCCCTGCAGGTGACGGGGATTTCATCGAGCGGATGCAAGCAAGCGGATCGAAAGTGCGGATGCATGACGCTGTGTGACGTGTCTTAGCTGATGAGACTGTTTTGGTATACTGTCATCTACATGAACTTACCATACTACGCCGTCATTGTCTATGAATCCCATCAGCAGGCATGCATGTACTCTATCTCAGCTTCTTCCGCTCGATCTTGTCGTCCACCCAATATCCTCTGATGCGCACCACCTCGTCACGGACCTCATCCCACCGTACAGCCCCCAACACCTGCTCTAGCCAGACTAGTAACAGGACCACCACCCAGCTGACCCACACCCATGCCGGTTCCAGTTCTCTTCGCACCTTCTCCAAGATCGCCACGAAGAACCTCACATAGACCAACCCAATACTCGCCATCGGCAAAGCTCTATGCGCTGACTTGATCGCGAAAGGTGGCTTGACGTTGAAAGGCGGTGATGTGACCAGGCGCATAGCAGAGGCGAACCCATCCTCGTGAAATCCGTATTTCGTCCAAGCACCGGCATACGATATTCCGCGCTTATTTTGTATCTCGGGCAGGAGACGCTGAGTGGATACGGATTGAGAAGTCATCATTGGGTGATGGTATTGCCATCGACCGACGACTTTGGACTCGTCGATGGGGAAGGGAGGGTTTAGGGTGACGAGGACGAGACCGTGCTTCTTTTCGGAAAGATGTTGCAGGATGTTCATGTCGTAGGTGCTGCATGATCTGGTCAGACGGGATCGCATAATTAGATTCCAACACATACAGCGAGACCACGTCGACATTTGAGGAGGTCGTTCTCGTTCCGGACGTTGGGGCTGATGTCGAAGTGAGGTAATTCCAAGCTGCTAAAAGTAAGCCTGCTTTGCGGCAAAAAGGCTAGCGAAGGCTCACCCGAATAGGCTCTCCGCCGTATGGGCAGGAGCTGAGACGCCGTCGATCGAGCCCAGCTCTCGCGTCGTCTGACTCACGCGTTCATCCCAATGCAAGACTGCCTCGTTCTCGCTCCAATTCCACGGTCCCAGCACCTTCTCCTCCTTCAGATCCACACCGCCGCCCCGCCGCAGCATCGCAAGGGTCGTATCGGAGTGGGTTCTACGAGTGAGTTCAGCTTGTGGGAATCAAGGAGTTCACTCACGCGAGGATGACATGATCGTATTGATGCTGTTTGCCCGAAGCCTCTTCAAGCGTAATACCGCCTTCCTGTGATGAGACGCCGACGATCTCGCTGTCGAGGTGGAGATTCTCCGATGGCAACTTGCTCAGAACAGCATCGACGTATTTCTTTCTGATAGCTTTCATGAGTGCGTTCTCCGGATATTACGAGAGAGGAAGGTAGTTTCGTACTTACGATCCCCCTTTAACTGTCAACCACTTTGGTTTTCCCGTGAGCTGAAGAAGGTGATGGTTGTGGAAGAATCGGATGAGTGTGGATGCAGGAAAGTCGAGAGCCGCTTTGTCTGCCGGTGTTGACCAGATTGCACCGGTCATAGGCTTGTTTAGGATCAGCAGCCGCCACCAAATCCGGAGAAAATCGGATCCTCACAAACAGGTAATCCTCCTTAAAGCCATCACCATATCCTTCCCGGTCCAGGTACTGTCCGATACTCATCTCCTTCCCCGTGCGGACCTCCTCTCTCAACAAGTCCAGCGCAAAGAGGTTGAATCGGATGACATCGAAGATCATGCGGTACATTCTCGGGTTGAAGCTGTCCACCACGCATCAGTACTAACAGGTATCGGAGTTGTCGACCCACAGGTTGCCGATCTGACAGAACACGCCCCTTAACCCTTCACCAGCCCATTCAAATCGTCCTCGATCGCGGGAGACAGAAAATGTCATTTCGGTCTTCAGGAGCGGCATCCGGAGGAGATTGAGGAAACGCAAGAAGTTCGGGTATGATGGGGGGTTGAGAACGATCTGTCGAGGGATTCAATATCAGATAGGTCGACAAGTAAGAATGCGATGAGCAGCGTACAAAGCCACTAAGCGGTACTGTACATCAGCTCAACGCCAGCCTGCACAGACTCGGTAGCTCACGTGTCCACCTGGCAGCTCTCCTTCCCATCGCCTATACCCTCGTCAGTATGCCACTCTGGTCGAGTCCGGTCGACGAACGCATGAACTCGACAGAATGGGTATGGCCACCAGGATGATCGGCTTTCTCGTAGATGTTCACCTCGTGATCTGAGTACTCGTTAAGAAGCTTCAAATTGGTCGATTAGCTGGACCCAAGTCGAGAAGCCTCGTCTCCTTTATAATGAGGATTTGAGCTCACCCAGAGAGCGGAGAGTCCCGAAACGCCTGTACCAATGATAGCGATCCTCATCGTCGGCAGCTGGTCTGAATGTGGCGAAGGGTGATGTTCGAGCTAGTATTCCCTATGAGGAGTATGGCTGCCGACGGATTTCAACGGTAGCCGTCACATCCTAAACCGAGCATCGATGGCTTTGTTTCAGCTATCCTGACGTGTCATTCTTCCCACCCAGCTAATTTGATGAAATCAAATCTCTGATACTTGCCACCGATTGTTGTGAATCCGTTTCTTTCGCTACAACTTGCAGATAGATGGGAAAGTCATGACCTCAAATCCGTCTCAGCCACCAGCAGCCGTTCTCCTCCCTCGACCATCGCAGTCCAATCCCACGGCCGAGCCTGTGTGGACGGTCAACAATGTCCTCCCTCCTGTGCGAAAGCAGCAATCAGAGGGGATCCTAGGAGAGGTACCGCCATTACAGTCGAGATGTGCTGCGCACGACAGGGAGGGCGACAAATGCTGCAAGGAGTTGAAAGGTGATGATGAGAGACATCTCATCAGTCCGGAGATCGTCCGGGATATATATGTCACGAGGCGTTGCAATTCGAATGTCAAAGCTGATCAAGCCTGTGACGTAGAATCATCGGTCTTTCCGACGTCTCACTGTCCCCTTCGCTCTTACCGCTGGTCTCTCTTCTATCGGTTCATCCAGACTTGTCGTTACCGGTGGTCTCGCCGAGCTGTGTGCCGGAGCCATCAGTATGGGCCTGGGAGGTTATTGTATGTCCACATTTCCAGCTTGTTTTTCCTCTTTCGTTGACCTCCATCTTCCAGTGGCTTCCCAAGCCGAACTCGATCATTTCCACTACCTTCGAAAACAGACTCAGGCTCGCGTCCTACGATCTTGTGCGGGCGAAATGGAGCGCGAGGTTCACTCGATTCTCGGACCGCTTGGGGTCAAGGAGACCGTATCGCGGCTGATAGCGGAGGACTTGCGAGCGGTTGATGATCATACACAGGGAGAGCGAGTTGAGAGAAATGAGGGTGTGATGGCTGCACAGGCACAGCTTCAAAGAGTCGTTCCAGAGGAGAAGAAACGGGGGATTCTTAGCTGGACAAAGAGAGAGGCAGAGGAGGTCGAGGAGGATGGGGGTCCGAAGGGGAATGAGGATATGGGATTGACTGCATTCTTGATCAAGTTCGGCGAAGGACTAGGTAGGTTGAGCTTTTCCGGACTGGGTTTTAAATGCTCATATCTCCGCTTCAGAGGAGGTCCCTAGATCACGATTGTACATCTCCGCCCTCACTATCGGCTTCTCCTACTTCATTGGTGGCCTCATCCCATTAGTTCCTTACATGGCGCGCTCGTCACCCACCGAGGGACTCATCATTTCCTGCGTTGTGACCGGAGTCGTCCTCTTCATCTTCGGTGCATTCAAGACCTACTTTACGTGAGTACCTAAGCGGCACGACTTGAGTTTGCTGACCTCCGTATGAATAGAGGCGCAACCGGTGGAGCTGGAGGCTATCTCTATGGAGCGGTAAGTACGACGGTCGTTGGATGTGTTGCGGCGGGCGCGGCTTTCGGTCTGGTCAAGGCTATGGGGGTTCAGAAATGAAAAGTAGAGTTGGTATATGGAGGCAGTATCTCTCAAGGCATCAACGGGAGACTCATATCCTGCTTTGAATCCGATCGACCTCATTCCCTTTGTAACATACACCGAACGGATTGAAACGGCGCCGTATCGCCTTCACATCTTGCATTTACAAGACTGTATCCAGCGATTCATCTTCCCAGCTCGACTCCCAACGTGGCAACTTCGAAAATTCCCACTCAAAGTACGCTACTTTTCCTCGTCAAAGCGTCTCCGACGTATCTGCCTGCGGTTCGACAGCTTTCAGCTACATCATGCTGCCAGCGAAGCATTCCCCCGCCACTCTCAAGCGGAAGGCTTCCACTCCACGACCACCAAGGATCGCATCAGACCGACTGCCGGTCCTGTATCGGGCCTTGACGGACCAAGTCGACGACGGGTACTTCCACAATGCCATTTCGACGTGCAAGAAAAGTGAGCTGCTTCGTCAATCAAAGATACGGGTCACGTCACCCGCTATCTTCGAGCGCGGCAGCTGACGAGGCGTCACATCATAGTCCTGGCGCTCGACCCTTCGTCCATCCCAGCGTTCCAGACGCTCCTCTTCCTCAACCTCCACACGGACGACTACGAAGCCGCTCTCGACCTCCTTTCGAAGCCTCCGTCGACCTCGCCCCTGGTGTTCGAGAAGGCATACTGCTTGTACCGGCTACATCGAGAGAAGGAGGCGCTGGTCATCCTTGAAGGATTGGGGGAGCGGGGGAGGAAGGAACAGCAGCACTTGGAGGCGCAGATTGTGGGTCTTTTTCCGAGCTTTATCATACACGAGCCATATGGTCCGATTGTGGCTGCTTGCTGATGACGATATAGAGGTATCGCTTGGGGGAATATGAGAAGGCGCAAGAACTGTACGACAGCCTCCTGGCCGGATGTGATCAGGTGAGTCAGCCTAGTTTCCAAAACCACTCGATCTGCAAGCGATCGTAGGTCGGATGAAGGTTGACATCCACAGTCATTCCCCGAGTACCCCGACATCCTCACCAACCTCTCAGCCACCGTAGCACAAAGCGACTTCCTCTCGCACTCGTATCACTCCTACCTCAACGTCCCTCCTCTCACCGATCTCTCCGGTCCATCGGGTCACATACCCACTGCAGGTGAGCTCGAGAGCTATGTGCCGAGCTTGCCGACCGGGTGGGCACTGGGAGGTTTAGAAGGGGTCAAGAAGGCTGCTTCGGTGAAGGAGGCGAAGAAGGAGAAGGTCAAGGGGAAGCCGAGGCATAAATTGCCTAAAGGCGCTGTGGCTGGGAAACCGTTCAATGAAGACGTGCGTGTATTCCACGCTTTGAGCTCCAGAAGAGCTGATCAAAGACATCTTGTTCATCCTTCTCCTGATATATTCGTGCTGCATCGCTCGTCACAGCCTGATCGATGGCTTCCTCTGCGACAGCGATCCTCCCATATCGCTGCAATGGGCAAGAAGAAGGGCGCGAAAATGGGCATGGGCACTGGGATGACTCAGGGCAGCACGACTGCTGCGGCAGCTTCATCTGGAGCCGGGGGAGGAGGTGGCAGCAAGAATAAGAAAGGGAAGAAGAAGTAGCTATCTTGCGGTAACATCAATGCTACAAAGTTGAACCCTGGGATGAGGTCGTATCAAGGCGAGGTGCCGGCGGTCAAGTGAGCCTGATCCATATGTATCGCTCGTCATCGTCACCCGCCCCACGATATTGCACCTCTAGCCCTCTGAACCGAGAACGTCCTGATCTCCGCTTGATATTTTGACGTTTCCGGTCTCCGTCCTTTCTCGTATATGTGCCGACGATTTCTTTATCGCAGCTACCGTATCGCAGCTACACCCGGGTAGTCACTTCAGAACCAGACTCACATCTCCGAGTATGAGACTCGACGCGACAGATCTCCGCTATGTCACTCCCGACGAGTTCCGCGTCCTCACAGCGGTCAGTCGAGCGCATCCTCTACATTCGTCCTGCATCACCTCGACGGCCTTTCCAATTATCGGACAGATTGGCTATAGGACCATGCTGATGCTGCACTCAGGTTGAGATGGGCTCGAAAAACCACGAGGTCGTACCCACACCACTCATCGCCCAGCTCTCCTCCATACGTTCAGGAATCACCTCGAAATGCCTCGGATCACTAGCGAAGCGTGGCTTAGTCGCCCGAGTCCAGGGGGCAAAGTGTTCGTCATACTAATACAATTCACTCACTCCCGCTGACTAGGCCAGACGAGGGTTTCAGATTGACCTATGGTGGCCTTGACTACCTCGCCCTCCGGACCTTCTCCTGCCGGAAGATCCCGAGCGTAAGCGCCGTGGGCCAGAAGATCGGGGTGGGGAAGGAGAGTGATATCTACCTCGTGAAGGAGGATCATGGGGAGGAGAGGGTACTCAAGATTCACCGGTGCGAAAGCTCTCCCCTTCGCCCGCAGTTCAGGTTCCTGCTGCGATGATCGAGGCTGTGCTTACGTCGAGACGTGCAGGTTGGGCCGGATATCCTTTCGAGCGATCAAGGCGAAGCGGGATTACCTGGTGAAGAGAAGCTCGGCGAGCTGGATGTATATGTCGAGGTTGGCTGCGGAGAAGGAGTTTGCGTTCATGAAAGTGAGTCAGAGTGGACTCTTCGCTGAGTCCCGGAAGGAGCGGTTGGTAAGAGACTGACACTGCTCAGGTGCTGTATCAACATGGCTTCCCTGTCCCGGTGCCCATCGATCAAGCACGACATTGCATCGTTATGTCTCTCATCGATTCTTTCCCCTTGTTTGTCATACATACCCAAAGTTCAGATTGTAATTTTACTGAATCGCAGCTAGGCGGCAAGTAGACCATGTCGACTCCCCCTCGGACCTCTACGTAACCCTCATCGCCCTTATCCTCCGCCTCGCACGATCCGGCCTCATTCACGGAGATTTCAACGAGTTCAACATCCTCATCCAGCGAAAGACCGGCGAGGCTGTGCTCATCGACTTCCCGCAGATGGTCAGTACGAGACACGAGAATGCAGAATAGTAGGTCGCTTCTTCCACTAATCATCACTTAATGGCTGATTGTGTCTGAAGCTTCTTCAATCGCGATGTCAACTGTATCCGAAAATTCTTTCGCAAGCGATTCCGATACGAAGCAGCCAATTGGCCGACATGGCGAGATGTCATGGCACAGGAAGAGGAGAATGATGCGGAAAGCTCGGAGGTTGCGGATAAGAGGGTCAGGCTAGATCTGGAGGTTGAGGCGAGTGGATTCGGACGCGCGATGCAGCGGGATTTAGAAGATGTGGGTCTTTGTGCAGCACGTGTGATCAAAATTCTAATCCAGGGTCAACCGAATAGTACATGATTGAGGTGCAAGATATGCCCGAATCGGACTCCGAAGAAGGGGAGAGCATGGATGGAGCGGAGGAAGCTGAAGACGATGAACGGGAATCGGAGGAAGGGGATCAGGAGAGGCAAGTTCTTAAAGAAGGGAGAACGGGAGCGTTCAACGAGGAAGCTGGTCAAGAAAAGATCTCCGATCGACTTGAGGCCGTGCGAATAAGTCGAGCTCTTGGGAACGATGATACCAATCAACCGTCACATGAACCACCGGACGACCTATCCGACCTCGAGCCCGAATCTGACTCCGATAGTCAAGCATCTTCCACCGGACCACCAGCGACCGACTTCACTACATATATCCGAGAACGCAAGGTACGACCGCCAAGGATATCCGCGAAACACTTGGGGGAGAAAGATGGGGTCCAGATTATAGTCGCAAGGGAGAGGGCACGGACGGAACGTGGTGGTGGACTGAACAAGGGCGTAGGAGCGGGAAAGGTCAAGGGTCATAAGTGGAAGAGCAGTGAAAAGTACCTCGTCGGGAAGAATAGCGGATGGTAGCGGTATCACGGTTGGGATTCGTCCATCCGTCTCACGGATGCCCGGGGCCGTTGAACAGCACGTGTTCGCTCCTCATTGTTGAAGGCGTATAATCTTACTCGCCTATCCAGCTGGCTAGCAGGCCTAGTTGGCAGCTTCCCCATCACCTCGGACATTCATACCCACATACATACACAATACTTGTATATGAACGTCTTGCATCTTCACTACAGGTGTTCGAATCACTCTTGCGGTTTGATCCGCCTAATCCCGAAACCGGCTAAACTTTTTCGCGTGAGCCTTTCCAGCTTCCCCACATCTGTTTATTGATTCACCCCCCAACAGCCATCTCATGGCCTCTTTTCATACATGTAAGACACCTCTAAAGAGGGCTTCCACGTCATTGGCACATCTCCATTCTACCTTGGCCTCCTCTCTTTCAGCACTTCGTCCCGCTTCTTCGTATTCCAACTACCAATCATTCCCACATATCCCGAATAACAACAATCATCACCAACCCGGGTCCGTGAGAATGTCTCAGTTCCCAGAGATCCAGTCATTATTCGACGCCAACCGGAAATGGGCGGAAGGTATCAACGAGAAGGAGCCAGGCTTCTTCGCGTCCACTACCAAAGGCCAGGTCAGTCTTCCCCCTTCAAGGTAGGGTAGTGAAGAGAGGTTGATGGATGACTGGATAGGCTCCGAAGATATTGTGGATTGGATGCGCGGATTCGCGGGTGCCAGAGAGTGTCATCATGGGTAGGAAGCCGGGGGATGTGTTTGTCATGGTGGGTCTTCTTCATTGAACCATATGACTAGGTGCTGATGGATGGGACGAATAGAGGAATGTCGCCAATCAGGTGAGCTTTTGCATTATGGCTTCGTCGTCATGGTCATCCAATCCAGTGGTGCGAGACATACTGAAGCTTGGGTCTGCAGTTCCAGCCGAAGGATGATTCTGCGAATGCGTTACTTGATTATGCTGTGGGCACTGTCGGGGTTGATCATGGTATCTCTGTCGTCTCCATCTCCCGTCTCACCTCGAGTCGCCCTATCCTGGCTTTCCGTCCTACGCTTTCTCTATTCTAGTAGGTCCGAAGCTCATTTATTCGCAGTCCTCGTCGTCGGTCACACCGGTTGCGGCGGCTGTATCGCCGCATGGGGCGCTCCCCCTCCTACCCATGCTCCCCATGCCCAAGATCACCCACTCTCGCGCTTCCTCGACCCGGTCGTCCGCTTGAAACACATCATGCCACCGGGCACCGGGGTGGATGACCTGATCAAGGAGAACGTGAAGGCAAACGTGAGGAACGTCATTGCGTCCGACGTAAGCGGCTGTTTAACCTGCTTGCAAACGCTGACTTGGAGCAGGTGATGCAGGATGCGTGGAGGAGCGCTCAGAGAGGTGAAATGAAGCCGATATACGTCCATGGCTGGGTAGGTCATTCCGCTCGCACCGACTTGTACCAAGCTGATGGCATCAAGATGTACGACCTCGGGACGGGTCATCTGAATGACCTGGAGATCTCGGCTGGACCGGAAATCTCGCCTCTGCCTCGATCAGACGACGAGGTGCTGGGGCAGCAGGCTTCGGAGCAGGAGCGTGAGCTTCGCGGTGAGACCTTGATTCGCGCTTGATACGAGTACGGGACGTGTTGTATATATTATAGAGATAGATGAGACCATACACAATATGTACATACATCACAATTGAGCGAGAGTTTCGAGGTATCCTTTCGAAAGGCAAGGACTGGGAGCTTGCCACTGAGAAGGTATGACGCGTGCTGGAATCTGATGTTCTAGGACGGTGCTGTAATTTCCCCCTATTCCGATCATTTGTAATTTTGGGTCTTCTTGTGCCGTCCGTATAGGATCTTAAGTTTTGGTACAACCGTCGACGTGCATTTCCTCCGAGGGCATCATCAAGCTGCAAGGTCCAGGCAATGCCGCCCAGGCATTTCGGGCACTTTCCAGGCGCTCAACGAGACTCATGAATCGAGCTTCACCTTCAACATCATCGACATCGTCATCATCGTCGGGATCTATGCTCATCACTCGAAACTTATGTCAGGCATGCCTCGCAGACTCATCTGCTCGGCTCGGACCGCGTCGGGCACCGTTGACCATCGTATCACATGGGCAGCCTTACCACTCATCGGCTCATCAATCGGCACAAACCCTGTCAGAGCGATATTGGCAGAATGATGATCCCCCACCTCCACCTCCTCGCGCAGCACCAGAACACCATCCCCTTCCTCGTCCCCCAGTCTCGACCCCATCATCACTTCGACCGTCTCGCCCGCGCTCTCAAGCTGTCCGAACCCAAGATGTCCCGCCTGAACCGGACTACATCCCCTCTGATCTCGACTTCGCCCCTTCTTCCTCCACCTACCCAATCATGGAGCCCCTACCCGAGTTCCCGCCCGATCGCGTGCCACCACTCACCGCGCCAGCTTCATCGCTAGAGGAGTACGATGACCGCCTCGTCAACCGAATGCGACGGAATGCGAGGCGGAAGAGCACTGTCTCCGTTCTTCCGGCTCTCCCAGCCGAGGAGCTTGCGCCAGAAGGTTTATCGAGATTCGACTGGCGTCAGAGGTCGTTGTCCCGGATGGGTCGCACGAAAGGGCTGAGCTGGTTTCCTGGTGCTGTGAGGAAGAGGGTGCGAGCGATGGCTAGTGACCTGGCACCGGGGGAGACATTTCATGACGAGCTAGTTCGGTATCAGAATCAGTACGTGCAGTGATCGTTCTTGGGATACGAGCTGAACGCGAGCAGTTTCGAGCCGCTGCTGCGCGCCGAGTTCGATGAAGAGGAGCAGCTTTTCCATATCCGTCTGGAGGAATGGTCGATTGACCGACTCAAGCGCGAGGGATATGCACTGGGTGGACTGCGTGGATCGATTCGGTACCAACCCCGGTCAAGAACGGCAGGATGTATCGTCACCTTTTCACGGACAGGCAAAACGGCAACAGCACTGCCTTTGAATCGCTTTTCGTCAGTCTATGCCTCGTTCATCCGTGTGGGCAGACAAGCTGACGGAGCCTAGTATCGGCTCCTCGGTCATACTGTCCCGGACCGACCCAACGAAAGATTGTGTGCGCGTGAATGGTACCCTCGGCACGATCAAGGGAGAGGGGAGACCCCTGAGAGGACAGGTCTACAGTGCGACGCGATCGTATGTCCGGGTGGAGTTCGCGGATGAGGTACCCAAGATCGCGGAGGGAGAGTGGCGGTGAGGGTCATCAGTCTGTCTCCGAGTCACCGGCTGATAAGAGCGTGTCTCAGGATCGACGTCGGCCATAGCGGCTGGCCATTGCAGCAGCAGCTTTTGGCTATCAAAGCGCTCGGTCAGAGCCCTTTTGCTCAGGATACAGAAGATTTCGCTTCGACGGACTTTGCATCGCCAGACGTAGACCTCCCCGCGCCACGCTCAAGCAAGAGCCCAATGGCTCGGGACGTCGTTTCTGCCCCGAAGTGCAAGCCGAAGCAGACCATTCTCAGCGGCACAGCCATGCGCGACGTCCTACTGCGAGCCTTCCAGGAGGACTTCGTACCCTACGACTCGTACTCTTCCGCCATCAACGCGGACGTCCACGCGGTCGTGCCCCATGGGACGCAACCCAAGCCCACGGATATCGACGCGACGGCGGTACCTACCGATCGAAGTCCTGATGGGATCCTCGCGCGGAATCAACTAATACAGAGCTGGACGCGGCGATTCAGAGACACACCTCTTTTAGTGGAAGGTGATCCGGAGCTCGAGCTTAATCCGAGTCAAACGAAGGCGATTGCAATGATGTTGGGCGAGAGGTTGAGCTTGGTCCAAGGCGTAGGTCCGGTTTTGACGAGTGCGATCCGTGCTGATGACCGGGATCCAAGCCGCCAGGAACCGTTAGCACTTCTTCGTTTCCGAGCGGGGAGACTGAGCTGACCAGGGACAGGGAAAGACACGCGTCATCATCGAAACGATCAAGCTCCTCAAGCTCCATTGGGAGGTACCATTCCCGATCCTCGTTTGTGCGCACACCAATGTGGCCGTCGACAATCTCCTCGAGGGACTGCATGACCACGGCGTGAAAGCCATCCGACTCGGCGCCACGGATCGAGTCCGACCGAGCTTGATGGATCTTAACCTGGATCTGAAGCTGGCGGAGCATCCGTTGTATGATGAGATAGAGGAACTACAACGAGAGAAGGACGAGCTATTTCGGCAGCCCGAAGACATGAGCGGTGAGTGACTCACTTCACGAGGTGACTCAAGCACTGATCGTACCGCTTGCAGTGGCTCAGACTGATTGGCGAAGAAAGATGGCTAAGAAGGCTTCGATCGACCAGAAGCTGTTCGGCAAGCGGACGAGGATGTTTCAGGAAGTCCTTGGGGACACGGATGTCGTACGTGGAGTTGCGGCGAAGCGAGCGAGTGGCTTATACACACGCAGATCTGCACGACGTGTCTTTCGGCTTCATCGCGGACTCTTCAGCACATCGACTTCCCCATGGTCTTCCTGGATGAGGCCAGCATGGCCACGGAGCCGCTTTCCATTGTACCCTTGATGAAGGGGGTGAGGCGCCTCTTCTTCTCCTCATTGTGCTGAGCTTACTCGCAATTCAGTCGTCCCATATTGCGATCATCGGCGATCACAAGCAACTGCCACCCGTCATCATCAGTCCCGAAGCGCATGCAGGCGGACTTGGTATCAGTCTCTTCGAGCGGCTCATTCACGAGCATCGTGAGTGGATCATTTGGGAAACCCCTTCAATGGCTGACTCAACTGAGACGTACCTTCTATCATGCTCGACACGCAGTATCGGATGCACCCCGCAATATCCGCCTTTCCGAGTCATGCTTTCTACAACGATGATCTCAAGGATGGAACCGTTCAATCCGGCGGCGAAGTAAGGCCAGGATTTGAGCCACCGATCACGTCGTTCCTCGTAGAAGACGAGAGTGGGAGGAGAAGCAATCTGACTTTCGTTGACCACGACTATAAGGAGACACCGCAGATGCGGAGTATTGCAAATCACGGAGACGCCGAGAAGGTTTGCGACATTGTCACGGATCTCCTTTTCAATAACCCGGTCAGTCTGGGTCCCCTGCATTCGGTGACGATTCGCTGATGTAGCTCAGGACCTGCGTGGCGAGGATATCGGGATCATCGCTCCCTACACCGCCCAGATCCGGCTTATCGACCAATTCCTCCACCCTGATCCGGGATCTCAGCGCTCTGATCGTTACGACGCGGTCCTCGGCCAGACACGAGCGGGCGAACTTGGGACCATTGAAATCAAGACTGTCGACGGATTCGAAGGGCGGGAGAAGCAGGTCATCATCTTCAGCACGGTACGGTGTAATACTGCGGGCAACATTGGGTTCTTGTGCGATTGGAGGCGGCTGAATGTCGCGCTGACTCGAGCGAAGCGGGTACGATGGATCTAGAGGGTACAAGCAGTAGCTGACACTCGGTTAGGGGCTGATCATGGTGGGCTCGGCAAGAACGCTGGAGCAGGCTAGCACGGGGCAGGTGGCGAGCGAGTCATTGCCACAAGGTGGAGCGCAGGTTTGGAGGGACTATATCAGACATCTTAGGGATAGGGGTCTGGTCCTCCGCGCGGATTAGAGGTAGAGAGCATCGCATTGCTTCATATCGTATTCTTGCATATCAAGCCTCACTCAATGCATTTTGGGGATGGGATACAGTACAACAAATGGTGAATTGATAGCTGTTCATCGGCAATCCTGTTGCGATCTATACAACCTACTCATCTCGCCGTTCAAGCCCCGACTATCGCTGCCTGACCTTCGGATCCCGGAAGAGGTGCTTGCAATGTGTGCAGTAGAAGAACAACGTCATATTCGTGGTGATCCTCCTCGCCTGATCCTGATAAAACACCGCTCTGTGTCCCTCTTCAGCCTCCTTTTCCTCACGCACACAAGGCCCAAACGATTTTTGGACACTCACCCATTCTTGAAGCACACTGGACATTGTATATTACTCCGCTGTAACGTCGGGTCCGTCTCCAGATCCTTCGTTTCTCCCGCTTGCTCCCTACATGGCGTACGCCCGTCAATACTATTGCCGTGCCTGAAGAGAGGGAGAAGGAGACAAAGGAGGATCAGGAGGACAAGGAGGAGGAAGAGGAAGAGGAAGAGGAAGAGGAAGAGGAAGAGGAAGAGGAAGAGGAAGAGGAAGAGGAAGAGGAAGAGGAAGAGGAAGAGGAAGAGGAAGAGGAAGAGGGAAGACATACCGAGCCACGGTGAGCAGGTCATTCTTGTACACGCAAGGCGCCATCCCGGGTTCCGCGACGGCGTTCTCGGCGTACGGGCAGTTCCGACATTGGTAGAGGAGGATCTTGGAGTTGTTGTCGGACTAAGGGGGATGGGTCAGCTCCCAATCCGATGATACAACAGTTCGCGGAGCTGGAGGTGATAGAGAGGAGCGGACTTTTGGGTAGAGGAGGTTGTTGCTGCGATACGTCAGCTTGGTCACGGTTTGGTTCTCCACGATCTTCGGCCAACCTCAGCCTGTCAGAAAGGTACACATGCCGTGTGAAGCTTGAGAATCCAATGTTTTTGATCACGAAGAGGAAGTGAGAACGGAGGGATATGGGATGGGGCAAAGGGGCAAAAAGAGGTGGACGGCATGCTGGAGGAGAGGGGCAGCGGCGGGACAGGGGAAGGACTGACCACTCGCCGCAGAATTTTAGGCTTGGCATCCTCCCTCTCTACCGCAACCCGAGACAACTTGACTTCAGGGCGTCAAGGTCCAGGAGTAAGGGATAGCTGCTGTTTGACGAGGACGCAGGCGTTTGCAATGGCTTGGAAGGTAGAAGCTGACTGGTCAGGAAGTTATTGTTGCCGATACATGGAGGACGGTGGCCAAATTCCCGAAGTAGCTCTTATTCTGGTAGGCATGCCATTCATTGACACCTAATTCACCTCCCGTTCTTACTCTATCAGCATTGATTACGTAAGACTGAACACAGACACTACAGCCTTCATCTCTCTGTTACATCTCTGTGTAAAGTCCTCTCGTGCAGACTCCCACTAATTTTTGGATCCCCTCATCCTAGCGCTACTCCCTCGTTGCCATCAAGAGCCCACTCGTCGCCGCTTTCAACTTCTGGCAGCTACGCACCGCCATATTTAGTCCAACTGCTATTGGAACCGCTGCCCCAAGCTCAATGCCAATATCCAACACCCGTCCTCTACTTCCACTCTGACCAGGCGTTCCTGGAGCGCTCGCCATCAGCAAGCCTTCCGAACGTCTCATCCCCAGCTAGTTCGTCTTGTCGCATATTTCAGGCTCGATCCCGTCTTTCAGTCTAAGAACCTTAAGCCCCAGGCCTAACCCCTCTATCAGATAGGCGTCTTCATCTATCGGATGGCTCATGGACACACCCTGAACGTCATAGAGCGCACATTCCATGTTTCGAGTTTGTCCTTCCCCTCCGCCGCAGTTCAAGCTCATCTGAGTTTTGTAGGGTTCTGTCCATGTTTGGACCGGTAGATGCGTCATAGCCTTCCTCCGCCAGCGCCCTCGCTTCATATCGTGGCCAACAGCCCGCCAGAGGAACGACATCAAGTTCAGCTTGTTGGAGGAATTCGGCATTCCTCTTATGTTGGCATTGTCGACGAGTTTCATGTCAACCTAGCAACTGCGCCGGCAAGGGAAAACGCTGGCGCGTTCCACAGTCGCAAGGAGCGCTACAGCTACAACGTTCTCGGCGTTACAGACGACACCAAGCGCTTTCGCTACCTCGATTATGGATACCCAGCGTCTTCGAGCAACATGTGTGTTCAACGTGCCGCCGAGCCTCTGAAACACCCAGACACGCAATTTGTCATCAACTAATACCTGCTAGCAGACTCTGGGTTCACCGCATACAATCAGACGGTCCCCATGTTCAGAAAAACGTCTGGGAATACGATTATACGGCAGCATACTTCAAGACCATAGCTGCAACAATGCGCTATCAAGTCGAGCAGGCAATTGGCATACTCAAGTCGCGCTGGACGATCCTTCGCAGCATGCCCCTATGCCTGCGGACCACACACGACCAGGCGCTTGCCCACGGCATCATAATTGCATGCGTCATTCTCCATAACCTCGCAGTCAACACCGACAACGGACCGCTCGAAAACGACAAGTATGCCAATGCCAAGGCACAGCATGCAGCACGAACCGGTCAAGCAGAGATGTCTGCAGACGAGCTGCGCGTCCCCGAGCACCTGCAGCGGCGAGAGAGACTGGTGACGGAGGTCATATTAATAGCTATGGAAGACGAGGACTTTGACTTCGATGACTACGAGGTCTGGTAGCTGGGCATCCCATCGCTTCGACGCTGCCGCTTCCATCGCAATCCCACCTTTTCGTCCCGCCACACCGACTCCACGCTCGACAAGGAACCCAGGATGCTCAGTCCTGCTATCAAGCGA
>JAABUY010001848.1_pt1 | contig 26960 bp, 29 predicted proteins | sample 5560271 | NCBI WGS metagenome assembly JAABUY01 (sample SAMN10711886, study PRJNA513374) | rock metagenome | isolation source: Antarctica rocks | place: Antarctica: Victoria Land, University Valley | reverse complement strand
GAATAGACAGAATTATTATATATATAAAGATCTTTCATTTTTGAAGATTTTATGTATATTGCTTCATAACTGAAAGTGAAATTTATAAAATAAGCAAGATTTACATACAAATTTCTGTCAAAAGCTGTTGCATATTACTGTCAAACTTATATATAAAGATTACTCAATAACATTGTTATTTCTCTATACTTTTCTATAAAAATTTAACAGTTGATAAATCTATATATATATAGTTATATTGTCTATTCAGTTTTATGCAAACTATTTGTTTATTGTGATTTTAACATCAAAACACTGAATTTGAGTGTAATTTTCAAAAAAAAGTTGCAAAAAGTTCTGAGCGAATCAAGGAGCCAACATTCTAGGAATTGCTGTACTGTCACACACATTGAACACATAATCAGTGCAGATTCTCAACGAACAGATCAGAAGAAGACGACAGAACAGTTGAATCCGCTGTGCTACTCTTTTTCTGAGATGTGGTCCAACTTTACCTTCTACTAAATGAGGGCTAGACTAAATACTTCAAATTCCTACTGAGACCTACCTTAATATCTATACTCTCTCCATAGTTTCTCAGTCCAGTCTCTACAGCTATTCCCTGAAGATGGAAAAAGTTTTGCTACATATGCCGATGTGCCGTTGGACATACTCTCTGATGATGACGTCTGCACTTACTGTATCCAGCCATGAACCAGGGCTAACCAACAGATCCCACGACAACACTCCATGACAGTCAATCTGCACATCAACACCCACCTTAACGACACACAGCAGGCTTTAAACCGCCAAACCTCCCTCCAAATCTCAACAATGTCCAACCCCCACCAAACCTTCGAAACCATCTACGCCTCCCTCCTCACGCACCCCGCCCCGCTCCTCCCCCCAGCACGCCCACGCACCCCCAGCCTAACCGCCACCATCTCCTCCCTATCCCTGCACCCGACCCTCGAAGCCGCCCTGCACATCCTCAACGCCGACCTGCCCTCGGCGCACTTCCTCGTCCGGCACATGCAAGCCGCCCCCGCCCACGAGGGCATGTACCTGCACGGGATCCTGCACCGGATCGAAGGCGACTACGACAACGCGCGCGCATGGTACGGCGACGTAGCGGAAAGCGACGTCTTCAGGCGCGTCTGGGGAGAGAAGGAGGGCGGGAAGGAAGGGGCGTTGGGGTTTGTGGGGAGGGTGGAAGCGTTGCGGAAGGCGAAGGGGAAGGGGGAGGGGAAAGGGGTGAGGGAGGAGAGGGAGGGGTTGGAGAGGGAGAGTGGGAGGGAGATTGGGGGCGTGGTGGAGTGGTGCGTGGGGAGGTTTGGGACGGAGGCGTGGGGGGATGCGAGTGCGGTTTGGACGAGGCCGGATGAGGTGCATAGGGTGGTGGGGAATGAGATGGTGTCGGGGGGGAAAGGGTATAGGGAGTTTTGATGGGGGTTGTGGTGTTTCGGCCAGATGGGAGAGGGGGGGGGCTAGAGGTCGGATGATGGGGAACAAGGCAATATCTAAATTCAGTGCTTGAAGGCTATCTGTATCTGCCACGGTTTGCAGTATGTATGATAGGGATTATGATTCAATAGAGCGGTTCTGCAAGCCGAGAAACTTCTGGCTCAGGTCTTGAGTAGGTAATTGAACGCATGATAGTCATACAGGTCAATATATTCCATGCTTGACCCCTAAAAAGATCGAACCCTAGGTTAGGAAGACGAGAACTGGATTGCAAACATAATGACGCCAAGAACATGTCGGCCGCACAAGCAATACCAGGTAGCCTCTCAACAGACGCCAAGCCTTGTATCTCCCACGGTCTGGAATGACAACCTGACGTAGCAAAGTTCGTGTGTACGTTCCATGTTCTCAACAGCACTTCCCTCCCTTGTTCTCCGTCTCAGCTGACTTGCTAATCTCCAGGACCTTGCGCTCCCCGATTGGATTCTGTGACGAGTCGCCATTGTCGAGTGCTTTGCTCGAGACGATGCGGTAAATTTCTGTGGTTACGAGCATTACTTCTTGTCACAGATGACAGAGTGAGACGCATGCTCTTGCCGAGGTCACGTACCTGTTAAAATGTTCTGGAATGCGAGCTCAACGTTGCTTGCGTCAAGGGCTGAGGTCTCAATGAAGGACAAGTTGTTCTCGCCTATGACAGTAAGCTTATGTTTTGGAGCCTGCTTCCGCATGGCAAACGTACTGGCAAACTGCTTGGCTTCCTCTGTTGGTACCGCTCTCAAATGCCTCAGATCACTCTTGTTCCCCACGAGCATTATGACGATGTTCGAGTCCGCGTGGTCCCGTAGCTCCTTCAGCCACCTCATCACGTTTTCGTACGTCTGCTGCTTGCTGATATCGTACACGAGCAGCGCCCCAACAGCACCTCTATAATACGCAGATGTGATAGCTCGGTAACGTTCCTGCCCGGCCGTATCCCAGATCTGGGCTTTGATGGTCTTTGCGTCAACTTGGATGGAGCGTGTTGCGAACTCGACTCCGATGGTGGACTTTGAGTCTAGGTTGAACTCGTTGCGGGTGAATCGACTCAAAAGGTTGGATTTCCCGACTCCAGAGTCTCCGATCAAAACGACTGTTTGTGGTGGTGAGGTCAGTATCTAGACTCCGTGTTGCGCCTGCGGGGCGTGTGGTAGGTAAAGGAGCCGCTACCTTTGAAGAGAAACTACATGCACGTGTTAGTAAGGACCAAAACGTCGCACCAGGACGACTTACATCATACTCATCATTCGCCATAGCTCAAGATGTCGTGGATGTTAGTGAGACGTCAAGATGTTCGGGCGAGGGATCAATGTTCTAGATGCAGTGGGTAAACGTTGGCGAGCTGCGCCTGCGAGTTGACTGAGAGGCAAAGAAACCTAGTAACTTTCACAGGATTGATCCTCAAATTCTGCAGGGCCGTATGCTTATGAAGGTGTGAAAAAGTCAATCTGTGTCTTTCTTGTACGGTAAAGTCTGCTGCCTGGGTGTTCTTTGGCGCAGGAACGATGCTGTTTGGGTAAATCATCACAGCAGGGGCAACACTATGGTAGGCACGTGATGCCGCGCTAAGACTATCTCAGCTGGGTATCTTGATATTGCCCTGAAACGTCGTGACTACGAATTACCACGATTGTACATGTTTTCATGCGCGCTGCCAATCTTAGATTGTGTCCGTTAGTTTCCATGTACTGCAGGAGAAACTTAGAACAGCCCATGAACGTGTTTCTCACGACTAAACGTCTTCAATACGCGACTCATAGCGAGGGCGGTCCATGTCTACATGTCTTCTGTACTTTACAGCTCCTTCTTGAGGTTTGTTCCTGCATTCCGCCTTCTCTAATAATTCCCATCTACGTCACAGAACTCCGGTCTGGCAAGCTTCCTATTTCCTTACAGAAGTACTTGCGGTTCCTGAGACTTAACAACAGAGTAAATCTATAAGCATGATGCCACCCAAGGGCCATAGGTCGCCTCAAAGCGCCAAGAGTGACGATGACGACGTCTCCGTCACCTCGAGTGCCGTGAGTGAGATGAAAGATCAGTATGATCTAGAAAGAATCTTAGCAGAGCGAAGGACCTCCGATGGCCGGCAATGGCTAGTACAATGGAAGGGTTACCCTGAGGAGAGATCAACCTGGGAACCGAGAGAATCTTTCCCTTGTGAGGAGACACTCGACGATTGGCAAGCCCAGAAGATGCGGATCGCGCGAGGTTATGACAAGCCATATGATGTCGCTGCTTTTGAGGAAAGAGTAAGTGCTATTGAGCATGCACGAGCTATGCGGAAAGCAAAGCGCAGAGCGAAACGGATTCGCCTGGGGCTGCCAGTATCTCCAGACTCAGATGAGCTAGACTCTTCGGACGAAGCACAGGAATCTGACGGTGAGATGCTGCTGGATTGGCCCTCACACTCACGGCGGGACTCGCCACATAAGATTAGCAGATCGCGAGACAAATCCGTCAAAGAAGATGATTACAATGTCCAGAGTGAGAGCCCAAAGAAAGCAAAGACCAGCAGGACTCCCAAAAGCCCGACGTCTGATTCAGAGGGCGGAGATAACCTGTCGGATGATTCACTGGTTGAGGATCTTAGGGCTAAAGAATCCAACAAGACTCACAAGAGACTGAAGAAGAAATATAAGCCTCGTGGAGAACCCATCACAGGAAAGAGTCCAGACCCACCATCGCGGCAGGTGCCGTCTGTTGCGGCACATCGGAGACAGTCACAACCATCAAAACAGGTAGCGCCTGCGGGGACGGATCTCAAACAGTTGCAGCCACTCAAAAAGCTACCGCCTGCTGGATTAGATCGAAGACAGTCAATGCCAACAGGGTCATCGTCAAGGTACTCGGGGACCATGAACCGAGCGACAGGCCAACCCAAAGGTGCCGTGGGGACAGGTCCAAAGCGTTATGCTGCGAAGCAATCGAAATACCAAGGCAAGCCAAAAGTCCAAGGTGCTGCTATCATGGGTAGATGGGATGCCTCCGTGAAGCCTCGGAAACGTACAACGGTGGTTCCTGGGCTTGTATCAAGCTCTAACGTAAAGACCTTCGGCAAATTGTCGATACAGAGGAAATACGAGAAAGCTGGCAGAAACGAACCAGCTCCCAATCCGGAGAATCTAGTCTTTTTCAACCCTAAGAAAGACAAAGCCGTGCCACAACCGATTACTATTCCAAGGCGTAACACGTCACCTGTTAAGTTAGCCTGGGAAATTTATCAGGAACGTCTGAAGAATGAGAAATCCGATCTTGGCAACCTGGAAGATTCAAGTACCGCGGCACTTCAAGTTGATGAAGATGTTCCAATGGATATCGTCTCAAGTGGGGCCCTCGACGTGACGCATGCAGCTCTACAGACAGTGGGCAATACAGGCTCGAAGGAACAAGTAGAGACAAGGCAGTCGGTGCGACCGACACAGACAACCGAGCATCAGCTGCAAGATGTGCCACTTGAAAAAGACAGATCGGAAAGTCGGCCAGATGTGCTCTCAGGACAGACACCCAAATCGGTTCCTGAAATCTCTCGCAAGTCTTCGGTTTCTTCTGCCCATCGTGTAAATCTAGGTGACCTTTCTGTGCATAATCGCCATCGAAGCCGGCACGATAGTGATGGGAGCCTTTCCGGACCAGGCTTTAAACCGGACCTTTCAGTCCCTTCTCGTCCTAAATTCACACAGGAGCCCAGTTCAGATCCAGATGCCAGGCCCCTGGTGGCCATCATCCGGATCGGCTATGGAGGTCTTAAAGTGGGCGATGTGAAATTGAAGGGTGTTGACCGGCGCTATCAAGGCATGCTGTTACGGACGAAAGTCGAAGGGCATCTAGAGGTTTGGTGCAAGGTCAGTTGTACAGCATTGGATTACAGGAGGTATCTCCATAAGGTAGGTAAATCTGCATTCGGCCAAGGTGTAGTCATATCTACAGCTTGCGCCATTATATTCTAATCGGAGTATTTATTAAGGTTGGAATAGGACGCGTCAAAGCCCTTCGCTATGGGTTTCGTTGAGCCATTTTGGGACTCCAAGCCTTCAATCCAGGCGATGGCCGCGACACTAAACGCTCACGCATCTGGCGGACTATATCTACAACAACAATTTACCTTACTTGTTTATCCGACAGGTACGGCTGACTGGGCCTTTCTTGATCCCGAGGTAAAAGCATCACCCAAGCTAGGGTTGAAAGTCATCATGCGAGGTCCAGTTCTCCAGCCGTTCGAAGACTTGCTCGATGGCCCACTACAGGATCAATTGCCTGTAAACCCAGCGCCATTACCAGATGAGCCAAGGATCACAACCGTTTTCCGGCACTTGGCCAATATAGACTACAAGACACTCATCCATCAAAACGCAAGGAAGAACAAGGATCCAAATACATTCTTTCTCATGTTTCCGCCGAGTAGCAAGGATGAGCATGAGTTGGTAGTCAAGTTTCTCGAAGCCAACAAAGCCACCATCTACTCTAGTTACACCCCAGGGTCCTGGGATTACTTTACAAGCCACGTCGACGCTGGCGTCATCCTAGTAAGCATTGTTCCGCTCTCAATGTCACCACTTGCACGACCAGCTGACAACTCACTACGATAGATCCACCCCACCTTCGACGCCTACCACCTCATCCCCTCCCTCCCCGCCACCCTCAGGAAGAACATGAACGTCTTTTCAATCGGCACCTCCACCGAGCCCACCATCGACCCGACCTCCTCGCCCCCCTACAAAATCACCTACACCTCGCGCTTCGCATGCGAGCGGCTCTTTCCCCACGGCGGCGCCGTCCTCCTCACCGAGTCAGTTTTCCTCGACGACCCGAAAGCAGCTCGCCAGATCCTGCAATGGTTCCAGGAGTCGCTCATCCGGAAACCCGCCGGGACGTGGAAGCTACTCTGCAGACCGGGCATCAAGGAATGGATGGCGGAGCTGGTCGATGAGTTTCCTGAAGACAGGTAAACCCCCCCTTCCCCATCCATTTCCCTAAATACAGACACCCCTCCCCACCCTCAATCGCCACCCTCACTTCCTCATGCCCCATTCCCCACCACTAGCCGATTGACTGACCGCTTGCATAACCACAGCGCCCTCTACGCAGAACTCTACTCCCTCCTAATCACCATTTCCCCACCCACCCCCGCATACGCCTTCACCGACTCCGAGAGCGGAACCACCCTCATCACCCCGACCGCCCTGCTGCAAACCTACAATTCGCACCCGACGCTCACGCTCAAAGCCGCGTATCTGGTCGAGTGGTTCGCCGGCTGGGCGAACTGCCACGTCAGCGCCATCCGCCGCTTTCACGTCGTGCATCCGGTTGTTGTCGAGAGGTGGGGGGAGAGGTGGAAGACGGTACGTTGGTCCCCTTCTCTCTATTTATTTTGTTTAGGGGGGGAATGGTAGGGGGATTAGGATCGGTGTCGGGCTCGCGTTTGGAATGCTGCTGATGCTGGTGTGTGTGGCTAGTTGGATCTCCTGACGCCGGAAGAGTTCATGGCGATGTACAAGCTTAATGGCAGTGGCGGTGGCAATGGCAGTGGTGGCGGTGATGTGGGGAAGAGGAGGAAGAGTGTTGGTGGTTGAGGGATTGCTCGCAATTCGAGTTTTCGGACGGCTAGGTGTTTGCCTCGGTTGCTCGACGCTTGACTTCATTTGATGAGCTTAGGCTTTAACCGGCGGCCGAGTGGGAGACGTGGAAAGTGCTTTGTTCTCGATACCCCTGTTTTCGGACAGATCCCGGTGAATGGTGGCTACAGTGTTCTGTTGCAGGATTGTGATGAGTGGCGGGACTTCCTAGGTAGATTGGTGAAGACGCGAACGAATAGTATTCCCAGGCAACGGTCCGTTGTCGTTGGTGCGAGCGGGAGATCATCGATCCTGTACCATTTTGTTCTGATTTACCATGTTCATTAGTCTCGTCTATGACCTCAATATGACCGTCATCAAGCCAACGACCTTCTCGAAAACCCACATAGTGGGCTAACTACCGACACTGAGCAGCAACTTCGTGCCTTGAGATCACAGTAGATTGAACTTGACTTTGGATTTTGTAATACACGTGAAAGGAGAAGCGACTATTGTAACGGTCACAAAAAGCAACTTCTTCCCCTTTTCGGAATTCTTCCACTTCCACACTACCTAGTACTTCACCTACTTCTCCGCCGAAAACGTCCTGTACATATCGCTCTTCTCCTCCCCGGTCAAAAGCGAACCATCATCATTTCTCCAGATCCGCCAGGATCTTCTCACCCTTGGCGCGGGCCGATTCGAAGTCACCGACCATGTAGAAGGCACCTGACCCTCGGATTAGTATCCTGCATAACCTGAAAGAAGTACTAGACCTCTTCGGAGTTACATACCTTCTGGCAGATCATCACCCTCGCCGCTCATGACGGCCTTGAAGGATCGAATGGTGTCCTTGAGATCGACCAATTTACCCTCGATACCGGTGAAGACCTGAGCGACGGTGAAAGGCTGGCTCAAGAATCTCTGCAGCTTCCGTGCACGCTCGACCGTCAACTTATCCGCTTCCGACAACTCGTCCATGCCCAAGATGGCGATGATGTCTTGTAGCGACTTGTACTCCTGCAACATCTGCTGCACTTTGGTGGCGGTCTGGTAGTGGTCGTCACCCACAACACGCGGGTCCAACATGCGGGACTTGGAGTCTAGCGGGTCGACGGCGGGGTAGATACCGAGCTCGGAGATACCACGGGACAACACAGTTGTCGCGTCCAAATGGGCGAAGGTAGTGGCAGGGGCGGGATCAGTCAAATCGTCGGCGGGCACGTAAACGGCCTGGACGGAGGTGATGGAACCCTTATGTGTGGTTGTGATACGTTCCTGCATAAGACCCATGTCGACTGCTAGAGTGGGCTGGTATCCGACAGCAGAGGGGATACGACCGAGAAGCGCAGACACTTCGGAACCGGCTTGGGTGAAACGGAAGATGTTGTCGATGAAGAGGAGCACTGATCCACGTCAGTATGTAAATCATGAGAAGGTCTTTTGTCACAGCATACCATCTTGGCCTTCCTCGTCACGGAAGTACTCGGCCACGGTCAATCCGGTCAAGGCAACACGAGCACGGGCCCCTGGTGGTTCGTTCATCTGACCGAACACCAATGCGACCTTGGATTCACCATCGAGCTGGATGACCTGCGTCTCTTGCATTTCGTGGTACAAGTCGTTCCCTTCTCGAGTACGCTCGCCGACACCGGTGAAGACCGAGTAACCACTGTGAGCCTTGGCAATGTTGTTCTAAACAGGTTTTAGCATATCGCTCCTCGTGATCCAACTTGTCTGTCAGCCGACGTACAATCAATTCCTGGATGAACACAGTCTTGCCCACACCAGCGCCTCCGAAAAGACCAATCTTTCCACCTCGAGCGTATGGAGCTAGTAGATCAACGACTTTGATACCAGTGACAAGGACTTCAGCGGACGTAGCTTGTTCGACAAACGTAGGAGAGTCGGCGTGGATGGGCGCTCGCTTGCTATGCTTGATAGGACCTCGCTCATCGATTGGGTCGCCAGTAACGTTCATGATACGACCAAGAGTGCCAGGTCCGACGGGAACCATAATGGGTGAACCAGTGTCGGTAGCAGTAGCTCCACGAACGAGACCTTCGGTACCTGTGGAACAGTACGCATGCGTTTAGAAAACCAACGACCAGAGATTGATGCAGAGTCAAGAGGCTTACCGTCCATGGCAATCGTCCGTACGACATTTTCACCTAAATGTTGCTGTTTCATCCAATCAGTAAGCTGCGATGAGTCCTCGGCATCAACGTTGGCTGTCGTACCGCAACCTCCAGGATAAGTTTGTTCCCTTGATTTTGAGTTTCCAGAGCATTTAGGATGGGCGGTAGCTGGTCGGTATCGAATTTCACTGCAAAAGTATTGATTAGCTGACAGCGACATTGTGAAGAATTTCAACCATCGCTCGAGCTTCGGGTTGAAGCTCGGAGACGAGTAAGGTTTTTCTACCTACCATCAACTACAGCTCCAATGACCTGATAGATCTTGCCATTTCGCGCGTCTGTGCTTGCGAACCTCGAAGCAAGGGCGGGAGCGAAGTTTGTCTTAATGGGTTGGAAGGCGCATCGAGCGACAGTCGGTCGTGCGAACGCTGAGCTCCGGAGTGTTCGAGCAAGGCCGCTGTTGCCGAGGAAGAAAATGTCAGCTAAAGGTCGAAGGCCATTGAGCCCACAAACAGTGGAGGGAGAGAGGGACAGCACCTCTTGAACATTGTGACTGATGTCAAAGAGCGAACGATATGTGATTAATGGTGGTTTCGAATGGGAGGACGAAGGAGCAGTCGTTCGGGAGAGGAGAGCAAAGGCGAAAAGGAACGGTTCCAGCCTGTGGTTGGTTGTGCTCATGTCTTGGCACGCTAGTGAGAAAATGGGTTCGCTTCGTCATCAACATACCGTGAAGTTATCATCGTTGATGAGGGATTATATGATTCAGGCAGTCTCGTGTTTGCCGTGTGCACTGGACTACTCTGAGATTAGGGATGCCTCAACTCTGCGCGACTTTCCTCTGTATTTACATGACATGAGCGATCTTTCCGACCAACATAGAACCACGACTCTCAGATGGACTCCACGTAGGGCACTGATTTACAACGTCGATTCCAACGCAAGCACCTAGACAAGAGTCAGTCAGTATACGAGAGTGCGATGGTAACATGTTAGAAATAGTGTACTCACAATGGCTGTTCTCGTCGGGATGTAGACTTGAACAAAATTCTTCCTCCCGTTCCAGGCGAAAGGAGTTGTAAAAAATCTCGTACTCTTCTCGTTCCTCCCAAAACCACCAAACTCTTTGTCATCGGTATCAAGCACGATTCGATAGGTGCCGCTTTGCTCGATTCCGACCCGATAGTCTGCAAAGCTTTGTGTCGGGTGGAAATTGAATATCCATAGCAGGCCTGCGCGTTCGAAAACGACGACTTTGTCCTGTTCATTCTTGAGACTGATATAGGCCTGTGGGGAGTGAAGCCATCCATATTTCTCCTCCGTCCACTGCATCTTGCTATCAAATTCGTTCAAGAACTTATAACGCAGGAGGCTGTGGTCTGGTAGATTGAACTGGCGCCGAGCATACAAGAAGCTATTGTTGTTCCCCTCCCGTGGGAAGTCCAGCCATTCTGGATGGCCGAATTCGTTACCCTCAAAGTTAAGATAGCCTTCGCCACCAAGGCCGTGTGTGATGAGGCGAATCATTTTGTGCAGACTCAACCCTCGCTCGATAACGGGGGTGTATTCTGTCAGGATGGACATATGGGTATAAAGCTCCTTGTCGCAAAGCCACATCAGCAGCGACTTGTCACCGACCAGTCTGTAGTGATGATATTAGCGGCTTGGGAGACGTGGAGACTGTCAAACAGTGCCACTCACGCTTGGTCATGGCTTTCTGCGTATGCAATGGTCTTTTCACCGTGGCGGCGGTTGATGAGTGTGAACACCAGAGCTCCCATATCCCATTCAGAATCTTCCTTTTCCTTCAGCCACTTGATGTACATATCAGGTATGGCCATGGCGAGTCTGTAGTCGAAGCCGATACCACCAAGCGAGAGGGCTAGACACAAAGCTGGCATGCCAGACACATCTTCCGCGATGGTGATGCAATTCGGGTAGAGCTGATGCAGCATCTCGTTTGCAAGCATTAGATAGACCACACCATCTTCATCAACACCGGGCCCAAAGTACTCGTGATAACCGCCAGAAAAGCCACTGTGTTCGTGTCAGCAATCTGTCTGACCACTTAGGGCAACAGCAGCTCACGTTCCGATGCCGTGATGGGTATAAAGCATACTGGTAACGCCGTCAAACCGAAATCCGTCGAATTGATACTCCTCCATCCAAAATCGTGCATTGCTTAGTAGGAACCTCAGGACCTCATGACTGCTGTAATTGAAAAGCCGACTGTCCCATAATTCATGCTTTCCCTTGGCGCCACCATGGAAGTATTGATGATCCGAACCATCGAACATGTTCAAGCCGTCTAGCACATTCTTCGAAGCGTGGCTGTGGACAATATCGAGCAGTACCGTAATGCCCAAACCATGTGCCGTATCAATCAGCTCTTTCAGGTCCTCAGGGGTACCGAATCGGCTACTCGCGGCGAACAAGCTGTTGACCTGATATCCGAAGCTGGCATAGTAAGCATGTTCCATGATTGCCATCAACTGAATGACGTTATAGCCTAGATGATGTATGCGTGGTAGAACGTTCTTCGTGAACTCCTTATATGTAGTTACTTTCAACTCGGGTGAAGAGATACCAACATGCGCTTCGTAAATCCGGACACTGGCGGGTTTCGGTGGACGCGGATGTTTGAAGACATAGCGTTCGCTATCCGGAGGGTTCCAGAACACAGCGTCGTACACTGGAGAGACAGATATGTCTTGAGTGACTCGAGTGATCCACGCGGGAATTCGTTCGATGCGTTCGCCGGAGGGTGTGACCATGGATATCTATCCGCGTCAGTAAGTCCATAACTTCGATGAGTTTGCTGGGCTCATTGACCTTGACTTTCGTATTGTGAGGTATGGCTGGGTGGCCGTCCTTTGCTGGCAGCGTTACCTCCCAAACGCCGAAGTCATCCCTGTTCATTGACGTTGCTTCACGGTTCCACTCATCTATATGTAATGTTGATTAGCAGATTGTCACTTCCTCAAAATGTTGCATGCGTTGCTCTTACTGAAATCACCAATGAGGTAGGCTTGTGTGGCATTAGGAGCCCATTCCCGGTATGTAATGTCTCCGTTCTTGTGGACATTGAAACCGAATTTCTCATAGCCCTAAAGGACAATCAAGATTGGCCATACACATCGAAGGAACAGACTGACCCTGCTGAACTTTTCTAGACCACCTTCAGTATCATTGATGGTCTTAATCCACTTTTGTGCATGACTGTATCTGCTTCGTAAGGCGTCCTTGAAGGGCGAAAGCCAAGGATCCAACTGCACAACCCCTGAACAGATTAGCTTACGGGAATTTGCAGGTAGAAGATGCCGTACCAGTGCCGTCGGCGGGGACAGCATCACTGCCTGTATCTCCCATGACCGAATTATCTGAAGTCTGGTTCAAAGCCATTGTGTACTGTACCGCCTCTAGCTGCTACCAATGAGATAGCAAGGCCTTCTGGTGATACAATCAGCAGGCAGATAGTTCCCATGAACAATGGAAGATAATGAGTGTCCGGTTAGGGCATATCCAAGTCGTTGAGGAGAGTCCAGTCAATAATCATGTAACATTCACAGTGCTGCCCCTCGTAGTAAAGCTACCCTTGGTAGTTGAGTGTTTTGACTTACCAGGTATTCTTTTTCTCCCCACCAAATGGCGGGGTAAGTTACAGTACAGTACCTGTAATTTAGAGTAACTCATAAGGTATACCTAAGGTAATACTAAGGTACAAATACCTTTTACTACCCTAGCCCCACCTCACTGATTGAGTTTCCCTTTCTGCCGAGTGTTGACTGTTGAACCGTGAGAGTTGAACCGTGGCCCGGTCTAACCACCAGTCGAATATAATATTATTAGTATTGTTGGCCGTGGAATCCAACAAACCAGAACCATATGGAGTAAGTACATTGGGAATACCTTACTTTACTGACATGCAAACAGCCAGCATTCAACAATTCAATAGGGTTGCAGCAGGTTGGTGTTTGCAGGTGTGCAGTGATGCTCATTACTCAGATATATCCGCCATGTACTCTGCACTTCGTATATATAAGCTGAAAAGGATAACAGGACGGTCTAGGACAGAGTTGTGCTTCTAAGATGAAACGCCCAGCCAGTTCGATCTACCACCCATCTCGTTATTATGCTGTTTCTGTGCGATCCTTAACATCAAAACTTCCTGTGCTCTCCGACCGAACCAAACCAGCTCTCATTGCCGCGGCCGCATCAGGAGGAACACACTGTATAGCTTCAGTCGGCTTCGTCGTCTGACCGAAGCCGTCGATGAGGCCGGAACATCTGTCCCACAAGCCGAGTGTTTGCTCGTTCATATTGAATGGGTTGACAAGGACTGTGTCAAAGCCGAGCCGATTGGTGATACCACCCAGACCAGATGCGAGAGCGCAACTCGTGACCAGCTCGTGGCCCCCCAATCCAGCAAAAGTTCAGGTTGAGGTCACGCTAGCGTAGGAGTTGGACATGTCCACGATGATCGCGCAGGTCCCGACCACGAAGCGTTGGGGCATCCGAAATACGGGATTGGACATCCCACGGCTGAAGACACCGCTGAAAGTGACTGTACGGCCCGTGGCCTGGATCAATGGAGGTAGTGGGCATTCGTCCCAACTTTTCGAGTGCCCATGCACAGTCGCTTGCTTGAATGCCCTGGCCGAAAAATGGATGGCAATCCAGTCCAGGGATAAGGCTCGGACTATGAAAGACCGGTGCTGCAGTGCCGAGTCTGACAAGGAGAGATATCGTCAAAGGGAACAACAATGCTTTCAACATGGCTCGACCTGACAATTGGCCTTGGACTTTCCACAAGCAAACTGAAGACTGCTACCTGCAAGGCCAAGGACGAAGGAGCTTCGAGTCATGGCAATCTTTTGTAGTAGATCTCGAACAGAATAACCTCGTGGTCCTTTGATCAGTTCAAAATGTCTCACACCACCTCAATGTCAACGTCTGTTGATCACCCATATACTGCAGGGGTTTTCCCTTTCAACCCTATATGCGCAAAGCAAGCTCTACCTTACCTGCCCTACCAGGCACCCATCTCACTTGGCGTCTGATTCAAAATCAGCCCGCCGGGTCGGCTTATGGGTCCGCACCCAGCTTTTAAGGGCGTCAGTCGGGGAAGATCTTTGGTTTTCCATGGTCGTACTTTGGTGCTTTCAATCATCATGTGCTGTAACGGCCGAGACACTCAGTACTACCTACTGCAACACATCGGCAGATCATGAACTTGAGGTTGACCCCGTACCTACCTTACTCAACTTACTCCTCGTACTCCTACTGTCCTACCGTACCGTGCGAGAGAAGGTGATGGGAACTAACCTGGCCTGCGTGTGAGGTAAGGCATCAATGGCCCGTTGTCCTTCTTAATATTCTTCGAAACACCTGAAACGGTTCGACCGAAGTTTACCTTTCGTGCAACCACATGGGAGTTCCATTCCATTGTTCGGCTTGCTTAGGTAAGCTTGAAGATGGTCAGTGCGCTGCATTCGCCCCAAGGTGGCCTTGAACCTCACCCTCCGCGCCCACGGGATCTCAGGCAAGGTTGAAACTCGCTTTCTCGTATTGAGAAACTCGGTTTATGCGCCATTAATCTATCGAGACTTGGCTACTGCGACACATCGGGTCAAGAGGCCCCCCCTCACCTTACTCTACTGCCTCAATGGCAACTGCTACCTTTACCATACCCCACCAAGCCCGCCTGTCCTACATCGCCCTCGCCTCTATCCACCGAACATTTACTACCGGCGCATCACTTACCTCGTCTTCCCAATTCCACAGATCCGACTTTACTGGCCAGCCGTTCACCGGCACCTATGAGCCTGGTTTACCCACCGGGGGCCCCCTCGGTGAGGCTTCGATCTTCGGCGCACCGCGACTGACACCGAAGGTGCTCAAGCAGCATCTGGATCAATTCGTTGTTGGCCAAGAGAGAGCCAAGAAGGTGCTAAGCGTATCGGTGTACAATCATTATCAGAGGATTCAAGAGTTACAAAGGCGTGATGAGGAGGAAGAAGAGCTGCTGCAACAACAGATGCGGCGTGACTTGGGGCAGAGACACCCAGTAGAAGGCACGGATAAAGCCCTACGTTGCCCGAGAACGTGACTGATGGGATGAACTAGATGACTTCCCTGGCCAGCAACAAACCATCCCTCTTCAGCCTCCGGGGCCAGAACCCCGCCTTGGCGGCCCACCGATCTTCGACCCCACGCCGCTGACTATCGAGAAATCCAACATTCTCTTACTTGGACCTTCTGGCGTCGGGAAGACCCTGATGGCAAAGACCCTGGCGCGCGTGCTTTCAGTGCCTTTCAGCATGAGCGACTGCACCCCCTTCACACAAGCGGGCTACATTGGCGAAGATGCCGAGGTGTGCGTACAACGGTTACTCGCGGCCAGTAACTACGACGTGGCGAGGACCGAAAGGGGTATCATCTGTCTGGATGAGGTGGACAAGATCGCAACGGCGAAGGTCAGCCACGGAAAGGACGTAAGCGGAGAGGGAGTGCAGCAGGCACTTTTGAAAATCATCGAGGGTACCACGCTGCAGGTCCAAGCAAAGCAAGAAAGATCAGCCCCACAACGTCCATCAGGAGGAATGCACAACGGCTACCCGACCAATAGCCCTCTATCCGGTGGGACCATGTCCGGTAGCTCCTCGACCACCTACAACCAAGGCAGCAGCGGCAGCTCCAAAGGCGAAGTCTACAACATCCGCACCGACAACATCCTCTTCATCTTCACCGGCGCCTTCATCGGCATGCACAAGATCATCATGGACCGCGTCTCCAAAGGCTCCATCGGCTTCGGCGCCCCCGTCCGCGCCGCCAACAGCGACAATCAAACCTCCCTCAAGGGCGGCACCGAAGAAGCCAAACTCTTCGAAAAATACCTCCCCTTTTTCACCCCTAACGACGGCACCACCAAGGCGGACTACAATCCCCTCGACCTGCTGGAGCCCTCTGACCTCCAGAAATACGGCCTCATCCCCGAACTCGTCGGCCGCATCCCTGTCAGCACCGCGCTGTCGGCCCTCGACGAGGAGGCTCTCGTCCGCGTGCTGACGGAGCCGAGGAACAGCCTGATGCGTCAGTACGAGCAGCTGTTCCAGCTCTCCGGCGTCGAGTTGCGGCTCACGAGCGGCGCGCTCAGGGAAGTGGCCAAAGGAGCGTTGGGAATGGGGACCGGCGCACGGGGTCTAAGAACGGTGATGGAGAGGTTGCTAGGGGACGCAATGTTCGAAGCTCCTGGTCAGTCATCTTAAACAACCAATCAATCCCACTCCTTGCACCCATCTCTTCGGCCCATGTGAATCCCCTTCAATCCTCCCCCTCACTCCCACCACTATCACCATCACTTGCTTACTTCGATCGGTAATGACCAGGCTCCTCGATAAAATACATCCTCGTCACCGAACTCGTCGCCCAGAGGAAGTCGGCCCCGATCTACCTAGCGCGTGGCCAGCAGCATAAATTCCACGCCCTCATCGCCGCCGAGGAGGAGGAGTGGGAGAAGAGGAGGGAACGCCAGCGTGAAGGAGGCGAACTTGCCGGTGCAGGGACGGGCAGTTTTGAGGAGTACAGAGAGCGGAGTAGAGCTGCGGGGGTGATTTGATAGGGGTGGTGTGGGATATAGTTGGGAAGGAAATGGAAGGGATCGGGAGGGGTGGAGCGGTGGGCAAGGCGGGCGTTTGGAGGTGGGATCTATGTCTGATGAGTGGATGAGAGCCAACTTGTGCGTTTGAGATGGGAGGGTTAAGTGCTTTGTCAGGCGTGCAATTGCATTTTACGGCGTTTTTGGCTGTCTTTGTGGGCTGGTTGCCGTTGTGATCTCGTCTTCCTCGGGTGGGTCTATATGGTTGTAGCTATTGTGCAGCGTGGTCTATTATAGCGATACTACGAAGGCGAAGCAAACACATCAATCACACACCTAGGATCCCGTAAGATGGCATAGACACCCAGAACATGAGTCCACGTGCTCTCTTTCTTTGGAGAAGTTTTGTACATACACGCCGACTACCACCTCTCTACCTAGAATAACCCCCTTCCCCACCACCTCAGCACTGGACTAGCAAACCCACCCTCCACCTCCTCACCTGCGGCTTCCCTTCCCCGACACCAGCCCCACTGGCCTCGAGAATAGATACAGCTAGCGTCCCAACACATACATCTCTGGACCAGCGAGGCAAGGCAAAGAAAGCCGCCGCACCCCCCGCAGCCCCATCTCTAATCCCTCCTCTTCGCGCTCTGCACCATCCCCTTCCCGGTATACCCCTCAGACGAAACCCCCGTAATCGGCTCCGTGTTTTGATTCTACACACACGCGCCACCCATCAGTCCGCTTTCCCCCCCAAAACCCCCCCATACGAAAGCCAACAACAGAGAGACGACCGGCGGCCGTGGAGGGAAGAGGAAGGAAGGAAGGGTCGGGGCTTGGCTTACCTTGAGATACTCATTCGACTGCTCCTGATAAGCTTTCGTCATGGTGGTCGGCGGCTCGCGGGCAAACTGCCGCACGATCACGACGATGGCGAGCGCGGCCCCGACGCCGTACAGCGTGTAGAGCGCCACGACGCGGCGCTCGTCGGGGGGTGGGAGGGCGCGGGGGCCGTGTGGGCCGAAGGCGATCCAGTATGCTATCCATCACCGTATCAGTCAGCCATCCCTATCCATCCACATACATACCCAACACGGGGACTCGTTCGCGCAAAGAAACCCGCCGAGTTGAAAAGGCAGCAGCAATTCAACCGACAGTCCGCCGGGAAGTGACGCTTCCGAGTAGCACGACGAAAGAGAAAGGATCATACCAGCCTTCTTCTCCTGCAGCGTCAGCTCGTGCCAGTCGGCCTTCATGCGGTCGCGCAGCGCCATCCACAGCTCCGCCTGCTCCTGCGGCGGCATCGCCTCCCACCGCTTCTCGATCCCGGCCAGCGTCGGGTTCGACACGGCGTGCGCGTGCGCGCGCCGCGTCTGCGTCTGTTGCGTCGTCCGGCGGATGGCGTGCGGGCAGGCGGCGGTTGAGGCGGTGAGGAAGGGCCGGCGGGTGGCCAGGAGGGTGGCCGAGCTGGTGCTCGCGGCTCGGGGCAGCGAGCGTAGCATTTTGACGTTTTCTTTGCTGAGGCACCCGATGGATGGGCGATTGGGATGGTTGGGGTGGTGAGCGGGTGGCTGCTGGAGCGTCGCTCAGCTGGGTGTTGCTCAATTGCTGGGTTGGGAGGTAAGAGGGTTGCTGGTGGAGAGTGGTCGGGTGTGATTTTGGAGCTAAGTTCGTAGAGGTGCTACGGCCGGTAAGGTTATGGTGTTAGGTACAACGTCACCGGCTTCACACTGAGCAAGCTACCTTACCAGTTGGATCCTATGTCCAGAGAGTTGTTATGGGACTTTGTTACAGGGACCCGTTTGTTGAAGGCCTTCATTTCATGCGAATTACTGCCTAAAACCGGAGTTCGTTCTCAGCATTGCTTTTGTGTAACTACTTCATTGTCGCTACCACGAACTTGGGATCCTCAGGTGCAGAAAAACAACCTCTGACCCTGTGCTTGCAGAACCATCATACTGTAGCTGTTCATTGGCGTTTGTTTGTTGAAGACAAAGACTACAAGACGGATACTTGCTCTGATCCATCCTGCTTCTGATTACTGTCTGTCGTCATCTGCTATAGCTTTTTCTTACAGGCTTGTCCTACATGCTTGCTGCGACAAGTCAAGCGTGATGCTCTCAACAATAGGTACTCAGAGTGCAGAGGTACTCATCGCCGAGTGCCCGGTTCGTTGTGGCGTCCGCTATATATATGGCATAACTTAGACCTCCTGTGCCCAAAGTCTTTCTCCCATCCGGCTGAGAAGCTCGACCATGACTTCAGCGCTATACGCTCTCAGCTCAAGTTCTGCTCGTATTCTTTACGTTTTCATATGTAAATGAGGGAGAGTCTTTGCTTACGAGTTCCTGAAACTCGATATAGCAGCCTTGCAGCCTCCCCCATATGGATCTTTCAACCTACCTACTAGGCCACAACGAGGGCTCACAGCTCCCACGTTTCCAAGGACTATTAAGCTAAAAAGCAAAACATACAACAGCAGGGATTCGCTGGTCGTCACCGACCCAACTACTGATCTGCCGATCTGTGGCTTGTGTATGGCAGAGCGGACGGGATGCCCAATTCTCCACAGTCTATGGTCGTATGTGGCAGATATCGTTGAGAGAGTGGCACATATCGTGTGGTGGCCGTGGAGCCCGTTGTTCATCGCTTCCTCTTCTACGCACTGATGAGGCATCCAAATCTTAATGTGTGTCTGTTGAATTGGTTCATCCTTCACTGATGTCCGGTATACTTCTGGCGGAGCTGCGTGCCATCTGCTCTCGACATACTCAGGTGCGGAAGGCCATTGGGTGTTCTACTGGGCACTGTTGGCTCAAGCCTACGACTTCAGTCCTGTCTTGGCCCTGACGCAGATGACTGTGGAGCCTGAGAGTGGGATATGGACTCGTGTTAAAGATCGAGACAGGATTGCTGTGGATCTTGAGCTTGATCGTGGACCTAGACTCCTTGACGGGGCAATTGGGACTCCCGAGACCTCACAACGATGAATGGCAGCCGGCTTGATGGGTTGGTTTCATCCCGCCTTTAAGTTCAAGGAGACATTGCAAATCACATATAGAGTGATGCGATACAACTGTGCAACCCACGCAAAGCCAGTACTTACTTCTCTTCAGAACTATTTGGAACCTCCACGTTCCACATGATTTCTAAGGGACGTACTCTGACTCATTGACTTGGATAGACTCGCAAGGAAGTGGCCCCCGGATCTTTGAATACGAGCGAATTTCGTTTTGTTCAGGTCAACAGCTTTCTTCATTCTGTCCGTCTGTCAGCAGTGGTATAGAGACCCCGAATAATAATATTAGGCCAATCTTTACATACAGTATCTGCTGGATACAAGCCCACACAAATCGATACATCTAAGGTATGAGCCAGATTATACACTGTAGACAATTAGCCTATCATGGGGACAATGTCTATCTTTTATATCTAGATTGAAATTTGTACCGTAGGGTCCATCAAAGCCACCGAGGATAATATCGGACGAGCGGTGATCAAGACAAGATAAAATACCGAAGGTTGTGATTATGGAGTTGATATGCGACTTGCGGAGCTCTCCGGTATTGTAACCGTCACGCCTACCTTACCGTACTCTCCAATCTGACCGCTTGGCATACGTCTCATCGTCTCATCAAATAAAAGCCCCTCCACCTCAACTCTTTCAATTTACCAACAAAACTACCCAACCACCACCTTGCAGATCCATTCGCAGTCCTTCATAGAGCAACTTTCCAAACTAATACGACAAGGTACTTCTTATACCTTTCCAGACCTTTTGACATCTTCTCGAGGCCGAAGCTCATTGTTTGCTAACTGCCCCACTAGACACCACCATGAGCGAGACAAAGGTTTCAACGTCCTGTCGAATCTAAGCTACTCAGTCTTTTGCTCATCAGTGTTCAGGTCGGAATCAATGGCTTCGGTCGTATTGGAAGAATTGTGAGATCCCTCTGGCCTGTACCTTCCCATTGATCAGTTGCTGACGCTTTCTACAAAGGTCTTTCGCAATGCGTGTGTACCCCACTATCCTTATCGAAATATCCCCACTACCGATTCAGCAAAAGGAAACAACCCACGCTGACGTCAACCAACAGAATTGAACATGGTGCGGTTAAGGTCGTCGCTGTCAATGATCCTTTCATTGAGCCCAAATATGCTGTACGTTATTATCGTCTCCTTGGTAGCCAATTCAGACCCCATCGTCAATGCCTTCTACCCGATAACCTCACTAATCCGGTCTCTCCCTGCTAGGCGTACATGTTGAAGTATGACTCGCAACATGGACAATTCAAGGGTGATATCAAGGTCGACGGCAACGATCTCATTGTCAACGGCCAGAAGGTCAAGTTCTACACCGAGAAGGACCCAGCCAACATCCCGTGGAAAGACACCGGAGCCTACTACATCGTCGAGTCGACTGGTGTCTTCACGACTACAGAGAAGGCTAAGGCTCATCTGAAAGGCGGCGCCAAGAAGGTGGTCATCTCTGCACCTTCAGCAGACGCCCCGATGTTTGTCATGGGGGTCAACGAGAAGACCTACAAGTCTGACATCGAGGTCATCTCCAACGCCTCGTGCACAACGAACTGCCTTGCTCCATTGGCCAAGGTTGTTCACGACAACTTCACCATCATTGAGGGCCTCATGACCACCATCCACTCGTACACCGCCACCCAGAAAACCGTCGACGGCCCGTCCGCCAAGGATTGGCGCGGTGGACGTACTGCTGCCCAGAACATCATCCCCAGCAGCACCGGTGCCGCCAAAGCTGTCGGCAAGGTTATCCCAGATCTAAACGGCAAACTCACCGGCATGTCGATGCGTGTCCCCACTTCCAACGTTTCCGTCGTCGACCTCACTTGTCGCTTGGAGAAGTCCGTCACTTACGACCAGATCAAGGAGGTTATCAAGAAAGCTTCCGAAGGGGAACTCAAGGGTCCGTCATGAAGCCAGCTTTCTTTCGAGATTTTGATTGACAAGCGCTAGGTATCATGGGTTACACTGAAGACGAAATTGTGTCGAGCGATCTCAACGGTGACGACCGCTCTTCGATCTTCGATGCCAGGGCCGGTATCGCCCTGAACGATCATTTCGTGAAGCTCGTGTCTTGGTACGACAACGAGTGGGGCTACTCCCGACGTGTGCTCGACCTGCTGGGTAAGTTTCTCTGCAAACAACTCATACCAGACATGACTCATGCCCCTTTAGCCTACATCTCCAAGGTCGACAACGCCAAGTAGCAACCAGTCGCAGGCTACTTAGTGGGAAGTCGGTTGTGAATGCCAAGTTAGACCATCAACGAGGGCAAACCTTTTGTAGAGAAACTTGCTTCGGGGACCGACTACAAAGTAGGAACTCGAAATGATCTGTAATGGTTTATAGTTGAAAATGAAAAGCACTTCTGGTGGTTATGCAATAGATTATGATACTACTGCTTACAGTTGGTGACTCTGGCTTGGCCTCTGATTCATCTGCACGTATTTCAATCCACAGCAACAGTTGCGACAGATGTTATTGCGCATAAAGGTGTAGACCTCCAAGTCTTGCAAGAGATCGCTGGCAAGAACGGGAAGGCTCATCTTTGTGGAGTGTGATATTTGGCGTTTACATATGCCTTTCGTAGATGAATTGGTACACATGGTCTAAGCGGCTAGAGGCGCTTGGGATCACGGGCGCGAGGGCGCTAAGTAATGTGGACGCGGCTATCTGCGGGTGTTAAGCGCGTACCAGCAACCGACTCTCAGGGCACGCATTGCCAATATTCGCAGCCAGTACGATTCCACATTAGTAACATGATTGACATGCCTGTTTTTCATGACTACTGCTTCAATTAAAGATTCCTTCCATCAAAAATCTTTCTAGAAGGGTGTCTTAATCACCAGATCGACTTCGCAAAGAACCTCATTCCTGAGTTTAGACTTATGATTTCTTGACTTGTCGTGTATTCCAAGGCCTTTCTTATTGTTTTAAGCTTGAGATTTGACCCCCCAGCTTTTTACTTGTCACACGTGTGTTTCTGGTCTATCCCCCGGTGTCGGCCTGACCTTGACCCAACTGCCCTCCAGAGTCAACGCGCTGGATGATGCATAGGTTTGAATCTCGGTCCGGGCGTTCAACGTGACGCCATGGACACGGACGAAGACATACTCATGATGGACGGGGCAGGGGCTCTAACGAGCGCTCCTGCCACTCGACATTCGCCATGGCGGGAACCACAGCTCAGACATACCGAGGTTGACGGCGGTTACAAGCACGGCCAAGCTGCCATAGTGACAGGCAGTCGGTCAATCAAACCATTGGAGTCTCGAAGTGCCGATCAAACATCGCGTTCAACGTCCGTCCTCGCCAACGACGTCGCCGGTCATCTGAACATATCAATATCACACTCGGACGAGGATCGCGACGAACTGGCAGATGACGACTGTGAGAGCAAATCCGTTATTCGAAGCGACCCGCTGCCTTATTCCAAACTACCTAGCGGCTTGTGTTATGATGTCCGCATGCGGTATCATTGCGAGTTGGAACCCTTGCCCGACGAAGAAGGTTACATACCAGGCGCTGATCCGGATCTCCACCCTGAAGACCCTCGGAGAATATGGTCGATCTTTCGCGAACTGTGTCACGCCGGTCTGGTGGATGATCAGATGTCTATCTATGGTATAGTCAAGAGTCCATTGACTCGGATCGATGCGCGCTATGCTACTCGTGCTGAGATCTGTCTGGTACACACGAGGGATCATTATGATTTTGTGGAGAGTCTACAAGGTGGGTTGAGTGTAACTATAAGTAGGCTTCTTCGTCCTCAGGCTGATGTTACAAATTAGACATGTCAAGAGCCGAGCTCCAGAGGCATGCGGCAGAGGGTGATTCTATCTACTACAACAAACTCACATGGCTCTCTGCCGTATTATCCGCCGGTGGAGCGATTGAGACTTGCAGAGCCGTGGCAGCGCGTAAAGTCAGGAACGCCATAGCCGTAATAAGGCCTCCTGGGCATCATGCAGAACATGATAGAGCAATGGGGTTTTGTCTGTTCAACAATGTTTGCGTGGCTGCGAAAGTGTGTCAACGGGAATTTGGGGAACGATGTAGAAAGATTCTGATTGTGGACTGGTAGGCGATTTCTACACTACTAAAGTGGAGATTTTGCTGACCTCGACAGGGATGTCCACCATGGTAATGATGGTTGTCCACAGTCACAAGTATGAGGCTAACATGCTGCGACAAAAGGTAACGGCGTTCAGGAAGCATTCTACGAAGACCCAAATGTACTGTATATCTCCGTCCATGTCCATATGGATGGTCGTTTCTATCCGAGCGGTCCTAATGGCGATCACCTGCATTGTGGAAAAGGGGCTGGCATGGGAAAGCAAGTGTTGTTCACTCCTTTTCGAGAAGAAATGAAACTGACTACCCCTATCTAGGAACGTCAATATCCCTTGGCAATCGCAGGGTATGGGTGATGCAGACTACATGTTGGCGTTCCAGAACATTGTAATGCCAATTGCAAATGAATTTGATCCGGACCTCGTTATCAGTAAATTTTCCGATCTGAGAGTCCAAGTCATCTGCTGATGCTCGATGGTAGTTTCTGCGGGGTTTGATGCAGCAGCTGGAGACACGCTCGGCGGCTGCTTCGTCACCCCAGCCTGTTATGGTCATCTGACGCACATGCTCATGTCCCTGGCCGATGGGAAGGTAGTTGTCTGCTTAGAGGTCAGTATCTATATGCAAAACCAGTGAAGGTTGTTGATCAAATACATCACGTAGGGCGGCTACAACCTCAAGTCTATCTCCAAGTCAGCACTTGCGGTGACACGCACGTTAATGGGAGAGCCACCTGATCGATTGGCGCCAACGGCAGCGACCGCATTTGGTGTTGCGACTGTTCAAAAGGTTCGCTTGCAACAGTCCAAGTATTGGCGTTGTCTATATCCCAAGGATCACGAGAGAGGTTTGTCCGACCCAGAATCTTCAAGTGTCTCAGCTAATTTCTGACAGACATCCAGAACGCGATCGGCGCAGAGCGAATGCATGGTAAGACATATTTTCCAAACTTGGCTGGTTGGAGAGGCTTGACAGGGTCCAGACATAATACGAGCCTACCAGAGCAAGCACCTGTATGACAACTACAAGATGATCAACTTATACATATTCCGAGAGCGGATATCGAAGTCGTTCGAGAACCAAGTACTAGCCACGTACGTCTAACAGAGAGACACTGGTTTGAATACTCAATGCTGATTTATTGCTAGGTGCGATTACCATAAAGCACAGCCGTTAATAGTCATCTTCCATGACCCGTGAGCACTCGACTACCATCTCTCGGCTCTTTACTGGTGTCTGATACGTTAGGGCAGCCCGGAGATTATGGGTATACCGAATCCTGTCACCAACAAGTTGGAACTCCACAACACTTGGCTGGTATGTCCTATCACACAAGGGAACGCGCGTGACCACGCTGACTTCGGAAGGCTGATGTCCTCAAGGACTACATTGATTGGTCAGTAACGCAAGGCTTCGGGGTCATCGATGTAAACATACCTAAACACATAACCGGCCAAGAGGTACGTCCTGGTGATGTCGTGTGTTTCAACAGCTCTGACTCTTGTTTAGGACATGGAAGGCTATGTGGAAGAAGACCGGCCGAAGAGGATATCCGCAACCGAAGAACTGGCCGTCTATTTGTGGGAGAACTATATTGAGTACACACCTAACTTCGAAGAAGCCCTTAGTTATCCATGACTGACAGCTATCCACAGATGCAACGACGCCACCGAGATCTTCTTCATCGGCGTGGGCGACGCTTTCCACGGTATAACGCATCTACTAATGAGCCGTGGTATGTTCCCCCGACCCCAAACTCCACTCCCGGTCCTCATCAATACATCAACCAAACAGTCCCCTTTCCTCGGAAACGTAGCTAAAAGTCCTAGAACACTGCTTCGAGCGCATCACCGGCGTCATCAACTTCGTCGCCGAAAACCCCCTCCGCCCCGTACACAGCCCAAACATCTACTGGCTATCCAAATGGTACATCGAGGTACCACCCCCCTTCCCTTACCCACACCCCCTCCCGTCGTCTTTCTGTCCCACCTCCACCCCCACCTGCATAAATATTCTTCAGCAAACCCCTACACCCCTCCCTTCCCCCAGAGGTAAAGCAGGACCTAAGAACAACCACTAACCCACTCCTTCGGGAAACCAGCATTCCCTCATCTACGTCGCCGCCGACCACCTTGTCTGGTCGTCCGAGACTAAGAAGATCTCCAAGCGCTTCGGCCGCCTCGTCAAGTCGCCTGGCCGTGGCCTGAACGAGATGTTGAGCCGGAATCGGGAAGAGGTCATGGCGTGGATTGCGGAGAGGGTGGGGAGGAGTCGGGGCTTGGGGAGGGTGGCGGTAGGAGGGGGAGGTGGGGGTTCGGGAGAGATGGTCAAGGGGGTTGGAAGGGAGGGTGAGAGATGACGGGTAATGGAGAAGGGGGAGGGAGGCAGAGGATGCGATACGATAGCATAGATTTTCTTTGGGTCGGAACGCGTTCGTCATTTCCTCGGGTTGGAAAGCGTGTGTGTGGGGAGTCTCGAGGGGTGGGCGGGCTGTGATTGCCAGTCGGTCTGAGCCGAGCAGAGCAGGCAGAGCGTGACGAGTGCAGCTTAGCGTAGCATAGAACAGCACCGAATGCTTCCACCCCCTCAAAGGAATAAAAACACCTCCTCTAGCTCAAAACGAATTTTCAGAATAACTTCACCAGAACTGCACCAAATAAGCCCAAAATCTAGTCAGTAACTCTCCTCATTGCACTTTATAACTTGATATAGATCACAATGTCAAGACCTTTATGATCAGCAGTGAGTGTGCAATTCTTCTCTTTATCAGAGCATGTCACTCAATTGAAACATGAAGCAACTCAACTTCAAGCCTTTGTGAATTCAAAGATCAAGAAAGACAAATTTAAGAAGATTCTTCAATGAATTTACATTGAACTCTTTGTCAGATCTGTTCAGAACTTTATAGAAAGAGTTTTAAATCAATCTGAAACAGTTTAAATTGTAGCTGATTGATTGATTGATTGATTGATTCTTACTCCGTTCCAGCCAATTAGGCCATGCGGGTGTGACTAATCATGCGTTATGCGCATTTATGTACGGGTTATGCAGGTTATGCAGAGCATACTCCTCTGC
>JAABUY010001847.1_pt1 | contig 26962 bp, 31 predicted proteins | sample 5560271 | NCBI WGS metagenome assembly JAABUY01 (sample SAMN10711886, study PRJNA513374) | rock metagenome | isolation source: Antarctica rocks | place: Antarctica: Victoria Land, University Valley | reverse complement strand
GGCGGCATGGCGGCCGGCGCCCCGCCGCCGGGGCTCAGCTTAGGGTCCGGCGCGCCCGTCGCGGGGTTCCTGGCGGGCCGGCTGGACCTGGCGTCCATCGCCATCGGCGGCCACTCGTACGGCGGCGCGACCGCCGTGGCGATGGCTGCAACCGATGCGCGCATCAAGGCCGTCATTGCGCTGGACCCCTGGTGGTGCGCCGTCGCTCTGTCGTGAACGCACAGCCTGAGCGGGGCTTTGCGCAGGGCGCCTCCTGGGCGCGTGCGTACGTAGCGAACAGAGCCGGGCGCGGCGGGGCGCGGCGGTGCGTGGCAGCCGGCCGGGCTGCGTGCTGCTTGGCACACGTTCATTTTAAACAGTGTGTCGACGGACTGACCGCCTGCGAGGCGCGCGGGTTGCTGAGCGCGGTGGCCCGCAGCACGCTGCCCGCGCGCACTTCCTTTCCATGCGTGAACGCACAGCCTCGCTGGGAGCTGAGACCAGAGTCCTAGGGCCCCGCTGGGGCCTGTGGCGCAGAGATGTGCTGCCGCCGCTCGCTCGCGCCGGGCGCGCGGGCCGGCCATGCGCCGCCGCTGCTGCCGGGCGGCCGCGTCTGTGACGCGAACCAAGGACCAACCGCACCGCGTGATGCGGCGCGCGCCTGTGGCGCGCAGGGCCGCGCTACCGGCCGACTCGCCTGCGCTGGCGCCGTGGGCTAACCGCGCGCCGCTGCTGGTGCTCGGCAGCCACGCCTGGAACGCGCCCAACAAGGCCGGCCGGCTGGCCTGCGGGCCGGAGCGCCAAGCGCGCGTCCTGCGCGGCGCGGCCAGCGGGTGCGGCGCAGTTCCTGCCTCCGCTCCCCCTGGCACCGCCTGCGCCCTGGCCGGCCTGCGCCAGGCTCGTTTGGCGCCTTGGTTGCCAAGCTCCCTGCATGGAGCGCTTGCCAACCTCGACCGTGCGGCCGAGCTCGAGGACACGTCTGTGCGGAGTGCGCGTGCTCCGGGGCCTGCAGGCGTGGCTCCGTTTGAACCGTCCTGCCTCTCAGCTCTGCACTGCAGGGCTGCTTGGTCGAGTCGGTGCTTGCCTATGCTGCTCCACGTTTATGGCTCTGTTACGAGGTTTGTTGACCTGGCGCCAACCCTTTCGCTCCATAGCGGTCTGCGGAGGGACGCGCAGGGCGGGCGGCGGAGCTGTGCTGCTCGTGCTCGAGCATAGCTCGCACGACACGAGCAACGACGTCGTGCAGCTCTTCGCGCCGCGCCTGCGCTGGCTGCTGGCCAAGGTGCGCAGCAGGCTAGGGCCGCTGGCCAAGGTACGCTGTAGGGTAGGGCTGCTGGCCAAGGTGCGCTGTAGGGCAGGGCTGTTGGCCAAGGTGCGCTGTAGGGTAGGGCTGCTGGCCAAGGTGCGCTGTAGGGTAGGGCTGCTGGCCAAGGTGCGCCGTGCCCGGCTTGCTGCCGGGCCCGCGCAGGGTGGGGCCGCCCTGCACGGCGTCCGGCTGCCGCTGGCCCCCATGTGCACGCCCCCTGCCAGACACGGGGCTGCAGTGGCGGGCAGCGCTGTGCGTCGGAGTGAGGCCCGGGCGCGGCGGGCCGGTCGGCGGCGACCGTGTAAGGCTCTGGTGTACTGTGCTGAGGGCGGCGCGTGCTTCAAGCGACGCCTGATGCGAGCCCTCGCTCGCCGCGCAGCTGGGCCGGCAGCCGCGCCTGGACGGCAACGCGGCGCGGCTGCTGACGCAGCGCGCGGCGCTTGCGCTGCTGGAGCGCAGCCTGCCCGACCTGGCTTCCGAGCACAGAGCGCGCTTGCGCGCGCTCTGGCAGCAGTCGCCGCCGCCGCTGCCGCCGCGCGATGGGGCGGCTGCACTGGCCGGCGCTGCGGGCGCGCGCGAGCAGCGCGGTCAGGACGCGAGCGGTGCGGAGGCGGTGCTCGCGGCGCCCGCGCTGCCCGTGGTGCAGGGCCTGGCCGACCGCACAGTGGCGGACGCGCTGGCGCAGCCCGCGGCGGGGCCGGCGGCGGCTGGAGCTCCGCATCACACGGGCGCAGAGGCCGTTGGATGGCCAGCGGTCGCAGGGGCAAAGGCGGGCGCGTCGCCAGGGGCAAGCGCGCGCGCGAACGGCACAGCGGACGGCAGGCCCGCAGACGGCCTGCTGAACGGCGGCGCGGCGGGCAGCGGCGCAGCGGCCGTTGTGCGCGAGGGCGACGGAGCGATGTACGCGGCACTGGCGCGCGGCTACGTGTGGAAGCTTGACGTGCATGCCTGCGCGGCAGCCTGATGTCACTCTGATATTGCGCCCTGTCTGCTGCACTTGCGTGCAGTGCTGCAGTGCGCTTTGTACAATGTTGCGGCCCATTACTCTTCCAGCCACCTGGCTCTGAGTGCTGCCGGGCTGCGCTGGATGTATGCATTATATGACAGACTCGTCAGACTCAGCCACCTGTGTGGGCACATTTGAATGCTAGGGAGTACGGAACCTGAGGCTTTCGGTGGCTGCACTTCAGCCGTTCAGCACTCACCCGGACATGTTCTTTCCCTTCAGAGCTTAGAGCTTACACGAACTTGCTCTTTGAACACAATCAAGGAACCCCCTGCTAGTCTCAGCGTGTTGCGTCCAGAACAGACTTGCTGAACCCGGCGGCCGGCGCGCGCTTGTGGAAGAACGTCATGAGGAAAGTTGTGTCTGCGCCCTCTCTGCTGGCGCTCGCCAACAGTCACAGAGCGCATCAGGTGAGACGCCGGCGTGGACAAGCGGGTCCTCACGGAAATCTTCTCGTCTCACTTACGGGAAGCTGCTCAAGCAGCTCAAACCTTCAGTGGTTGAGGGCGGCCTGGCCTGGACGGCCAGAACTCTGCCCGCCCCTTGGGCTGCGCCTGTGCCTCCAGAGGCAGCGCCGCCAGGCAGGCCAGCACATGAACATGCAGCGCATGCGCCGCCTGACGCGGCGTCCGTGTGCGCAGAGCGAGTCGGACTCCGATGCGCCCAGCCGCCAGCGCTTCAGCGGAGCCCGGCGCGGCTCCCTGCAGCACGCGGCCAAGCGCGCTCGCAGCCGCGCCGCAGCAGTGTGGTGGAGCGGCGACGCGCCCGCCGGGCCCCTCGCCCAGGCGGCCGAGGAGCTGGTGATGGAGTCCAGCCTGTCGCGCGGCCTGGCCTCTGCAGAGTGCTTCGAGGTGCGCACCGCGCAGTGCGTGCCTGGCTGAGGCCGCCAGGCATGCCTCCGCACAGCGACGACAGGGAAAGGCCGTTTTATCTGAGTCTGTGTCCTGCAAGGCCCCGTGGCCCGTGCAGAGCAAGGGTGGGTGCTGCTGCTGCCACAGATTGGCATTCCAAGCAGGCATGCATGCGTTGCATGCAAGGAATATAGAATGTGTAGGGCCGGTCGGGCCGGGGCTGCGGAGTGGCCGTGTCCTGAGACCCTGGGGAGCGCCGCAGCTGTACGGCGACCAGCGCGCGCCTGCGCTCGTGGACGCTGCTGGGCATGGCGGGGCCGACGTTCGTCTCCCGGACGGGACTTCGCAGCGGGTGCGCCCCCGAGGTATCCTGATGGCAGTGTGCTGCAGTGTTGCTCTGAGAGTTCAGGAGGCGGTGTGTGCTGCGCTGCCGCCGCGCGCAAATGCGTGCGAGCATGGCAACGGTTGGCCTCTCCATGTGCGCGTAGCTCGCGGCCTGCCTGGCCACGCCGTTCACGGGCGACGAGAAGAACCTGGGCGAGCTGCTGGCCGAGGACGTGCGCCGCTCGGTGAACGAGGTGGAGGCCAACACGCAGCTGCGGTGGGCGCCCGCCCTCGTCCTGTGCAGGGCGCTGCTCGCCAGCGAGTGCTGGCACCTGGCGCTGCAGCATTGTCCGACTGTCGCCACGGTGAGAAACACCCACACAGATGAACACTAGTCGTGTCATCAGACCTGTTTATTCTGCTTCGTAACAGCGCAGGTATGCCGATATAAAATCCCGCTGACGAGCAGGGATATCCAACGGCGCAGGTATGCCGTAGAAGTGCAGCTTGAGCAGGAGGCGAGGGACTCTGACGATGAGCGCGCCCCGCGGCAGCTCACCGCTCGCAGCCGCCGGTGCGTCTCCACCACTGCATCACTGCACGCGCTATGTGTGGGTGCAGTTTATGGAGTGGGTTACGCTTGAAAATGGCCATTCTGGTCAGTAGCTTTCTCTTATTGTCACTGTCATGACTGCTTTAGTGCTTTGACTAAGAGAGCCTGGCTTGCCCCTGGTGAGCTGCATCAGCGGGGCACACAGCTCGCCTGCAGAGCGCGCGCCCAAGCCTCGCCGAGCATGGCGCGCCGCGAGCAGGCTGTCGCGCCGGCGGCGCCCGAGCGAGGAGCGGCTGCTGGACGCATTTCTCGAAGAGAGCGCGCGCACGGCGCCGCCGCCGAGCGAGGCGCCGCCCTCGCCCGGCACGCGCTCCGTGCTGGCGGCCATGTTCTCCAGCCTGGATGACGGCGAGGCCTCCAACCGGTGCGCGGGGGCATGCTGCCACCCACTGTAGGCAGCCTGGCAGCCTAACTTGGAGCTGCAGTGCTGGCGAGGCGAGGCGCCATGGAGAGGCAGCCGCCTGCCTTAAACTAGCTGGGCGCTTGGACGGGTTTGTATTGAACCGAGTCAGGCCTGTTCGGAATAAAGCACCTGATAAAGCAGAAGCATCGCCGTTGACGGACAACGGCACGTCATCCGCCGCAGGCTGCTCGTGGACACCAAGCCGCTCGGCATCAAGCCGCTCGACGCGCAGCACATGGAGTTTCTCGATGCGCGGGCGCCTGACAGCGCTGGCGGCCCGCTGCTGCCCATGGACTTGCTGGCATCGCCCGAGCCCGCCGCCGCGCCGCAGGACAACGCACTTGAGCGGCGCTCGCTGCCCCTGCGCGCGAGGCCGCACGGTGTGCATGCCTAGGCATGCACGAGCAAGCGCTGCATGGGGGCGGGGGGCTCCCGGCCTCCTCGTGCAGACATCTATGCACCAGGCGCTTACAGAAGGCGCTTCGGACTGGCAGCTGTTTGGTCAGGCTCAAGATGTCAGCGGTCCTAAGGCAGCATGCCCAGGCCTGCCCAGCCTGGGCATGCCGTTGCCACGCCAGCAGTTGTTGTGCAGGACAACGGCCTGGCATTAGACTAATCAAGCAAGAGTGTGCATGAGGCGCAGGTGTAGGTGCGATCCAGGCAAGCCATGTTAGGTGCCCGTGTTGCCCTATTCAGCATATCCTAGATGTTGCTGTCTGGCAAGGTAGTGGGTTCTGGGGGATGACGGGCCCGCCGCTGCAGGAGCAGCGGCGCCCGCGTGTCCCGCCCCGAATTTGCTACGTGGTAAGGCTCAGGCGCGCAACCGCCCATTTGCTTGATGTCTTGTATTGAGGCCGGTCGGCGCGCCCGCAGCGCCGGCGCACCTGGCGAAGGCCTCGCACAAACGCATGCGCGGCTGATGTCGCAGAAACGGATGGCTAGCAGCGCGCTGCCACAGGGCAGCAGGTTGCACTAGAGTGTGGCGGGTGTGTTTTCTGATGAGCGGGTGTCGCCGCTGTCTGCTTGTGCTAGTTATTGCTGTGCTGCTTCTGCAGGGCTTCGGGTCGGGTCGGGCTTAATGTCAGAAACGCATGCGGGCAGAGGCCTTAGAGGCCCCGCCCTTACCTTGCCGGGTGTACTTGCCAAACGTCTATTATTTGCGCTGCATCCGCAGAGCAGCCGCTGTACGTGTCTGCGGGGGCTGCGCCCCCTTTGCTTTCGAGCCGCCTGGTGTTCAGGTGGTACTAGGACTAGGACGGGATTCGTAGCACCAGATGTATGTTGTATTGCGTGGGCCGCGGGCCCCGCCGCATGCGCGGCGCAGCGGGCGCGGCACCTGGATGACGGGGGAGTCCCCGAGGATGCAAGCGCCATCTTGTAGCCAGTCCCAGTTCGAATCAGCAATGCATGCATGTAGAGCGCGTATGCGCAGGTTGAGAGTTACAGAGGACCACAACACTGTCAGGTCGTCGCTGGTAGTTGCTGGTGTTAGCGGGGCGTCAATGCAGCGTGCAGGCGCAGCTGTCTGCCTAGTATTAGCGTGCTTGATTTGGCTTGCTGTGTGTGTGCATGGTTGCCAATGGCGCCATCGCCACCGGTATATACGTAGGTTTATTACCTTAATAGTAGGATGGCATTTAGAGCAGGATAGTGACACGGCGTTGTGCAGTGCAAAAGAGGACCAGCCGGAGTGCCATGCATGACGTGTGTCAGGCGATTCAGAGTGGTGTGTAGATCTGGGTCGGCCTGGTGCCGGCCTACGTTGTGTAACAAACATGTTGCTAGCTGGTTTACATCCATGCAGGCACACGCACACATCTTGTTTTGCATGTCTGCAAACAGGTAGAGCGCCTCAACGCCCCTCGATAGAAAATCAGATTGTCTTGCTCAGATGCATACTCTGGCAGGAAGGCAAAGGCCAGTGGCCCAGGCAACCCACCGCTCTGCGGCATACATGCAGATACTTAAAGTGCAAGAAAATTTTACTTCAGCGTAATCTTGCTCTGCAAGCAGGCATGCGCAATGGCGCTTGCAAGCGTGCTTTGCATTGTAGAGCACGGGGCGATGCTCCTGGCCAAGCCGCGCAGAGCCAAAATTGTCATACCAGACTTCCAGCCATGTGCGCCAATCTGCAGCCGGTGAAAATAGTTTGCAACCATGCCCAAGCATGCTGCTCTGCAACCGCACCTAGGCTGTTCAAAGCTGATGCATTCACGACAGTGACCCAAAACAAGTAAAAGCTCAGCGTAGGCGGCTTGTAGCTGGTGCCCTCAGTGCATGCAGAGCGCTGGCCGGCCCGCGTCAGGCCGGGGACAGCTCCACGCCAATGGCGTCTGTGTGTAGGGTATGTAAACCTACCTCTGTGTGTGGGGTACCCTAACTGTTCCTCCGGGAACAGCCCAGGCCGGGTACAGCTCAGGCCGGGAAGAGCTCCGAGCCGATGGCGTCCATGCGCGTCATCAGCGCGTCCAGGTCCGCGAAGCTCAGCGTTGTCGCGCCGGAGAAGACCAGGCGGAAGAAATTCGGCATGCGCCCGGACGGCTGGAAGCCAATCATGGCGTCGCCGGCCTGCTGCATGCGCATCTTGATCGCCGGCGCGACCTTGGCCAGCGCGGCCAGCGCCGCGGGCGGCGCGGCCGCCGCGTCCAGCGGCCGCAGGCCGGCCGGCAGCCACCAGAAGCACACGTTGGCGAAGCTGCGCGGCTGCACGAGCTGGAACGCCCCGCCGCTGGCGGCTATCTTCTCTGCCCAGTGCTGCGCGAGTGCGATGTTGCGGTCCACGCGCTGCTCCAGGCCCGCGTCGCCCAGCGCCTGGGCGCGCGCGCGTGGCCGGGCTCACGCGCGTGCATGCAAGGCGGGGCGGAGTGCTGGTTCGCCCAGCGCTGCGCAAGCGCGACGCTGCGACAGTCGCGCGGCTCCAATAACGCACCGTCGCCTAGCGCCGGCATGTGCGCGCGCGGCCGGGCTCGGCCCGCCTGAGGGCAGAGGCTCGGGCCTTCCTGGAGCCCTTGTCAACGCTTTTGGATGACCCAGCATTTTGCTGCAGGCAAGGTTCATTCCAGTGCATGCTGGCATGCCGCGGCAAGGCTGAGCATCCCGACACGGGGAGCCCGGAGCCCGTCACGAGACCCCATCACCCTTCCGCCCGGACGTGGCGCGCGGCCGCACCTTCCAGGTCAGCCACAGCTTGAACGCGTCTGCGCGGCGCCCGCACTGGATGGTCTTGTCCCCCAGGTCCTGCCGCGCGCCGGCGCCACGACCTCTCACAGGTTCGGCATGCTGCGCAGCACGCAGCGCACAGCTACGGCAAGCTCCTGTACTTTGCAGCCGCATGCTTGCACGCCAGTTGCTGATAAGCACTACACACCCGCTGAGAGTGGCAACCAACCCAGCACAGTATGCAGAGGGTGGCGCGCACCATGTCTGCGTGCAGCTTGTCCGGCTGGAACAGGTAGTCCGCATTGCTGCTGTTGGTCCGCTGCAGCAGGCCCTCGTGCCGCGTCAGGAACACGCTGCACTGCAGCGGCAGGCCCTGCGCACAGACACACAGAGGCGCGGCTCGCCTCGCCAGCAAAGCAACGTTGAGAGAGTCGACATCAAACCCCCTCCGCAAGCCTCCCTCGGCGCGCCTCGAGCACTGACAAGCCTCTCGCGAGCACCGCGGGCATCACCGCTTCGGTCGGCCGCCGGCCGCCGTGGCAGCGCGCAATTCAATGACGGCGGCGGCTGCGGCGCCAGATCATCGCGCGCAGGCAGTCCGCCCGCAGGACCTGACATGGCACGCATGCGCTGCGACTGCGCGGCAAGGGGCGGCCGCCGCCGGGGCCCGCGCGCCATCATCTTGTGCGGGTTCCACGCCAGCGAGTCGGCCTGGTCCACGCCCGCCATCAGCCCGCGGTGCGCGCGGCTGAGCAGGCACGCGCCGCCTGGCACCACACGCGCGTTGTTGAATGCTGTTTGGTTCCCTACCCTACCCAACCCAACCCATCCTCGCCTGCCACCCGTCTGTGCCTTCACACACATGCACGCCCCGCGCAGCCCACTGATGCAGAGCTGCGTGCGACGCGCTCGCACGCTGACCCAGAAACAGCTGCGCCATGCACGGTGCCGCGCTACGCTCTGGCTGTCATGCGCGCGAGCGCCTGCTGCATCAGGTACGTGGGCGCACCCCAGGCGCCGTCCGCATGCAGCCACATCTGGTGCCGCCTGCACACCTGCTCGCCGCAGCGCGCCGCCTCAACATGTTGGTCAAGCAGGAGCTTCGACCTGTTCCCTTCCCCTGAGACGGCTCACATCGGCGACGCGCATGCATACGTACACCATGGAGTCTGATGTTCAGGAGCATCACTTATACTTACGCGCTGCAGCTCAGTGGTGCTGCACAGGCACGTGTTTGACCCAGTCAATGCACTGTAATAGTTAGACATTGGGAGTCACGCCAAAAAGCGCTCACCTGCGCGAGCTCGGGCAGCGGGTCGAAGCTGCCCAGGACGGTGCTGCCGCAGGTGGCGCCCACGAAGAAGGGCGTGCCGCCGGCCGCCACGCTCGCCTCCACGGCAGCCTCCAGCTCTGGAACGCAGGGCGAAAAGCAGGGTGCCTTCAGTGCCTGTGATGGGCCATATGAGGGTCGCTTGAGTTTAGGTTGTTGAATTCAGGGGATGGTGGCAATGCATGCGCGCGCTGTGGTCTGCGCGCTGTCAAAGGCCATATGGGGCTACCATTTGGACGCACGCGAGGGCCTGAAGGCATCCAGACCAGCAGGCAACGCAACACGCTCCATGCAGGACGCCTCAAGTAAGCCAAGGAAGCGTGTTTGAGCAGGCGCCCACACCTGCTGGCAACATGGCGCCCGAGTCGTCGGAGGGGACGACAACCAGATTGTCGCTGCCGAGCCCGAGCACGCGCGCGACCTTCAGGTAGCTGTAGTGCGCCTGCGCGCGCGGGGCTGCCGCTTGCGTGGCTCGGGCGTGCAGCCCGGGGAGCCTGCGCTACCCCACACCAGCCCACTGCTGCCTCCTCATCGATGCAGCCGAATCAGCGAGGTCTGCGCACACATGCATTGCCTGGCAGTACATTTCACATTTTGATATCACAACCTGCGGACGTCGGGCTCGGCTCAGGCAGGTGCACAGCGGTCGCAGCACCACGCCACGCTTGAACAACACGACATGACACGGCGCTGCGCATTTCCCCATCACGTAACAGGGCGCAGCACTAAGCAGACATGCAGGTCGCTCAGACTTCCTTCAAGCGCATGACCTACCTGTTTTGATGCGAAAGCCACCAGCCTGGGCCCGCCCACAGCGCCGCGCGTGGCGACGTCCGGGTCCTTCCCAGCGCGCGCCAGATGCATGCCTGAGGAACAAGGCTCGGCCTCGTAAATGTTCGTATGGACGGAGACCCATCGTGCGTGGCGCCCAGAGCGGGGCTGATGCACGCGGCCATGCGGTGCGCTGCTGAACGCCACAGGCATAACACACTCTTACTCGCCTCGAGCAAGGCGCAAGGCGCAAGTGGCTTGACGCCGGACGGTTTCAGAGGTCGCCGCACCGTACAGAGTGCCGATGGAGCCGCCCGGCACGAAGAGCCCGTCGTGCGCGGCGGCCCAAGCGGGGCCGACGCAGCCGGCCAGGCGCGCGAGCGCCGCGCGCTCCACCAGCGTGAACACGGGCGCCGCCTCATACGTGTGCACATTGGTGTTCGCGACGCAGACCAGCCAGTCACCTGCGGCGCGCGCGGCCGGGCGCGCACGCGGTCGGCGGCCGCCGCTGGCGGGCCCGGCCTGTGGGGAGGGCGGGGCCTTTGCACCGGAGCTGTGCGGAACCAGAGAGTGCAAGTACCCCCAATCAAGCAAATCCTGCTAGCGGTGGTCATAGCATGGGCCTGGGCGAATGCACCCGCGCGCACTCTGTTTGCAAGCACGCCAGCCGGCTACCTGCTCTCAGCCACACGACTAGTCCCTGCATGTGCTGAGCATGCATTTGCGTTCCTCAGTAAAGCTTGAGGCGCACGGGAGGATGCATGGCAGCCATAGCTGCGGCGAAGCCCGAGCAGGCACTGTGTGCTGGCTGACGGGTCAGCGCAGGCCTCCAGGCCGCACCGGCGACCCCTGCTGGCTCAGGACGCGCGTACAGCTGGTTCAGGAACAGCGGATGCGCGGTGCGCACTGACAGCGCAAGCCACGTGCGCAGCGCTGCGAGCAAGCGCGGCATGCTGGCCGGTCCCTCGCCAGAGCGCAGCTCCAAGGGCACGCCCGCCTATGTAGACAGTCACCTTTACGCTCTGAAGGCACTACAGTCTCTGGCAACCAGGCAGGGTGTGCTAGAGCACTGACACGCTGTGCGGTCTGAACGTTAGTACCGTGTGCTTTGTAACGGGGTGTGGTGAGGCGGCGTGACATGATTTCCCAGGCGGGAGGGACGGGACACAGCTAAGTGAGACACAACGGGGCTGTCTGCACCTCCTCAAAGGCGGCCGCCAGCTGCGCAGGGCTGGCATGCCGCACGACGGGCTGCGCCAAGTCATTACGCGTCTGCAGGTGGTCGCAGAGCAGCTCCGCGGCCTGCGCGCGTAAAGCTCTCTGCACGTGTTCAAAAAGTTCATACAGGACCCTTGCGCTAAACAGCAGCCTTGTTTGAAGTAAGCGGCGGACAATAAAAGCAAGCTCCAAGTAACACAACACACGCTGTTGCTGTCCGGGTAACTCGCGTGCCGGGCTTCACCTGTCTGAGGAACACAACTGCCTTATCGCCGTCCCAGGCGCTCAGCCCGGGTTTGCCATCCTGCGCAGCGTGGGTTCCGTTGCCGTTGCAGGTTGCAAACTTGTGGGCCATGACGCGGCAAGCAGATGGCCTTCACACACACACAACGATCTACTAGCGCTGTACTTGTTCTCAACACGCCCCCTTGCGCAACGACTGTCGGCACGAACCCTTATCGGCAGGCGTTTCACACAAACTCCGGAATGGCAAGCAGGGGGTCACTGTTGGACAGTGGCTCGAGACCTTCAGGACACTCACCACCACTGTCTTTGCACACTACTGCCCACAAATTCAGTGATATCTGGACGGGCCGGGCTGTGTCAACTAGGCCGCGGTAGCACGCTAACAATAACACTCAGCTATGGCGTCCACGTCACAGCCAAGCCCGTCCTGCTCGCACTGGAAGATGCCAGGGCGCGCGCCCGCGACAGCCCACGCTTGCGCTGGCGTGCACCTGCGCGCCTACCAACCGCCTCAGCGCTGCTTGCGTGAGCAGTGACACGGAGCCAGCCGCGCTTACAGGGTGGGGAGTTGGGCGTCAGGTTCACGGGCTACGTGCGCGGCCTGGCGGAGACCTATGCGCAGACGCCGGCGTATGCGCAGCTGACCGCCGCGCACCCCGCGCCACCGCACTTCCTGCACTCCCGCTCGGCCGCGGCGCCCGTCCCGACGCCCAAGCGCGACCCCTGCAACTCTGCGGAGCGCGGCCAGCCGGGCGCCGCGCGCCCCACGCTGTGGCCCAGCCTGCAGACTGCCGGTGCGGCGCGGGCGCGCCCAGCAGCAAATGTCATCTCCTTTCGCAGCCCGTCTGCCCGTGGAGCGCCAGGCCCTGGCGCTGCAATGCTCCTGTCGTGCCGCAACCTGTGCTAACGGGCGCGCCAGGCACGCAGCCGACACCTGCGCCTGTGCCCGCAGGCAGGCAGGACAGCGCCAAGCCGCCCGTGAGCCAGCTGACGCTGGGCGACGGGCGCGTGCGCCCGTTCCAGACGTCGTACGCGGCCGAGTTCGCGCCGCCGTTCGCGTCGGGCGCGGCGCTGCGCTCGCCGCTGCGCAACCAGGGCCTGGCCGAGGCCAGCACCGACCTGCGCGCCGTGTACCGCTCGGCGTTCCAGCGCACGGGCGAGTGCGCGCCCGCGGCCCAGCGTGGCCTTTGCGCCTGCCAACCGATGCCACCGCTTTGCATTTGCATGGGGCCTGCCTGACTTGCCTTGCACGCATGGGGCCTGCACGCCATGAAGCTGAGAGCACATTGGCATCATGTCTGCTACCGCGTCCTCCGCGAATCAGGCAGGCACGGCTGCATGCCTGTTCCTGCCGACAATGCCAAGCACGGGCCTGGCTCCAAGAGGCGTCGAGCCGGGCGAGCATGTTGGACCGCGGTGAGCTGTGCCCGACAGGCCGCTACGCGCGCAGGAAGCGCCTGGACGAGATGCTAGGGCACATGAAGGAGCGCATTGGCGGCAAGATCGGCAACCAGAACAACAACGCCTTCAAGCTGCGCAAGCTGTTTGCCATGTATGACACCGGGAAGACGGGCCTGGTGCGCGGCCCAGGCCGCTCTCGCCCGCTCCGAACTTGGTATCATCATTGGTGCAATTGTGCGTTGACGGAGCAAGGCAACAACGACGTGCGTCGGCGATGCAAAGCATACTTAGCGTTGATAAGGAGCTGCGGGCTGGCTCACCCTGGTGCTATGCCAGTTTCACGCACACCACCTACCGCGGGGAGCCTGTGTCATAGAATCAACCTGTCTTCTGCTGCACCGCTGCGACTCCCACATTGCACAGCATGCTGGCGATGTCACATCGCTCTGGAGCAGCTCTTTGTTTGCGCGCAGGTCAGCGTGGAGGCTTTTCGCGTGATGACAGAGAGCTTTGGGATGCAGCTGGACGACGACTCGCTGCTGGCGCTGTTCCACCGGGTCTGCACGCTCTGCGCCCCAGCATAGCAGCCATGCTGACCATGTACTGCATGATCCGCGCCTTGCTACCAGCAGGGTCTCCGAACCCAGCCTCCAGGCCCTTGCATGCGATGCGCCATATGCAGGCCCATGCACATGCAGGCCCATGCATGGATGGCTGCTCATCTGTGCCGCGACCTGCCCGCCCTCTCAGCCTTTCTCAGCCTAACCCTGCACCTGGTGCGTGTGACCGCGCTCCGCGCACTGACGCGGCGGGCGGGGCGGCGCGCAGTACGACCCCGAGGCGACAGGCGCTGTGCACTACCACGTCATCATGAAGGCGCTGCTGGACTCGGACTCCTATGCTCAGTATGGCGTGTTTTACAGAGGTGCTTGATTGCGCTCAACCTGGGCCTGCAGCTTGACTACGCGCTTCCGAGCTCGGGCCATGCAACGCCAGCCTGTGTCCATGCGCGGTGCCCCGGAGCGGCGCTCGCGGCGGGGTCGTGGTGCGACGCTAGCGACGGGGAGATGAACGGCGCCTGTTACCAGGGTGTCCTGCTATGCGCAGCGCGCATGCTGTACATGCGCGCATGGTTGCAGGTGTAAGAGAAGCGCCAAGGTGTGTGTGTCGCAAGATGATTGCCGGCCTGCTGTACATGTGAATGCATTCGGTCGGCATGACAAGTTTACGGCGGTGGAACGCTTATGAGCTCTAGCTGCGGCTGCGAAGTGCTGCAAAGCTGACTGCTGGCGGTGCAGAGCGAGCCACCTTGCGCAGAGCAGATTAAGTCAGCTCTTGCAGTCCACACACAAACAGCAATCCTCTCCGTTCAGTCATTTGGAAAAACCATAGACCATCCTACCAGTCAGGCCACATTTGACCTGCGCTCGTATATTGTCACAAGTGTTGCAGGCGCTGCGCAATCTCCGCTCACCTAGACCTGTAGCCCCTCCACTTCTTCATGTCATCCTATGAACTTCGCCGCAAGCTCGTACCAGGTCCGGGCTTTATATCAGACTTGGTTCAAGCACTCAGGCGCGCATGAACCCACTTTCCCCTCATTTACGTGTCGGCGTTGTTGGCGTGGTCGTCCACGGCGGCAGTGGCTACCAGCTTCTATATGTTGTGAGGTACAGTGTGGGATATGTCGGCTCAGAGATCCGCGCCGTCACACATGCAACCTTTTTGGTAGCTTGCTCTGAGAAGCTGCCTCAGTCTGCTATTGCACGGCTGTGGCCATGCGTAGCCAGGGCATGTGCGCCTGCAGGCTGTGTCCAATAAGCACACAGCCGGCGCCTTGCAAGCGGGCGTATGCAGCCCGTGTTGCGTGCGCGTGTCTCAGACACGCTCGCCACGCGCGCAGGCGACCAACCTGCATGCAATTCCGCAGAACATGGTAGGGAACAAGGAGTTTCTGGACTACGCTGCAGCGGGCTGGCGGCCGCTACCCTCGCGCGGTCGCCTACCAGCTCACCGGCGGGCTGAAGCGCTCAGGTGATGCCACTGTGCACCGAGTATGCATGCAAGCGGAGGCTGTCCGGCCTCCACTTGCATGCGTACTCGCCGGACAGCCTCCACTTGCGTGCGTTCTCTGGTGCAAAGCCGCATCACCTGCGCCCTTCCACCAGCCGGTGAGCTTGAAGGCAACCGCGGCAGCATAGCGGCAATTGTAGGCAGTACTGACGCGGCGCATTGTCCATTAACCCTTGTGCCCTACCACGTGCTGTGGCACTACATGCAGGTTGGTCGCCTGCGCGCCTGGTGAGCGTGTCTTAAGACAGGCGCACGCAACACAGGCTGCACACGCCCGTTTGCAGGGCGCCGGCTGTGTGCTTTCCAGACACAGCCTGCGGGCGCGCACGCCCTGGTCATGCACGGCCACGTCCCTGTAATAGCAGACTCAGGCAGGTTCTAATAAAGCTACTTACATGGTTGCATGCGCGGCGCAGCCGGTCCGCAGCCGGTCCGCACGCCTGCACCGGCGCGCGCAGCCCCACTGCTCACGCCCCTTGCCAGCAGCGAGCCATCGGCGCTTGTCGTGCCTCGTGCACTGCCCTGGCGCTGGGAGAGTAGGCGTTCAAGCAAGGGTGTCAAAAAGGTATCCTCCTCACCAGGCGCGCGAATGCGAGGGGCAGCATGCAGCAGCGCTTAGATGCAGCCGGGTTGCTATGGGCAATAACGGACTCATCAACGACTGTGCAGCACAACGAGGCGCCTGTACACCGCCCGGGAGCTGCGGAGGGTACTCGCTTGGTCGGCGGCGTGCTGACCGCGCAGGCCGTGGCATACGTGGCGGAGAAGGTGCGGCTCAGCAAGCAGAACAACGCCGACACGCTCATTTCCACCAGCGCATCCCAGGTGCTGAGCAAGGAGCGCATGCTCCCGGCCGCCGCGCGCGCGCTGGGCAAAGGATGCATGCATGCACTTTTTGCCCACCAGCCCGTATGCGCTGATCAGAACGAGGGTAACCGGCATGTTCTGCTTGGCGAGCTGCACCTGCTCCACAACGCAGGCCACCGCCTGCGCGCCAGCATGCTGCCGACTAAGCGAGCACAGCACATGGACCTGCATGGCGCGCGTCCCTTCGGCGGGATGCACCGCGTCATAAGCGATGCAGATACAAGCGCATGAGCTGCCACATGATGATGATGCCAGGAGAGGCGCGCACACATAAGAGAGACTCACGTTCAAGAAATGAACAGAGAACTGGTGGCCACCGCCCGGTCGGAACACAATGCCTCCTTTGGCCGGACAAGCCATAGAGCCCAAGCAGCTCATAGTATGCATGCCAGGCAGGATCAGACAGGCGCGTCAATGCTTGGACATGCCATGTAGTTCAGGCCAAGCTACAGCATGATGTCATGGCTATTGCCATGCTGCGCCATGCCAGGGCAGGCCTGCTAGCAAGCAATGCTGCTGAAAATCGCCAAGTAGTGTCTTCCTGGCCTGCCTGGGCACGTGGTTTTTTTTCACCTAGCGTCGTTAGCACTGCGTCTGAGGTCAAGCGTGCTGCTGGCAGGAGGACAGCCTTCACACCTCGTATGACGGCGTTCTACGTGCGACTGGGGCCCAAGGCAATTACTCTCAGACTCCCTGCAGGTGCAGGCGACCCTGCGCATGTGTCTGAGTGCTTACAGTCAGTCTCGCGCCGAGCTTGTGGCCACTGCCCTTGTGGGCGCGCCGCCGCACACTGGGAAGATGTGTTTGTCCATTGGAAGGAAAAGGGGACTTCTTGCAGCTGAGACGCTCTGCCAGCACAAAAATGTGCATTGTAATGCTCATTTTACATAATTATGTAGATTTAGTCCAGGACGAAAAGTGCAATGTAGGTTGAGTTGTCCTAAGCAGCCTAACAAGCATCCCAAGGTCTCTCACACAACAATTATGCAGTGCTCTGTACGTTTGCCATCGGTCGCATCCCCTGACTAAGAAGAGGGGAGGGGAAATCACTCTCCGCTGATTGACAGCATTTACCCGCATATTTTGCCGCACAGAGCCCATGGCGACCTCAGAGACTCTAACGCGTGAAGACATCCGGCAGCGCAGGCGGTGCTCGCAGGCACCCAGAGAGGCGCATAGAAATGCTGTCAGGGAATGCTGCCAGGGGAAGTGTGAAGGCTCATGCCTGGAAGAGCTGGCAGCAAAGGCAAGTATCAGTGCGCGGCGCGTCTTGTCGAGCATGCTGTCAGACGACGGCCTTGCAGGCTGTTGCCTTTGCTCTGCTTCACTTTGCAAAGCTTTGCTAACACAAGGGAGCACAGGCAGCACAGGCGATGGGCAGCGTGCAGGTGCGGCTATGCAGTGATGTTGCACGCCGCCCTGCAGACGCCGTCGTCCTGCACCGGCTGGAAGCGCGCGGCCGCGGCCGCCCGGACGGTCGCCCGGAACGCCGCTGTGGCGTTCTGCGACATTCCGAGCGAGGCCGCCAGCTGTGCGTCCGGCAGCTTCAGCATCGACTGCGCGCTCGCGCTTGGAAACGTCAGCTGCGCACTGACGTGCGGCGAGTCCTGGGCGCGGGGCGCGCGCGTGCCCAGGCGGACATGGGGTTAGGGCCGTGTATGGCAGTGACAAGTGCACCTGCATGGTAGAAGGGCAAGGGGACAGTCACGGATTGTCATATGCCCGGGGCCATGCACACTCCCTGCAGCCTGCAAATGTCCTCGAATGAGGCATGTCAGACCGGCTGCATGCATGCACACATCCCTGCTGCTGAAATGCGCACAAGGAGGGCACCGCCGGCATGGCAGGCTGCATGCGTGCATGGAGAGGGGCTCACCCCAAGCGTCAGCTCGACGCCGGGGTCTGTGTTGGAGAAGGAGCCGACGATAATGGCGTCCTCGCACTGCCGGTTCTCAATGTAGTGGATGTCGCCGATGGGGATCATGGTGATGTCCAGCCGGTTCATGTGCAGCTGGAAGGCCTGCTGCCCGGAGGCCGCCTCGTCGACCATGCCCACAGTCACAGGCCCCCCTGCAGACACGCAGCAATTAGGAATCACTGCACTTTACCGTATCTTGGGTATGCGAGTCCTCCCCATCCATATGCGCAAACATGATACACTCTGTGCCACATGACAAGGCTGCGCGAGCAGCTGCACTGCTGTGGCTCTACAAGCGCACAGTTGCGGGAACAGCCTGGCCACTCTACACGTCAAACTCAAAGCAGGCCGATATCTACCAAGTGCGCATCAACCAAGGCCCGCACCCTCAATGACCGTCAAAAGCTCGTCCGCGCGAGGGTGATGGTGCGGAGCGAGCTGGGCGCACGGCTTGATGATAAACATCAGCTGCGATATCCCTGTCCAGCACACGCCACAGAGGTCAGGACTTCCTGGCAACATATAGGCGCGCAGTACAAGACAACAGCGTGTGCAGACGAAGCATGCATGGGTTGTATGCAAACATGCGCTCGGTGCGGGGCATTACCCGGCGTCTGAGCCAGAGCGAAGAAGGGAAATGTCGCCGGTGTCACTTGCTGCAGACCCCGCAAGGAAGCGGTTAGCACAGGGCCGGAGGCGCACCACAACTAGCGCCAGTACGCACGACAGTAGACCACAGCAGCAAAGCACCGGCAGCAGCCCGCTCGAGTTTGCATGCACCTTGATGGTCCCATACGGCGACACGTCCACCCCGATAGCCTTGCTGGCGTCGCCCTTCGGAAAGTAGCTGTAGACGCGGCTGGCATTGGTGGAGTAGTTCAACGCAGCCGGGCCGAACGCTGGCTGGTTGCCGACGGACACGGCCTCGCTGAACGCCAGCGGGGCGGCCAGGCAGACCAGAGCGGCCAGCGCAGCAAGCCCTCTGCCGCGCATGGTCGCCGGCGCACGCGCAGCGCGCTGGCACAGCGCAGGCAGGGCCTGTACCACTTTGTGGCTGAGACGTCTTGCGCCTGGCTGCTTGACCCCCCTCACAGCGAGAACGGGCTTGGGCGCTCCCGCGGCTGCTAAAGAAGCTGACACAGCGCTGGCCGGCAAGCAACCCACGAGAGGCAAGCGCTCACATTTGCTGCTGCGCAGTGCACAGCGCTGTGTGTGCAGCCGGTCGTGGAGCCGGACGTACATACGGCCTGCTCCGCTCCGAGAATTCTTCTTATTCCTCTCCCCCACCAGAGCGATGCTCAGCCGAGGGGCAAACCAGCTGCGCGGGCCAAGAGCGCTGAGCCAGGGCGCCTGTATGGGATCCTGTTGCGCTTGAAAACCACCTGAATACACCCAGAGCGACCGCCCGCCAGAAACATAAAAAATATACCAGCGCGCGACGGCTTGAGCGGCTGGCTGGCCGCGCGCGGCTGCAGGCCGGCACATGCTGCGGAGTCCAGGCGCGCCCGGCAGCGCGTCGCCGCGCACTGGAGCAGACACGCTCCCTGGCTTGCTGTTACTGGCAAGTCCGCACGTGCAGCCTTGTGGCCACCGAGGCGCGGCCCCGGGCGCAGGCGTGTTCTACGCAGCGGCAATGGACGACATCGGGCTCGAGGAAGACGACCAGAGGCGCGCGCGCGCTTCCGGGGGTGCCCTGCACACGCTGTGCTTGCAAGAGCGTGCTACGCCCTTGCAGCGCGCCCGCCTAGCGCAGCGGCGCGCGACGGCGCCTTGTCTGAGGAGCGATGCGCGCTCCGCGCGAGGGCGTGCACAGGCGCAGCAGGATGTCGGTCGCCGGACAGGCGCTTAAGCGCACGGCTGCGCCCGCGCAGGGACTGCAGCTGGGACCGGCACTACCCGGGCGACGTCGGCTACTTGGAGCGCGACAGCGCGCCAGGTGCGCACGCGCCCGGCCTGCTTGATTGGCGAGGGCGTTGCGGCGGCGGGCGCGGCGCGCTCTCAGCGGGCGGCGCTGCGCCGCGCGGAGGGCCGCCCGCGGCGTGCTAGCACCGGCGCAGCAGCCCAGAGGGCATACGCGCCGGGCAGCGGCCTCGCGAGCCTGGAGGAGCTCTGGGGGACGCGCACGCGCGCGCTGTGAAGCCGCCGCAAGCGTGCGCCCGCGGGGCGAGTCCGCGGGGCGTCAGCGGGGCGTCAGCGTGCCTGTGCGTGGGGGCAGGCGCGTGCGGCGTGCTCGCGGAAGCGATCTCCACGGACACAGAGGACCCGGCAGGGCGGCCTGCGGCGGACCTGGGCGCCCAGAGCAGGCTGCTGCAGGCGCGCGCGCGACGGGCCTGGGCTCGGGCGTGCTCTGGGGTTGCTTGCGGGCCCTGGATTGGGCTGCAGGGCTGCGGGCACAGGAGAGTGCTCTGCAGAACGCTCTGGGCGGGCGCTGGGCGTGAAGGCAGCCCGGGAGGCTGGTAGGGCCGGGCTGCCGGCCTGGAGCAACGGCCGGCGGACCGCATCACGCCAATTGCGGTGACCGGCCAGCGCGCCACCTTGTGACCAAGCAGCAGGCTGTGAGCCTGGTCAGCACTCGCATGTCCAAGCACGGCTGCGGCCGTGGCGGGAGCATGGCGCCCGCTCGCTGAGCGACCGGCACTCACGCTGCTGCGGCGCTGCGACGCGGCGCAGGCTGCGACGCCCGGGGTCCTGGGCGAGCCGCGCCGGCCGCACGGCAGCAACGGCGCGCTGCGCGGCGCACCGGCCGGCGCCGCGCTGCGCAGCGCGCCGCCGGCCGCGCCGCCCGCCGCGCCGCCCGCCGCCGCCGCGCCAAAGCCCGAGGTGGACGATAGCGGGACCGACACCGAGGACGAGGGCGAGCTGATCAAGCGCGCGCAGGCGGCGCGCACCGCGCTCGACCGCTATGTCGTGCCTGGCCCGGCGCGCGAGCGGCCGGCGCCGGCGCCGGCCGCGGCGCACGCGGGCGCGCTGGCGGGCGCGGACGCGCCGGCGGCGCCCGCGGCGATGCCCAAGCGGCGCAACGCGAACGCGGGCGCGCGCCCGACACGCAGTGCCGAGCTTGCAGCGCAGAACGCGCGGGTCAGCTGTGGCGGTAGTTAAAGCTGTCGAGGGCGTTCCTGCTGCGCGCATGCGCCTCGACGAGCGGCGGCGCGAGGGCAGGGCGCATGCAGGCGGTCGGAGCAGAGATACGAAGCCTGCAGGGCGCTCCCCTGTCTTAGCCATCACGCCCGCGCGGTGCGGCGCGGCGGCAGGCAAGTCGCGCGCGGGCGGTGGCATCACGCTGAAGCTGCTGATCGACGAGCGGATCGTGCTGCCGGGCGCGAACGTGCTGAGCGTGGAGTACAAGGGCGCCACCAACGTCGCCACGCTCACCGCCGACGGCCGCATCGAGTGTGTGGTGCGCGGCGGGGGCGCGCGGGGTAGGGTAGGGTCAGGCCCTATGCGGGGTTGTCCCCGCTTCCTGGCACCGCACGCGTCGCGCATGCAAGCGTTGATGACAGATGCATGGCAGGGCGCAATCCCGGTGTGTGTGCGGCCCGCTGGCCTGCTGCATCTGATCGCCGAGTTGCGCAGGGCGCATGACGTTGCCCTGTCTCCTGGCCATGGAGCCGCCAGCGCTGCGGCCGTACAGCAGCCTGACGGCGTGAGAGCTGATCAGGCATGCTTAGGTAACAATGTCGGTAGCGCCCCACTCGTGGTGCGGTGCGGCTGCGCAGGTGCAGGGCCAGAGCCTGGCGTTCGAGAGCCCGAGCGCCTTCTCCATCTACCTGAAGCGCCTCATCAACCCGGCGCGCAAGGCGGACGACGGCTGGAAGACCGTCAAGTACGACGGCAAGTTCCTGGAGCACTACAAGGTGGAGCTTGCGCGGCGGCGCTTTGCGGGCGCGGGCCCTCGCCCTCGGCAGGGGTTTTGTAGGGTTTCCCAAAAACTTCTATACAGTGTGCCAATGTTGGCATATCAATTGTCGAAGCCGCTCGCGGGCACCGAGGCTGCGGCTGCGCGCGGCGCAGCGGTCGACGCAGACGGCGGCGCCGCGGCGGACGGCCCGCCGGCGGCCAAGCGGCCGCGCCTGGACGGCAACGGCGCCGAGGAGGCCGGCGGCAGCAGCCTGCCGGGCTCCCCGCGCGGCCTGCGGCGGTCCGGGTCCAGGGCGGCCCCGCTGCCGCCCGTCGACGCGGGCGTGGAGGCGGCCACGTACTGGAACAACCGCCCGCGGCGGCAGGTGCGGCAGCAATTACAGGCTTGGGGTAGGATGTGGTGCAGCAGCAGGCAGGGAGTGTGCTTATGCTCCGACACCACGTCAGGTTGTGGGCGCCTTGCAGAGCATGCCTGTGTCCTCCATGGCGCACCCCGGTGTGGGCGGCATGCGCCGCTGCGCTGCGCCGTGCGCTGCGCCATCACCAAAGGATGCGCTCTGCAGTGCTGTCGCTCGAGGGCAGGCCCGTCCGCTCAGCGCGGCAGCCGCCCCAGGTAGCGGCCGCGGCCAGCCCTGCGGCCGTGTGCAGCGCATGGGCTCCCGTGCCACCGGGGGCGCGCCGCCGCTAGGCGCCCCGCATCCGCGCGCGCGCGCCGCTCGCCGCGCTGCTGATCGCCGCCTTGTGCGCCCTCGAACGAGCTCAGCACATGTCAACTGTACTCTGTGCCGTCCCTGCTGAGGCAATGGTGCCCGGGCGCGCAGGCGCGCGCGCCCGCGCACCGGCAGGGCCTGCACGGCGGCGACGACCACCAGATGGTGCCCGCCGAGGAGTTTGGCCCGGGCGGGCAGCCGTTCCGCGTGCTGGTCGCGCCGGCCGCGGAGCTCATGATGGACTTCCACGCGCACCTGAGCCTGAGCGAGGTCATCGGCGTGCTGGGCGGGTCCTGGGACGCGGACACGCGCGAGCTGCGGTGCGCGCGCGCCCGCGCCGCCGCCCAGCGAGGGCCGCGAGCGCGGACCTGTGCACAGGGGGTGCTCCAGCCTGGCCGACCTGGAACTGGAACTGGAACTGGAACTGGAACTGGAGCAGGCGGCAGCGCACACAGTGTGCGCGAGCTGGCGGCCAGCACGGCCGCCGCCGGAGCGGCGCGTCCGCCTCTCAGGCCTGAGGGTGGGGTCAGACCTGAGGGTTAGGGTAGGGGAGGCTCGACCAAGTATGAGCGGGGCGCGCTCGGCGCAGGGTGCAGCGCGCGTTCCCGGTGCGCGAGCTGGCGGTGGACACGGCCACGATCAACGTGGAGATGGACCCCGAGGACGAGTTCCGCGTGCGCTCGGCCATCGCGGCGGACCACGGCATGCAGTGCGCGGCCCGCGCCCGCGCCGCCGCCCGCGCGCGCCGCGCGGCTGCCAGGTCGCCTGCTCGGGGGGGGCGGGCTGCGGCTGCCCCAGGACGGCGGGCGGTAGGAGCGGGGGTGCGGGCGGGGCAGTCCTGGCGTGCGGCACCAGGCCCATGCATGCAGGGGCAGACCCTGATGTTATCCATACCCTAGCCCTACCCTCATTCTTTCACTGACATGCCCGCCGGGCACGCGCAGGTGCGTCGGCTGGTACCACTCGCACCCGCAGTTTGCTACGCACCCGTCGCTGATCGACATCCACAACCAGGTCACGCAGCAGCACGCGCACCGGCTGGGCGCCGATGAGCCGTACGCAGCCGCAATCGTGGGGCCCTACGACCGCCGCCTGCCCGGCCTCGCGTCCGCCATGGCCTGGTTCTACGTCGCGCACGAGCCCGACGCGCTGCCCGGCCCCGAGCAGGACCCGCTGCAGGCCGGCTGCACGCCCATGGCGCTCGCGGTGCGCCGGCCGGCGCCCGTTGGAGCGTGCTGCCAGGGCTCTGCGCATGCCCCGCCGCATCCGCAAGGAGCCCAAAGTAGTCCGCTGTGTAGGCTCTCGCAAAAGCAGCGTTGGACGCGGGGCGGGCTCTGGCACGTCTTGTGGAAGGCGGCGAGCGGGTGCTGGGAGAACAGATCGAATTGTTTCAGATTACTCAACCGGGGGCGGGCTCTGGCACATCTTGGGGAACATGGCGAGCGGGTGCTGGGAAAACAAGCTCACACTCTTTAAGATTCCTCAAACGGGGGCGCGCGCGCGCGCAGGCGGAGCGCGTGGAGGAGGGCGAGGTGGCGCTGGTGATGATGCCCGGCGGCGAGATGCAGGATCTGGCGCGGCGCTACGCCAACACGGTGCGCCGCGCGGCGCCCCGCGCGCCGCCGTGCCCGGCGCGGCGCGGCGCGAGCGCGCCGCGCTCGCCTTTGCATCGACTGGCCGCGCAGTCTGGGGTCGGAGACGCGCTCCGGCGGCCGCGCCGCCGGCAAAGGGTCGCCGCGGCTGTTGGCAGGGCGGGACGCGCGCGCTGCCAGCTTGGCGCCAGGCGCTGCGGCTTGTGCTGGAAGTGGCTGCGGGCACAGCTGGCCGGTCCTGCCTGCGGCTGTCAGCAAACGAGGAGTGGAGCGAACGAAGCTCCACGCGCTGAGGCGCGCAGCGGGGCGCGCACGTAGGCGACGCGCGCAGACAGAAGCAGAGGAAGCCAGGACTGCGTGAGTCCGTCAGCGCAGAGGCGCGGCGGGGGGTCGCGCGCAGGCCACGCGCGCGGACATGGCGGAGGCCTGGCGCGGCGGGCTGACGCGGCTGGAGAAGCTGCGCGGCAGCCTGGCCGCGCGCCTGCCGGCCGCCTGGCCGCCGCGCATCGCCGACCAGTTCCTGCGCAACCTCTGCGGCAATGTGGCCGCTGCCTGGGACGCCTACGCGCCCGCGCCGGTGCGCGCGGCGTGGCGCCTGCCGGGGTTATGGTTGGGTGTATGGTAGGGTAAGACAGGGTGCCTGATTTAAACTCATGCAGTTGCGGCGTGTCCGCGCGCGCGTGCCCAGCGGCCAGCATCAGCTCCCCGGCCCTCCTGTAAAGGCTGCTGCTACTCGCAGTGTGAGGCGCAGGTGCCCCCGGCCCCCACAGGCGCGCTTCTGCAGAAGCCTCTGGGCCGTGGCTGCGTGCGAGGACGCTGCAGAGTCGTTGTTGCGCACGCAGCGCCGCCCTATGCCACGGTCTGCATCAAATTTGTACGCATGCACCTGCACCTGTCTGTGAGGCGACAAGCTTGCCGCCAATGAGTTGCGGCGCCGATCTGACGGCGTGTGACAAGCGGCGGCAGTGGGCGCTGGCGGCGCGCGACGACGCGGCGGGCGGCTCGTCGGGCAACGCGCGCGCGGGCGCGTCCGACGCCGAGACAGAGGACGAGGCCGCGCCGGGGCTGCACGGCGCCGGCATGCGATGGGACGGCGCGCGTGTGGTGCGCCCTGCGCAAGTCGGGGAATGAGTAGGGTGTGGCGAGCGAAGCGGAGACAGAGGGCGAGGCGGCGCCTGCTTGCACTATGCCAGCATGCGCTGGGGCAGCGCGAAGGGTTGATTCTACACCAGGATGTCATGCGGGGTTGTCAGCGTTGGGCGGCGCATAAATGATGCGCTCTGCTAAGGACAGGGATGACATTCCTTTGTGGGCATATATGCAAAGGGTGCCTGGCCGGTCCACAAGACGGTCGGAGCTGGGCACGGCGCGCGACGCGTCGAGCAGCTGGGGCTCGTTCCGCCTGCACCGCGCGCGCCGAGGAGCGCCTTTGTTGCTGCGCAGGCGCTGCCGCTCACAAATGGCGCCGGTGGGCATGGCGGTCTGGGCGACGCGGACGATGACGACGCGCTGTCCATCGACTCGCAGGGCACGCTGTGAGAGCCGCTCTGCGTGCTGTCACCCTTTGACATACCCTACCATACCCTACCGCTCCCCACCCTCTGCGCGCGCGCGCGCGTCGGCGAGCGCCGCGCGCGTTTGCCGCTCGATGGCATGAGCGTCGCCGCGCGCGCGCGCCGCGCGTCGGCGCTGTCGTGTGCGTGGCGCCTAGCGGCGCCGAGCCTGCGCGAGCGTCTTGCGCGCAGACGCGAGCCGCCCGCGTGCAGACGGAAACCTGGGCCATGCCCGCGCGTGCGCACCATCCGCGTCCCAGCGCTGCCGATGTCTGGTTCAGGGCACCGACTTGCCTGAGCCGGGGCCGCGGGCGCCCATGATCGGCTGTGACCAGGACACGCGGTTGGTCGACGCTTGTGCCGCAATGGTTGGGCCCATGATGACATGCGCTGGCTGTGCTGGTCGGTGCAGCGCGAGCGGCGCGCGCCACTCTGGTTTGTTGATGTCGCGTGTGCGCATGTTGCCTGCAGCCGCGTGACTGGGGCCGCCTTGAGCGCGGGTCGCGCCGTTTCCGCCAGTGCCTGCCATCCCGCAGCGGGGCCCACGGGCGTGGCGCCCTGCATCAGCCGACCCGCGCTGCGCTCTTACAGGCAGCGCTGTCTGGCTGCGACATGAAGCAGTGCATTGTTGCATTCGTGCAGGCCGGAAAAGGCGCAGGACGCTGCAATCAACCCCTTGTTTTTTCATTTCGCTCTGGGGGCGCTGTGCAGGGTGTGTGCAGCTGCTGTCGCGCGCCCAATCTGTGTTTGAGGCTTGTTTGTGGCGTCAAGCGGTGCGCGGGGGCGGCACCGTGCAGCCGCTGTACCTAAATGTCCGTCGCAGTCAGGGGCGCACTTGGCGCTCTGTGCTTTTCCGCTTCTGCAAAGTTGGCCCGATATCGGGGGCGTGTGCCTGACGGCCGCGCGCAACTGGTGGGGTGAGGGCAACCTGTTTGCTGCTTGTGCTCGCGTGTGCCTGCCCTGTTCCCCGCGCCTGCGGCCGCCTGCGTCCGCAGACGCGGGGGGCTGACGAGGAGCCGACTGCCTGTCGCCCTCTGCTGCGATGCGTGGTGCCTGTCCGGGCGCCCGATCACAACCATGCTGCCCGCAGGCAGAGTAGCAGAGCACGGCATGCGCTGTAACTTTGCTACCAGTGCTGCATTGGCCTGCCTAGGCCTCAAGGCTCAAAGAGGTTTGCCCATGACGGCAGCGCCCAAGCAAGGGCGGTCAGCCCGCTGCCAGCAAGGCAGCAGCGTATACCACTGTGGCGCTGGACGGCTGCAAACAGCAAAGACCGCAGCCCCCATGCATGCACAGTGCAAGCGCATGGATCTGTCTCCTGCTTACACATATGTAGGATGCGCATCCTCATGAGGTAGTGGTGTTGAAACACTAGCCCTGTCCCGGGGATAGGCTGCAGAACCGTGCTGACTCTGAACAACACACCGAATGAAATGCAGCAGCAGCAACAAGTTTATGTTGGAATCCCAGCTGGCGAGAGCTCCCTGACCTAGCGCGCCAGCTCTGCCCCAGCACATGGCACCCCCTCACCCAGCCCCTGGGGCCGCGGCCCGCCCGCTGGCGCCCGCGTCAGTCGCCCTCCTTGAGCACCTGCACGTACAACGGCACGCCGCCCAGCTTGGCGCGGCCGCCCAGGTCCGGCATCTCTATCACGCATGCGCACTCCGCCACCTCCGCGCCCACCTGGCGCAGAGCGCGTGCACGCGGTCAGAGCATGGCGCCTACCCTACCCTACTTCAGCCTCTCTATCGCGCACGCGCACTCCGCCACCTCCGCGCCCACCT